>Ga0209972_10003512_pt1 | contig 12270 bp, 8 predicted proteins | sample NOAtaG_7_FD_187302 | JGI IMG/M metagenome (GOLD analysis project Ga0209972, IMG submission 187302) | Freshwater lake microbial communities from Lake Erie, under a cyanobacterial bloom - NOAA_Erie_Diel1S_2200h metaG (SPAdes) (version 2) | ecosystem: Environmental > Aquatic > Freshwater > Lake ...
CTTTGGGATACATAGAATTTTTGAAGTTGATGAAAGAAAGCGTATGCTTGATTAGTGATTCCGGCGGTGTTCAGATTGAATCATCTTATTTCGGGATTCCGTGTTTTACCATAAGGGAAACAACCGAGCTGCGTATTACTATTGAACAGGGGACCAATCACTTGATGAACCTACACGCTGATGAGATTGCCATTGCTGTAAAAGCTAACATACAGCCTGCGACAAGAAGGCGAAACGAAACTTGGTTGTGGGATGGCAAAGCTTCAGAGCGCATTGTAAGTGAAATCTGCAACTATTTGGAAAGCAAAAAGCCCAAGTCCACTGTATCTTGATGGGATGCAGGGATGAATCTTGCTGCTCGATTAGTGATTGAAAAGCAAGAGAAGTTCTGTTACTTTTTGCTTGAGTTCGGTGCGGCTGACAATCAAATCAAGAAATCCTTTTTCTAAGACAAATTCAGCTGTTTGAAATCCCTGAGGCAATTCCTTTCCGATGGTTTCTTTTACCACCCGGGGACCGGCAAAGCCGATAAGCGCTCCCGGCTCGGCGATGTTCAAATCACCCAACATGGCATAAGATGCTGTAACCCCTCCGGTAGTAGGATCGGTTAAGAAAGAAATATATGGGATTTTAGCACGGGCGAGTAAACTCAGCTTGGCAGATGTTTTTGCCATTTGCATCAAAGAAAATGCGGCTTCCATCATTCTTGCCCCACCTGATTTTGAAATAATCATCAAGGGTGTTTGGCTTGCAATGCAATGATCGATAGCGCGGGAAATTTTTTCTCCCACAACTGAACCCATGGAACCTCCAATAAATTGAAAATCCATGCAGGCAATCATTAGTTTTTGTCCACCTACAACACCATATGCTGTTCGAATGGCATCTTTGAGTGGCGTTTTTTTGTGCGCATCGGCAAGCCTCTCGGTATATTTTTTGGTATCATTGAATTGAAGCGGATCTCCTGATGTGAGATTGGCTTCTGTTTCTGTATAATTTCCTTCATCAAAAAGAATCTGAAAATACTCCTCTGATCCAATTCTGTGGTGGTAATTGCAGGAACTGCATACCCACAAATTGTTTTCGTGATCATCAGAGGTTTGAATGTTTTTACACTCCGGACATTTATACCACAGTCCTTCAGGAGTCTCTTTTTTGTCTTTTGTCGAGGTGGTAATCCCCTCTTTGATTCGCTTAAACCAGGTCATGTACCTTAGGCAAGGGTAATGGATTTATCGAGATAAACATCCTGCACGGCATTGAGCAAATTGACGCCATCCTGAAAGGGCTTTTGGAAGGCTTTACGACCAAGAATCAGTCCCTGGCCACCCGCTCTTTTGTTTATTACGGCAGTTTCAACTGCTTCAGCAAGATCTGATGCTCCTTTGGATTCGCCTCCGGAGTTTATTAACCCAATGCGGCCGCTATAGCAATTGAGCACCTGGTAACGACATAGATCAATTGGGTGATTGCTGCTCAGTTGACTATACACTTTGTCATGTGTTTTTCCGTAGTTGAGTGCAGTGTAGCCTCCATTATTGGTTGGCAGTTTCTGCTTGATGATATCAGCCTGTATGGTTACACCCAGATGATTGGCCTGTGATGACAAGTCTGCCGCTGTGTGGTAGTCAACACCATCTTTTTTAAAACCTGAATTTCGCAGATAGCACCAAAGGATGGTAGCCATTCCCAATTCGTGCGCCATTTCGAAAGCCTTTGCAACTTCTACGATTTGGCGTGAGGATTCTGCCGAACCAAAATAAATAGTTGCACCCACAGCAACTGCACCCATGTTCCAGGCATCTTTGATGGTTCCGAACATGATCTGGTCATATTTATTGGGATAACTGAGAAATTCATTGTGATTGATTTTCACCACAAAAGGAATATGATGGGCATAGCGACGAGCTACATTTGCCAGCACACCATAGGTTGAAGCAACAGCATTACAGCCGGATTCCAATCCCAGTTTTACAATATTTTCAGGGTCAAAATAAATAGGATTAGGCGCAAAAGAAGCGCCTGCACTGTGCTCAATACCTTGGTCTACCGGCAAAATAGACAAGTAACCGGTATTCCCCAATCGGCCATGAGCGTAGAGGCTTTTGATGGATCGGATGGTAGGTAAATTCCGATTGCTTTGCAGAAAGGTGCGGTCGATGAAATCGGGACCGGGTAAGGTAAGTTGTTCAGGTAAAATGGTCTGGCATTTGTGCTCCAGCAATTGCTGAGCCTTGCTTCCCAACAGCGATGGTATTGATTGCATATGTTTAATAAAGTGCATAAAGATAGTGTTTTGCAGGGCTTAGATTATTCTGCAAATTGATTTTAAGGCATTGTCGTACTCATGAAGCATGTTTTCAATGATTTTTGAGACAGGGAGAATCTCTTTGAGTTGGGCTGATACCTGTCCGATCTCCAACTCACCTTCTACCAGATTGCCTTCAAACATGCCTACTTTGGATCTTCCTCGTCCGAGAATTGATTTCAATTCATCTGCATTTGTTCCTTTGCTGTAGGCCTCCTCTAGCTGTTTGTAAAATTCATTTTTCATCAACCTCACAGGCGTTACCTCTTTAAGGGTGAGCACTGTGTCGCCCTCTTTTGCCCCGATCACTTTTTCTTTGAAGTGAAAGTGTGCACTCGATTCTACAGAGGCAACAAACCTGCTCCCTACCTGAACGCCCTCTGCGCCGAGGGCCATGGCTGCCAACATGGCTTTTCCGCCACCGATGCCACCCGCAGCAATCACCGGAACATCAACGGCTTCTGCCACCAATGGAATAAGGCAAAGGGTGGTGGTTTCTTCTCTTCCATTGTGTCCACCGGCTTCAAATCCTTCGGCTACCAATGCATCCGCTCCTGCCTCCCTTGCCTTGATGGCAAAACGGGTATTTGAAACAACATGGACAACCCTGATGCCATGGTTTTTTAAATGGGATGTATAAGTGGCCGGGTTCCCGGCCGAGGTAAAAACAACAGGTACTTCTAATTCGATGACACTGGCGATATGTTCTTCTACATTGGGATAGAGGAGGGGGATGTTTACGCCAAAAGGTTTTTGGGTTGCCGCTTTGCATTTTTGTATGTGTTCTCTCAGCACATGCGGATACATGGATCCTGATCCAATTAGGCCCAGTCCGCCGGCATTGCTCACTGCGGAGGCCAATTCCCATCCGCTGCACCAGATCATGCCTCCTTGTATAATCGGATATTCAATTCCAAGGAGTTTGCAAATGCGGTTTTCGCTGAAATTCATCGGCTGTAATTTGGGGCTTCCCTGGTGATGATTACATCATGGGGATGGTTTTCTCTTACCCCGGCAGAGGTAATTTTTATAAATCTTGCTTGTTGGAGAGCTTCGAGGTTAGGCGCTCCACAATAGCCCATACCTGCTCGCAAACCTCCCATGAGTTGGTACAAAACTTCCTGCAGGCTTCCTTTGAAAGGAACCCGACCGGAGATACCTTCCGGGACAAACTTCTTGATATCATCTTCAGCATCCTGAAAGTATCTGTCCTTAGATCCGCTTTGCATGGCTTCAATCGACCCCATGCCGCGGTAAGCTTTGAATTTGCGTCCTTCAAAAATGATGGTTTCACCGGGAGACTCCTCAACACCAGCGAATAAAGAGCCCAGCATCACACAACCGGCTCCTGCAGCCAGTGCTTTTACAATGTCACCTGAAAAACGGATACCTCCATCGGCAATCATTGGAATACCACTGCCTTTGAGGGCTTTGGCAACTTCCCAAATGGCAGTGAGCTGAGGTACGCCAACACCTGCTATCACCCTTGTGGTACAAATTGACCCCGGACCGATTCCAACTTTTACTGCATCGGCACCATTTTTAACTAGATCTCTGGCAGCTTCTCCTGTTGCTATATTTCCTGCCACAAGTTCAAGACTCGGAAATTGTTTTCTAAGTTCCCTCAGCATGTTGATGACCCCGGCAGAATGGCCGTGAGCGGTATCAATCACAATTGCATCTGCTCCGGCTTTTTCTAATTGCCTTACGCGTTCGGGGGTATCAGCAGTTATTCCAACAGCAGCTGCAACCCTCAATCTGCCCAGAGAATCTTTGCATGCATTGGGTTTTATTTTGCTTTTGATAATGTCTTTGTAAGTAATTAATCCCACGAGTTTGCCTTGATTGTCGACAACGGGAAGCTTTTCAATTTTAAATTCCTGAAGAATTTTTTCGGCTTCTTCCAGACTTTTTCCGGGAATGGTGGTAACCACTTTTCGGGTCATCACTTCTGCAACAGGGCGCGCATGATTTTTTTCGAACCTGAGATCGCGATTGGTAATAATGCCCTTGAGGGTTTTGTTCTCGTCAATAACAGGGATGCCACCAATTTTATGTTCCTTCATAAGGTGTAGGGCATCTCCCACCAGTGCATGTTCATCAAGTTGCACAGGATCTAGAATCATTCCACTTTCCGATCGCTTTACTTTTCTCACATGTTCTGCCTGCTCAGAAATACCCATGCTTTTATGCAAAACTCCCATGCCCCCCTCCTGCGCAATGGCTATAGCCAGTTCGTATTCGGTAACCGTATCCATGGCTGCTGCTACTACCGGTGTTTTTAAGATGATGTTCCTGCTAAAACGACCAGTGATATCAGTCTCTCTGGGTAAAACTTCAGAATAGGAGGGCAATAAAAGCACATCGTCGTAGGTTAAGCCCTCAAGGACGGTGAATGCGTTTTTTGAATCCATAAAATTTTCTTCGAAATGCGAAGGTACATTTTTGTATCCTTGTCGGTCAATTTGCTGCTTTATTGCCCGCAATCATTATTTTTGTGACACTGCTATGAAAAAAACAAGGCTTTTTGGAATACTCTTCGTACTGGCAATTTCTTGCTATGTATTTCCATCGTATGCCCAAACGATAACTACTGGAAATCTACCTGCCTCCTCATACTGCGCAGGCGATGATTTCACAATACCTTTCACTACGACCGGCACATTCAATACCGGTAATGTTTTTACCGCGCAACTCTCCGATGCCTCCGGCAGCTTTGCATCACCCGTAAACATCGGAAACTCCACAACAAGCCCCATCTCAGTTACCATACCCATCGGCACCCCGCCCGGTGTAGGTTACCTCATCAGAATCGTAGGTGCTGATCCCATTACAATTGGTTCAAGTTCAATAATCTTCAACATCAATCCCCCGCAAACCATTCTACTAAATTTTACCCAAACAGCCGACTCAGTTTGCCCGGGACAATCAGTCACTTTTACTGCTTCTTCTTCCTTGCCACTTACAGATACTTTGTGGACATGGACGGTGAACGGACAGGTTCAGATAGGACAGAACAATCCGGTTTTCACACTTTCAAATATCACTGTGCAAAGTACGGTGGTGGTTACACTGGTTACAAATGATCCATGCATCAGCAATCCATCTGTGCAGGCCACAGGTAATGTTTTTCTGGATGGTGAAAACCTATCTGTTGAGATAAACACCTTTTCCAACGACACTATCTGTCCCACCCAGTCGGTTACATTTAATGCTATCCCCAATGTTGTTCTTACCAATGCCACCTTTACCTGGTTTGTGAATGCAACCCAGGTTCAAACCGGAACATCTGCCTCCTATACAACCAATACCCTCATTGGATTGAATGCCGTTACAGTGGTGGTTAGTTCAACCGATCCTTGTTTAAACAATGCCAGTGCCACCTCACCTGCTTTTATCATTCTCTCCCAGGCACAACCGATTGTGCATAATATTTCGGTGTTTCCGAACACCACACCCTGCCAGGGAACACCAATCACCTTTACATCTGTGGTTAATCCCTTGGCACCGGGAACAAACTACGAATGGTTTATCAATGGGATTTTGCAGCAGGGTCAAGTGGCCTCCACATTTACCACAACCAATTATCCTGATGGTGCTCAGATAACCTGTGTGGTCACCAATACAGACCCCTGTCTATCAGGTTCTCCTCAGACTAGTAATATCATTACCATCACTTATTCAACAGGGCCAGCGGTGACTTTGCAATTGTCATCAGATGTTTCTAAGATTTGTCAGGGTAATCCTGTAGCTTTCACCACTTCCGCTACCAATCAGGGCCTGAATCCTGATTACAGATGGTTTGTAAACAACGCATTGGTGCCTGGGGCTATAGATTCTGCATTTAACACAAGTAATCTTCCTCCGGGCCAAACAAAAGTGTCAGTGGAAATAACCAGCAGTGAGATTTGTTCAACAGATTCCATAGAAAGAGATAGCGTGATTATTGATGTTACAGAACGCATCATACCCTCGCTTAGTATTCTTCAGGTTGCACCTTTTTGTACTAAAACCCCCGGAACTCTCAATGCAGTAAATAATGTACCCGGTGGTACTTACTCATGGACCAAAGACGGAAATACGATTCCTTTTACTGGAGCAGGTTTGGTTATGCAGGATGTTACAACAGGCACTGTATTCGTTGCCTCGGTTTCCAATCTCACAGGATGTATCACTACTACCTCTGCCACTTCACAACCGTTTACGGTTACCCTGCAAGAAACCCCAACAGTAGATGCAGGTGTTGACCAAACCATCACTTCCGGTCGCTCAGCAAATCTCAAAGTGAAAGTAAGTCCTTCCGGAAATTATAGCTATTTATGGTCACCAGCCACAGGACTCTCCCTTACAAATATTCCAGATCCGGTTTCGCGAGCCACGGATACACTCACAACATATATAGTTACTGTAACAAATCTAAGTACGCGTTGTCGTAATTCGGATACTGTTGAGTTAAGGGTAGAACTCAATTATGAGCTATATATTCCATCAGCATTTTCTCCTAATGCAGATGGAGTTAATGATGTATTCTATGCAAGAGCAGCCAATAACCAAATCAAACCCGATCAGTTTACATTCAGAATATTCAATGAGTTTGGTGAATTGATCTTCGAATCTATTAGCAAGGAATATGGTTGGGACGGCACTATCAAAGGAGAGCCTGCCATGCCCGGTGTTTATATCTACCATTGTTTTGGGTTATTCAAAGACGAGAAACCGTTTGATTTAAATGGTAAGTTTACCCTAATGCGTTAACTCATGAAAAAGAAAATACTTCTTTCACTCTTTATTGTTCCGGTGCTTTTTTTGAATGCTCAGGAGTTTCATATTACCCAATTCAACAATCCTTCTTTGCTTATCAACCCTGCGCATACCGGTGTTATGAACAGAGATTTACGGGTTTCATCCCTTTATCGTAGTCAGTACGGAAGTGTAAAAGGGAATGATGCAAAAGCTTTTTCAACCACCATGATATCTGCTGATGCTTCCATTTTTCCCAAAGGAAGTGGGAGTGATTTTTGGGGAATTGGTTTAACAGCCTACCGACACAACAGAGGCTTTGATGAAATGAATACCACATCCGCTTCCTTGTCGGCTTCATTTTCCAAATCTCTGAACAGCTCAGGTTCTTCTTTTCTTACCCTTGGTATTCTTGGCGCTTATGCTCAATTGGCAAGAGGGAATCCCAATGTCCCGCTTACTTGGGATTCTCAGTGGGATTTTAACAAATCAACTTTTAATTCGGCACTTCCTGCCAACGAAGACAACCTTCTTTCAAACGGTCGCCGTAACTTTAATTATGCTGATATTTCTGCCGGTGCATTGTTCAACGGAGTCCTTACCAAAAGTATTCAAATGACAGCCGGTCTTGCCCTATGGCACATCAATGGACCAAACATTTCCTTCAGCAAAACAGAAAAAGCTTTTCTTAACAGAAAACTGGTCTTTCACACCCAATGGGATATTTCCACCAATTACGAATCACGCATTAGGCTTGTTCCATCGCTTTGTTACATTAGACAAGGAACGCAACAATTGTTCAATGTGGGAATAGGAACCCGTTTTATGCTCTCTCAGGCATCTGTTTACACAGATTTTAAAAAGCAAAGTTCTTTCTTCCTCGGATTAAATTATCGCCACAAAGAGGCCTTGTGTCCTATCGTCAGATTAGAATACCGGAACATTTCCTTCGGTGCCAGTTACGATGTGAATATTTCTAAACTCCGAACAGTGAGCAATGGAAATGGTGCCATGGAGTTTTTCCTTGTACTGAATACCTCTCAGGGTTTTGGCGGAAAAGCAAAAACTAGAAAGATCAGGTTCCTCTGATTTTTTAGTATTCGTAACAACCGGCTGAAGGTGGATTCAGCCAGGCATCGCCCTTTAAATCTGTGGGCCAATTGAGGATGTAAGTAAAATTGCCTCTGCCAATTGCGGGCGAATCATCTGCAGGTTCATAATTTTCCTTTTCAATATCCTTAAAAAGGCTTGCATTGTTTCCACTCAATGTAGGATTGATGCTGCAGTTGATAAACTTAGAAGATACACCAGATAAAAAAGAGTCTTTTATTTTGATTACACTGTTTTCGACTGCAAATTGCAAGCTTCCTCCTCCCAGTTCTTCATATTCGAATTCGCTCTCATTGTTTCCGAATACAATACAGTTTCTGAATAGACATGTATCGAGCGGCACCTGTTTGTTGTTGAAATAAATGCAAGGTGTTTTGCGGGTAGGGGTGCTCCAATAATTTGCAAATGTACATTGGGTAAAACGGTATGTTCCACCAAAAGTGAGCGCAAGGTTGTAGCCACCGCAATTATAAATCAGATTATTTCTTCCATAAATTTTGTAATATCTTGAGAGAATGCCTGCGCCCGACATGTTTTTGATAATGGTGTTTTCAAGTATCAATCCAGTTTGGTCCGGTGCATATCTTCCTAATAGTGTTTCGCACTGTATGCCGATAAATGCATTTTTAATCACAGCAAACCTGATCTCAGAACTTGCCCCTTCATTGATCCAAATCCTGTCCCATTGTCCGTTCAGGTCTTTGTAATCGGCTTCAAGCCTTGTTCCCTGAAAAACCACTTGGGCAGAAAGATTTCCGTTAACCATCAGTTTGCCACCCCGATATATCCATAGACCTGAATTCCTGAAAAAATGAATTTTACAACCGGCATCAATGTTTAGCTGGGCAGCAGAATCAACCACTGCATAGCCATAGATTACATAGGGTTTGTCGTTTGTCCAGGTAACACTGGTTGCTGTTTGCGCAACAATGGAGTAATCAATAAATCCTATTTTACTGTTTGGTGTAATGTAATGTGCATCCTGACCCCAGGCAACCAAAAGTACTTTTTGTTGGTTACCATTGGTTGTAAACAGGAGCGAATCGCTAACAACAAGTGGGGCATTTGCCTGAAGCGGATTAATGGTAACAGCCACAAAAATATAGATGCTATCGTTTGGCGCTATTTCGATTTCCTTCGCCACATTTCCTTTGATGCCATCTATGTTTAAGCGGTACCCGTTGTTCCCTCCTCCCAAACGAATTTCACTGATGATTAAGGTTCTGTTGTAAGGATTGCGCACAACCAATGATTTGGTTACACTTCCCATTTGGGTAAATACGGTATCAAACAATACAGTATCATTAGAAAATTGCAAGCGCGCGCCCTTGTCACTTAAAACAATAGCGTCTCTGCGACAGGCATATATACTGAGCAGGAGAGATAAGAGGATGAAAAATTTACTCCGGAACATTCTATGTACTACGCCACAAATGTAGGATTATTGCCTTTGTACAAAGAGAGTGTAGTGTCAGTTGGAATCACAACCATGTATGGCAGGGAAAGCCAATGATGATACTGAAGGTAAGCGGTAAGATAAAACCAGAGTAATGGATAAATAAATTATTTCCTCCAACGCTCTAATGAAGGAATACTCCGCGTAGCAAGCCAGGCAAAAAAACCATTGATACCATCTTTTTTCATTTCTATTATGCAGAAATCCTGCATCTTTTTTGCGGTATCAATCTCCGGCGGTGTGGTAAATTCACCTTTTTCATAGCACATAGAACAATACTTTTTGCTGCTGCTACCATTTTTTTCACTTCCTCCGCCTTTTTTGTCTTTTTTTAAGGGGTATCCGCAGCTTTGACAGAATTTGTATGCTTTCATCTTAGATGTGTGTTAAGGGTTTGAACTGTTATGATTAATCGTGCCGCTGAATGATGGCGAGTATGGCAAGCGATGCAAGGCAGATACTTACATCAGCATGATGATTCAATTGACTGATGAAATTAGGGGAAAAAGGCCAAGCAACTAGTAAATATTTTCAATCGAAAAATTTTTTTGATAAATAATTTATCCGAAGGAGGGCTTATTTTTTTTCCACAAAAGATCTTTTGATAAAAACAAAGGAACCATTCTCAGATTCCATACCGGTAATGTTTCCAAAAATAGGAGTTTGTGCCTGGTTTTGAAGCACAATTTCGGTAACCTTTTCGGCAACACTTACAATGCCTAAGCACTCAGAAGGGTCATTTTGCAAAACCTTGGTAAAAGTTTTTGCAAAAATCGAATTGTCTGATGATAGTTGACTGTCGGATGAAGTGAAGCACTCGGCTGAACGCATCTTGGTAAGCTGCCATTCACTGCATGGGCTTGATGTGCTTTTGAGAATACTTTTGGCATAGAATGACTGACCGGTTTGGCATGCGTCTGAAATCAGCAGTAAATGGTTCAGCTTTTTATTCGCGGAAAGGGCAATTTTTAATTCGGTGAGGGAGTAATAATTTTCAAAATCATCTACAACAGCATCTACGGGAATCCAGTAACCGCTGTTGTGAAATTCGGAATAGGTACCATGTCCGCCATACCATATCAGCAATGACTTCACATGAAACTTGTTCACCCATGAAGATACATCTGTATTGATGGCTTTTCTGAAATCTGCCAAGGTGAGATTTTCGTAATGAATGATGGAGTCTACAGAGTAATTCAGTAGGCAGGATTTTAGGAGTTGTGCATCTGAAGCAGGCCCGTTCAGTTCCTTGAGATTTTGATATTTAAAATTGGTCAGTATCAACACGAAAGTTTTACCCATTGGATTTCTACTGTTTTCTCTCGCCCTTTCACGATCTATGAAATAAGATTTTCTCAGGCGATTCCCCATTTCATCATCAACTTCAATGACAATACTGTCTTTTTTATCTATACTTATCTTATCATAACATTTGGTTTGATTTTTTTGAGCAATCTTTCTCTCAACACCATTAACAAGCACTTTTTCTATTTTATTGTTGTCGCTCAGATTCATTTCAAGATACATATAAGGGTCATCCGGGTTCTCAGGAACCAATGACCTTCCGTTGACCAATTGGGGATATGCAACATCAATTAATGGACGCACAAGGTCAACTTTAATGGGAATACTCACTTTTGTACTATTGTCATAAACATCTGTTGCCGAGAAGGTGATTGTTTTATATTTATTGATTGCAACAGTGTGATAAAAGACATAGGAGGTATCCATGTTCAGATTTATCATGCTATCATTAAAGGCAAAACTCGTCAGTCCGCTTTTTTCGTCCACCATTATTTCAAAGCTTATTTTTTTCTCCTTGATGCCATATTCAATGGTGTCGCCCACAGGTGACATGATCCTGATCCATGGTTGATCTTTGTCAATCTTAGCCTCTCTTATCACATCTTCCATACCGGGAAAAAGGCGCCCTTTCTTTTTAAGATTTTTAAGATCCAAATAGGCTAAAAGGTAAATCTTGTTTTGCAGGTATATCTTGGCCCTGTCGAATAGTAATGTATCATTGAGTGAGGTAAGTGATCCCAATTTTTTAATATAGTTAAGGGCCATGCCCGGATTATTTATTTTAATAGAGTTATAGAAAATTGCTTCCAGTAATTTCAAGTTTTCCGAGTCTATGGTGAGTGCCTGATAAAGCGCTTCCTGTGCATCGGAGAATTGTTTTTTTTGAATGAGTATCTTGGCTTTCAGGTAATGAATATCCGATAACTTGTTGTCAGCATTGAGTGCCTTGCCGCAATTTGTTAATGCATCTTCATACTGGTTGTAATAAAATGATATTCTGGCAAGCCCCGAATGAATACACGCCAAGGCATAATTTTTAACCTCAGGAATTTGGTCTGTATAATAGAGCGATTTGTTGTATTCTGTTTTGGCACGCTCCATTACTTTTTTCAATTCAAGGGAATATCCTTTGTAAAAATATCCCAGGTATTGTTTGCTGTTTTCAGCAATATATTTTTCAGCAAAATATTCGAGAGAATCGCTATTTCCTGATTTAATTAATGACTGAAAATATTTATCCCATCCGGATATTTCAATTTTGTTCTGAAGTTTTTTGTTCCGACAGGCATTTACAATATTCCTGTATTGTCCGGTTTCATAAGCCCGTTGAATATAAAAGTCAATAAAATCA
>Ga0209972_10003520_pt1 | contig 12261 bp, 13 predicted proteins | sample NOAtaG_7_FD_187302 | JGI IMG/M metagenome (GOLD analysis project Ga0209972, IMG submission 187302) | Freshwater lake microbial communities from Lake Erie, under a cyanobacterial bloom - NOAA_Erie_Diel1S_2200h metaG (SPAdes) (version 2) | ecosystem: Environmental > Aquatic > Freshwater > Lake ...
TCGTCCGTCCGCTCCTCTCGCTCCGCAGGAAGCCAACGCCATGATGACCGGGTTCGCCGCCGTCGCCCTCACCGCCTTCTCGCTCGCCGCGCTTTCGGGGTGCGCGGCGACGGGCCCGAAGTCTGCACCGCCGCAAGGTGCAAGCGCGGGCAAGATGCAGTTCGCGATCCTGATGTACGAGCGCGGCGACGCGTGGTACCGCCTTCCACCGGCACGCAAGGACATCCTGCTCAAGCAGTACGGCCTCTGGGTGCGCGGCCTCAAGGAACAGGGCGTGCTGCGCGAGGGCAACCCGCTCGGGCGCGGCGGCGTGGTGATCGCGCCCGACGCGAACGGCACGCCCGACGCGGAACCGCTCGATCCGAACGACACCCAGCTGACGGGCTACTTCATCATCGAGGTGTCGAGCGCGATCGAGGCGGAGCGCATCGCCGCGTCCTGCCCCGCGCTGACGCACGGCGAGGTCGTGCACCTTCGTCCCGTCGGACACACGGACTGACGCGCCGCGAACTCACTCCGCGGCCGGGAGCGCGCGCGCGCTGACCTCGCGCAGGGCCGTGTTCGCAGGCTCGAGCTCGTCGGGCACGCTGTTGAGGTCGCCCGCGAGTTCCGCGGTGTCGCGCGCGCCGGGCAGGAGCCGCGAGTTGAACGACGCGACCGCGCTGTTGTAGCCCTTCGTCGCGTTCTCGAGGCCCTTTCCGACCTTCTCGAGGTGCTCGGCGAAGGTGCTGATGCGCACGAGCAGTTCCTTGGCGCTGTCGCCGATCCTGCGCGCGTTCTCGTTGAGCTTCGCCTGCCGCCACTGAAGCGCGCAGGTGCGGAGAAGCGCCAGCAGCGTCGACGAGGTGCAGATGATGACCCCGAGGTCCATCGCCTCCTGGTAGAGCGTGGAGTCCTCCTCGAGCGCGGCGATGAGACCGCTCTCGAATGGCACGAACAGCACGGTGATCTCGACGCCTTCGCCGAGCGCCTTCGCGTACTCGCGCGAACTGAGTGCGCGCACATGGCTGCGCATCGCCTGCGCGTGCGCCGCGCGGCGGCCGGCCCGTTCGGCGTCGGAGAGCGACTGGTCGAGCGAATCGAGGTACGAGGTCATCGGCACCTTCGCGTCGATCGGCACGAACCGCTCGCCCGGCAGGCGCACGGTCATGTCGGGCCGCAGGCGGTTGCCCTGGTCGTCGGAAACGCTCTCCTGCTCGTTGAAGTCGACATTCTCGACGAGCCCCGCGAGTTCGGCGATGTTGCGCAGCGACACCTCGCCCCAGCGTCCGCGCTGCGTGTTGTTGCGGAGCGCGCTCGACAGCGTGCTCGCCGCGCTCGAGGCCTTGTGCTGGAGTTCCGCGATCTGCTTCAGCTGCTCGCCGAGCGCCTTCGCGTCGCCTTCGCGCTTCTCGCCGAGCTCCTTCACGAGCTGCTCGTTCTTCGCCAGCTGCTCCTTGAGCGGCGCGAGCGTGGCGTCGATCGCCTTTTGCCGCGCCTCGAGTTCCTGCTGCGAGAGCTTCTGGTGGCCCTCGAACTGCTCCTTCGCCTGGCGGAGAAGCTGCTCGGCCGTCTGCTTGAGGACATCGGCGCCCGTCGCCTTGAAGGTCTCGGTGAGCGAGGCCTTCGACTGCTCGACCACGGTCTTCAGCTCGGCGATCGACCGCTCGCGCTCGGCGAGGAGCTTCTGCATCGCGCTCTCGCGCTCGCTGATGCGCTCCTCGGCGCCGCGGAGCTCCTGCTGCGTCTTCGAGCGGAGCGTCGCCTCCTGCTCGGCGCGCTGGCGTTCGGAGTCGACCTGCGCGCGGAGGTCGCGCACCTGCTCCTGCGCGGCGGCGAGGCTCGCCTTCGCACCGGCCTCCCCCTGCTGGGCGCCGCCGACCTGCGTGCGCAGCGTCACGACTTCCGTACGCGCGGTCGCAAGCTCGGCCTGCGCCGCCTCTGCGGCAGCGACCGCCTGCGCGGAGCCGCGCGCCCTGAGCATGAAGAACACGGCCGCAGCGGCGGCGCCGAGGGCACAGCCGACGAGGATTCCCACCATCAATGAAGTTCCGTCCATGGCGGCCATCCTAGCGATCGACCCCACGCAGGGCGAGTGGAAAAAGGCGACACTGCAGCCGATGCGCCACCTCAGCGACCTCACCGGCATCCTCGTCCTCGACAAGGACCTCGGCATGAGCTCGATGCGCGCCGTCGAGATCGCGCGCCGCCGCGCGGGCCGCGCGAAGGCGGGCCACGCCGGCACGCTCGACCCGCTGGCGACCGGCGTGCTCGTGGTCGCATTCGGCCGCGCGACGAAGGCGATCGAACTCCTCATGGCGACGGAGAAGCGCTACGAGACCGATGTCGACCTCTCGGCGTTCACCACCACCGACGACCGCGAGGGCGAGCGCCGCGAGGTCGCGGTGGCGACGCCGCCCGCGCGCGAGGCGGTCGAGCGGGCGCTCGCCGGGTTCCTCGGCGAGATCATGCAGAAGCCGCCGGCGTTCAGCGCGGTGCATGTCGGCGGCAAGCGCGCGTACGCGCTCGCGCGCAACGACGCGCCGCCCGATCTTCCGCCCCGCAAGGTGACGGTGCACGAGATCGCGCTCCTGAAGTACGAGTGGCCGATCGCGACGGTGGCGATCCGGTCGGGCAAGGGCTTCTATGTGCGCAGCCTCGCGCGCGACCTCGGCCTCGCGCTCGGCACCGGTGGCCACTGCGCCACGCTGCGCCGCACCGCGGTCGGGCCCTTCACGGCGACTGCCGCGCGCCGGCTCGAGGATCTCCCCGAACACATCGACGAATCCTGCGTGATTCCGCTCGAGACCGCGCTCGCGGCGATGGGCGCGCTCAACGCGGTGCAGCCGCCGCGGCCGCCTTCTCCGCACGGCGAATCCGGCTGTCCTCGCGGAAGCTGACGATGATGAAGATCGCCATGCCCGCGAGCAGCATCACATCGGCCACATTGAACACCCACGGGAAGACATCGGCCGACGCGGTCCCGGGCCACTTCCAGCCGAACGGCAGGTGCCAGTTCGGAAGCATGTGCAGGAAGTCGCGGACCGCGCCGTAGACGATGCGGTCGTAGAGGTTGCCGATGCCGCCCGCGAGGATGAGGCCGATCGCGACATGCGCGGCGCGCATGCGCACCCGCGTGCCGCGCGCGAAGAGAAGGAGCGCCGCGATCGTCGCGATGATCGTGAAGACGATGAACAGCTCGCGCCGCTGCTGGCCGATGCCGAACACGGCGCCGTGATTGAGGACGAGGCGGAAGTCGAGGAGGTCGAGCGGCAGCGCGCTCACGCGGCCGTGATGCGGCACATAGAACGACGGGTCGTTCAGGATGCGCTCGCGCTCGAGCTCGACGGGGTAGCCAGCGATCACGCGGAACGCCCAGTACTTCGACCAGAGGTCGAACGCCATGCCGACGGCGAACACGCCCACGAGCGACGCCCACGCGAGCGGCGAGCGCCAGGCGAGCTGCTCGCGGGGGTCGTTCTCGACGGCCGAGGCCTCGGCCGACAACGCTGCGGGAGGATTCCCGACAGCGGCGTTCTCAGAAGATGCATCCTCGGGTCGAGCGGACATGGCGCAAGAGTAGGTTGACCTCGCGCGACGGGGAATCGGTCAGCGGCCGCCGCCCGATTCGGAGATGCGCTCTGCCTCGATGGTGTACTTCGCCCACGGCTTCGCGTCGAGACGGGCCTTCGCGATCGGCTTGCCCGTCATCTGGCAGACGCCGTAGGTCTTGTCCTCGATGCGCTGGAGCGCCGCGTCGATCTCGTCGAGGAGCGCGCGCTCGTTCTCAGCCATGCCGAGGGTGAAGTCCTGCTCGTAGACATCGGAGCCCATGTCGGCCATGTGCACCGGCATGTTCGACAGGTTGCCGCCGGAAGAGCGGAGCGCCTCGTCTTCCATGCCCGAGAGCATGCCGACAAGCTGGCGGCGCTTCGCGAGAAGCAGCGTTCGGTACTCGTCGAGTTCCTTCTTGCTCAGCTTCGTCTTGATCGACGCGATCTGCTGCTCGGTAGGCGCCGCGGCGGCCTCGGCGGCGGTGTCCTTGGCGCGCTTGGGGATCGTGAGTCCCTTCGTCGAGATCGCGCGGACGCGGCGGCCGTTGATGATGATGAAGTCGCCCGAGGCGGCGGGGCCGCGCGCGTTGGCGACGGCGGCGGCGGCGGCGGCCACCGACTTGTGCTGGGCGAGATCGATCGGGCCCTTCTTCGGAACCGAGGGCGGATCGAGCGGATCAGGCTTGGGCTTTCCGGCACCCTTCGCGGGAGCAGCGCCCTTCGCTGGAGCGGCGCCCTTCGCTGGAGCAGCGCCCTTCGCCGGAGCGGCAGCAGCAGCAGCCTTCGCCGGAGCGGCAGCAGCAGCCTTCGCCGGCGCGGCAGCAGCAGCCTTCGCCGGCGCGGCAGCAGCGACCTTCGCCGGCGCGGCAGCAGCGACCTTCGCCGGCGCGGCAGCAGCGACCTTGACCCCGTTCTTCACGGGCGCAGGTGCGGCGGCGGGCTTCCCGTTGTTCTTGACCTCGATCTTCGTGGCGGGCTTGCCGTTCGTCTTCGCTGCGGGTGCAGCGGCCTTCGGTGCCGATGGCGCAGGCTTGACGGGTGCCTTCGCGGCGACCTTTGCTGGAGCCTTCACGGGGGGCTTGGCTGGAGCCTTCGCGGCAACCTTCGCGGCGGGCTTCGCGGGAGCCTTCGCGGTAACCTTCACGGGAGCCTTCGCAGGCGCCTTCGGTGCGACCTTCGCGGGGGCCTTCGCGGCCGGCTTCGACACCGACTTCGCCGCTCCCTTGGAGTTGTCCTTCTTGCTCGCCAAAGATCGCCGCCTCTCACCGCGGGTCTAAAGGACGCTGGAGCGTCCGCCGCACGGGGTGCGAGAGCGTAGCAAGCCCTTCGGGAAGCGTCAAAGGAACCGTTCCACAGTTGGCGGAAAACCCCGCAGATTCGCGCAAAATGGGCCCGTCAGGCGCCCCGTGCGCGCGTTCTCATGCGTTCGCGGTGGCCAGTTCGTCTCGGTAGGCGCCCATGCGGCGGAACTTGTCGAGCCGCTGGCGGACGAGGGTCTCCGGGTTGACCCGCGAAAGGTCGCGGAGACGGTCGACGATCCAGGTCTGGAGGGTGTCGGCCGCCTTGCGCGGGTCGCGGTGGGCGCCGCCGAGCGGCTCGGGGATCACATCGTCGACGAGGCCGTTCTCGAGGTTGCGCTTGGCGGTCAGCGCGAGGCACTCGGCGGCGCGGTTGTTGGTCTGCTCGTTGGCTTCCTTCCAGAGGATCGCGGCGCAGCCCTCGGGCGAGATGACCGAGTACCAGGCGTGCTCGAGCATGCCGACGCGGTCGGCCACGGCGATGCCGAGCGCGCCGCCCGAGCCGCCCTCGCCGATCACGACCGAGACGATCGGGGTGCGCAGGCGGCTCATCTCCATGAGGTTGACGGCGATCGCCTGCGCCTGGCCGCGCTGCTCGCTGCCGATGCCGGGGTAGGCGCCGGGGGTGTCGACGAGCGTGACGATGGGGAGACCGAGCTTCTCGGCGAGCTTCATCTTCAGCATCGCCTTGCGGTAGCCCTCGGGGTGGGCGCAGCCGAAGTGCGCTGCGACCTTCTCGGAGACGGTCTTGCCCTTGTTGTGGCCGATGAACATGCACTTCACCGAGCCGATGCGGGCGAATCCCGTGACGATCGCGGGGTCGTCGCCGAAGGCGCGGTCGCCGTGCAGCTCGCAGAAGTCGCGGCAGATCATCGACATGTAGTCGGTGGTCTGCGGGCGCAGCGGGTGGCGGGCGATGCGGACGGTCTGCCAGGGCGAGAGGTTCTGGTAGATCTTGCGGAGCAGGCTCTCGCGCGTCTCGTTGAGCTTCGCGAGTTCGTCCGCGTAGCGGTCCGCGTCGGGGCGCTCCTCGATCGCGTCGATCTGACGCTCGATCTCGAGGACCGGGTTCTCGAAGTCGAGCTGGTAGAGCGGGCTGTAGCCGGGGCGTGGCATGGGGCGAGAGTGTATCGCAAGGCGCGGCGGGAACGCACGCGCCGCCCGCGGCGGCGGTCGGGGGCGCAATATCAGCCGCACGCAAGATGCCGCCCCTCACTACCTTGCGCACATGTATCCGCGTCTCGTCGTCGTCGGCTTCGGAAACCTCGGTCAGGCGATCGCGCGCGGCGCGATCGAGTCGGGCATCGCGGCGCCGAGCGAGATCGGCGCCATCGACCCGGAGCCCGCCCAGCTCGTGCGCGCACGGGAACACGGCCTGCGGATGGTCGACCACGCGAACATCGGCGGCTCGGAAGCCGTGCTGCTCGCGGTCAAGCCGCAGAGCTTCGCGGAGGCGGCCAAGAGCCTCGGCGCGATCGCCGCGGACGGGCCGCTCGTGATCTCGGTGATGGCCGGCGTGCGCAGCAACGCGATCCGCGACGCGCTCGGCGGCGCGGCACGGGTGGTGCGCGCGATGCCGAACACCCCCGCCGCGATCGGACGCGCGATCACCGCGGTCGCGTCGGATGCGGATGTGGTCGAGGAGGACTTCGCGCGCGTGGAGCAGCTGTTCGCGTCGGTCGGGAAGACCGTGCGCGTGCCCGAGGCGCTGTTCGACGCCGTGACCGCCGTGAGCGGATCCGGGCCCGCGTTCGTGTTCCGCTTCCTCGAGGCGTGGACGGCGGCGGCGGAGTCGCTCGGCCTGCCCGAGGACAAGGCCGCTGCGCTTGCGCGCGAGACGCTGATCGGCGCGGCGGCGCTTCTCGAGACGAGCGACGAGGAACCGCAGGTGCTGCGCGCGCGCGTGACGAGCAAGGGCGGCACGACCGCCGCCGGACTTGCGCGGATGGAAGACGCGTCGCCGCGCGCCGGCGGAATCGACGACCTCATGCTCGAGACGATGCGCGCCGCCCGAGACCGGGGCATCGAACTCGGCCGCTCCTAGGCTCTGTCTGACGGATCCCCGGGACCAAAGATCCGCGCGGCGCCCGGATGGCAAGGAGGTGAAACGAAGCTGTATCCGCAGCGATACAGCGAGTTGAAGCCGACGCGGCCAGCCGGGATGCCGCGTGGATCGACGTCCTGGGGATCCGTCAGACAGAGCCTAGAAGTCACGCCGCTTGAAGTACCAGGCGCCGATACCCAGCGTGAAGCCCACGAAGCCGAGGCTGGTGCCCACGACCCACCACACGCTGCGCGAGGCGTACTCCTCCTCGACCGCGGCGTCGAACTTGCGCCGGGTGACGAACTCCGAGCGGAACGCGCCTCGGCGACGGCGCTCTTCTTCGTCGGCGGGGTCGTCGGCCACGAAGGTCGTCGTCATCGTCAGCGCGCGCGTCGTGAGCTGCGCCGTCTCTGTCGTCTTCGGAAGCACCGTCTTCACGGCGAGGAACAGGTTGCTCGCGAGTTCCCAGTTCGGCAGGGTCGCCAGCCGCTCGTCGCGGAGCTCGACGAAGGGCCTCTTGCGCTCCTCGTCGTCGACCTTGGCGATGCGGGCCTCGATGCCCTCGACCTCGAGCCTGCTCGAGATCGCGCCTAAGGTCGAGATTTGCTCGCCGGCGTGCACGAGGAACAGGAAGATCCAGAAGAGAAGCGTCGCGATCACCGACGCGATCGCGGAGCGGGTGATCATGCCGACCACCGCCTGCACGCAGAAGAGGTAGCTGAAGAAGAGCACCATCAGTGGCACGACGACGAAGAGCCCCCACTCCCACTCGCCGCCGCGGACGCCGATCACGATGAACGAAAACAGCGCGAAGACCGTCACCTGCAGCGCCGAGAAGAGGAGGCCGCTGACGAACTTGGTGATGAAGAGGCGCATGCGCCCGATCGGCTTCGAAAGCATGGTGTCGACGCCGCCCGACGCGAGGTCGGGGAAGATCGACGCGGTCGAGAGGAGTGCGAGGATCGTCGACAGCCAGCCGAGCCAGAGCCCGACGCCGAGGTACATGAAGGTGTAGGTGTAGAGCGACGCACCCGGGAAGGTCTTGGTGTTGACCGCCGAGATCGGGAGGCTGATCCCGAGCACCGAGACGCCGTCCTCGTCGATGCCGATCGCGGCCATCGCCGCGATCACGAGCGCGTTGAGCGCGAGCGCCACCCAGAACAGCTTGCGCGCGTTGAGGTCGCGGTAGGCGGCGACGAGCACGCCCCAGGTCTGCACGCCGTAGTCGCCCGCCGAAAGCCGCGGCAAAGGCTGTCCGTCCGCACCGTTCATCGCGCACCTCGCATCGCCGTGTTCACATTGCCGGCGCCGACCGCGGCCACGCGGCCATCGACATCGCGCACGAGGCGCATGAAGAGATCCTCGAGGCTCTCGCGCGGCTCGGCGATGCTGACGATCACCGCGCCCGCGGCGCGGAGCCGGTCGATGCACTCCTGCACGCGGGCGAGGTCGTCGGTCTTGAACTCGACCGAGGTGCGGCCTTCTCCGGGCGTGGCCGGGCCGAACTCCGCGATCCACGCGGGCATCGCGCCCTCGACCGTGATGCGCCAGCGCCGGCTGTCCTTCGTAAGTTCCTCGAGCGAGCCCTGCCGCTCGACCTTGCCCTTCAGCATGATCGCCACGCGGTCGCACACCTGCTCGACCTCACCGAGCAGGTGGCTGTTGAGGAACACGGTGCGGCCCTCGGCGCGCATGCGCAGCAGGACATCGCGGATCTCACGGCGACCGACCGGATCGACGCCGTCGGTCGGCTCGTCGAGGATGAGGAGCTGCGGGTCGTTGACGAGCGCGGCCGCGAGGCCCGTGCGCTGCTGCATTCCCTTCGAATAGGTGGCGACGCGGCGGTCGCCCCACGCCTGCATGCCGACGACCTCGAGCATCTCGGCCGCGCGGCGCTTGCGCTCGGGGCGGCGCATCAGGCACATCGCGCCGAAGAACTCGACGCACTGCCGGCCGGTGAGGTACTGCGGGAAGCGATGGTGCTCGGGCAGGTAGCCGACGCGCGCGAGCGTCGGGCGATGGCCGACGGGCGCGCCGAGGATCGTGCCCTTCGCCGTCGTCGGGCGAACGATCGTCGTCATGATCTTGACGAGCGTCGACTTGCCTGCGCCGTTCGGGCCGAGCAGTCCGAAGATCTCGCCGCGCCCGACCTGCATCGCCACGCCTTGCAGCGCGTGCACGCGGCCGGAGTACATCTTGCTGACATCGACGAGGTCGATCGCAAGCGAGGCACCGGATCCAGAGGGTGTTGACGCGTCCGCAACCATGGTGCGCAGTGTAGGGATTGGCGAAGCTCAGATTTCGCGCCGAATCCCGTGGAGGGGAACCGCGGGCGCTATCGTGGAATCGATGGACGCGGCCCGAGCACCGAGCACAACGCCCTCCGACGAGCTTCGCGCGCCCGATGGCGCGAACGCGATCGCCTTCGGCGTGCTGTTCGCGCTCTCGGTGGCGTTCCTCTTCGTCAGCTACTGCATGTGCCGCGCGCTGATCGGCGGCTTCGGATCGGGCGCCGGGACCATCGCGCTCGCGGTGTCCTCGACCTTCCTCGCGTCGATCTTCCTCTGGTGGCTGGTGCCGTTCGCGGACTTCGCCGAGATCTTCTGGGTGCACCTGCCGGCCGACCGCCGCGCGGCGCGCGCGCAGTGCCCGCACTGCGGCTATCCGCACGAGGGCCGCGCCACCTGCACCGAGTGCGGCCGCGCGACCGAGCCGCTCGCGCCGTGGATGCTGGGCCTGCGCCCGGTGAAACGGCTCTCGTGGATCATCATGATCGCGCTCGTCGTCGGCAGTGCCGCGGGCGAGGCGTGGTGCAGGCTCGACGAGGCGCGCTTCATCGAGGAGAGCAGCGCGGTGCGCACGCGGCCCTTCACGCGCGAGCGTGCGTTCCCGACCGCCTTCGCGCGGATGACCGTCGCCGGCGACGGCACCTACACGAGCGAGGCGTGGCCCGAGGACCGGCGCGACCGCGCGTGGCAGCCGAGCGACCCCGCGCGGCGCGAGCGCGGGCTCGGCTGGAACGCGAGGCGCGAGGAAACCGGCGACAAAAAGACGGGCGACGCACCGGAGTGATGCGTCGCCCGCGGGGGACTTGAGGATGAACGCTTCGCTCAGCGGACTGAACGCTTCGCTCAGCGGACTGAACGCTCCGCTCAGCGGACTGAACGCTCCGCTCAGCGGCCGATCGTCTTCGGCGCGGAAGGCGCCTTCTTCATCGGCTCGGGCAGCGGGTACTTCGACACATGCTCGGGCTTGAGGAAGAAGTAGAACATCTTGCCCGTCGCGTACTGGCCGCCTGCGAGCAGCTCCGCCGCGGCGCCAGCGCCCATGTAGAGGTCGGCGCGGCCAGCCGCGCGGATCGCGCCGCCGGTGTCCTGGTCGAGCATGAAGTTCTTGTACTCGATGAGTCCGCGCGTGAAGGTGTTCGCGCGCGTGTCGACCATCACGAGGCCGCCGCGCGGGAAGATCGACTTGTCGGTCGCGATCGAGGCATCCTCGTTCACGCGCGTGCCGAGCGAGCCAGCGGGCCACGCGCCCTTGTCGTACTCCTGGAAGAAGACATACGAGTTGTTGCGGTTGATCAGCTCGTCGACCACGGTCGGATTCGTCTTGTAGTAGCGGCGGATCGCCGAGAGCGAGAGCTGGTTCTTCGGGATCAGCCCTTCCTCCATCATCGACTTGCCGAGGCCGACATACTGGCCGTCGGTCTTGCCGGCGTAGCCGACATACATGACCGAGCTGTCGGGCATGATGAGCTTCGCGCTGCCGTTCACCTGCACGATGTAGACATCGAGCGGATTCTCGAGGTAGACGAGCTCGGTGCCCTTGAGCATGCCGCTCGACTCGATCTCGGCGCGGCCCGGCCACTTCGCGAGCGAACCGTCGGCCATGCGGCGGCCGAGGGGCTGGCCCGTCGACGGATCGGTGACGAGGTCGGCAGGCCGCATGTAGAGCGCGTGCTGGAAGCGCGCGTCGGGCGAGCGGCTTGCGTTGAAGGTCGGCGAGAAGTAGCCCGTGAAGAGCACATCGCGGTTCTGGTTGTAGCCGACCGACTGCCACACATCGAACATCTCGAGGAACTTGGCCTCGAAGTCCTCTTCGCTCGTCGAGGTCGCAAGCAGTTCCTTGAACGCGAGCACGCTCGCGGCGGCCTGCTCGTGCGTCGAGATCTGCTCGGCGGTGCCTTGGTTCTTGAACGGGAACCACTGCTTGCTCGACGGCTTCTGGAACCAGCCGATGCTCTGGTCGACCGAGCGGTCGAGATAGAAGGTGCGACGCGCAAAAGCTGCGCCGACATCGGGCTTCGGATCGTTCTCACCAAGCTTGATGAGCGCGGGCCCGTCGGTCGGGTTGTTGGCGTCGGTCGGGACTTCCTGCTGGGTCCGGCATCCTGCCAGAGCGACCAGCGCCGTTGAGACGATGGCGGCAGCGCGAAGCATGCCGCGGAAAGAGAAGCGGTCCTGCATGTCGGGGACGGTACCGAGAACGGGCGGATTTGGCGAGGTCTGACGAGATCCCGCCGACATGATTGCCAAAACGCCCGAGGAAACCGCAACGCCGACACGCGACCGTGGCGTATACTGCGATGCCGCACCAGCGGACTTGGAGCACGCAATGACCACGATCAGCCTTCCCTCCCTGCTCTCCTTCATCAGCCTGCCCGGCGGCATGGAGTGGGTCGTCATCCTCATCATCGGCCTCCTGATCTTCGGCCGGAAGCTGCCCGACCTCGGTCGCGGCATGGGCCAGAGCATCCGCGAGTTCAAGAAGGGCCTGAAGGATGTCGAGGAGGATGTGAAGCGCGACGACGGGGCCTCCCGCAAGGCGCTCCCCGGCGAGCAGGTCATGGGCACGGCCGAGGGCACGCAGAGCCGCAGCGAGCAGCGCTGAGGCCGCCCCTGCGGCGCCCGCCGGCCTACACCGGCGCCCCAAAACGATCACCCGCAGCGGACGCCCAGGCGTCCGCTGTGCATTTCGGGCCCCGCCGCGGCGCCATCAGAAGACCGGTTGCCCCCGCAGCGCGACGGACGCGAGCCACACGGCCGCCGCGAAGATCCCCATCACGCCGTACATGGCCTGCTCGAACGGGCCTGCCTCGTTGAAGTGCGAGCGCGTGCCGCGCGCCGCCTGCAGCACGATCCGGAACATCTCGCCAGAACATCTCGACCGCGCTTGCCGCGACGACGGTGCGCACGAGCCACGCGCGTGCCGAGCGCGGGGTCGGGGTCGCCGGCGACCTCGGCGCGGCACGCGAGATCCCCCCGCGAGAGGCTCGAGACGCTCGTGACCATGCACTGGTCGATGGTGCACGGCCTCGCGACCCTCCTGCTCGACGGATCGCTCGGCAAGCAGCCGGGCTCGGGCAGGATGAAGCCGGGCAACTCGA
>Ga0209972_10003522_pt1 | contig 12255 bp, 8 predicted proteins | sample NOAtaG_7_FD_187302 | JGI IMG/M metagenome (GOLD analysis project Ga0209972, IMG submission 187302) | Freshwater lake microbial communities from Lake Erie, under a cyanobacterial bloom - NOAA_Erie_Diel1S_2200h metaG (SPAdes) (version 2) | ecosystem: Environmental > Aquatic > Freshwater > Lake ...
AATCTGGGGACCATGAAGCGGGATGGATTGGCTGCGCTTTATGTTGATCAACTCCATGCTTTGCGCTCGGTTTATCGGGGACTGGAACATGAGGATGAGATGGTGGCCTTATTCAATCACTGCATATTCGATTTGAATTCGAAGGCGCCTTCCATTGATACTCCATTACATGCCTTCTTGCCCTTCAAGCACATCGACCATCTCCATCCTGATGCTGCCATTGCCATTGCTGCTTCGAAGGATGGAAAGCGCATTACCAACGAATTATTTGGAGGAACAATTGGTTGGGTAGAATGGCAGCGGCCAGGATTTGATTTGGGATTGAAACTGCTGGAGTGTCTTAACGCAAACCCTGGAATTCGAGGCATCATGCTTGGATCGCATGGTTTGTTTACCTGGGGAGATACTTCTTATGAATGTTACATCAATTCTCTTTCGGTAATTGAAAAATGTGCAGAATATCTGCAGGCCAATTACGGAAAACGCACACCTATATTTGGTGGGGAAAAGATTCAGTCACTACCTGCCGAGCAACGTAGCGTGCAAGCTGCACAACTTGCTCCATTGTTAAGGCATTTTTGTTCTTTACACACTAAAATGGTGGGTCATTTTAATGACTCTGATGGTATACTGGAATTCATTAATTCTCAGGACCTGTTTCGATTAGCTCCAATGGGTACGAGTTGTCCGGATCACTTTTTACGGACAAAAATTAGTCCGTTAGTTCTGGACCTTCCTGCCGACCAGGATCTATCGGATGCAAACCAAATTAAAGACAGGTTGGCCCCGGTATTTCAGGATTATCGAAAGATGTATGCTTCATACTATGATGCATGCAAATCGACAAACAGTCCGCCCATGCGTGACGCCAATCCTGTGGTAATATTATGGCCCGGAGTGGGCATGTTTACTTTTTCAAAGGACAAGCAAACGGCGCGGGTGGCAGGTGAATTTTATGTCAACGCTGTTAACGTAATGAAGGGAGCTGAGGCGATCTCGGAGTACACGGCACTTTCGCGACAAGAGGCCTTCAATATAGAGTACTGGCTTTTGGAAGAAGCTAAGTTAAAACGTATGCCTCAGCCAAAGCCAATGTCAGGACGCATTGCATTGGTCACTGGAAGCGGTGGAGGTATTGGAAAAGCGATCGCGCTGAAATTTGCACAGGAGGGTGCTTGCGTCGTTCTAACGGATAATGACCACACCAGACTGAGTCAGGCTGCTGCTGAGTTCAACGAAAAATTTGGTGCAGATTCATTTGTGGCAATTCCTTTGGATGTCACGCAATCTCAATCCGTTCGGCAAGCTATAGATTCAGCAGTACTCGCTTTTGGTGGTATTGATCTGATTGTTAATAATGCTGGCCTATCCATTTCAAAGCAAGCGGAAGAACATTCAGAACAAGATTGGGATCTTCTGTACGATGTTCTGGTTAAGGGGCAGTTTTTGGTTTCTGCTACAGCGATAACGGTTTTGAAGCGGCAGGCTTTAGGAGGTGACATCATCAATATTGTAAGTAAAAACGCTCTGGTTGCCGGCCCTAATAATTTAGGCTATGGTTCTGCAAAGGCTTCTCAGTTGCATATGACGCGATTGCTGGCCGCCGAACTTGGACCACACAAGATTAGAGTAAATGCAGTCAATCCGGATGCCGTAATCGCTGACAGTAAAATCTGGCAAGGAGCGTGGGCTGAAGGAAGAGCAAAAGCTTATGGAGTTAAGGTTGAGGATCTCCCGGCCTTTTACGCCAGCAGGACCTTATTGAATGAAATCATTGTTCCTGCTGATATCGCAAACGCTTGCTTTGCCTTGGTAAGTGGTTTATTGAATAAATCTACTGGAAATGTGATTAATGTTGATGGAGGCATTGCGCAATCTTTTGTTCGCTAAATCTGTAAATTGAATTTTTCCTAACACTACTGGTTATGAGGATTTCGAAAAGCACCATTGAAGAGCAAAATCATTTGGTCATGGCAGCGCACCGCTTGCGATTCGAGTCTCTTGCGGCTTTGGTGCCTAATGCAGAAACAATCCTTCAGAAGTTGATGGCCTTTCAGGTAGCCATTCCGAGTTGGGCCCTGGGAACAGGAGGTACCCGCTTTGGTCGATTTTCTGGAGGCGGAGAGCCAGCCACTCTGGAACAGAAAATAGAGGATGTTGCCTTAATTCATGCGCTGGCTCGTTCGGCTGGTGCTGTTTCCCTTCACATACCTTGGGATATACCTAGAGATGCAGGAGCGATTCGTTCATTGGCCGCGGAGTTGGGAATTCGATTTGATGCTGTTAACTCCAATACTTTTCAGGATCAGCCCGGTCAAGCATTGAGTTACAAGTTTGGTTCCATGCAGCATGTAGATGCCAGAGTTCGGCAACAAGCAGTAGAACACAATCTTGAGGTGATCCGCTATGGTAGGGAATTGGGCAGTACGTCCATTACTGTTTGGCTGGCAGATGGATCGTCTTTTCCCGGTCAATTGAATTTTAGAAGAGCCTTTGAAAATACGCTAGAGTCACTTGAAAAGGTTTACGCAGGTTTACCGGATGATTGGCGGATGTTTGTAGAGTACAAGGCTTTTGAACCAAATTTTTACTCAATGACGGTGGGGGATTGGGGTCAGTCCCTTTTATATGCCAATAAGTTGGGTCCGAAAGCATTTACATTGGTTGATCTGGGACATCACCTGCCCAATGCAAATATTGAGCAGATTGTATCATTGTTGCTTCGTGAGACAAAACTAGGTGGCTTTCATTTTAATGATTCAAAGTACGGAGATGATGATCTTACCGTGGGTAGTATTAATCCGTATCAGCTTTTCTTAATTTTTAATGAGTTGGTTGAGGGGATGAATAATCGAAATATGAGTCATCATTCGGAATTGGCTTGGATGATTGACGCTTCTCATAATTTAAAAGATCCTCTTGAAGATTTGATGCAATCTCTCGAAGCCATTCAGGTGGCGTATGCAAAAGCTTTATTGGTTGATCAGAAAAATCTTAATGAAGCACAATTGAACAATGACATAGTTGCTGCTCAGGAAATTCTTCAAAGTGCCTATCAGACGGATGTTCGACCCTTGCTTGCTGAGGCCAGATTAAGATCCGGTGGTGCATTGGCGCCCCTAGGTGTATTTCGAGCGCTTGGTTGTCGGAGGGAACTAATAAAAGAGCGCGGCTCAAAAAGTACAGCAACCGGATTGTAGCCAATGGAGAAGGTTTCCGCTATAGCGGTTTTGGATGTCGGCAAGACAAATAAAAAACTGATTCTATTTGATCCGGATTACAGGATTATTTTGGAAGAAACGGAAGTGTTGCCTGAAACAACTGACGAGGATGGCTTTCCTTGTGAAGATTTAGCTGCTTTAAATGGTTGGTTGGAGCGTTCGATTGGTAGCCTTCAAAAACTATCCAACCTACAAATCAGGGCTGTTAATTTTTCGGCGTATGGTGCCAGCCTGGTACATATCGGTAAAGACAGCTCTCCACGAGGTCCGTTGTATAACTACTTGAAGCCTTACCAACCGGAGTGGAGGAGGCATTTTGAGGAGCGCTTTGGTTCTATGGAAAGTATTTGCCTTGAGACGGCTTCTCCGGATCTCGGTTCTTTGAACTCTGGTTTGCAGCTTTACCGATTGGGATTTTTTGATCCTGCCTACCGCGAGGAGGTGAGTTATGCACTTCACCTCCCAAATTATCTTTCTTGGTTTTTTACGAAACGTCCCATATCAGAATTAAGCAGTATCGGTTGTCATACCCTTATGTGGGATTTTGTGCGCATGGGATATCACTCCTGGATTTGCGAAACAGGCTTAAATTCATTTTTAGCACCACTTCATCCGGCTGAAAGACCGGTAACGGCTGCCAAAGGAGCAGAGGGCTTGGTTTATGGAACCGGATTGCACGATAGCTCGGCGTCTTTGATACCTTACCTTCGGATGGGTGGGGAGCGTTTTGTTGTTATTTCCACAGGAACTTGGTCGATCAGTTTGAATCCGTTTAATAAAGAGCCCTTGCGGCCAATTGAACTCAGATCTGATTGTTTATCGTATCTGACTCCTTACGGAGATCAGGTTAAGGCCAGCAGATTTTTTGCCGGGCCAACACACGATAAAATTGTTTCACGTGTGCGTGAATTTTTTCATCGCGTGCCCGATCTCCAAACCTTACGCTTTAATCCAAAATGGTTTGATCCTTCGGGTGAGGTTAAGGAGCTTCATTCTTATGCTTCGCCTGAGGAGGCGTATCATCACCTGATGTGGAGATTTGTTCAGCAGCAGAAGCAGTCAACCGATTTGAGTATTGGTTCTTCTGGTGTTGAACGAATATGTGTGGATGGCGGATTTAGTCGAAATCATGTGTACATGCAATTACTGGCACAGGCGTATCCGGATAAAGATGTTTTTGCTGCCGCCGTTCCTCAAGCGACTTCAATTGGGGCAGCCATGATTTTGGAAGGTGTTTGGAATCCTGATCCACCAGCCTTTGGAATGGTAGAGCTTAAATTTATTCCTCGTATTCGTTTGTAGAGATTTTTCCTCTTTTTCCAAGCTCGATGACAACCAGCTCTTTGATCCGTCCGTCCGAAACTTTGAATTTCATAATTGTACGAATCTGGTGAAAACCATGTTGGCCTGCTGCGCCAGGATTAAGGTAGAGCAGCTGATTTTTATCATCCTTGCTGACGCGGGTGATATGGGAATGACCGCAAATTAAGACATGCGGTTTGTAGGACTTAATTCTTGATCGCACCACGGGCGTATAACGGGGAGGTATTCCGGCAATATGCGTGATGAGGATCCGGCAGTTAGAAATCTCAATTTCCATGAACTCGGGGTAGTGCGCACGAATTTCTTTCCCGTCGATGTTTCCAAAAACGGCCTTGAAGTTTTTTTCGGCTGAAAGTCGATGTGCAACCCCATCTCCGATATCCCCGGCATGCCAGATTTCATCGCAGTCTGCAAAGTAATTCAGTACTTTTTCGTCCAGGAATCCATGTGTATCCGAGAGTAAACCAATCTTCATTCGCTCAATTTATGGATTTACGAAACAGAGATGACGATCTGTACCGCTTAATGGCAAAAACGCCAATTTTTTCTGCATAATTCAGCATCTTGCGCCTCTTTTTTTGATACCCTATGAGTAAGCGAAAGGTCACTTTTAGTCAGGTTTTTAAGACCATAATCTGGCCAAGAAAAAACATTGTTTTATTAGGATTGTTCTTAATCATTGTCCGAAGTCTTTCTGGTCTTGTCTTACCCGGCTCAACCCAGTATTTGCTCGATGATGTCATTGGCAATGGAGATATACAGACTTTGTACTGGATCTTAGGTGCCGTTACGGCTTCCATAGCGGTAAATGCTGTAACCTCTTTTATGTTAACGCAATTGCTGAGCGTAGAAGCTCAGCATCTGATCTCTGTCCTGCGTGCCGACGTTCAAAAGAAAATACTAAAACTTCCAACGCGATTTTTTGATAATACCCAATCCGGGGCTCTGGTATCAAGAATCATGAATGATGTAGAGGGTGTTCGGAATCTTGTCGGAACAGGACTGGTTCAATTGGTAGGAGGTGTTCTTACGGCAGTTATTTGTTTGGTATTGCTGCTGAAAATCAGCTGGACCATGACTCTGTTTGTACTAATTCCAGTGGCTGTTTTTGGTCTTATCGCCTTAAAAGCCTTTAAAAAAATTCGTCCCATTTTTCGGGAGCGTGGAGTAATCAATGCTGAGGTTACAGGTCGACTGAATCAAACACTCAGTGGCATTCGGGTAATCAAGGGATTCAACGCCGAAAAGCAGGAGGCTACCATTTTTGAGAAAGGTGTTGAACGGCTCTTTCTTAATGTCAAAAGCAGTCTCACGACCACCAGTTTTGTGACTAGTTCGGGCAGCTTTTTACTTGGCGTGGCCTCGGTAGGTATTTTGGGTATTGGCGGTTATCAGATCATGAACGGGTCGCTTACAATTGGAGAATTGATACAGTTCATCCTGTTTCTTGGGTTTCTTATTGCTCCAATTGTTCAAATGAGTAACATCGGAAGTCAGCTTACAGAAGCTTTTGCTGGACTTGATCGGACGGAAGAGTTGATGTCGATTCCCTCTGAGGATGATCCTGAAATTCGTACCGAAAAAATTGGAGCCATTAAAGGAGATATCCGGTTTGAAAATGTTTCTTTCTCTTATGAGGAGGGTAAAGAGGTACTGAAGCAGGTCACCTTTGAGGCGCCAGCTGGATCACTTACTGCATTGGTTGGAAGTTCCGGATCAGGAAAATCAACTATTGCTGGATTGGCAGCATCCTTTTTGGTTCCGCAGTCCGGTACCATTACAGTCGATGGTATCGATCTGACAAAAATATCTTTGGAAACGTTTCGAAGTCAACTGGGTGTGGTTCTCCAGGATGATTTTCTATTTGATGGAACGATTCGGGAAAATATCCTTTTCGCTCGACCTAAGGCCACTGAGCAGGAGCTTCAACAAGCTGTCGATGCGGCATACGTTCAGGAATTTGCAAGCCGGTTTGAAAAGGGTCTTGATACCGTAATTGGAGAACGCGGAATCAAATTGTCCGGAGGTCAGCGACAGCGCCTGACCATTGCCCGGGCTATTTTGGCCAATCCCAGAATCCTTGTTCTGGACGAAGCTACCTCCAGTCTCGATACTGAAAGCGAATCCTTAATTCAGGAGAGCTTAAAATCATTACTGAAGGGTCGTACAACATTTGTTATTGCGCACCGACTGAGTACGATTCGACAGGCTGACCAAATATTAGTTATTGAAGACGGCCGAATTGCCGAGCGTGGAACGCATGATGAATTGATAGAGAAAAAGGGTAGGTACTTTGAGTTGTACACCTACCAGGCTAGAATATAACCTCATTACGGTTTAACCGTATAAGACAATTTTTAGATGAAAAAGCTGATTATTTTTTTGTTTTTATGTTTTCAGGCGTCGCTGAGTTTTAGCCAACAGAAATTCACCATCAACGGGTATGTGCGTGACGCTACCAACGGTGAAACCCTCATTGGTGCAACCGTTTACATTGGCTCTATTGAGATAGGAGTTATTACCAATGAATATGGATTTTACGCGATTACTGTTCCTCCCGGTGCATACACCCTTCAGGTTTCTTATGTCGGATATGAATCTAAATCGGTTTCCGTTCAGGTATCGGGTAGCACCAAGGTTGATGTTGAACTAATGCCCAGCAGTGAGCAATTAGAAGAGATTGTAATTAGTGGAGAGCGAGAACAGGCTAATGCACAGAACCTGGAGATGTCCACCAATAAATTGGATATTAAAACCATTACCAAGCTGCCTGCTTTTCTTGGCGAGGCGGATGTTCTCAAGAGTTTACTGCAGTTACCCGGAGTCAGTACGGTGGGTGAGGGTGCTTCGGGTTTTAACGTTCGTGGCGGAAGTACTGGACAGAATTTGGTTTTGTTGGATGAGGCGCCTGTTTACAATACTTCACATCTATTTGGATTCTTTTCTGTTTTTAATCCGGATGCTGTTAAAGATACCAAGCTTTACAAAGGGGCTATTCCTTCCCGATATGGCGGTCGTTTGGCCTCTTTACTTGATGTGCGCATGAAGGAAGGTAACAGCAAAAAGCCTGAGGTCACAGGTGGAATTGGAACAGTCTTCAGCCGTTTAGCTGTTGAAGCGCCAATTGTTAAAGATAAGGCTTCGTTCATTGTAGCGGCACGCCGTTCCTACATTGATGTGCTGGCGAAACCCTTCACCGATGTTTTTGATAACGGTGCGGCCTTGAATTTTTACGATCTCACAGCCAAAACCAACTACAACATTAACAGACGGAACAGGGTTTACCTGTCAGGGTATTTCGGTCGCGATCGTTTTCTTTTTGCCGAAAACCAGGGTTTCAGCTGGGGAAATTCAACGGCTTCCTTCCGTTGGAATCACTTATTCAATGATAGACTATTCGCCAACTTTACAACACTATTCAGTCGCTATGATTATCGACTTCAGTTTGGTAACGATAATCTCAATTTGTTCAAATGGAATTCATCTATTTCCAATTTCATCTTTAAGCCTGACTTCACCTGGTTTATCAATGCCAATAATGAAGCCTCATTTGGAGGGGAATTGATTTACTATACGTTTGAACCGGCAAATGCTGTGGGTATCACCAATGGTGATGCAGTGGATATTAGTCTGGACAAAAAATATAACATGGAGGCCTCGTTGTTTGCGGGCAATAGTCAGAAGATATCTCCGACTTTGTCCGTCGATTACGGATTACGCTATTCCTTGTTCAACTATTTTGGTCCGGGAAAGTCATTTGTCTTTAACGATACCATTCCCGGTAGGCGCCGCACTGTTCAGGAGGTAACCAATTACGATCGGGGAGAGGTTATTCAGGCGTACGGCAACCTGCAGCCCCGTCTATCCTTTAAGTGGCAGGTCTCACCTTTAAGTTCAATTAAAGGAAGTTACAATAGGATGGTTCAATATCTTCATCTGATTTCCAACACTACGGCCTCCAACCCATTGGATGTTTGGGCTCCTAGCACCAACAACATCAAGCCTGAGCTGGCAGATCAGTTCACGTTGGGGTGGTTTACAGATTTGAATGAAAATAAATCCTGGGAGTTCTCAGTGGAAGGATACTACCGTAAAAGTCAAAATCAGGTAGACTATATTGATGGCGCCGATTTGTTGATTAATGAGTTTCTGGAGGGAGATCTCTTGACGGGCATTGGCCGTGCCTATGGATCTGAGTTCTATTTACAGAAGAAGAGTGGCCGATTGACTGGTTGGGTGAGCTATACTTTGGGTAGGACGGAACTTAAGGTAGTGGGTATTAACAACTCCAACTGGTATCCAACACGTTTTGATCAAACACATAACCTTAAGATTTCAGGATTTTACGAACTGGGTGGTCGGTGGTCTTTTTCCTCCAGTTTCGTTTATACCTCTGGTACACCGGTTACATTCCCGACATCCCGATTTGTGGTTCAAAATATTCTTATCCCGTACAACATTACCGATTCCCGAAACAATGTTCGATTGCCGGCCTATCACCGATTGGATATCAGCTTTCGGTTGGATGGAAAGTCTGTGAAACGGGGTAAGGATAGGAAAAACCATGATTATTGGGTCTTTAGTATTTACAACGTATACGGCCGCAAAAATCCATTCTCCGTTTATTTTTCTCAAAAGGATGAGCGAACTCCTAGTGGACTTGTTCCTGATGCCCAAGCAACGCAATTGGCCATTGTAGGTACTTTGGTGCCGTCTATTTCATACAATTTTAAATTCTGATAACGATGAAGAAGTTTATAGTACCGATCAGAATCCTTTGTATAGGAATTTTTTTCCTGGCCCTGCTTACCGGCTGTGAAACCATCATTGATCCCAAACTGGCCGAAGCTAATGATGTATTGGTGGTGGATGCCTGGCTCGATACAGAGGTAAAAGAACAAACCATCCGTTTAAGCTTATCTCAGCCATATTTTGATAATTCTGATCCGCGCGGTATTTCCAATGCAAAAGTTACCGTGACGAATGAAACACAGGGTAGAGTCTTCGAATTTTTGGAAACCTGGCCTGACGCCAAACGAATGACCATACCGGGAACGTATTTCTGGCGTCCATCAGGCCCGAATGAATCCATCGGAGAGATTGGTGATAAATTCAAGCTTGTCGTGGAAACTGAAACAGACCGTTATGAAGCAAGCACTTCTATTGGACGTGTACCGGTGATCGATAGTCTTACGTTTTTATTTGAAGAGGAATTGGGCTTTTTCCCTGATCGGTATACGGCCGAGTTTTGGTCTCGTGATCCAGCTGGTAAAGGTGATACATACTGGATAAAAGCCTGGAAGAACGATACACTTCTTTTGAGGCCTTCGGAAATTAATTTAGCATTCGATGCAGGTTTCAGCGAAGGTGGCAACCTGGACGGGGTAACGTTTATAACACCAATCCGCCAGGCTATAAATCCGTTCAATACAGACAAAGATGGAAATTTTCTATCCCCTTATTTGCCTGGAGATACGGTGCGCGTAGAGATTCATTCTATTTCTAAAGAGGCCTTTACTTTTTTAAACGAGGTAGTTATACAAACCGATCGTTCAGGAGGATTTGCGGAACTATTTGCTGCTCCTATGGCAAACGTCGGAACGAATATTGTAAACGTTGATAAAAAAGGACGAACCGCTCTTGGGTTCTTCAATGTAGCCTCAGTATCGCGATTTGGTAAACGACTTCGTGAGGGCAATAAATAATCTAATGGCCCCCTTTTACATAGGACCAGCCTTCTTCCTGGCGTTTGATAAGCTGGGTCATTGCTGAGGGTACAATCGTGGCCTCCTGTTGAAGATCCTCAGGCTTTACTCCGCGCCGCTTCATCGTGTTGCTACAGGCTGCAAAGGTTACTCCTTTTGATTTCCATTCAGCGATTTGTGCAGCTACCTTAGACGTTTTTCGAACCAATAAGTCAAGTCCTGGTCCGTGACAAACTACTTCAATGTCCGTGTCAGGTAAGTCATTCTTGATGTTTTTGACCTGTCCTAAAACCGAAGCCTGAGAAACAGAATCGCTATCGGTGAACTGGATCACAACCTTATGACGATTTTGTGCTTGGATGGTACAGGTTGTAAAGAGTAGTAAAATGCCCAGAGTAAAAATTTTCATGATCGACATGTTTAATCCAAATGTATAATTTTAACCATTGCCCCACTACTTGATTTATGGCGCTTAAGTCTTTGTCCGGAAAAATCATGGACTTCATTACCACTTTTGAGTGGCCACTTCGGGGACCAGGTCGGTTACCTGAAGGGGTAAAGTTGCTTCAGCCATGGAAAGATCAGGCTGCTTTAGAAGTCTGCTCTGCGTTTTATAAACGGTATTATTCGGATCAAAACACAAGGGTGCTGGTCCTGGGAATTAATCCTGGTCGCTTTGGAGGCGGTCAAACCGGTATACCGTTCACAGATCCTGTCCGGTTGGAAACAGATTGTGGCATCTCCAATCCATTCCAGAAGCGTCCTGAACTATCCTCTGAATTCATCTATCATATGATCGCTGCTTATGGAGGAGCTGAGCGCTTTTACAGTAGATTTCTTATTTCGTCAGTCTGTCCGGTTGGTTTTACCCGGGATGGCAAGAACCTGAACTATTATGACCTTCCCATTCTTCAGAAGAAGGTGGAGGAATATGTTCCGGAATGGATGGAGCGTCAACTTGGATTTGGTATTGAACGCAAGGTTAGTTACTGTCTCGGGGAAGGTAAAAATTTTGATTTTCTCAATCGTCTCAATGCCCGACATCAATGGTTTGATCAAATCATTCCCTTAGCTCATCCGCGTTTTATCATGCAGTACCGTCGAAAGAAAATGGAATCCTACGTCAACGGATATCTTTTTGAGCTTGAAAAATCCTGAAAAAGTTCAGGCGTTTCCCTTATAACGAAAACTCAGCAACGTCATGGCCAGGAACAGCACAGCTATAAACGCTAAGGCCACTCTGAGGTCGGCCCAATCCGCTAAAAATCCAATCACCGGGGGGCCAAACAGAAATCCGGTATAGCCAACGGTTGTAACCATTGCAAGGCCAACTCCAGGACTAACGGCGGTAGAATTTCCGGCAATGCTATAAGCAATAGGTACAATAACCGATAATCCCAATCCTACCAGAAAGAATCCAGGTATAACCATCCAGGGATCTGTCCAGATTAAGGAAAGGATAATGCCTACTGTAGAAATTATGCCACAGGTCACCATAAGCTTTTTGTCGCCATAAGTTGACCGGGCCTTATCACCAAAAATCCTGCCGACTGTCATGGCCAATGCGAAGGCAGAGAGTCCAATTGGGGCTAGCGATTTAGGAGCCAGGGAAATTTTTTCAAGATAGTTTGTGCTCCAGTCGGCCATAGCGCCTTCTCCAAGCATACAACAAAAGGCAATGATACCAATACTCACCATGGCTGCATTCGGAAGTTGAAACGCTGGTCCCTCTGCTTTTGTTTCTGGTTTATCATGAATGAGGTAGTAGCGAACCCAAAAAGCAGCAACAACACAGGCGAATGTGATCATAGCAAGATGTTGCCCTAGATGGATATTCAATTTCTCAAACCCTGAACCACAGAAAGCGCCGATAGCCATGCCAATACTGAACAGCGCGTGAAAGGACGTCATGATTGGTTTTCCGATTCCCTTTTCTACCATCACGGCCTGGGCATTCATCGAAACATCGAGCATGCCTGCTGTAACACCCATCATAAAAAATAAAA
>Ga0209972_10003524_pt1 | contig 12247 bp, 12 predicted proteins | sample NOAtaG_7_FD_187302 | JGI IMG/M metagenome (GOLD analysis project Ga0209972, IMG submission 187302) | Freshwater lake microbial communities from Lake Erie, under a cyanobacterial bloom - NOAA_Erie_Diel1S_2200h metaG (SPAdes) (version 2) | ecosystem: Environmental > Aquatic > Freshwater > Lake ...
AGACGCTCGCCCACGGATATCCACCTTGCGCGAGGTCGTAGTCGCGAAGCTCCACGAGCCACGGACGGCTGACGTTCGTTCCGAAGAACTTCAGATTCTCGACGCGCAGGTCGATCTTCAGCGTCACGCTCTGCGATTGGGTGTAGTCTCCGAGGAACGCAGGGTTTTGGTTCGTGAAGTACGGGATGCCGAAGTCCTGGAAGACCGTCCGCATTTGCCAGCCGGGATTCCCGCCCGAATCGACGACCCAGGTTCCGCCGCCGAACCCATCGAACCCATTCGGCCCGACCCAGTCCTGCGCGTTGCCTTTATCAAACGTGACCACGGTGGTGTCGGCCATCGATGGACTCGCCGCAGCGACCGCGCCAACGGCGCAAAGCAAGAGGACACGGGTGGAGAGCAGGGCGCCTGACTGGGGGAGATCGCGTGTGATTCGATGCATGGAGTCGTACCTTTCGATGTGAGAGCAACCGTGCCATCGGGGGGCGTCGCACGGCGGAGATGCGCCATCGACGCAACCGAAGCATGCTGCAAGACGGCCGCATTCGCAAAGACATTCAGCGGAAATCGGTTCGTCCGGCCCGATCATGCCGTTCGATACCCTGCGAACGGTACGCGAGCGGCGGCGGCACGGGCCTGAACCGCCCGATCGATGCCCCGTTGGTCGAGATCCCGCACCGCATCCCGCGCGAGGGATTCTGGGAAATCCGCGTCGCGGAGCGTCCCGATGAGTTCGGCAGGGCCAGCTGCGAAGGCGATGCCTGCCACGCGCCTCGCACCGACGTCGCGCCAGAGTTCCCCGAATCCACGCAGGATGACGGTTCCCGGAAGAAGCAGCGCTGGTTGGGTGAGCGGTGACGCAGCGAGTTCCTCGTCGAGAAGGTCGAGCACGATCGTCGGGCGAGGTGCGCGGGAGCGCAACTGAAGCAGTTCGCGGGGAGACAGTGCTCCGGCGCTGCGGCCGTTCGGCGCAAACGGACTCGTCAGCACCAGCGTGTCGGCGTCGCGCGCTGCCTCGATCAGCCCGTCGAGGCCGCCGAACCTGCCTGCGCTCGCCACGTCGCCGGAGGCCCCGAGCCAGGCTGTCTCGCGAGCGGTGCGCGCTGCGGCCCATGCGCGTGCGGCAAGCGACTCGCGCGTTGGCCGCGCGATCACGACGCGGCGATCCCGGAAGAAGCGATCCGCGATCGCGTCGAATGCGCCCGACTCCGTCGAGAAGGGTGAGATCTCGTCCGTCGCCGTCGCGATTCTCGCCGCGAGCCGGACGACCAGGTCGTCGATGACCGATGGACGGGACTCTCGGAACGCCGGTGGCAGGATGGACGTGGAGATGAAGCTCATGCTGTGCCTTTCGATGTCTTGAGCGCCATTCCCGAGCCGGACGTCCCTTTCGAAGCCGAAAAGCGACAGACGCCGGCGCGGGGCCGGCGTCTTGGTGTGAACAGGGTGTTGAACCGTTCAGCAGAGCCCAAGCGCCGGCGCGACAGCACACACATGCTTCGGCATGTGCATGTGCATCGTGGCGCAGGCGAGGGTTCGCTGGCGGGTCATTGGCCGGAAGAATAGGCGGGGCCTGACGAATGTCAAGCGACTGCATGCGACTATTCCGCGCATTTGCGTGTTCGGGTGGTGGAGGCGCGCGCGCGTCGTTCGGCTACCGTCTCGCCATGGCCCGACGCGATCGAGAGGAGCAGCCGAAGTGGGGCAAGCGAACGCCGCCGAAGTCGGAGCGGGCCGCCGCTGCGGAACGGCTCGAGTCCGACGAGCGGCGCAAGGCGGCCGGCCTCTCCCGATCGGCCGATGCCCTGCGCGCGCCGGTGCAGCGCATGCTCGGCGAGAAGTCCTGCTTCGTCGGCGTCGACCTCGGTCTCGCCACGGCGTTCTCGGTCTACGACCGCGATGGCCGGCTCGCCGGCGTCCGCTCGCGCAGGTTTGGCTCGAAGGACGCGCTTCGCGCGGCGGCTGGGGCGATCCTCGACGAGATCCCGCACGTTCACAGCGTCATCATCGAGGGCGGCGGAGACCTCGCAGAAAGCTGGCAGCGCGCTGCGGTGCATCGCGGGATTCACCTGCGCATCGTGCAGGCTTCCGAATGGCGACGCATGTTCCTCTACGAGCGCGAGCGGCGCGACGGCGCGCAGGCGAAGGCCCATGCGGTGAAGCTGGCAGCGCAGGTCATCGAGTGGAGCGCGACGAAGGGCGTGACAGCGCAACTCGGACACGATGCCGCCGAGGCGATTCTCGTCGGGCTCTTCGGAGTCGTCGAGGCAGGTTGGCTCAAGGAACCGCCGAGGCTTCGGCATTGACGCACCCTCGGCTTGCGAAGGCGTAGACGGCGCCGCGGACCTCCCATGCGTGCGCATGCATCGCCGGCTGCTCTTCGAGCGCGATCTCGATCGCCCATGCGCGCGTGGCGCCCGCGACGGCCGGGTCGCAGCGTTCGAAGCGCACCGCGACAAGCGCGGTGCCGAACCAGCCCACTTCGAGCGCATGGGCCTTCACGCATGCCTCACGCGCGCACCACAGCGCGATCGGTCCGGCCACGAGCGCGTCGTCCGCCGCGCGCACGCGCTCGATCTCTTCGGCGGAGAGCGACATGCGCAGCAGCGCCTCCGCGCGATGCCCGTCGATCTCCTCGACATCGATGCCGATCGCCTCGCACGACCCAGCCGGGGCAACCGCCGCGATCGCGCGCACGCGGGTGTGTGCGATCGAGACGCGTGGGGCGTCGGGCCATGCGGCCGACGGGCGGCCGCGCGCGTCGCGCAGAACCGGGCCCGGCCGCATCGCGGGGTCGAGGCCTGCAAACGCGGCGCGGAGCGCGATCCTTCCCGCAAGGAAACCGATGCGCCGCTGCTCCGATCGGACGGTCTCGGCCAGCGCGCGCTCCTCGGGCGGAAGAAGCGCCTGGTCCTGCGCGATGTGGTGGCGGTGCCGCGCGTCGTACTCGGCGATCAGGATTCCCGAGGGAAATCCCGCGCCGTGCGGCCGGACAAGAAGCTGGGGCGGAAGGGGCGTCACGGTGCGCGCATCTCGATCAGCGGGATCCAGCTCGGCGCGACGCCTTCGACGCCCGCTTCGATCGGGTGGGGCGGCGGGCTTTCGCCCGGGCCGCGGTCGGCCGCAGCACGAGCACGACGTCGCCCGCTCCCTTCCGGAACGGCTTGGCGGGAAGCGCTTCGTCGGTCGCGTCGAAGCAGGCGAGCACCTCGAATCCGCCTGCGGCCTGCATCACGTCGCGCAGCATCTCGAAGGTGAAGGTGAGCAAGTCGTACTGCTCCGCGATCACGGCTGGGGTCTCTGGCACATTCGCGGTGATGGCGATCTGACGAATCCGCTCGCAACGGGATACGGGCTGTAAACCAAGGGATTCCGTGCGAAGCGCCGCGAATCCGCCGCCCTCGATGTCGACGGGGCCGCGCTCGTACACGATGCCCGGCTCGATCTCGTCGCCTGGCTCCCGGATCGCCAGGCCGACGACGTAGATGCCCCGCGGCGTGAGCCTGTGGCGCATCGACGCGAGGTGCTCGGCCACGTCCATGTAGTCCGCGAGGTGCCCGATCGAGTTGTCGAGGTTGATGGCGCAATCGAAGTCCGCGCCCAGTTCGTCGGGGGGGCGCCTCATGTCACCGACGAGCACCCGAGATCCGCGCTTCGACAGCCGCTGTTCGGAGAGGGCGATTGCGCGAGGCTCAAGGTCGCAGCCCGCGACCTCCGCGCCCTGGCGCTGGAAGTGGCTGAGCCAGAGGCCTGGTCCGCACGCAGGGTCGAGGACCCTCCGCGGACGGCGCCCGAGGTGCTTCCGCACAACGCGATCGATCGAGGCCCGAATCTCGGCGGATGGCTCGAAGAAGGCGGAGTAGAGCGCGCTGCGACTGTAGAAGGCCTGCATGCGCGGAACGTAGCAGAGGCGGTGCGGCCGCGTTGACGCATGCGGCGGCGATTGCGGAGCCGCGCATCCGGAGTTTGTCGCTTGCGAATTCGACGGCTGACGAAGTAGACTTCCGCCAAAACCGGGCTTCGTCGCCGTGTTTCGCAGGGGTGCAGCATGAGCAAGAAGAAGAGATCCGTCGGCCAGCAGCGGACCGCACGCGAGCTGCCAAAGACCGCGAGGGTCGATGCAGATCGTGCATCGATCGCGCATGGTCCGACGTCCGTCGCGGACGATGCGGCATGGCAGGCCGTGCGCTCGCCGCTTCGGCTGCAGATACTCGAGGCGATTCGCGCAGCGCCGGGGATCGACGCGCGAGCTCTGTCGAGCGCGCTCAAGACAAATGCGCCGCGCCTCTACTATCACCTGAACATTCTCCGCGGGAGCGGCCTGATCGTCGGGGTCGATGGCAAGGACGGCGGCGATCCGGCCACCGGCCGACGCGGTTCGCGCGGACCGGAAGCGGTGACCTATCGCGCTTCGGCGCGCACGTTCCCCGACGGGTTCTTCTCTCGCCATGAGATCGCGCGACGCCGGGCCAAGACGATCATGCGCGACGTGTTCACGCGCGGCCTCGAGCTTTCCTTCGCAAGCGAGTCGGACGGGAAGTGCACGACGCTTGCGCGCAGCGAACATCTCTCCGCCACCGAAGCGTCGCGTGTGAAGGGGCTTCTCAGGCAGATCGACGAGATCCTCGATGGCGCCCGCGCGCGTCGCCACTCGGGTTCGCAGGTGCTGGCGGCGACCCACTTCGTCGGCTGCGCCCTGTGCGAACTGGGCGATGGGCAGCTGCCGGACGGGCCGATCGCCGAGGGTTGAGAACCCTGCGAACAGGGGGCCACTCGGCCCGGACGCGCGCGCGACGGAGGTCTTGCGTTTGCGAAGATGCCGGATATGATGGTCTGTAATTCGCGGACGGTTTTGCTGGGTCGACGCCCTCCCGTGCCGCGGCATCGAGACCGACGGCCAAACCATGTACGGAAAGCAGACCGAGACCGCCATCGCAGCCCTCAGTCGCCTTGCGGAAGTCTGGGACGGTGGCCGCACACGCCTCTCGGCGGTCGAGATCGCGGATCAGCGCGGGCTTCCGCGCGCCATGGTCGCGAAGATACTCTCGGCACTGTCGCAGGCAGGGCTTGTGAACGGTTCGCCTGGCCCGGGCGGCGGCTACGCGCTGGCGCGAGAACCGAGGGCGATCTCGCTGCGCGAGGCGCACGAACTCTTCGAGCGCGACGATGTGAGCTCGAACTGTCCGTTCGGCGGCGGAGTCTGCGGCGTCGGCGATCCGTGCGCGTTGCACGACCGGCTGCGCGCCATGCAGGGAGCCGTTCGACAGCTGCTCGACGACACGAACCTCGAGATCTTCCGCAAGGCCGTCCAGGAAGATGGCCTCAAGCCGGTCCCGAAGGGTACGCGGCCAGACGCGACGCGCGAAACCTACCGCGCGCCGCATTCGCGCAAGAAGAAGGCCTGAGTCGCGGCGCGTGCGGTCACCTCACGGTGACGAGCGATGCGCCGAGCATGGCCGTCTTGCGCGCGTCGGTCGCTGACTTTCCGTGCGCAAGCACGACGCCCATGCGCCTGTACCTCCGCGTCGACGGCTTTCCGAAGATGCGCACCTCGACCGACGGAATCGCGCAGGCGAGTTCGACGCCCGCGTAGGTGGGCGCGCGTTCCGAGTCGCGCGTCGCCAGGATCACGGCCGACGCCGTCGGGCCCGCGTAGCGGATCTCCGGAATCGGCAGCCCGAGGATCGCGCGGATGTGCAGGTCGAACTCCGAGAGGTCCTGCGACCGGAGCGTGACCATGCCCGTATCGTGCGGGCGCGGCGAAAGCTCGCTGAAGATCACCTCGCTTCCACGCACGAAGAACTCGACGCCGAAGATTCCCGCGCCGTTCTTCCCCGCAAGGCGCTTGACGACCTTCTCCGACATCTCCTGCGCGGCGCGCTTCGCGGCCGGCCGCATGGGGCAGGGCATCCACGACTCCTGGTAGTCGCCGCGCTCCTGGCGATGGCCGATCGGCTCGACGAACGCGACGCCACCGCCACGCGCCGCGCGTTCCTTCACGGTGAGCTGCGTGATCTCGTAGTCGAAGTCGATGAATTCCTCGACGATCACGACGGCGCGGTCGCCGCGCATGTTGGTGACGGCGTACTCCCACGCCTTCGCGAGGTCCTTCTTCGTGCGCACGACCGACTGGCCCTTGCCGGACGAGCTCATCGTGGGCTTGACGACGCAGGGCAGGCCGACGCCGCCCTTCGCGAGGACCGCGTCGGCGAGTTCCTGCGCGCTCGCCGCGTAGGCGTAGCGCGCGGTGCGCAGGCCGAGTTCCTTGGCGGCAAGCTCGCGGATCGCGTCGCGGTTCATCGTCATGTGCGCGGCGAACGCGCTCGGAACCACCGAAAATCCGGCCTTCTCGAGCTTGATGAGCTCGCTCGTGCGGATCGCCTCGATCTCGGGCACGATGAAGTCCGGCTTGTGGCGACGCACGATGCGCGAGAGCGCCGCGCCCGAAAGCATATCGACGACCTCGCGGCCGTCCGCGACCTGCATCGCGGGCGCGTCGTCGTAGCGATCGGCGGCGATGACGCGGCAACCGAGGCGCTTGGCGCTGATCGCGAACTCCTTGCCGAGCTCGCCCGAACCGAGAAGAAGGATCTTCGCTGTCATGTTGGCTCCTGAGGAAGCTCGAAGCGTATCGCGCGAACGCATTCACTGCCCGAGCGCGCGAAGGAGCACGGTCGCGTAGCTCCCGCGCGGCAGTTCGAACGACAGCGTGCAGGCGAGATTCGCCGGGCTGTTGCCCGCGAACTCGTCGCGCACGGGCTCTCCGATCGAGACGGCGCGCGCGGTGGCGATGAACGCCCGGTCGCCGCCGCCGAAGAAGGGGCGTGAAAATCCGGGAATTCGCAGGGTCTCGAGGGCGACGCCCTCGTCCTCCAGCACGCCCGCCACGATCTCGGAGAGGCACTCGTGGTACTGCGCCCGCGGCGAGGGCATCGGGATCGGAAATGCGCGAAACGCCGGCGTGATCGCGGCCGCGCGCGGAAAGATCATCGCGCCGAAGACGTCGTCCGCCTCGAAGGCGCGCTGCACGGTCGACTCGCTGATCGCGTGGGCGAGCTCGCGCGCGATCGCATTCCAGAGGTGCGACTGGTATGCCTCCACGCAGATCTCCTGCGTGAATTTCGGCAGCGCTGCGAAGGCATCCATGTAGTTGCCGCCGCGCGCAAGCGTCTCGATCGCCGCGCGCTCGGGCATCTTCGGGAACTTCGTCAGCGCCGTCTTCCAGTCGCCCCAGTGCGTCGCGAGGGCGCGGGTGAGCGACCGCACGGCGCCCGAGTCCTTGCGCGCGGGCGTGCCGATCGCCAGGCGCAGCGCCTGCTCGAACTCGCCCTCGACGAGCGCCTTGCCGACGAATCCCTTGCCGTGGCGCGCGCTGCCGAAACGCTGGTCGCCGAAGTAGTTGACGAACAGGATGTCGCCTCCGCGATCGCGCATGAGCGACGCGCGGCGCACGAGCTCATCGGCATGCCACTTGTCGAGCGCACGCACCACGATCGTGAACGCGTTGCGGTCGATGATGGTGGAGTCGGCCGCGCGCGGCACGAACCCGATGTGCGTGAGCCGCCACGACTCGGTCTCGAAGCGTTCGCGCACGCGCCCTCGGACCGCCGCCGTGTCGATCGTGATGATCTGCGTGGTGATCGCGTGACGGTCCTTGAGCCCGGCTGCGGCGATGGACTCGCGCGGCAGCTTCAGCGTCTTCGCGATGAAGGCGAGCGCGTCGGGCGTCGCGAGCGAGATCTTCTCGAGCGTGTACGCCGCGAACGGATGCGACGGGAGCCGATCCGCGGCGATCGAAGCGTGGAACTCGGCCGTCTGCCGCTCTTCGACGCGGAAATCCTGAGGCGTGCGGCGGATGGTCACAGGTCGCGCACTGTATCCTCCCCGCGCGTGCACGCCGCCGCCACATCATCGCCGCTCATCATCATCGAGCCGAAGCTGCGCGGTCCGAGCGGGCACTACGCGGAGTTCGTGCGCGCGCTGGCCGCGCGTTCCCACGGGCTCTCCGGGTCGATCGAAGTCGTGGCCGATCCACGTGCCCGGGAGTACGTCGCCTCTCTCGGCGGGGCTGTGCCGGTCGTCGCATCGAGGCCGGCGGCGGGGACTCTCTCCGAGATCGCCGCGATCGGCGCCTCGCTCCGCGCAGGGAGGACGACCCTCGTCCTCACAGCGAACGCCTCGCACGCGCTGCACGCCGACTGGCTCTTGTTCGCAGGCGCGCGAGCGCTTGCAGGCCTCGCGTTGCTCTACCACTGGCCGATCGTGAAGCGTCAGGCGCGCATGGCGCTCGCGCTTGCCCCCCGCACGCGCCGTCATGCGCTGTTTCTCGCGACGACGCGCGGCGTGCGTGACAGCCTTGCGGCGGCCGGGTGCGTCCGAGCGATCGAGATTGCCTATCCCGCGACGCGAAGCGAAGGCGCGCCCATGCACGCGCCGTTCCGGCATCTCCTGATGGCGGGGGCCGCGCGCGTCAACAAGGGCCTCGACGTCGTCGCCGAACTCGCGGAGGGCTTCTCCCGCGAGGGCCGCGACCTGCCGCTTCTCGTGCAGGTCTCGCCGAAGCACGTCGATCGGCACGGATCCCGCGAGGATGCGGTGGTTCGGCGGCTGCTTGACGCCGACTATCGCGGGCTGGTTGCAGATCCGAATGCGCCCGATCGCGCCGAGTACGCGGCCCGATTCACCGGCGCCCTCGTCCTTGCGCCGTATGCGCGGGCGCAGTTCGCGCACGGGGTCAGCGGCATCGTGCTCGACGCCCTCCTGCACGGCGCGCCGTGCATCGCGACAGAGGGGACGTGGGCGGGGGACCTCGTCGGGCGCTTCGACGCCGGCATGGTGCTGCGCGAGCGCACGGCGCAGGAGCTCGGGGGCGCGATCGACGCGATCCTCGCCCGTTGGGATCACTACGCGGCCCGCGCGGCCGAGGCGTCCGACGCGCTTGCGGTCGAGCATGACCCGCGGCGACTCGCGGAGCTTCTCGCGTCGGGCGGTGCGTGATGCGCCGCGCTACAGTGCCGAGGTCGCGCGACGGGTGCGACGAAACAAGGGCACGCGCACGCATGGCGAACATCATCTGCATGAAGTGGGGCACGAAGTACGGCCCCGAGTACGTGAATCGACTGGCCTCGATGGTCAGGCGCAACATCACGATTCCGTACCGATTCGTCTGCATGACCGACGATGCGACGGGACTCGATGCCGGCATCGACGCGCGGCCGCTTCCCGACTTCGACGATCCGGGCGGCCCTGAGCGCGGTTGGCGCAAGATCTCGACATTCCGCAGGCCGCTCTTCGACCTCGAGGGGCCGACGCTCTTCCTCGACATCGACATCGTGATCGTCGGCAACATCGACTGCCTCTTCTCGCATCCCGGCGAGTTCCTCATCATCAAGGACTGGGCGCGGCCATGGCGTCCGACGGGCAATTCGTCGGTCTACCGCTTCGAGGCCGGCTCGCACCCCGAGCTCCTCGCGAAGTTCATGCACGAGCACGCGGCGATCCGCCGCGAGGTGCGCAACGAGCAGGAGTACATTTCCCGCGAGCTTCACCGTGCTGGCAAGCTCTCGTACTGGCCGCGCGAATGGTGCGTCAGCTTCAAGTACCAGTGCATGGCGAAGTTCCCGATGAATTGGTGGGTTCCGCCCAAGATTCCGCAGGATGCGCGCATCGTGGTGTTCCACGGCCACCCGAATCCGCCCGACGCGGTGGCGGGCATCACGAAGAAGATCACGCGGCACGTGCACAAGACTCCGTGGGTCGCGGAGCACTGGCGGTAGGCGCGTCTGGCCGCAGCGCTACGGCGAGGACTCACCGCAGCGGAAACCGCTCGCTCGGTTCGTAGGAGTCCTGTGCGATTTCCGCCAGCCGCGCCACGATCTCCGGGTGCGCGGCGGCGACATCCGTCGTCTCGCATGGATCGGTGGCGAGGTTGAAGAGCTGCCAGCCTGCGCTGCGGCCGATGGCATCGCCCCCGGACGCGCGCTTCTTCTGTCGCAGCCCCGTGCGCACGATCTTCCAGTCGCCTTCGCGCACGGCTTCCTGTCCGCCGTAGCCGGGGAACGGCCAGTAGAGCGCGCGCGTCGGCATCGGCTCGCCCTCGAGAAGGAGCGGCGACAGGTCGCGTCCGTCGCCCGGATGCGCCGGCGCGTCGGCGAGCGCGCCGAAGGTCGTGCGCAGGTCGACCGTCCACGCTGGGTCGTCGACCGTCGCGCCCGCCGCAATCTCGTGCGGCCACCACGCGACGCACGGCACGCGGATTCCGCCTTCCCACACAGAGCCCTTGCGGCCGCGCAGGCCTGCGGTCGAGTCGAAGAACACCGTATCGACGCCGCCGACATCATGGGTCGCGCCGTTGTCGCTCGTGACGACGATGAGCGTGTCCTCCGCGAGGCCATGCTTCTCGAGCTCGGCGCGGATCGCGCCGACCTCCGCGTCAAGCCGCGAGATCATCGCCGCATAGGCTGCGCGCGGCGTCTGGTGCGGGAGATAGCCCTTGCCGCCGACATATGGCTGTTGATCGAAGAGCCTGAGTTCGTAGGGCTCGAGGTCCTCGCGCGTCGGCTGCAGCGCGAGGTGCGGCAGCGGCGACGCGTACAGCAGGAAGAACGGCTTGGACGCGTTCTCCTCGATGAAAGACCGTGCCTCCGCGAGCATGAAGTCGGGCGCGTACGCGAGTTCGGCGCGGGACTTGGGGTTGTTTCCGTGCAGAACCACCCGCTCCGCGTTGCGCCAGAGGTGCGTCGGATAGTAGTTGTGCGCCTGACGCTGGCAGTTGTAGCCGTAGAAGAGGTCGAATCCCATCGCGTTCGGGTCGCCCGACGAACCGACGAATCCGAGGCCCCACTTGCCGATGCACGCGGTCGCGTAGCCCGCCGCCCGGAGGTCGTGCGCGAGCGTCCGCGTTCCCGCGGGCAGCGGCGCCTGGCCTTCGGGCTGTACCTCGGCGTTGTCGCGGATCGGCGTGCGCCCGAGGTGCTGCCCGGTCAGGAGCGCCGAGCGCGATGGCGCGCAGACGGGCGCGGCGCTGTAGAACTGCGTGAAGCGCACGCCTTCGCGCGCCAGACGGTCGATGTGCGGTGTCGCGATCTTCTTCTGCCCGTAGCAGCCGAGTTCGCCGTAACCGAGGTCGTCGGCGAAGACGAGCACGATGTTCGGGGCACGTCGCGGCGGCGCGGCCTCGCGCGCAGGCGCTGCGGCGCAGCCAGCCAGCAGCGCGGCGAGCGCGAGAAGGGCGGCCAACGCGCGATCAGACATCGCAGATGTCGATCGCCTCGCGCAGGCTCGTCATCGGGTCGCGCCTCGGGATGAACTCCTGCGCGAGATACCCCTTGAAGCCCGTCGCGTGAATCGCCTCGCAGATCGGGCGGTAGTTCAGCTCCTGCGTCGCGTCGATCTCGTTGCGACCGGGGTTTCCGGCCGTGTGGTAGTGGCCGAAGTACCGATGGTTGTTCTTGATCGTGCGGATGACATCGCCTTCCATGATCTGCATGTGGTAGATGTCGTAGAGCAGCTTGAAACGCTCGCTGCCAACGCGATTCACGAGTTCGACGCCCCACGGCGTCCGGTCGCACATGTAGTCGCCGTGGTCGACGCGCGAGTTCAGCAACTCCATGAGAATCGTGACGCCATGCTTCTCGGCGAGCGGCATCACGCGCTTCAGGCCCTTCGCGCAGTGCTCAAGGCCGACGTCGTCCGGCATCCCCTTGCGGTTGCCCGAGAAGAGCATGAGATTCGGCACGCCGTGCTTCGCGGCGAGCGGAAGCAGCCTCTCGCACTCGACGACCACGCGGTCGTGGTTCTCGACACGATTCATCCCGTCGCCGATCGAGGTCGGGCCGTTGCCGAGCGAGCAGATCATGCCGTGCTTGCGCGGCGTCTCCCACTGGTCGGCGTTGAGAAGATCGATCGCCTCGATCCCCATCGCCGAGCAGCTCTGGCACAGCTGGTCGAGCGGCATGGAGAAGCACCACGCCGACACCGAGTGCTTGATGCGGCCGTTGCGCTTGGTTGGCGCGGCGGCCGGCGGAGTCGCATCTTGCGCGGCATGCGCAAGACCCGCTGCAATCGGCATCGAGGCGGCTGCGGTCACGGTCGAGGCGATGAATTCGCGGCGCTGCATGGTGCGCACTCTACCGCTCGTGCGCGTGCGTCGGAAGCGCGTTCAGCGGAGAACGGCCTCGACGCGCCACGAATACTCGCCGATCGACGTGCCCCCGCGCTTCGCCGTGATGACGATGGTGCGGTCGTT
>Ga0209972_10003527_pt1 | contig 12245 bp, 10 predicted proteins | sample NOAtaG_7_FD_187302 | JGI IMG/M metagenome (GOLD analysis project Ga0209972, IMG submission 187302) | Freshwater lake microbial communities from Lake Erie, under a cyanobacterial bloom - NOAA_Erie_Diel1S_2200h metaG (SPAdes) (version 2) | ecosystem: Environmental > Aquatic > Freshwater > Lake ...
CAGGATCTGGCTGATGTAGCGACCGCTGCGCGACTGGCAAATCGCACGCTGACGCTCTACCGGCAACAACGTCATTCCGAAGAAGGTAACCAACAGGCAGTAGATGCCTCCCTTGGCCAGCCCCAGTATGGCGCCCATCTGTCGATCGAATTCGCGAAGGCGAATCTGATCGAGGACGCCACTGAAGAGTCGGAAGCCCAGCCAGATCGCAAGGGACGTTCCGGCATAGATCAGCAGCATCGCGAGAAAGATGTTCCAGGGTGGTTCGGCATTGATCTTGGCCGCCACTTCATTGCGATAGGTGTATGCGAAATAGTAGCTGACCACGACCGATGCCAAGGATGCGACCTGCCAAGCAAATCCCTTGATCGCCCCCAGCAGCGTCATCGACACCAGAACCAGCAGCATCAGCAGATCGTAAGCTGGCAACATCCTATCTCTCCTCAAAGGTTGTCACCGTCGTTGTAGTCGAAAACAACCGGGTGGGCGAAGAGCAATCCCCCTATTTTTACCCAGGGGCGAGTCGCTTTAGGAAATGCTCTTGGGAGCCGGCCTGGGATCTTCTAAAGTCCTCACCCGGGCCGGGCAAGTTCAAAGGCGTAGAGGCAAGGCGGGCTGCTGGGGTTGGCCCCGGCGGATTCTGGGGACCATCCGATGGCCGATTCACGCACCCACTTCCTGGTCAGTTCGATCGCTGGCACGGCGTTGGGATACGCAGGTTGGAAGTCGGGACTGCCTTGGGAAACCTGCTGCATCGGCGGCGGTCTTTGCGCGGTGGCAGGCATGCTTCCCGACCTGGATAGCCCTTCCGGGAAACCGCTACGCGAATTGTCGTTGCTGGGGGCAACCATCGTTCCGATGCTCCTCACCCAGCGACTGGACCGGTTGGGACTGGGGGCGGATCGCAAATTGCTGGTCGCCGTTGCGATCTATCTTCTGGTTCGGCTAGGGATTCTAGAGGTTTTTCGTCGCTTCTCCGTCCATCGCGGGATGTGGCACAGCATCCCTGCCCTGGGAATTGTCGGGCTACTTGGATACTGGCTGAGCGAATCGGAGATTCCGAAGCGACAGGTTTTTGTTGCGATCGCGCTAATGCTGGGATTCCTCTCCCATCTGCTGCTGGATGAGGTGTGGTCGATCGATTTTCAGGGGGGGCGATATCGGTACAAAAACACTTTTGGAACTGCCCTGAAGCTTTGGGGCAAGGATGGCTCGATCAACCTGCTCGTCTATGGTCTGCTCGGCCTGCTGGCTTGGATTGTTTCGAGCGATTTGAAGCGGCAGGTGAGTGATCCTCCTGGACAAAAGGAGCAGCAGTCGCAGGGCGAGGTTCTCCCAAGCCGCCCCACACTTCCAACCGATCGTCTTTTGCCGCCAGGGCTTCCCGATTCGGAAGCGCTGCTGCCCGGCGAGCCAGATTCAATTTCCGATCCGCGCTGATGGGATGGTCACGAAGTGGATCGATCCAGTCCCAGTTCCTTGGAGTCGAGCAGAATCGTCACGGGGCCATCGTTGACCAGGGAAACCTGCATATCCGCCTGGAAAACACCTTGACCTACCCGGAGCCCGTGACGCTCCATCGATCGGCAGAACTCCTCATAGAGCGATCGAGCCAGTTCAGGGGGCGCTGCATCGGTGAAGCTGGGGCGGTTTCCCTTCTGGCAGTTGGCGTAGAGCGTGAATTGGCTGACCACCAAGACCTCGCTCTGGGTATCCAGAAGGCTGAGATTCATTTTGCCCTGCGAGTCGGAGAAGATCCGAAGCTTGGCGATTTTCTCGGCCATTCGATGCGAGATCGCAGGAGTATCCGACGGGCCGACTCCCAGCAGCACCAGGACTCCGGGACCGATCTGGCCTACAATGGACCGATCGACAACCACTTGGCTTGCCTGAACTCGCTGTAGCACCGCTTTCACTGGACGAGATCTCTCTAAGGATATTCCGAGAGCCGCCTGACGATGATCCACCGCGATAGGAATGCAAAGTCGACACTGCCAACGCTTGCGATCACCCTAGGGGATCCGACCGGGATCGGTCCGGAAATTATCGTGGGGGCCTTGAAAGAGCCCTCATTGTATCGCGTCTGTCGACCGCTGGTGGTGGGGCGGCCTGAGGTGCTGCTTCGAGCAATGGGGCAATTGGGAAGCCCGATGGCGATCGATTCGATCGAAGATCCGGCGGCAGGAAATCCAGGGATCGATCGCATTTGCTGCCTGACGTGTGGCAGTCCAGATGCCATCGAGGCCCCGCAGGGGACGATTGATGCGCGCGGGGGCCAGGCTGCCTACGATGCCCTGGTGTTTGCTTCCCGCCTGGCGTTGGCCGATCAGGTCGAGGGAATCGTCACCGCACCGTTGCACAAGGTGGCATTGCATCAGGCTGGGCACGACTGGCCCGGCCACACGGAGCTGCTTGCCGAGATCTGTGGTGTCCAGCAGTACGCCATGATGCTTTATCTTCCGCCCCGCGAAGAGCGGAGTGATCCCGGATTCAAGGAGTCTGGCACGCGACGAGGTGGGAGGTACGGCCTGGGGGTCATTCATGTGACGCTGCACATGGCGCTGCGAGATATTTTCGCGGCGATTGATCCGGAGGCGGTGTTCGAGAAAATCTCGCTGGCGCGGGAGGTTTTCTCGCGGCTTCGCCGGGCCTCTGGCGAGAACCAAGAGCCACCCATCGCCGTGGCGGCGCTCAATCCGCACGGAGGAGAGATGGGACGATTCGGTGATGAGGAATCGACCTGCATTGCACCAGCCGTGGAGAGGGCGAGGCGATTGGGATGGGAGGTCGAAGGGCCACTGCCGGTCGATACGTTGATGCCACGAGCCGTCCAAGGGGAATTCGATGCGGTGGTGGCGATGTACCATGACCAGGGACATATCGCTCTGAAACTGCTCGATATGTTCGATGCCGTCAATATCACGCTGGGGCTTCCAATCCTTCGCACCAGCGTCGCCCATGGAACTGCCCATTCGATCGCTGGCACCGCAACGGCCAAATGCAGCGGCATGGTACAGGCGATTCTCGCAGCCGCGCGACTAGCCCAAGGTGGATGGCGTGAGGATGCGCGAAAAGCTGCCCAGCAGGGCAATCTTGCGGGGGGCTGAAGCTGATGCCATTTCGATTTGAATGCCCTCACTGCAAAAACAGCACCTTGGTAGACGACCAGTACTCCGGTCGCTCGGGCCACTGCGCCCAATGCGGTAAGCCGATCCAGATCCCGCCATTTGCTCAAGGTAAACAGTCTCCCCATCCGTCTCATGGCAGCCTTCCAGGATGGGTCAACAAGCGGCTTGGATATCTGCTACCGATCACCGTCAGCTTTTTACTGATCGGCAGCGTCGCGGCCATTTCGCCCTGGCTGGTGGAAAGAGCTCGCTATTGGCAAAGCCTTCAGATGCGGCAGGTTGCTGCAGCCAATCTATCCCGAATCGCTCAAGCACTGGCTAGCTATGCCGATCGCCACGGACGTTTCCCGCCAGCGGAGGTGCTGAGTCCTGAAGGCAAGCCCCTTTACAGTTGGCGTGTGTTGATCCTGCCGGAATTGGGTGAAGAAGGGCTCTACCAGAGGTTCCATCTGGATGAAGCCTGGGATAGCGAGAGCAACCTGGCGCTGGTCGATCAGATGCCACTGCTTTTCGCAAGCCCCGCCGACCCCAGTGCGATGCAAGCCAACTACAGCAACTATTACGTCATCAGTGGATCCGATTCTCTGGTGGTTCCCAGTGGTTTGGGTCGCGCCGTATCGGACCTAGTCGATCCCCTGGATCAGACGTTGCTGGTGGTGGAGTCGGCGGCAGCGGGTAACATCTATTGGACTCAGGCGGGCGCCCTGCCCCTTCGATCCCTGCGTATGGGAGTCCAACCTGGAAAGAGCCTCGGTGGTGTCCACCCCGGTGGTGCTCTGGGTGCCTGCGTCGATGGGACGGTTGTGTGGCTGGATGCCAATACACCATCGCGCTCCCTGCGAACGTTGGCGATACCAGATGACGGCGGAATGGATGGCTTGCAAGTCGTTCCCCGTTGAGCGATCAGGCGCACCAAGTGTCGTGTGCGATCGTTCTCGATCCGGTTCGCTCCATTGCCCCCCTTCTCCCATCATCCGACGGGGGCTCCCGTGGCATAGCCGATTTCCACCGTTTGATCGGCGGGCTATTTGAGACCTATAGTGACTTCGCGAGTGGCGAAAACCGATCCATGCATCGCGCGCCGTCAGGCAGGACGTGCGCTGGAGGGAAGGAGACTTCGAGGAACCGCCCATGAATCGACCTCACGATGGCGAAGGAGTCGACTTGGAGGATCACCGCCAGATCGATTCGCACAACGCCCAGCCCGAGTTGGATGGAGATTGCGAAGCCAAGCGGCTAGATCGAGAGCCACAGGCAGCGGAATCGATGACCCCCGAGCGGTGGGCGGCTATTGAACTGGCGCTGATTCCCGGGGTTGGCCCCAGGCTTACCGGACTCCTGATAGCTCACTTCGGTTCGGCTCTGCGAGTCCTGGAGGCTCGTCGAAGCGAATTGATGGAAGTGGAACGGGTCGGACCCAAGGTGGCCGAAGCGATCGTGGCGTCAAAAGGAAGTGACTTGGCCGATCGCGTCGTCGATCACTGCCATCAGAACCGCGTGACGATCCTGCTGCCGAGTGATCGACACTACCCTGCCCCGTTGCGAAATCTTCCCGACCCACCCCCACTGCTATTCCAGCGCGGCCATGTCACTGCCGCCGACGCTCTGGCTATCGCCATCGTGGGCACCAGGCATCCAACGCACTATGGTCTGACGATGGCCAAGCGACTGGCGGTCGAACTAGTTCATGCCGGATTCACCATCGTCAGTGGTCTGGCCCGAGGAATCGATGCACAGGCGCATAGGGCGGCGTTGGAAGCGGGAGGAAGGACGATCGCGTTCCTGGGGAGCAGCGTCACCGAGATTTATCCACCAGAGCATCTGGAGTTAGCGGAGGAAGTGGAACGCAACGGTGCATTGATCAGCGAGACGCATCCATTCTCGATGCCGCGAGCCGGTGTCTTTCCCCAACGCAACCGTCTAATCAGCGGTCAATCGCTGGGTGTAGTGGTTGTGGAGGCTGCGGAGCGGTCGGGGGCATTGATCACTGCCAGTCATGCGGGCGAGCAGGGTCGCGACGTTTTTGCTGTCCCGGGACCAGTGACTTCTCGAGCGTCCCAGGGGCCACTCCAGCTGTTGCGGGATGGCGCGATCCTGGTCCGCTCCGCCCAGGACATCATCGAACACCTTGGTCCTTTGGCCAAGCCTACCCCTAGCCCTTGCGGCAAGACGATGCGGCATCCAAAGGAGCTGCAGCTGAACGAACAGGAGACGCGGGTTTTGCAGGCGGTGGAGACCAGTCCTACTGATATCGATCAGATCATCGAGCGGACGAAACTGGAAGTCCCGAGGGTTCTTGCGACCTTGAGTGTGCTGGAGATGCGTGGCTTGGTACGACGGAGCGGCGGACGGTTGTTTCTTCGACCCTGAGGCATCGGATCGAGTTCATTGCCACCTCAGCAGCTCTCGCATCGCTTCTGCAGTCCCTTGTGGGTCGCGAAGAAGTCCGATCGCCGCTGATGCCAGCAAAAGGCTGGCCGCCAGATAGTACCAGACCGCATCGCGCCGCTGGTCGACGCGAACCGTCGTCATCCTTTGCACCAGAGCCCGCTCCAGACCACTCCATCCGGTCGCATCGGGCTGGGAGTGGACCAAGATCAGTTGACTAAGCATGGGACCGCCAGCTGACTCGACGACGGCGGCGCCGCGTAGCAACTGGGAGTGGACGATCGATCCCTCCCAGAACGCTGATGGATCGATCTCTGAAAAGACCGGCACCAGTTGCTCCTGGAGTTGTTCGGGGCCAAGCCCGTAGACGATCAGGCGTGGTCGGCAGGAAAGAACCACCAGCGTGATGCATAAAAGATAGAAGATCAGCAGCACCAGCCAGACACGTCCGCCCAGCAGAGCGGAGGCCGAACGAGGGAAAAAAAGCTCCATCGGCCCGACCATCATCAAACCTCCCATGGCGATGGCCAGCGTTGCTAGGTCCCGTCCTCCGGAGACGACAAAGGGACGCCCCAGCGAACGGATCCAGCCATGCAGTAGCAAGTAGACTGCCAGAGGCGTTGCTGCCACTGCCACATGGAAAGGTTCAATCATCGAAACTCCTTGGTGGTGATCGGCCGACCGGGGAGGATGCATTGCATCTCCCAGCGGATCACTTCACCGGTTCGCTTTGCGCCCCTTCCTGGATCGCGAAGATGCGGTTTCGGTTGGCGATGAACAGCGTGTCGTTGGCGACGATGGGTGTCGTGTAGACGGCCGATCCCATGTTGATCTCGCCGATCTGCTCCATCTCCGAAGAGAGCTTGAAGATGGCGATATCACCATCTTCATCGCCGATGTAGACGCGGTCTTCGACGATCAGAGGGGAAGCCCATGAGGCGGCGAACATGTCGTAGGTCCAGTGAGCCTTTCCTGTCTTGACATCCAGGCAGTGGAAGACACCGCTGAAGTCGGCGACGAAGAGCAGATCGTTTTTGATGGCGACGGTACCACACGTGCGATGCATGGTCGTCTCGAATTCCTCTGGATTGTTGCCGACATAGTGCCAGATCGCTGCCGAGTTTGGATTGTCTCGCTCAAAGTCGCCATCCTTTTCCACCAAGGCCTGCAGTCGCTTGTGGGCGATCGGCTGGGCGGGGTCCTTGCTGTTGTAGACCAGAGTGGGGCTGACATCGCCACGCTTGGTGGGATCGATGCACCACAGATGGCCGTTCCCTTCCCCGTGCTCTGGGTCTTCGCCTACTGCGACGTAGACCAGACCTTCGTGCACCACTGGCGTGGCGATGATGTGGTTGCGGGTGGCGCGGCCACCTAGGAGGTAGATCGAATCCTTAGGATTGCAATCGAATTTCCAAAGCAGCTTCGATTTTCCACCTTCGCCCTCGGCGGCAAAGCTGTACAGATACCCGTCGCCTCCACCAAACAGCACCTGGGGCACATCTCCGAGGACAGCGTAGGTGGGAGAAGACCACTGCCCGTGCAACACGTTGGCCCCTGGCATGTTGTCGGTCCAGAGGAGTTCGCCTGTGTTTCGATTCAGGCAGATGAAACTGGGGGCGTTCTCTTCCGGCAACGTGACGTGACCTTCGTCGACTCCGTTGGATGTGTTGACGAACAGCAAGTCGCCAGCGCACGTAACACTGCAGCTGCACATGTTGTGCTGCGACACCTTCAGCTGGCTCATCATGTTCACCGACCAGAGAATATCAGCTTCCTCGTCGGCGACGACCTTCTCGTCTTGGAATGAGCCATCGTTTTCTCCATCGCGAAATCCTTGCGCGTCCAGGCAGGCGACTTCGCCTCGACTGGTCACATACCACAGTCGGTCACCATCGACCAAGGGCGAACAGCAGATACCTTGGTTGGGCCAGTCGTTCACGCGGCCGGTTGGCAGTTTTTCGCTGGAGTGCTGCCAGAGAAACTTGCCGTCCTTTTCATCGAAACAAAGCAGCGCGCCCAAGTCGACTGTGTTGGGGTATCGCTTGATGTAGCCAGATCCGTTGTTGGTTCCGACGTAGACTCGACCGTTGGCTACCACGGGGTTTCCGTAGGTTTCCGAACCTAGAGGCATCGACCAACGGATGTTCTTCCCTGCCTCAACATCCCACTGCGTCGGAATATTTTTTCCGTCGGGCGTGTTGTTGCGGTAGGGAGATCCACCCCATTGTGGCCAGTCCTTGGTCCCGACTTTCAGTTTGCCGATTTCGGCGAGCGCCGCGGCGGTGGGGTCTTCGGCGTGCAAAGGCTGGATCGACCAGCCCAGTCCCGCGACGGCTAGGGCCAGGGAACGGCGGGTGGTGGAGAGAATCGAATGGCGATACATCGAACAAGTCCTCATGGGTTCGGATTGGTTTCAGGCAATGGAGACCGGGTCGGTGTGCAGGTTCCGTCAAGGAGTGGCATTGGGAGTGATCTGGACGTTATCGAGATAGAACTCCGAATCGGTTGCGTTTCCAAAAAGACCGGGGCTGCCGTTGCGATTGGGGGTCGCGTCGGCCGCTTCGATGCTCCATGCTTCCGGCTCGGCTTCACCTCGTGGCCATACCTTACCGCGAAGCACCACTTCCCCTTCACGATTCTCGCTTTGGAACTTCATCGTGTACCACGTGTTCGCCTTCCACTCGAAGGGGATGGTTTTGGCGAAACGAAGTTCCAATCGCGGGGTCCAGGAACGGATCTGCAGCTTCTGTGCCCCTTGTAGATCCAGGGTGTACCGCTGGTTGATCAGTCCCATATCGGGGACTCGGCCATTTTTCTCTGTCGCCAGAAAATCGGCCTGGATGGTGTAGTCGTGGAGGCTGGTCCAGCCCATCCACGCTTGGCTACGGGTCCCCTTGGGAATGGTACTGACCTTGACCAGTGCCTTCTCTCCCTCGATTTCGGCGCCTTTGTGTCGGTAGTCGGCACCGATCCAGGCGGGAGGTACCTTGCCATCGGAAAAATCAAACTTCCAGGGCAGCTTCGGGACGACTCGGGCGCGAGCCGATGCGGTCAAGTCACCCAATTTGGCTTCCATCTTGATTCCGGCCACTTGCGTGGAACCTTCGCCGGCTGGCAGGTCCGGTGCCGAGTAAACCAGTTCGGGACTGAAGGCACCTGCTTCCGCCGTAAGCGTCCCATCGGGGATCAGTTTCAGGTACTGTCCCTTCTTGTTGAAAGCCCGCAGCTGGTACCGCGCGTTCTGTTTGGGGGCGAGGATGGCTTCGACCGGAGCCAGTTGCAGGTGGGCGACCTGGGAGTCGTCGGCCACAGGAGCTTCGGCGACTGCGGCCGGACGAGGTTCGATCGCCGGAGTGATGCTGGCATCGCCGACGCAGTACATCGCGGAATTGGATGGGATGTAGATTCTTCCGTGTGAGATGATGGGAGAGCCGTGGACTTCTTCGCCATTGGGAAGCCGTGCTTCGCTGACCACTTCGATGCCGTTCTCTGTGGGGCGGAGAACGTAGCAGCGCCCCGTATTTTCGACCGCGTAGATTTTGCCGTCTCCAGCGACTAGGCTGCCGAACATGATGCGGCCCAGTTTCTTGGTGGTAATTTCCTTACCCGTCTTGGCATCGATGACCACCAGGAGGGCACCGTCTTCGACGCAGTAGAGTCGATCGCCGACCTTGATCGGTGACGACCGGCCGACCGTTCGTTTGGGGATCTTCCACAGCAGTTTGTCTTCGGTGATTTCTCCTTGGGTGTTTCCATCGAAGGCGAAGATCGACCCCAGGATGGTGGTATCGCTAGAATTCTGTTCGCTGTGTCCGCTGTAGACGATTCCGTTGCTGTCTACCACTGGCGTGGTATTGAGGCCGCGGGTTGAGGCTTGGTACTTCCAGATCACCTTGCCGGTCCGGGGTTGAATCGCATAGATGGCACCATCTCCGGCACCCACCACCATCGCCACTTGGCCATCTAACATCGCGAAGACGGGAGTGCTGTAGGTGGTGTCTTCAGGGCGCAGTTTGGTGCTCAGGAACCAGACTGCAGCACCGGTGTTCTTATCGAAGGCGACAAAGCGGTGCGCTGGTACGGCCGTGTCGCCCCATCCAGTCATCACACCACTGATGATCACCAGGTCTTCGAAGACGACCGGGAAATTGGTGCGGCCACCGTAGGTCGACAGCATGCCGTACTCTTCGCTCATCGAGTGCTCCCAGATCACCTTGCCGGTCTTGCCGTCCAGGCACTGAAAGGCACATCCCAAGCCCAGCACGTAGACTCGGTCGGTCTCTGGATCTCCCACGACGCTCGACCATCCCACCCGCTCGGCCGGCGCATCGGACAAAAAGATGTTGTGAATACTCTCCCAGAGAATGTCGCCGGTCGTGGCATCAGCGCAAACCGTCTTTTCCCCTTCCTGAGTGGTCTCCGGAAAGGCTCTGCAGACGGCATACAGTCTTCCATTCATGACGATCGGGGTGGATCGGCTGGCCAGTTCTTCGCGCCGCCAAAGCAGATTTTCTCCCTTGGGCGACCATTTTTCTGGGAGTCCTTTCTCTAGTGAGAGCCCATTCATGTCAGGGCCTCGCCAGTGTGGCCAATCCATCGGATCAGCCGGATTGGCCACATCGACCGCATCTGCCGAGGGCATGCCGGCAAGCCACAGAACGCCAAGTGTCGCTACCAGAGAGGCCCGGTGTATCCAGACCCAGACGCTCGATCGCACCATCATCGAGGAACTCCTCAGAGAGGCCATGGGAAGGCAGGAGCGACTATTTTAACACCCTCGGTTCCCTATGTCATGGCCCTCCAAAGACTGGCGGCAACTCCCACATCCCGTCAGGATCTAATCCTTGGGTGCGTGTTCCCACTTTTTCGATTTCCACGGCCACTTGGTTGGGAGGGCGGCATCCTGGCGCCAGCCGGTCGATGTGTGTGGCCTGGGCAATGGCATATGTCGCCACAGTGGCTCTGCTTGTTTGGGGGGGAAGTCTTGAAAAAGGGAGGGATCTGCCACTCGGTGCGTTTGCAAAACCTCCCGATTGCATCAAGCGAGAATTGCATCGATCCGTTGAGCTTGGCGACCGGCGGTAGCGATCTGTTTTTGGCCGTGGTGTTCGAAGACCAGGGACTGGGCATCCAGTCCGAACAGATGCATCAGCGTCGCAGTGAAATCGTTGGGGGTCACGATATTTTCCACCGCGCGATGACCAAACTCGTCAGTGGCTCCGTACACCATTCCAGGCCGGATTCCGCCACCAGCCAGCCAGATGCTGAAGCCTTGTCCATTGTGATCCCGACCATCCTTCTCGGGTGATCCATGATTCTGTGTCACTGGCAAGCGACCGATCTCGCCACCCCAATGGACGATGGTCTCTTCCAGCAAGCCGCGCTGGTGCAGGTCTTCCACCAGAGCGGCGGCTGGACGATCGGTTTTTCGGCAGATCGAAGGCAAAGCGGTACGCAGGGCGCTGTGATTGTCCCAGGGCTGTCCTGCATGGAACAGCTGCACAAACTTGACGCCTCGTTCCACCAGCCTTCTGGCGATCAAGCATCGCGTTCCGTACTCCCGAGTCGCCTCGTCTTCTAGGCCATACATTCGATGGGTCGCTGCCGTCTCACGGCTGATGTCGAGTGCTTCCTGTGCGGCGGTCTGCATGCGGGCAGCCAGTTCATAGCTGGCGATCCTTGCCTCCAGATCGGCATCGAAGGGAAACTGCTCAAGGTGCTGTTGATTGAGTGTCTGAAGGAGTTCCAGTTGGTGCTGCTGTGGCTGTCCACGATGATGCGCGGCGGGCTGAAGATTCAGGATTCGCGGTTCCTGCGGCCGCAGAACTGTTCCCTGGAACATCGCTGGCATGAAGCCGCTCGACCAGTTGTTGACACCATCTACGGGATGCCCACCCGGATCGGTCAGCACCATGTAGGCGGGCAGGTCCTGCGTTTGGGAGCCGAGGCCATAGAGCAACCAAGAGGCCAGATGGGGGCGGCCCAGGACGCCCGGAATGCCACCATGGAAGTACCGGATCGACACTTCATGGCCGTTGGCTCCGGTGTGCATGCTGCGGATCAGGCAGATACGGTCAGCGATCTTTCCCGTTTCGGGGAGGAGTTCCGAAAGCTCCATGCCGCACTGACCGTGCCGGGAGAACTTCCATGGCGAACCGAGGAGCTTTTTGCTTGCCTCGTTGACGAAGCTGTAGGCGATCTCTCCGGGGTACTCCGTTCCATGTAGTTTGCTCAGCTGCGGCTTGGGATCGGTTAGGTCCATGTGGGAGGGACCGCCGTGTTGGAACAGTGAGATCATGGCGCGAGCGCGCGATGGATGATGGGGGGGACGTGGTTCTAGGTTGTACGACTTCTCCCCTTTCGCTTTCTTGGGAGATCCTTGGGCTTGGTCCTGCTGCAGAAGCCAAGCCAACGCCACGGCCCCGATCCCCATCCCGGTTCTTTCCAGCAACCGTCGACGCGTCATACCTGCCGCCTCGGTGTGGCCCGATACTCTTGGGTCGCTTGTCACCGATCGGTCCTCGAAATTCATGGCTAGAGGTTCCTGTCGCATGGGTGGAGAAAGATGCCCGCTTGGCGACTTGTTATCAAGGAAGGTAAAGAAACTCATTGGAGCTCATCAGTGCTTGAGCGATCTGTTGGAGCGTCTGTCGCCAGGGCGTCGATCCGGATGGTACCAGTTCCGGTTTTGCGTCCATCAGCGTGCGCTGTTTGGCGACGAAGCTCCAA
>Ga0209972_10003532_pt1 | contig 12239 bp, 8 predicted proteins | sample NOAtaG_7_FD_187302 | JGI IMG/M metagenome (GOLD analysis project Ga0209972, IMG submission 187302) | Freshwater lake microbial communities from Lake Erie, under a cyanobacterial bloom - NOAA_Erie_Diel1S_2200h metaG (SPAdes) (version 2) | ecosystem: Environmental > Aquatic > Freshwater > Lake ...
AATGGCGGCAATTACAGCCGACTGTTTTCTGGGTTTGATACCAAATTTATACTCGTATATGGGGTTGAACAGGTAGAACCGACGGGCTTTTTCCTGAAAACCAGATTTTTTTACCACACGAAGAAACCGTTGAATGGAAATGCCCGTGCTTTTTACATCGAGCATGCCGTCAATACTGGGTTTGGGCGTACCCAAAAGTTTAAGAACTGCCGGATACAGCGGACCTGGAAGCAGATGATACCAAGGCAGTCTTGAAGCCAATTTACCAGGCAAAACCTGCTGATGACCACCGTAAGGCATGTTCCAAGGAGGAAAGGCGAAAAAAATGGTTCCACCGGATTTCAAAAAGCGGTGCAACTGGGGCATGAATTTTTCCTGATTGGGTATGTGTTCAATTACATCTTTCAGAATAATCAGGTCAAACCTGCTGCCTATGTCTTTTTCGGCATCTACTTCATAAATATCGCGGTTCAGAAATTGTACTTTTCCGGTTTTCAGTTCTTCGGCCATAAACTGCCTTGCAAAATTGAGCCGTGACTCTTCCAGCTCAATTCCAAATGTATTGCAGCCCTGATCAGCAAAAGCTTTGAGTACACCTGCTTCTCCACACCCTATTTCGAGCACACTCATTCCATCTTTCCAAGCACCCTGTTCTTTGATGAAAGGAATGATGTGACCTTCTGTAACCTTTCGGGTCATATCGAAGTAGTAAGATTTATCGCCGTGGAATTCGTACATGCGATTGCAAAGAAAAACAATATTTAAAACCTTTGTTCGCTATCCGTTAAACCTTGTTACATAAATTGCATCCAATTACCAGAAATCATAATAATGGCAACCAGATTAATTTTACTGTTTACACTTACTCTGTTCACAGGCCTGAGCAAAGCCCAAAGCACATACTATCCGCCCATTAGCCAAGCTGCTTTTTGGGATACCGTTTCTCCAAAAAACTTGGGATGGTGCACCGACAGCATTGAACCGCTGTATCGCTATTTGCAGAATACGAACTCAAAGGCATTTATTGTGCTGGTGGATGGAAAAATTGCCCTGGAAAAATATTTTGGAAAATTTACCCAAGACAGCATTTGGTATTGGGCATCGGCGGGTAAAACCCTCACTGCTTTTTTGGTAGGCAAGGCGCAGGAAGAAGGCAAATTGAAACTCGGCGACCGCACTTCCGATTATCTCGGCGTCGGCTGGAGTAGTCTGAGTACAACTCAGGAAAATGCCATTACAGTCAGAAACCAAATTACCATGACATCGGGCCTTGATGATGGCGTTTCTGATAAAGATTGCACCGACAAACCCTGCCTTGTGTACAAAGCCGATGCCGGCACCCGCTGGGCTTACCACAATGCCCCCTACACTTTGCTCGACAAAGTGATTGAAACGGCAACCGGTTCCAATATGAATACCTACACCCAGCAGAAATTGTCTACCAAAACAGGCATCAACGGACTGTGGTTTAAATCGGGGTACAACAATGTATTTGCGAGCAAAGCCCGAAATTTTGCCCGTTGGGGATTGCTTGCCCAAAACGGATTCAAATGGAATGGTACACCCCTTGTGGATAGCGCTTTTGCCAGTCAATTGGTTAATACCTCACAAAACCTGAATTTAAGTTATGGTTACCTGTGGTGGCTGAACGGAAAAACCTCGTTCATGGTTCCAACCCTGCAAACTGTTTATCCCGGCAGCATGTTACCCAAAGCCCCCAAAGATTGTTTTTCTGCGATTGGAAGAAATGCCCAGATTGCGAGCATTTCACCATCAAAAAAAATTGTATGGGTGCGCATGGGTGATGCTCCCGGCGGTGTTTTGGACGATGTGCCATTTTTGCTTGCCGACAAGGTGTGGGCGTATTTGAACGATTTGATGTGCAACAAAACCGGCACGGAAAATTCCGCACGCACAACAGCCAGAATTTATCCGAATCCGGTGGGTGAAAGCCTTTTTATAACCCGCAGTGGAACCTATCATGTTTGCGATGTTAGCGGCCGGTTGGCAAAAACGGTCAATGCAAGAAACGGTGAATCTGTGAGCACCGCCGATTTAAAACCGGGCACTTATTTATTGATAAATGAGTTGGGTCAGGCGCAGCGTTTTGTAAAACAGCCCTGAACGACGAAACTATCAGCTTATAACTGTTTTTGAATGGCTTGTTTCAGGGCGTCCGCTTCCAAATAGCCGCTTTGTCTCCAAAGTTGCTTGCCCTTTTTGTACAAAAACAGATAAGGAACATTGTCTAAGCCCAATTGCTTAACCAATGCCGGATTTTCGTCGTAATTGATTTTTATAACTTTGAGTTTACCGGCATATTCCGTTTCAATACCCGGCATGTAAGCCGTTATTTTTTTACATGGGGCGCACCATTTGGCCCAAAAATCGACCAGCACCAAAGTGTCTTTTGCTGCATCAACCATTGCCTGAAAAGCATCCATCTTTATTCCTTTGCTGCTGTTGCCCTGAGGCGTTACCACAGCCCGGTTTTCGTAGGTCCAGCGGCTCATTCCCCCTTCCATGTTGTACACTGCAGGAAATCTCATGTCTTTAAGCTGATCAGCTGCTCTGGAGCTGCGCCCACCTGCCAGGCAATACACAAAAACAGGCAGTGCGGTGTCGAGCCGGGCAATGTTTTGGTTGAAATCGGCGTTGTTGATGTCCATATTTACAGCTCCGTCGAGATGTCCTTGCTTGAATTCTTCAGCCGTTCTTACATCAAGAACAATTCTTGACGGTGTGGACTTCAATTTTTCCTCGAAATCAGCGGTTTTGAGGTTCTGAACTTGGGTGATACCTATAGTGGAATCGGCAGATTTTTGCGAACAAGCAGCCATGCAAATGCCGGCACTAATGAGCAACAGAGAGAAATGTAATTTCATGAACGCACAAATTTCGTAAAAATTGCATCGTTAACCGGTGATATTTGTCATTTTTATTCTGAACTGAACATTAGCTAAAGAACTTTGTTTTTGAAACAATGACAAAGCCTGAAATACACACGCTTGGAGAGCTAAAAAAGTCGGGTTACCGACCCAAAAGCATCCGGCACGAAATCCGCAGCAACCTACTCGGTGCGCTGAAGGACAACACATCTGTTTTTCCGGGGATTTTGGGCTACGAGCACACCGTAATTCCCGATGTGGAAAGGGCATTGCTTGCGGGGCACAACATCAATTTTCTGGGCTTGCGCGGTCAGGCAAAAACCCGTTTGGCCAGGCAAATGGTGAATTTACTGGATGAATGGATTCCTGTTATTGACGGATCGGAACTGAACGAAGATCCCTTGAACCCCATTTCGAGGCAGGCTAAACAGATACTGATTGAAAAGGGCGATGAAACTCCGGTAAACTGGATGCACAGAAGCAGCCGCTATGCAGAAAAACTCGCCACTCCTGATGTAACCGTGGCCGATTTGATTGGAGATGTGGATCCGATTAAAGCGGCAAACCTGAGAATAAGCTACAGCGATGAAAAGGCAATTCACTATGGCATGATTCCACGAAGCAACCGCTGCATTTTTGTGATTAATGAATTGCCCGATTTACAGCCTCGCATTCAGGTTGCGCTATTTAATATTTTGCAGGAAGGCGACATACAGATCAGGGGTTTTCAATTGAGAATACCGCTGGATATACAGTTTGTTTTTACCGCTAACCCCGAGGACTACACCAACCGCGGCAGCATTGTTACCCCGCTGAAAGACCGCATTGGCAGCCAGATTTTAACACATTACCCCAAGGACATTGAAACGGGCATGAGTATAACCCGACAGGAAGCCCGATTGAGTGAGGAACAACAGAAAAGCATTACAGCCCCCGAATTTATACTGAGATTGATGGAAACCATTTCGTTTTCAGCCAGAGAAAGTGAATTTGTGGATCAGAAAAGCGGTGTTTCGGCCCGAATGGGCATTGGCATTTACGAGGCGGTGATGGCAGGTGCGGAAAGACGAATGGTAAAGGCCGGAGACCGCACTACCTGCCTTAGGGTGGCAGACATTTACTCGGCCATACCCGCCATAAACGGCAAGGTCGAAATGGTTTATGAGGGTGAGCAGGAAGGCCCGTACAATGTGGCGGTGAATCTCATTATTCAGAGTATTCGCAAAGAGTTTGAAAGGCATTTTCCGGTTGAGGAGAAAAAACGCAAAGGCGATAAAAAACCGTTGGATCCGTACAGAGAAATTACCCGTTGGTTTTCAGCAGGCAATGCCTTGATTTTGCCGGCAGATATGAAGGATGGTGATTATGCATTGGCACTGTCGGAAGTGCCGGGCCTGGCAGACCTGATTGATAAACACCTGCCGAATTTGGGCCCGGCGGAAAAATACGCCGGAATGGAGCTGCTGCTCCATGGATTGGCGGCAATGAGCAAAATTTCGGTGCGCACACTGAATGAAGAAGTGCACTTTAGCGATTTGCTGGGCAGTATTTTCAATGGTGCCGAAGGCGCGGACAATGATGAATTTTAAATTTTCGGTATCATCTTTGCAAAGCTTGTAATGTATGAACAAACGATTTTTTATTCTTTCGGCTGTTACAGCATTGATGCTTACATCGTGTGATGTGCTGATGCAAACGGCAGCCAAACTGCTGATTCCCACCAATGACGAAATTATTGCCGGCCTGAAAGAAGCCCTGACCAATGGAGTTCTGAAAGGCACCGGCAACCTCAACAAGAAGGGTGCATTTGCCAATACGGCGTTGAAAATTTTACTCCCACCCGAAGTAAAACAACTGGAAAGCAAAATAAGGGGTAACGCCATTTTAAATGCGGCAGTTGGCGGTCAGTTAGACAAAACAATTGCTGCCATGAACGAAGGCGCTGAACAAGCCATGTCAAAAGCAGTTCCTGTTTTTAGGAATGCTATAAACAAAATGAGTTTTGCCGATGCCATGGGCATTTTGAAGGGCGGCGATGGTGCAGCCACGCGATACTTCAAAACAACCACAACTGATAGTTTGAATGCCTCGTTTAAACCCGTAATTAAATCGGCACTGGATGAAGTGAAACTGGCCGAATATTGGTCACCTGTGGTGAAAGAGCTGAACAAACCCCTGAGTAAAACTGTGCTGGGAATAAAGTCTGACATCAATCCGGACTTGAACCAATATGTTACAGGCCTGGCCACCAATGCTTTGTTTGGTGAAGTTGAAAAGCAGGAAAACGCCATAAGGAACAATGCGGCTGAACGCAGTTCGGCTTTGCTGAAAAAGGTGTTTGATTACGCCGATACACAAAAAGGACATTGATTTTTTCGGATAGCTTTCGACGAAGATAAGTAGACAGCCGCCTGATAATTCGTTAATTTTACCGCAATGTTGCGCCCTGCGGCTTTGTTTATTTTTCTTGGGCTCTGTTTGAACAGGTCATCTGCTCAGGGTTTGGGGTTGTCGGGCAATTTTAATTTAATGAAACAGAACCTCACTTTTTCCGAGGTGATGCGCAGTTTTGAAAATCAAACCGGGGTTCGCATACAATACGATGCTGCTTTGGTGAATGAAGCCAGGCGTTTTCAACTCTCATATCAAAACACAAGGGCCCGCACTGCACTGCGGGACTTTTTAAACAGCATAGGACTTGATTTTACCGAGAACCATGCTGAGGTTATACTGCATAAGCGAACGGCAATTGAGGCACAACTTTACCACATTGTTACAGGCAGGGTGTTCTCAGCCGGTTCAGGCGAGCACATTGCCGGCGCGCAAATTGCTTACGGGAACCCGGAAAAAACGGCGATTACCTCGGATGCAGGTTTTTTTAAACTGCTTGTTCAACCGGGTTCGCTGGTGTTGCGCATTAGCTATCCGGGTTATGCAACCAAAACCGATACTCTGAATGTGGACCGCAATTACATTTTGCATTATGAGTTGCGAACAACCGGAGATTCCATTGCTGAAGTAAAGGTGAGTTCGTTGAGAAGCAAAGGTTTGCAAACTGTGCACCTTGGACAAACCGATCACAATGAAATTAACAGAATTAAAATGCGGTGGTCGCCGCAATTGTTGGGTGAGCCTGATATTTTGCGAACCATAGGATTGATGCCGGGTGTAGTGGGTGGAAGTGAGGGCATGCTGGGCATGTTTGTGAGGGGAGGAACAGCCGATCAGAACTTGGTTTTGCTGGATGATGTGCCGGTTTTTAACTGTTACCATTTGTACGGTATTTTTTCGGTGTTTAACGACGATGTGGTGAAAAGTGCCAAATTGCTGAAAGGCAGTTTTCCGTCCAAATACGGTGGTCGCCTGAGCAGCGTGGTGGCGGTTGAAAGCAAAGAAGGAAATAAGGAGAAAATTAAGGGTTCTGCGGCAGTGGGTTTGCTTACCTGCAAGGCCTTTTTGGAGGGTCCAATCTGGAAAGACAGGACCACTTTTCTGCTTTCATTTCGGCGCAGTTACCTCGATTTTTTGGCGAAACCGGCCATCAACCTTGTAATTCCGGGCGATTCCATTAACAGCAACAACACCTACTACTTTTGGGATGCCAATTTGCGTATTACCCACAGGTTTAACTCCAGAAGCCGCATTAGTGCAGGGGTTTACTCCGGAATGGATGTAGGTGGCCTGGATGAAGAAACCAATATAAAGCAGCCAGAAGCTGAAACTTTTGAAGAGAGACGGCAAATTACCGGCTGGGGCAACAGGTTATTTGGAATTCGCTGGAATTATCTCACCAAATCGGGAACGGAATTCGTCACCAAAGCTCATATTTCGTCCTACAATTACAATTACACACAAGATTACCGGCTTCAAAAAACTGATTTGATTACACCCCTCAACAATGTTGATGACCTGGTGCGATACCGTTTTGGAAATGGTATAGAAGATTTCGAGTTGGGCGGCACGGCAACCAAACGAATCAGGCCCTGGCTCAAAATTGATGCAGGAGTTGGAGCAGTGAGGCATAGGTTTATTCCCGGTAGAAGAACCTTGTTCAGCAGAACAAATGGTGTTGAAAAGGAAGAATTTTTCAGTGACATCAACATTTTGGCCAATGAAACTTATGGCTTTGCCGAATTACAGGGCAATTATCGATTAAAATGGTTTTGGACGGTGGGGTGCCGCACTTCATTCTACTGGATTGGCGACAGCACCCGGTTTTTGTATGCTGAACCCCGTCTGAGTGTGAGAAGAAAACTGGGACAAGAGAGTTATCTTCATTTTTCAGCCACCCGAAACCGCCAGTTTTTTCACTTGTTGAATAACTTACGGCTTGGACTTCCCAGTGATATTTGGGTGCCCAGCAGCAGTCGTTTTAAGCCCGGTGTTTGCGATCAGTTCAGTTTTGGATGGTCGAAGGCCACACGAAGTTTTGCAGTCAGTACAGATGTGTTTTACAAGAGCATGTCCAACCTGCTTGAGTACAAAGACGGTGCAGTGTACCAAACTTCGGCGGGCAGCTGGGAAGACAATGTTACAGCAGGCAAGGGTGAATCCTATGGACTGGAATGGATGGCCGAGAAAAATGCAGGCCGTTTCAAAGGCTGGCTGGCTTACACTTTACTTTGGAACTATAGATTTTTTCCTGAACTGAATCAGGGTAGGGCTTTTCACGACCGTTTCGATCGGCGGCATAACATTTATGTGGCCGGCACCTGGCAAATAAAACCGGGGCTGGAATTGAATGCCTCGTGGTGTTTTAATTCCGGCTTCTGGTACACCCTTCCGCTTGGTCGCTATTCTTCTCCCGTTCCCGGCGACCCCTACCGGGAAATTTATATTTACGGAGAAAGAAATAATGCCAAAGCCAGGGATAATCACCGACTCGATATTTCCATTGCATTTGAAAAAAAACACCGTTTTTACAGTCGAACCATTACGGTGGGCGTTTTTAATGCATACAACAGACTCAATCCCTTTTTTATCAATCTGGGCTACAACAAACAGGGTGAAAGAAAACTGTATCAGGTAAGCATGATGCCGGCTCTGCCCAATGTCAGCTATAAAATTTCGTTTTAATGCGTTTCGGTATTTACATAGCGGCCATTTTGTTAGTTCTTTCCTGCAGGAGGGAGTTGACCTATGTTCAGGATAAGAACATTCCGGATTTGCCCGTTGTGCACGCTTATATTTGTCCCGACAGCGGCCTGAATGTTGTTTGCAGAACCTTGGCAGGTTTGCTCACTGAAGATCAGCCTATTTCTCAGGCCTTGTTCGAACTATCGCAAAATAGTCAGTTTCCTCTTCAAAGCAATTACTCGGGTATGGGTATTCATTCGTTTTCGAACAATCCTTTCAAGGCCGGCGATTCTTTTTTCTTTGCCGGACTGATTGGCACGGGTAAAAGTGTTTTTATGAGAGGTAAAGTACCGAATAAAATTAAAATGACCGGCTTGGATACTTTCCGCCGGCCCATTGCCGGTGTGGGTATGGCCTTTGGAGTGCAGTTAAAATTTACCGACAGTGCGGCCTACGCCAATTATTACAGGGTTTACTTTCAGAAGCGGGTTATGTATTATTCGTTTGATTCTGCCGACAAGGTCACCGACAGTACCATAAAGGTTGAGATTATTCCCGTTTACAGCTCAAGTTTACCCGCCGTTCAAAACAATTTCAACAATTACACAGCCCGTGAAGTCCTTTTCAGCGATGCAACTTTCAATGGAGTTAGTCAAACTATGCTCTTGTACACAACCGATAAATTGCAGAGAAGCCGAAGAGAATTTCCATTGAGTGTAGATGTGGTTGTAGAATGCATAGACAAAGCACTTTACACCTATTACAATACCCGCAATGCGCATTTATGGCAGCAGCAAAGCATTAGTCAGATTCCCGGCGTAGTTCAGGGCAATCTTACCGGTGCACTGGGTGTTGTGGGTGCGTATACTTTGGAACGGGTGCGAATTCATTTTAAATAACACCTCTCCTGAATGTTGAAAACCGCAATCCGGCAGCGGGCAACGGAATGACTACCTTTGCTTCATGAAACTGACATTCTGGGGGGCCGCCCGACAGGTGACGGGAAGCATGCATCTGCTGGAACTTCCGGGCGGAACCTGCGTGTTGGTTGATTGCGGCCTCGATTATGAAAAACGCAGTGATTTTGAAGAGCTGAATGCCAAATTTCCCTTTAATCCTGAAGATATTGACCTTCTCATTCTAACCCATGCGCACATCGACCACAGCGGCAATGTGCCAAATCTTATACGGCAGGGTTTTAGTGGCGAAATACTCTGTACAGCCCCAACTATGGAACTCAGCGATTATTTGCTTCAGGATAGTCTGAACATTCAGATTATGGAACTGAATGCCAAAAACCGGGCTCACCACAAGGGAAAAAACAAAAAGTTTCGCCGACAGGAAGCACAGCCACTCTATGCACGCAGGCATATTGCTGAAATGGTGCAAAATTGCAGGGTGCTTGAGTATGGCAATACATACAGGTATAACGATGAATTGAGTGTTACTTTTTATGTGGCAGGTCATATACTCGGTGCCGCTAGTGCATTGCTCAGAATACAAACCCCCGAAGGTGAAAAAACCATCGGATTTACAGGCGACCTTGGCAACTTCAACAGCAAACTTGTTCCTGATCCTCTGCCCATGCATTCTCCGCAATATATCATTTCTGAAAGTACCTACGGAGGACGAAACCACATTCAGGCTCCGGGTAGGGCTGAAGAGGAATTGCTGAGACACATTGAAGAAACCTGTTCGCAAAAAGGCGGAAAACTGGTCATTCCTGCTTTCAGTGTGGGTCGAACCCAGGCCATTATTTTTACACTCAATCAGCTTTACCGCAGTGGCCGTTTGCCGGCATTCCGCATATTTACCGACAGTCCGCTTGCTATTCGCAGCACCGCCGTTTATCAGCACAATGTTGATTTTTTAAATGAAGAAGCTGCCGCCTTTCAAAAACAGCATGGCAGCTTGTTTGACTTTCCCTTGCTTACCGTGATTGAAGACGATAGGGAAAGTGAGATTTTGAGTGTATTGCCCGAACCTTGTGTCATCATTTCAGCCGCAGGTATGGTTGAAGGCGGACGGATACAGATGCATGTGAGAAATAACATAGGTGATGCCCGTAACACTGTGCTTATCGCAGGGTTTTGTGCCGAAGGAACCCTTGGACATCGGTTGTTGCTGGGACAAGATTTTATTGAAATCAACCGCAAGCCTCGCCCGGTTCGTGCCGACATCCGCCGAACCGATGCATTCAGCGCCCACCCCGACCACGAAGGACTGCTTCGCTACCTAAAAGGCTCAGCCGGTGAAAACACCAAGCAGATTTTTTTGGTTCATGGCGATCCCCTGCAAATGGAAAAACTGGCCGCTGATATTCGTTTTGCTGAGGTAAGCATTCCCCGTAAAGGGCAATCGTACAATCTCATGTAATGCTGAAACGGGTTTTCAAAAATTTGCTGGCATTGGGTGTGGGCTTGTTTTTTGCCCTGGTGCTGGTTGAAATCATTCTTCATTTTTACAATCCATTCAGCCGCAGGGTCAAGGGCAATGAAATTGTGCTTCCCGCCAAGCAGGTTTATTCATTCAGCAATGTAAACATCCGCGGCCTCGATAAAGAAATAAAGCACAGCAAAAACAGTATTGGGTTTCGGGGTCCGGAGTTGCCTTCTTCACCTCTCACCAAGCGCATTTTTTGTGTGGGTGGCAGTACCACCGAGTGTTTTTACATGAACGACGGCGACGACTGGCCTGCCGTTTTCTCAAAAGAACTGAAGGGTAAAATAACAGAAGAAAAATTCTGGGTGAATAACTCTGGATTAGACGGTCATAGCACCCGTGGTCACATAGCGCTGTTGCGCGATCACATTTCTAAACTCAAGCCTGATTACATCATTTTTTTGGTGGGTTGCAATGATCTGGCCGCCGGCGATTTCAACTACATGGAGCAAAATAACCTGGTAAAAAACATGCGTTTTCTGCAAAAATTCGAGTTGTTTAACCTGTATTTGCAGATCAAATTGTCAAGGGAGGCGGCCAAACGGGGTTTAGGGCATCAGGAAGTGGATTTGAAAAAGTGGCCTGTTGCCGACACCCTAAACTGGCAATCCGCTGCTGCAAGTCGGCAGGTTATTGATGGATACAAATTCAGGTTGCAGGCCCTGGCCCAGCTTGCCAAAATGGCGGGAGCCAAACCCGTTTTCATTACCCAGCCCTGTTTGTTTGCCAATGCAACCGATTCAGTCAGTGGCCGCTATTTGGGTAACTTTTTGTACCGTGAACAAAGCGGATTGCACCACCTTCAGCGATTGGAAATGTTGAATCAGACGCTTCGCACTTTCTGTCAAAACGGGGGTTACCTCTGCATCGACGCGGCAAAACAACTCCCGGCCTGCGCAGCCAACTACTACGATTTCTTTCATTACACCAAGGCGGGCAGCGCTGCTATGGGGCGCATAGTAGCCAACGGCTTCGCCACCTTTCTAACTCAGCGTGTAGCTCAATAAGCTGGTTTTATTTTCAAAATAGCCGGCCACCGGCCGGGTTTAATTACTTTGTTATCAAAAGTGCGAATGTTCTCATATTGGGTCAACCCACTTAAACCTTGTTACCTCTGTGGGAACCTTCATTCTTGAGGAGAGTTTTTCCAGGCGTGAGGGCAGCGCCATCAGATAATCGCGCGATTTTTCACCGATTTCGTTCAGGCCTCTCAATCCATCTACTTCCCAATGTGAAAGCAGGGTTTTTAAAATGCTGATGTAGTCATCGGCGGTATAAACCCCCAGGCGCTGCGCCGCATCGGCAAAAGCAGCAAACGATTCGCCCACAGCCTGACCGGATTGCCTGAGCAAATTCGCCGGCATGGCAATTTTGCGTTTCATCATATCGGCGAATACTCTTAGCACTTCCGAAGCATCTACTTCCAGTATTTTCTTAATAAACTCGCGATAAGCCAGGTGATGACGCATTTCATCGCCCGCAATGGTTCTGCACATCCTTTCCAGCGGATGATTGCCTTTTTCGCGGGCCAGTTCACCCACCCTTTTATGCGAAATGTGTGTTGCCAACTCCTGAAAACTGGTGTACACAAAATTGCGGTAGGGGTCGGTGTCCAAACCAAGGTCAAATCCATCGAGAATGAGGTACTGAGTGCTGATTTCCACTTCGCGCATGTTCACCCTTCCGCTGAGGTACAGGTATTTATTAAGCAAATCGCCGTGGCGGTTTTCCTCTGCAGTCCACTGCCTTATCCATTCACTCCAGGGGTTTCCGTGTTCCTGTTCTACGCCACGAACATTCATTAACCAGCTTTCGTAAGAAGGTAAGGCCTCT
>Ga0209972_10003536_pt1 | contig 12223 bp, 9 predicted proteins | sample NOAtaG_7_FD_187302 | JGI IMG/M metagenome (GOLD analysis project Ga0209972, IMG submission 187302) | Freshwater lake microbial communities from Lake Erie, under a cyanobacterial bloom - NOAA_Erie_Diel1S_2200h metaG (SPAdes) (version 2) | ecosystem: Environmental > Aquatic > Freshwater > Lake ...
GAAAAAGATAGCGGCGCGCCACCAGCGCGAGGCGCTTGTTGCCATCCGCTTCAGCGCGCTTGGCTTCCGCAGGATTGACGCGCTGGATATAGTTGCGCGTCGCAGTCCATGCCGCCTCGAACGGCTCGCCGAGGACATCGTCGATCCATTTGCGATCCGCGTCGGAAAGCGTCTCGTAGCTCGCGCCGCTTCGGTAGAAACTGTGAAGCTTCTTGCCGCGCATCGCGAACAGCGTGCCGCGCTTCAGCACCTGCACCTCGACACCCTGTTCAAACATGTCGGCCGCGGGCGCCATGGCAACATCCGCCGGGCCTGCCTTGGCGAGCAGCTTGCGCCCCGCCTCCGACAAGCCGGATTCCACGGCGCTCTGGTTGACCGATCCTGTCAGCACATAGGCCGCGCCCATCTGGAAGGCCGCGGCGACGGCAGCCGGCGTTGCGATGCCGCCCGCAAGACCGATGCGGATGTCGCTTTCATCAAAGCCGTGTTTTGCGGCGACGCGCGCACGCGCCGCGGCGAGCGAACTGAACAGGACAGCGGCGGGGCGATTATCGGTATGGCCGCCGGAATCGGACTCGGCCGTGATCTCGGCCGCAACCGGAACCTCTGCTGCAAGCTTTGCCTGCGCCTCGGTGATCTTGCCTGCGGCGACCAACTCCCGCAGCATCTTCTCGGGCGGCGGCGACATGAATGGCTCGGCGACTTCGGCGCGCGAGACCTTCGCGAAGATGTGATTGCGCCGCACGATGCGGCCGTCCTTGCCACGCTCAAGGCCAAGCGCGGTGTAGCGCACGACGTCCGGTGTCAGGCGCATGAAGGCAGAGGCCGAAACGCGGCGAACGCCTTCGGCGAGAAACAGATCGACCACAGCCGTTTCCTGGCCGGGCTCCTGCGGGGAGTGGATCAGGTTTGCGCCCCAGGCATGATCGCCCGGGCCGAGCGCCGCCTTGATCTCACGCACGCCCGCGCGGATTTCGTCGAGCGGCAAGCCGGCGCTGCCATAGAAGCCCATGCATCCAGCGCGAACGGCTTCGATCACCATGCGCGGCGTCGCGATACCGCGCGCCATCTCGCCGACGACATAGCAGAAGCGCGCAGGATGCTGAGCCAGCAGCGCGCGGTCACCCAGCCATTCGGGATAAACAGGCGGAAGCCGGAAGGCGTTCTTCGCGGGAGGCGCCTCGTCACCCACCGACACGAGAACCGGGCCAGTTGCGGAGTCGACCGTGAGCCACACGGAAGCACGCGAAGTCTCGACGGCCCTTTTCAAGAGATCCGGCACGCGATGTTCGCCCTTCTGGCTCGGCCCGTTCTGAGTACCGTTCATCTCGCGTCACTTAAGAGCGCAATGAGGTTCGGCTCAACGGAAATTACCTGATTCCTGAACAATCAATATCGGCCGATTCTGCGTCGCACAACTTTTAATCGTATCGCGTCAGTTAACACCCGGGCGTTGTGCGCAAACCATACGCACGCTGCGGAGCGCCTGCGCACTTGCGCCCGAATTACTCCGCGCGTAGAGCGGGCGGGTCACTGGGGAGTAGCCAGTCGCCCGCCAGGGCGAGCCACCGTGTCAACATGCTCGGCTGAGAGGCCGTGGTGCGGTGGAAGCGGGAAACCGCTTGGGCGAGACCAATGGCATCACTTCCTCGTCCGGGGCCGGGCGGCGGAAATGATGTCGTTTGGTTTTAATCGCCGCCCGGCCCCCGGAGACTATCCATGGAAGCTTTCCTGACTTCGACCGCCGTCGTCGCTCTCGCGGAAATCGGCGACAAGACCCAGCTGCTCGCCATCGTGCTGGCCGCGCGGTTCAAGCAACCGATGGCGATCATCGCGGGCATCTTTGTTGCCACGATCGCCAACCACTTCCTCGCAGCCCTGATCGGCTCGCAGGCGGCCTCGCTGCTCGACGGGCCGGGCTTTCGCCTGATCATCGCCGCCTCCTTCATCGCCATGGCGGCCTGGACGCTCATCCCCGACAAGCTGGACGATGACCCTCAACCGAAACCGGCCCGCTTCGGCGCCTTCTTTGCCACCACGATTGCCTTTTTTCTCGTCGAGATGGGCGACAAGACGCAGATTGCGACCGTTGCGCTCGGCGCCCGGTTTCATGATGTCGTCGCGGTCACAATGGGCACCACGCTGGGCATGATGCTCGCCAATGTGCCGGCCGTTTTCCTGGGCAACGAACTGCTCAAGCGGGTCCCGCTCAAGGTTGTCCGCTGGGTCGCGGCGGGACTGTTCTTGGTGATTGGTGTTTGGCTGCTGATCCAAACGGTCAGTCTGTTCGACGCGGCCGGATAACTTCTGGCGGAGGAGGAGGGATTCGAACCCCCGGAGCCCTTTCGAGCTCAACGGTTTTCAAGACCGCCGCATTCAACCACTCTGCCACTCCTCCGCAGCGAGCGCTGTTTGTGGGAAGGCGGCCCGGAAGGCAAGTCCCCCGGGGCGGCGCAAGCGTGAATCAATCCCTAACCCCGCTTGCCGGACTTTCTGTTCGGTTTGACCGGGTGGCGACGCGTCCATGGTAAACCCATTCCTGAACCGGCCAGAAGGCCACCGGGTTCACGCCGCAAGGCGAGGCCCGGGTTCTCAGAATGAGGAGATTACCGGCACATGCCGATCGCGCGCACCTGGCAACAGAGCCAAGTTACTGTTTTCGCGTCCATTTTTGTTCTCGCGGCTGTCGCGCTTCCGGCTTCAGCCGGGTCGCGCGCGCCGATCCGGTATGCCGAAACGGGCGCACCCGCCCAGCCAGCCGCCCGGACCACCACGCCCGTCAGCAATGCCGACAAGGCCAGCCAGCGCATAGAGTTCCGCTATCCTGGTTCGCCCGCAGGGGCCGCAAAGGTAGAGCGGACCTCAGCGCCGCAGCCGGAACTGGTTGCGCCGGCGCCTGAAGCAAGCCGCAGCGAGCCGCCGCAATTCACCCGCGAGACCTCCGTGTTCGACGCAGCGACCACCGCTGCGCAGATCGGGGCAGGCGCCAGCCGCCAGGTCGTCGATGCCGCACCGCTCGAGCCGCTGGTGCGCAGCGCGCCAGTCATCGCGCAAGTTGCGCCGTCACTTGAGGCAAATCCGAACTTTTACGAAACGGGCATGGCCATCGTTTATGGCGACGAGTTCGCCGGCTTGCCGACCGCCAATGGCGAGATTTTTGACCAGGAGGCGCTGACCGCCGCCCATCCGTCGCTGCCGCTGCCGAGCCTGGTGCAGGTGCGCAATCCTGCGACTGGCCGGGAAGTCGTGTTGCGCGTCAACGATCGCGGCCCGTTCGAGGATGGCGCATCGCTTCAAGTCTCCCGCGAAGCGGCCCGCGTTCTAGGTTTTGAAGGGGCAGGGAAGGCCGAACTGACCTACCGTCCGGTCGGCAGCGCCGATGGAGTGCCGGTTACGCCGCGTTCCGAAGTTAAGGGCCCCGCCGTGTTCGCGATGGTGAAAGCGCCTCAGCCTGCGCCGGCGGACGAACTGCTCGGCGGAGACGAACTCGCCGGCGGCACCGAGCCGGCACCGGTCACCAAACAACGCGTCGCCGTCCAATGGCCCGAGCCGCCAGCCGATTGGGACGTGAGCCCCACCTCCAAGCCTGTGAAGGCCGCCGCATCGGGCACGCTCTTTGTCCAACTCGCGTCCTTCTCGGATATCGGCAATGCCGAAAGCCTCTACCGCGGCCTGAAGGGCGAGCTGCCGGTCCAGATCGTGCCGGCCCGGGTGAACGGCACAGACTATTTCCGCGTCCGCGTCGGACCGCTGGACAGCCGCGATGCGGCCAACGAACTCCGTGACCGCCTGAACGCAGAAGGCAAGGGCGACGGACGGGTAGTCACTGCGGAGTAGAATGCCCGCAGCCTGCCCATTGACGCTGACCACAAACCGGCCCTTTTTCCCGGATAATCGGGAAGAGGGGCCGTGTTGGCACGCGGCCCAGGCACAACAGGAGACGTAAGCTGTGAAATTCTGGCATGGGATCATTTCGGCTGTAGCAGCGATGGGCGTCGCAGCAGCGCTGCCGGCCTGGGCCCAGATGATCGATACGCCGGCAGAGTATGCCGTGATCATGGACCATGAAACGGGTCAGATCCTGTATTCGAAACGCGGCGAAGAGCCGATGACGCCGGCCTCGATGACCAAGATGATGACGGCCTTCGTCGTCTTCGAGCTCATCGAGCGGGGTGAAATCTCGCTCACCGACAAGTTCACCGTCAGCGAAGACGCCTGGCGGCGCGGCGGATTCCCTTCCGGCACATCGACCATGGGTCTGGTGCCGAAAGATACGCCGACCGTGGAAGAACTGCTGCACGGTGTGATCACCATGTCCGGCAACGATGCCTGCATCGTGCTGGCCGAAGGCATTTCGGGTTCGGAAGCGGCTTTCTCCGCGCGCATGACCGAAATTGCGCATGAACTTGGTCTCAAGTCCGTCAACTTCGTCAACGCGACTGGCCTCGAAGGCGAGGGACACGTGATATCGGCTGTTGATCTCGCGAAACTCGCGAAGATGACCATCGACAAGTACCCGCAATACTATGACTGGTACGCCCTTCCGTCCTACACTTGGCGCGAATACACTCAGGTCAACCGCAACCCCCTTCTGGAAGTCGCTGGCGCCGACGGCCTGAAAACCGGCCACCTCGAATCTTCCGGTTACGGACTGACCGCTTCTGCGGTGCGCGACGGTGTTCGCCGCACGATCGTTATCAACGGCCTGCCGACCATGGCCGCCCGCGCGCAGGAAGCCGAGCGCCTTATGCGCGTCGCGATCCAGAGCTTCGAACTGAAGACCATCGGGCCGGAAACCGTCACGCTTCCGGAAGTCAGCGTCTGGCTCGGCGAGCAGCGCACGGTGCCGGTCTCCCTGTCAGAGCCGGTGAAAGTCGTCGGTCACAAGGCCGCCTTCGCGAAAGCGAAGGCCGAACTCGTACTCGACAAGACGATCAAAGCGCCGGTCAAGAAGGGCGACGTCGTAGGCAAGTTTGTCGTGACGCTCGACGGGCAGGCGCCGGTGAGTGCACCGGTCATCGCCGAAGCCGACGTCAAGAAGCTAGGCTTTATCGGGCAGGCGCTTGAAGGCATCAGCACACTGATGAAGCAGGAAGACAGCAGCGAAAAGCCGGCCGAAGAGCTGAAGGGCGGGAATGAGTAATCCTGCCCGAGGCCGGTTCATCACACTGGAAGGCGGCGAGGGGACGGGGAAGTCCACCCTTCAGATCGCCCTTCGGGACCGGTTGGCAGAGCAGGGGGTTGATGCCCTTCTGACGCGGGAGCCCGGCGGCACGCCGCGCGCAGAAGCCGTACGCGCCTTGGTGCTAAACCCGCCCGGCGGCACGGCCTTTTCGCCGCTCGCCGAAACCTTGCTGATGAATGCCGCGCGCAGCGACCATCTCGACCAGCTGATCCGCCCGGCGCTTGCCGAAGGGCGTTGGGTGATCTGCGACCGGTTCAGCGATTCGACGCGCGTCTATCAGGGCGTCTCGGGCGAGGTTTCGCCTGACGTACTGCAGACCGTTGAAGCGCATGTCGTCGGCCGCACACGGCCGGACCTTACGCTCGTGCTCGATGCACCCGTCGCGCTGGCCCATGAACGCCGGGCCGCCCGCTCCGGTCTCAAGGACGTTTTCGAACAGCGCGACCTCGCCTTCCATCAGACCGTCCGTGACGCCTTCTCCCGGATTGCCAATAGCGAGCCGGATCGCTGCAAGCTGATCGATGCGAGCCGCTCGGCGGACGAAGTTGCCCAGACCGCCTGGAGCTTCGTGGCCCGCCTCCTCGCTTCAGCCGAGGCGCACGGATGAGTACGGGCTGGCCCCTCTTCGGCCACGGCCATGCCGAGAGGCTGTTCCTTGATGCGCATTCGCAAACGCGACTGCACCATGCCTGGCTGATCGAAGGCCCCGAAGGTATCGGCAAGTCCCGCTTCGCGAAGCGCCTCGCCGCCTACATGCTCGGCGCCCTCGGGCCCAAATCCACGCCGCTCGATGCAGACGCTACTGATCCGGTCTGGCGCGCCTGCGCGGCGCTCAGCCATCCGGACCTGCACTACGTGAAGCGCGAACTGAACGACAAGGGCAAGCTTACGCAGGATATCAGTGTCGACCAGATCCGCGCGCTGACCCAGTTCTTCACGATGAAGCCCGCGCTCGGCGGCTGGCGCATCGGCATCATCGACGCCATCGACGAGACCAACAAGAGCGGCGCCAACGCGCTGCTCAAAACTCTCGAAGAACCGCCGCCGAAATGCGTCCTGTTCCTTATCAATCACGGCCGCGAACCCTTGCTGCCGACGATCCGCTCGCGTTGCCGGTTACTGCGCCTGTCGGTTCTGTCGGATGAGGATTGCCAGCGCGCGCTTGAGGCCGCCGGCGCGCCGCAACAGGCGGGGAGGCTCGCGAAGGGCAGGCCGGGGAGGGGCATCCGCCTGTCGACGCAAACCGCCCTCGCCGCTTCGGATGCCGCCCGGGCCCTGCTCCGGTCGATGCCCAACATCCCCGACAAGCTGGCGATGTCCGCCCTCACCGCTGCCACCGCCGATGACGCGGCCCTCGAAGCTTTCCGCGCCGAGCTGTTCGACTGGCTGGCAGACCGCGCAGAGACCCATCCGGCGGCCGCGCGCCTGTGGCTGAAACAGGCACGGCTGCTCGGCGATGCCGAGACACTGAACATGGACAAGGCACAAGTCGCCGCAAAACTGGTAGCGGGCCTTTATGAAGCGGCGCAGGCCGTCTAGACGCTCCTCCCATGTTCGATACGCACGTAAATCTGCACGGCGAAGCCTTCGCCGAAGATCTCGAGGATGTGCTCGCCCGCGCCCGCAACGCCGGCGTGAAGCGCTTCTTGGCGATCTGCGACCGCTATGACAATTTCCCTTCGGTGCGCGCGATTGCCGAGGCGCATGCCGACATCTGGTGCTCTGTCGGCGTCCACCCGCACCATGCCAAGGACTTCACCGCGCTCACCGCTGAAACCCTGATTGCCGCAGCCGCCCATCCGAAAGTCGTGGCCATCGGCGAAACCGGGCTCGATTTCCATTATGGCTACAGCGCCGAAGCCGACCAGGTTCGCAGCCTGCGCGAGCACATCCAGGCGGCCCGCGTCAGCGGCTTGCCGCTCATCCTGCACACCCGCGAAGCCGACGCGCTGATGGCCGACATCCTCGAGGAAGAATTCGCGCGCGGCGCCTTTCGGCCGTTGCTCCATTGCTACACGGGCGGCGCAGATCTCTGCCAGCGTGCGCTCAAGCTAGGGTCATTCGTTTCGGTCTCCGGAATCCTGTCGTTCAAGAGCGCCAAGGATGTCCGCGCCGTCATCGCCGATGTGCCTCTGGACCGGATCATCCTCGAGACCGATTGCCCATATCTCGCGCCAATGCCGATGCGCGGGCGCCGCAACGAACCAGCCTACCTCGTACACGTCGCGGAAGCCCTCAGCGCGCTGATGGGCACGGATGTCGACACTGTGAAGCGCGTGACGACCGAGAACGCCGAGCGGCTGTTCTCCAAGGTCGCAGCCTGATGGCGCGTGCCCGAATCATCCTGCTCGGCACCGGCTCATCCGGCGGCGTCCCGCGCGTCGGCGGAGATTGGGGTGCGTGCGATCCTGCCGAGCCGAAGAATCGCCGCATGCGCTGCAGTGCGCTGGTCGAACGCTGGGGCGAGGCGGGCGAGATCACGCGCATCCTGATCGACACATCACCCGACCTGCGCGAGCAGCTTCTCGCCGCCGGCACCACGCATCTCGACGCTGTCGTCTATACGCACGATCATGCCGACCAGGCACACGGCATCGATGATGTCCGCGCGCTCGCCATCCGTCAGCGCGCCCAGATTCCGGTGTATTTCGATGCGGCAACGCGCGGCCGGCTGGAGCAGCGGTTCGACTATATCTTCCACGGCGCAGGCGGTTATCCGCCCATCCTCGCGCCGCAGCCGTCGCTGCAGCCGCTGCAGCCGATCTCGATCCCGGGCCGTGGCGGGCCTGTGGAATTCCTGCCGATCGACATGGAGCACGGCCGCATCCGCTGCCTGGGTTTCCGCATCGGTGACCTTGCATACTGCAATGATGTGAACGGCCTGCCGGACGAGACCAGGGCTGCGCTGAAAGGCCTGGACACGTTGATCATTGATGCGCTGCGCTACGCACCGCACCCGTCGCACGCCCACCTGGAGTTAACGCTGTCGTGGATAGCGGAGCTGAAACCGAAGCGCGCGGTGCTGACCAATCTGCACGTCGACCTGGACTACCAGACGCTGCTGCGCGAACTGCCAGCAGGCGTCGAACCAGCCTTCGACGGCATGGAGATCGCGTTCGAGTGCTAGGGGAGACGGCTGCGGGGGAGCGGCGGCGCGGCATGATTAGCCAGCCTGAGCACCAACCACACGGCCTGCCATCCCAGCTATATTCGAATTTCCCATAATATAGATTATGCGATCGATGGTAGTATCAAATCATAGTGCACTGAATCTGCTGGGATTCGCATCTGCTCGCCGACTGGCTGGTGCTTGCAAGCACCGCTGAGCAATACCTGCGTCGATCCTGCGGAGCATCTCCGCACGAGCTTCAGATTCAGCTTCCTTTAACTGTGGAAGCGATGCCCTTCCCCCGGTTTACTCCCACTCAATCGTACCGGGCGGTTTGGACGTGATGTCGTACACGACGCGGTTCACGCCCTTCACCTCGTTGATGATGCGTGTCGCCACGCGTCCGAGGAAGGCATGCTCGAACGGATAATAGTCAGCCGTCATGCCATCAACGCTCGTCACGGCGCGCAGCGCCAGCACGGCCTCATAGGTGCGCACATCGCCCATGACACCCACCGTGTTAACCGGCAGCAGCACACTGAAGGCCTGCCAGATATTGTCATAGAGGCCCGCCTTGCGGATCTCGTCGATGTAGATGGCGTCCGCCTTGCGCAGCGTATCGGCCTTCTCGCGCGTGATCTCGCCCGGTATGCGGATTGCCAGGCCGGGGCCCGGGAACGGATGGCGGCCAACAAACGCTTCCGGCAGCCCCAGTTCGCGGCCCAGCGCGCGCACTTCGTCCTTGAACAGCTCGCGCAGCGGCTCGACGAGCTTCATCTTCATGCGCGCCGGCAGGCCGCCGACATTGTGGTGGCTCTTGATGGTCATGCTCGGACCGCCGCTGACCGAGACACTTTCGATCACATCCGGATAGAGCGTGCCTTGCGCCAAGAAGTCCGCGCCGCCGATTTTCTTTGCTTCGGCATCGAACACGTCGATGAACAGTCCGCCGATGATCTTGCGCTTCTTTTCAGGGTCCGAGACCCCCGCCAGCTTACCCAGGAACAGCTCGGACGCATCCACGTGCACCAGCGGGATATTGTAGTGCTCGCGGAACAGGCCGACGACCTGCTCGCTTTCGCCGGCGCGCATCAGGCCGTGATCGACATAGACGCAGGTCAACTGATCGCCGATCGCCTCGTGGATCAGCACAGCGGCCACGGAGGAATCCACCCCGCCAGAGAGCCCGCAAATCACCCGGCCTTTGCCGACCTGCGCGCGTATCTTCGCGATGGCCTCAGCCTTGTAGGCGGCCATCGTCCAGTCGCCGGTGAAGCCCGCCACGCCATGAATGAAATTGCGCAGCAGCTTTGCGCCGTGCGTCGTGTGCACGACTTCGGGATGGAACTGCGTGCCGTAGAAGCGGCGCTTGGTATCTGCGATCACGGCGTAAGGCGCGCCGGGCGATTTCGCGATCACCGTGAAGCCCGGCGCCATCTCGGCGACGTGGTCGCCGTGGCTCATCCAGACCTGTTCTGCCTCGCCCTCGAACAGTCCGTCGAGGAACGGGTCAGCCTGCACACGCTCGATATAGGCCCGGCCAAACTCGCGGCTGGTGCCGCCTTCGATACGGCCGCCCAACTGGTGCATCATGACCTGCTGGCCGTAGCAGATACCAAGCACAGGAATGCCGGCCGCGAAGATCGCCGGGTCGGCCATCGGGGCACCCTCCCAGTACACGCTGGAAGGCCCGCCCGAGAGGATGATCGCCTGCGGTCCGTATGCCTTCAGGAAAGCGGCATCGACCTTGTTGAACGGGTGAATTTCGCAATAGACGCTGCTTTCGCGCAGGCGCCGGGCGATGAGCTGTGTCACCTGGCTGCCGAAGTCGACGATCAGGGCGCGTTGGTGGCGTGTCTCGGTCATGCGGCGCAGTAGCCGAGACCGGAGGATTCGTCCAGACGGCTCCGGCTCGCCTTCAGGCGTTCGGCCAGCCCTTGGTCTGGCGGGCGCGGGTGCGACTGTCGACGATCAGTTCGATTGGCCTTTGAGCGGGCGCTTTGGCGCGCGCGGCGGGTTGTCCAGCATATGCCGGGCTCGGCATATTGAACGCCGGTTTCGGGCGTGGCGCCGCCTTTGGCTTTTCCGCAGTTTCGACGTGTGCGCCGTGCGCCGAGTAGATGCCGATCAGTTCCAGCAGCTTGCCGGGCTCGATGCCCACCACGGGCATGGACTGCGTACCGCCGGCTACGGCTCGGGAGAATTTGCCGTACAGCGTCTCCTTGCGCGCCACTTCATTGAACGTGACGAGTTTCGTCGCGGCGAAAAAGTTGGCCCGGTAGACCCGGACTCCGAAATCAGACACCTCGCTCCAGGCATAGCGCTTGGTGACCCAGTAGTTGCGATACTCGAAGCCCTGCGTATCCAGTACGATCCGGTTCAAGGCGCCGGTCCCCGTCAAGGCAAGGAACGCGGCAGCCAGAAGGCCCCATGGGGCACCGACGGCAAAACTGAGCACGACCATGACCGCCGCCCCAGCATACCAGTTCCGCGCGGTCGGCGTGATAACCGCCCGGCCTTTTTCGATGCTGACAGACATGCACGCTCCTCAGTCATTCCGCCCAGAATGACATGAAGCGGCTAAGGTGCCTGAAAGTCGGCCAGTTGAGTTTGCGCGGCCGTGCTTAAGGCTTGTGAACCATAAGCGCGAAGAAGAACCCGTCCGTGCCCGCCCGGCGCGGTGTCAGGCGCACACTGCCCGTCGGACCGCGATTGCGGCGCACGATGTCTGCGCCGTGAGCCGTCAGCGCGCCGGAGGCAATCGCGGCCTCGGCGGCATCCCGTTCCACGAAGTGCGGCGCGCCGGCGAGGAACTCGGCCACCCGGTCCTCATCCTCCTCCATCAGGAAGCTGCACGTCGCGTAGAGCAGCCGGCCACCCGGCTTCACATAGGTCGAGGCCGCCTGAAGGATTTCCCGCTGGTCCTGCATGCGCTTCTGGAGTTGCGCGGGCTTCACGCGCCATTTCGAGTCCGGCCGCCGCCGCCAGGTGCCCGTGCCCGTGCACGGCGCATCGACGAAGACGAGGTCCATCTGTCCGACGAGCGGCTCAAGCGCATTGCCCTCGCTGGGGTGTACCAGTTGCACATTGTTTGCGCCGGAGCGCTTCAGGCGCGGGACAAGCGCTGAGAGGCGTTTGCCGTCGATATCATAGGCATGGATCTGGCCACGGCCCTCCATCTGCGCCGACATGGCCAGCGTCTTGCCGCCGCCGCCCGCGCAATAGTCCATCACCTGTTCGTCCGGCTTCGCGCACGCCGCGGCCGCCGCAATCTGACTGCCCGCGTCCTGCACTTCGACCCAGCCTTTCGAGAAAGCCGGGATCCCCTCGATGCTATCTTCGCGCTCGGTCGGGTCGCGCGCCGGAATGTGGTAGGCGTTCTTCAGGAGGCGCGACGGTTCGGCCTTCACGGATTTAAGCGGCAGCGCCGCTTTCTCCGCATCGGCCTTCAGCGTGTTGACGCGCAGGTCCACGTCCGCTCGCACGGCCATCATCTGCGCTTCGATCACGGCATCCGGCCCGAACACGCGCTGCATGTGGGGCGTCATCCAATCCGGATAATCGCCCTGGATGTGCGGCGCGGCTGTCGGGTCCGGCGCCAGGATCAGGCGGCTGCGCTCGTCATTCGTCAACGGCGTGGGGCCGTGGTCGTCGTAGCAGGCCTCCTCGATGTCCCGTGCATTCCATTCCCAGGCGATCCGCAGCGCGCCGAGCACCAGCGCCCGCGCATCGCCGTGGCCCATGTGGTGGGCAATCGAATTGCGCTTCCGCAGCGCGTCAAGCACGAGGCCGGACACCCAGGCGCGGTCCTTGGAACCGGCATAGCGCGCCCGCTTGCCCCAGTCGCGAAGCGCGATCTTCAGCGGCTGATGACGGTCCATCACGTCGCGCAGAACCTCGATGGCCGCGCTGATCTTGCCGCCTGTGCG
>Ga0209972_10003539_pt1 | contig 12217 bp, 9 predicted proteins | sample NOAtaG_7_FD_187302 | JGI IMG/M metagenome (GOLD analysis project Ga0209972, IMG submission 187302) | Freshwater lake microbial communities from Lake Erie, under a cyanobacterial bloom - NOAA_Erie_Diel1S_2200h metaG (SPAdes) (version 2) | ecosystem: Environmental > Aquatic > Freshwater > Lake ...
GCGGCCTCCGGGTCGCGGGGCCGTCCCGCAGGCTCAGCCCTTGAGGGCTTCGGCGCCGCCGATGATCTCCATCAGCTCCTTGGTGATCGCGGCCTGACGTGCCCGGTTGTAGGTCAGCGTCAGCTTACCGATCATCTCCGAGGCGTTCTTCGTCGCGTTGTCCATCGCCGTCATGCGCGCGCCGTGCTCGGACGCGACCGACTCCAAGAGCGCACGGAAGACCTCGATCTCCACGTACATGGGAAGGAGGCGATCGAGAAGCGCGTCCTTCGTCGGCTCGTAGATGAAGTCGACCGCCGAGAGCTGCTCCGGCGGGTTCATCGGGGTGATGGGCACGAGCGGCTCGACCACGACCTTCTGCGAGATCGCGCTCTTGAACTCGTTGTAGATGAGGTAGACGGCGTCGTAGCCATCGGTCTTGTACTCGGCGACGATGGCGCGGCCAATTTCGCCCGCCTTCGCCACGGTGAGGTTCTCGAAGACCCCGGCGAACTCGAACTCGATCCGCGCACCGCGGCGGCGGAGGAAGTCGCGGCCCTTGCGGCCCACGACGGCGAAGTGCACCTCGTGCCCCTCACCCTCGAGCTCCTTCCAGCGGCGGAGGGCGGTCTTGTTGAGGTTCGCGTTGAAGGCGCCCGCGAGGCCGCGGTCGCTGGTCAGCGCAACGAGGAGGACCTTCTTCGCCGGGCGACGCGCGAGGAGGGGGTGGACCTCCTCGTCGCCGGCGCGCATCGCGACCGAAGAGAGCACCTCGAGGGTCTTCTGCGCGTACGGGCGCAGCTCGGTGATGTTCTGCTGCGCGCGCCGCAGGCGGGCCGCGGCCACCATCTTCATGGCCCGCGTGATCTTCTGCGTGTTCTTGACGCTGACGATCCGCTTGCGGATCGATTTCAAGCTCGGCATGGGGACCCGTTCGCTCTCTGGGGCAGGGGCTGTCTGGGCAGGGAGGGGCGAAGACCCGTCACGGGCCTTCGCGGCGCGTCACTCCGCGGCCTTCTTCTTCTTCTTCTTCGCGCCCTCGTCCTTCGTGCCCGACGCCTCGGCCGCCTTCTTCGGATCCGCGACGAAGACCTCGGCGAAGGCCTTGAGGGCCGTGTGGACCTCCTCGGTGAGCTCCTTGGTGAGCTCCGGCTTGGCCTTGAGGCCCTCGAGGATCTTGGGGTAGCTGCCCTCGAGGTAGGCGAGCATCTCGCGCTCGTAGCGGCGGACTTCGCTCGTCGGGACCTCGTCGACGTAGCCGTTCGTGCCGGCGAAGATCGCGAGGACCTGCTTCTCGACCGGCATCGGCACGTACTGGTCCTGCTTCATGATCTCGACGAGGCGCGCGCCGCGCGCGAGCTGGCGCTGGCTGGCCTTGTCGAGGTCCGAGGCGAACTGCGCGAACGCCGCCATGGCGCGGTACTGCGCGAGCTCGAGGCGGAGCTTGCCGGCGACGCCGCGCATCGCCTTCGTCTGGGCGCTGCCGCCGACGCGCGAGACCGAGATGCCGACGTTGATGGCGGGACGCACGCCCGAGTAGAAGAGGTCGGTCTCGAGGAAGATCTGACCGTCGGTAATCGAGATGACGTTCGTCGGGATGTACGCCGAGACGTCGCCGGCCTGGGTCTCGATGATCGGCAGCGCGGTGAGCGAGCCGCCCGAGTCGGGGAGCTTCTTGGCGACGAGGCCCTTCTCCTTCGCCTCGGCCTCGGCCTCCTTCTTGGCCTCTTCGCCGCGGTGCACGTGCACGCCGGGCAGGTCCCGCTTGGGCTCCTGGTCGGCCTTCACCGCCACCCACTCCTCGGCCATCTTCGCCGCGCGCTCGAGGAGGCGGCTGTGGACGTAGAAGACGTCGCCCGGGTACGCCTCGCGGCCCGGCGGGCGGCGAAGGAGGAGCGAGAGCTGGCGGTACGCGACGGCCTGCTTGGAGAGGTCGTCGTAGATGACCAGGGCGTGGCGGCCGCTGTCGCGGAAGAACTCGCCCATCGTGACGCCGGAGTAGGGCGCGATGTACTGGAGCGGCGCGGACTCGGAGGCGCCGGCGACGACGACCGTCGTGTACTCCATCGCGCCGTGCTCGGTGAGCTTCGTGACGACGTTCGCCACGGTCGACTGCTTCTGGCCGATGGCCACGTAGAAGCAGTACACGCCGAGGCCCTTCTGGTTGATGATCGTGTCGATCGCGACGGCGGTCTTGCCGGTCTGGCGGTCGCCGATGATCAGCTCGCGCTGGCCGCGGCCGATCGGGATCATGCCGTCGATGGCCTTGATGCCGGTCTGGAGCGGCTCCTTGACCGGCTGGCGCTGCACGATGCCGGGCGCCTTCAGCTCGACACGGCGGCGCTCCGTCGTCTCGATCGGGCCCTTGCCGTCGATGGGCTCGCCGAGCGCGTTCACCACGCGGCCGAGCAGCGCGGTGCCGACGGGGACGTCGAAGATGCGGCCGGTACGGCGGACGGTGTCGCCCTCGCGGACCTTCGTGTCCTGGCCGAGGATGGCGACGCCGACGTTGTCCTCTTCGAGATTGAGCACCATGCCCGTGAGGCCGCCCGCGAACTCGACGAGCTCGCCGGCCATCGCGCTCTCGAGGCCGTAGATGCGGGCGATGCCGTCGCCGACCGCCAAGACCGTCCCGGTCTCGAGCACGTCGACCGACTTGTCGTAGCTCTGGATCTGCTTCTTGATGATCTCGGAGATCTCTTCGGCGCGAAGCTGCATGTGCGTGTCCTCGAGGGGGCCTGGGGCGGAGCCGGGTTGCAGTGGAACGCTCAGCGCGTTCCGGAGTGGGTGGCGTTCGTGAGCATCTGCGAGCGCAGATCGAAGAGGCGGGCGCGCAGCGAGCCGTCGTAGACGCGGTCGCCGATCTTGGTGACCACGCCGCCGAGCAGCGCGGGATCCTTCTTGCGGACGAGGACGACCTTCTTGCCGGTGGCGGTGGCGAGGGTCTTCTCGAGGCGGGCGAAGTACGCCTCGGGCAGGTCCGTGGCGGTGATGATCTCGGCGCGCACGATGCCGCTGCCGCTCTCGGCGAGCGCCCGAAAGGCGTCGGCGATCTCGGCGACGAAGCCGAGGCGGTTGCGCTCGGTCAGGAGCTGCAGCGTGTTCGCCAGCATCGGCGAGGCGCCGACGCGCTGGGCGAGCGCGACGACGACCTTCTTCCGGACCTCGAGGCCGTGGGCGGGATTCTCGTAGACCGTGCGGAGCTCGGCGCTGCTCTTCCACGCGTCGGCGAAGGCGCTGAGGGCGCGGCCGGTCGCGTCGACCTGCTTGGCGTCCTGGGCGAGCGAGAAGAGGGCGCGGGCGTACCGCTTGGCGACGCTGGAGGCGATCATCGTCGTGTCAGGCCGAGGGCCCGTCCTTCTGCTGGGTGGACTTCATCTGGGTCGCGATGCGCTCGAGGTACTCGTTCGCGAGGCGCTCCTGATCGGCAGGCTGCGTGCGCTCGACGAGGATCTTCGTAGCGGCGCCGATGGCCGCCTCGATCGCCTCGCGGGTGAGGTCGTCGCGAAGCTGCTTCATCTGCTGCTCGACGAGGAAGCGTGCCTCGGCGCGGAGCTTCTCGCTGCGGGCGGACGCATCGGCGACCATCTTGTCGCGCTCGGCGATGCCGCCCCGCTGCATCTCGCTCCGCATCTGCGCGAGCTCGGCGTCGAGGTTGGAGATGCGCGCCTCGTATTCGGCGAACTTCCGCTCCGCCTCGTCCTTCAACCGCTTGGCCTCGTCGAGCTCGGTGACGATCCCGGCGCGGCGCGAGGAGAGGAATGCCGGCAGGCGGTCCTTCATGAGGTACCAGAGGATGCCGGCCCAGAGGGCGAAGTTGATGAGCTGGCCGGTGAGCCGGGCGAAGTCCAGCTCGACGCCGTGCGTTTCGCCGTGGCCCTCCTCGCCGTGGCCGACTTCGCCGTGGCCCTCCTCGCCGTGGCCCTCCTCGCCGTGGCCCTCCTCGCCATGGCCGGCTTCGCCATGAGCCGCCTCGCCGTGGGCGCCTTCCTCGTGCTGAGCGAGGGCCGAGGACGGGCCGGCGAGGAGCGTCGCCAGGACGAGCGCGTGAAGGGTGGAGCGCAGCCGGGTCATCTCAGCGTGCCTTCCGGCCGAGGAGCTTCTCGGCGATGTCGCCCGCGAGCTGCGGGACGGTCTGGTCGAGATGCGCGCGAACGGCCTTGGTCTCGCGCGCCATGGTCTCGGATGCGCCGCCGAGGATGGCATCGGCATCCTGACGGGCCTTGGCGAGCAGCTCGCGCTCGAGCCCGGCGCCGTCCTTGCGAAGGCGATCGCGCTCGGCGGCCAGCTCCACCTTCGCTTTCGTCATCTCCGACTCGAACGCCGCGAGCTTCTCCTTCGCCCGGGCCTCGAGATCGCGCGCTTCGTCGCGCGCGCCGTCGGTGGCGTGCTCCCGGGCCTCGAGCACCGCGAGGACGGGCCGGAAGACGACGGAGCGGAGAAAGAGGAAGAGGGCGACGAAGATCCCGAACTGGAGGAAGAACGTTCCGTCGAGGTCGATGATCGCGCCGCCCATGACGAGCCCGCCTCCGAGGGGCAGTGCGTGGAGCAGTCCGTGGTGCATTCGTGGCCTCTTGCGAGAGCGCCTCCGGAGAGGCGAGGGGGCGGGGACCGGGCGGCCGGCCGGCGTTTCTGGCCTCCGGGCCGCTCCGACGCGGGCGCCGAGGGGACGGCCCGCGAGGCCTTTCGAGCCAGGAGGCCGGCTGGCCCCTCGGCGAAAGCGGCCCGGTGCTAGCACGCAGAGCACCCGAAGCAAGGACGCTCGAGGGCCCGTGCGCGGCCGAGCGGGGCGGGTGGGGGCGGGGCGAAACGGCGTGCTTCGGCCGCCCGACCGCGCCCCCGCTTCGGTATGCTCCGGCCCCATGTTCCGCCCGGTCTTCTTCGTCGTCTCGGTCGCCCTCGCGCTCGTCCTGGCGCCCACCGCGCGTGCCCAGGGCCCACGCTGCGCCGTCCCGCAGTTCGAGGGCGAGGTGGTCCTCTGGCGATCGTTTCTCCGGGCCCTCGAGGACAACGGCTTCGTGTCGGTGGTGTCCGAGGCAGAACTCGACGCGGCGGCCGCGACCGATCCGGTCGCGCTCGCTCGGGCGACATCGGCGGACCTCGTCATCGCCGGGACGGTGACCGGCTCGCGGCGGAGCCGACGCCTCGAGGTCGTCGCGTCGGACGGCGAGGGTCGGGAGCTCGCCCGCCAGACCATCGCCGTCCGATCGGGGGGAGCCGGTCGTCGCGCCCTCGATCAGGGCATCTCCGATCTGCTTGCCGCGGCGCTCCCGGCGCTCGCGGCCTCGCCCCCGCCCGAGGCTCCGACCCCCGTGCCCATGGCCGGCGATGGCGATACGGTCGACGCGTCGGAGGACGAGCCCGCCGAGCGTCCCGCGCCGGCGCCGCCCTCGCGGGCGAGCGACGGCGAGCTCGGCCCGAACCCGCCGCTCCTCGCCCTGCGCGTCGGGGTGGTGGTGCGCACCCCCGAGACGTTGCTGCTGGCCGGCTCGCCCCGGAGCTGGCGCAGCGAGCCTGTGTACGTCGAGCTGCACGCAGGCGTCGAGCTGCGTCCGCTCGCCTCGGCCGACGACCTGTCGCGGGGCCTGTACCTGCGGGCCGAGTTCGCCGCCGCGGTCGGTCTCGGCTCGCGCGACCCGATGGGGCGGGACGTCAGCACGCAGTTCTTCCGGGCCGGCGGAGACGTCGGGTACCTCGCGCCGGTGGGCCCGGTGGTGGAGGTCGGCGGCGGGCTGGGCTTCGGCTGGGACGCCTACCTGCTCGGCGCCAACCCGAACTACCCCTCGGTGGAGCTGCCGCACCTGCGCCCGCACCTGCGGAGCCGTCTCCGGCTCGCCGGTGAGCTGGTCGTGATCGGGGTCGAGGCCGGACTGCGGATCCCGGTCGATCGCGGCGCGCTCACAGCGGCCTTCGGACAGGGAGACACGCTGGGGTTCGACGCCGGAGCGAGCGTCGGCGGCGCCGCGGACTTCGGACTGAGCTACGCCCTCGACCTGTCGTGGGCCGGCTACTGGCACGGCTTCTCCGGCGGCGGCGCCATCGGCACCGGCGTGAACGGCGTCGAGCACGGCTTCCGGCTGCTCGTGGCCGCCGGCTACGCGTTCTTCTGATCAGGCCTCCGAGCTCGCATCGCAGCGCGCACGCGCGAGCCGCTCGAGCTCGGCGAGCAGGTGCGCCGGCGGCGCGAGCAGCGGACCGGACGCGAGGAAGGCGGCGAAGCTCTGCCGTCCCGCTTCGATGCGTCCCCCGGCGCCGTGCAGGTGGGACCATCGGAACCACACGAGGCCGCGCTCGTCGAGCTCGACGGCGTCGTAGCCCTCGGTGCTCGTTCCGTCGTTCCAGCGAAAGGTCCGCGAGGAGAGGCTGCGCATGCGCCAACGTTGACCCGAAGCGGCGCGGTGCGCCCGGCGCGGATCAGTTCACCGAGGAGCTCGGGGGCCGCTCCTCCTTGTCGCGCTCCGCCTCGTCCTCGAGCTCGCTCACCGAGGTGTAGTAGCCCTCGGTCCGGTAGTAGTAGTACGCGCCGCCGCCGCCCTCGTAGCGGCGCATGTTCGGGTCCACGCCGTTGAGCACGGCGCCGATGAGGTTCGCGCCGACGTCGTTCACCTGGCGAAGGACCGAGGTGAGCGCGTCGCGGGTCGTGGCGTTCGCCCGCAGCACCACGAGGATCCCGTCGACCTGCGGCCCGAGGACCGCCGCGTCGGTGACGGCGCCGAGCGGCGGGCTGTCGAAGACGACGAAGTCGTAGGCCTTCTGGACCTCGTCGATGAGCGCCTGGAAACGCTCGCGGTGCAGGAGCTCCGCCGGGTTCGGCGGGATGGGGCCGCAGCACATCACGGTCACGTTCGGGATGCCCGAGGGACGCACGCTCTCCGTGAGGGTCGAGTCGCCGACCAGGATCGAGGTGAGCCCGACGGTGTTCCGCAGACCGAACGCGTGGTGCATCCGGGGCCGGCGCATGTCGGTGTCGATGACGAGCACGCGCTTGCCGCTCTGCGCGATCGAGATGGCGAGGTTCGCGGCGACCGTCGTCTTGCCCTCGCGCGGGCCGGCGCTCGTCACCGCGAGCGTGCGGAGCGGCTCGTCACCGGACATGAACATCAGGTTCGTGCGCAGCGTCCGGCAGCTCTCTGCTGCGCTGCTCATCGGGTGGGTGTGCGAGATGACGTCGCGCGGGGACGAGGTGACGAGCGGCGGCTCCTTGGCGTTCTTCGAGCGCCGCCGCCGCGGGGCCGGGCGCCGCTGCACGCTCTCGGCGTCGTCCGCCAGCTCGGACTCCGGGATGTCCGGCAGCACGCCCAGGATGGTCACGCCGCAGTCTTCCGCGTCGCGGACGGTCTTGATGCGCCGGTCGAGGCGGCTCAGGAGCAGCGCGAGCCCGAGCCCGAGCGCCAGCCCGGCGCCGATGCCGCCACCGACGTTCGTCGCGAGCCGGGGGCTCACGTGGCCCGTCGGGGTGAGCGCACGGTCGACCATGCGCACGTTCGTCGTCCGGAGCTGCGCCGCGAGCATGCCCTCGCTCGTGCGCTCGAGGACGCTCTCGTAGAGCTTCTCGTTGTTCTCCCGCTCGCGGTTCAGCTGCGTGTACTCGATCTCCAGGAGCCCGAGCGCGAGGCCGGCCTGGTTCGCCTGATCGACGGCGGCGCGCAGGCCTCCCTCGATGGCGCCCGCCTCCCGCACGTCGGCCTCGGCAGCGCGCAGCATGCCGTCGATCTCCGAGCGGAGCTGCTCGCGCACCGCCTCGACCGTGCGGTCGAGCTCGCGGATGCGCGGGTGTGCGGTGCCGTAGCGCGACGCGAGCGCCTCGCGCTCGGCGAGGTTCGTCCGCAGCTCGGTCTGCAGCGCGGCGATCGCCGGGATGTCGGAGAACGCGCTGCCCTCCTCCTCGATCGTGTCGGCGGCGGCGAGCGTGCGGAGGCGGGTCAGCCGGGCCTGCAGCTCGATGCGCCGGGTGCGGGCCTCGGCCAGGGCGTTCGTGAAGTGCTCGAGCTCGCTCGCGACGAGGTTCTGCCGATCCTCCATCGAGACCGAGAGGATCTCGTGCTCGTTCATGAACGAGTGCAGCGCGGTCTCCGAGGAGTGCAGGTCGGTGCGGAGCTCGTCGCGCCGCGAGGCGAGCCAGTCGAGGGCGGAGGTCGTCGAGCCGGTGCGATCCTCGATCGTCTTCTCGATGTAGACCTCTGCGACCGTGTTCGCGATGAGCGCCGCCCGCGCGGGGTCCCGGTCCCGGATGTGGAGGTTGACGAGCCGCGTGCCGTTCACGCCCTCCACGGTGAGCCGGCTTTGCAGGAGGATCGCGGCCTCGGAGACCGGGATGCCCGACCAGTCCGCGGGCAGGTTCGTGTCGTCGTCGAGGAAGCTGCGGGCGTGGTGCAGGTCGAGGCGCTCGACGACGCGCTCGGCGATGAGGCGGCTGCCGATGACCCGGTTCTGGGTCTCGAAGAACTCGCGGCTGCTCCAGAAGTCGGCCGAAGACGCCGCGATGTCGTCGACGCCCTCGCCGAGCGGGCGGGCCGGATTCGGGTCGTACTCGATGGTCGCGATGGCCTCGTAGATCTTCGGCTGGCGAACGGTGTAGGCCATCACCCCGGCGCCCACGATCACCGTGACGAGGACGATCAGCCACAGGTACGTCCGGAGCGCCCGCAGGTACTCGCGCAGGTCGGCCTCTCGCTCGGAGGGCGCGCTCGGCTGGGGGGAGGCGGTCATTCGGACACCCGGGGCAGATCTCGTGTTGTGAAGGAGTGACGCGGCGGGTCAAGAGTGCCCCGTGTCGCAGCGCGCCCCGCCTCGTGCCGAGGCGGGGCAAGCGGCGCCGGATGGTCGGTTGCGCTCAAGGGGCTTCCCGTTCGAGCCGCCGTGCGCGGTCGGCCTCGGCGCAGTCGGCGCCGTCCGGCCGCCCCGCGCGGCACAGTTCGGCGTAGGCGTCCGCGGCGCGCGCGTGGTCGCCCTCCCGGGCCGCGAGCTGGGCGAGCGCCCGCCGCGCGTCGCACTCTGGATCGAGCCGCGCCGCCTCCTCGAACGCCTGGTAGGCGCGCCCGACGTTGCCGAGCGAGGCCTCGAGGTGCCCGAGCAGGGTCGCGTTCACTGCGAGCCGCGGCCCCGACCCGGCGGCGAAAGCCCGCAGGTCGCGCACGGCCGCCCGCATGCCCTCGGCGTTGCCCGCACGGGCGTGGGCGCGGGCCAGGGACTCGAGGCGCAGCGCCTCGAGCTCGATGGGGGCGCGCGGGGCGAGCAGCTCGGACGCCTCGTCGGGCCGGCCTTGTGCGACGAGGAGATCGGCGCGCGCGAACCGGACGCTCCACGAGGCCGGCGCGTCCGCGGGCAGCTCGGGTACGCTGCCGAGGAGCCGGCCGGCCTCGGCGAGCTCGCCCGTCGCGAGGGCCCGCCGCGCGCGGCGGACGTCGGCCTCCGCGGCCACGTCCGGGGGCGGCGAGCCGTCGAGCAGGGCCCGGTCGATCCCGTCCGCGCGATCGGCCGGCACGCCGGCGCAGCGCGCGGCGTGGGACAGGACCCGGCTCCGGAGCGGCTCGTCGGCGAAGACCCGCGCCAGCTCGTTCACCTCGGCGAAGGGCACGAAGAGGCAGATCTCCTCGGCGCCTGCGAGGGGACTGCGGCGCTCCGCCTCGCGCACCTCGAGCCAAGCCTGGGTGAGGTTCCCGCGCCGGGCGAGCCACCGCGAGAGGATGAGGTGCGGAGCGGGCCAGGTCGGCGCGAGCAGACCGGCGCGGTCGAGCCACCGCGGGGCCTCGAGGTCGTCCGCGCGGGCGACCGCCCAGCCGAGGATCAGCGGGAAGACCGGCTCGCTCGGATGCGCGCGCATCGCCGTCCGCCCGGTGCGCTCGACCTCGTCGAGGCGGTCCGACGCGGCGAGCGCCAGCATCTCGGCCTCCAGCCGTCGCGGATCGTCGCGGTGCACGGCGGCGCCGCAGAGCAGCGCGAGGGCGACGGCGAGGACGGCGGGGCTTGCGCGGAGCGCGAGCGTGCGCCGATCGGGCTTCGCGCCGAGGCGCGCAGTCTCCTTCGTCGAGCGCGTCGACGGGGTGAGCGCCGCGGCGAGGAGCACCGCCGCGGACGCGGAGACGGCGAGCTTCTCGAGCGCGAAGTCGACCTGATCGTGGACGAAGATCGACAGCGTCGCGGCGAGCGCGCCGAGCTGCGTCGGGCTCGTCGCCTGGCGCGCGGCGCGCAGCCACGCGGCGCCCAGCGCGCCGAGCAGCGTCAGGGTCACCGGCAGGCCCCACTCCGTCGACCACTGCACGAGCAGGTTCTCGGGGAAGAACATCCGGCCGCCGCGGTCGAGGGCGGTGAAGGCGACCCCGAAGGCGCCGCGGCCGACCCCCAGCCACGGCGCGTCGGCGAGCAGCACCAGTCCGCGCGCCGCGAGCTCGAGCTTCTCGAGGGGGGGCGTCCCGAAGTCGAGCGCGATCTCCTCGGAGAGCACGTAGGCCGCCACGCCGAGCGCCAGGCCCGTGAGCCCGAAGGCGACCAGGGCCGTCCACGCGCGCTGCGTCGTGCGGTGGTCGCGCGCGCGCCGCGCGCCGAGGAGCACGAGGACGAGGAGCGTCCCGAGCCCGACGCCGAGCGAGAGCACACCGCCCCGGGAGATGCATGCGAGGGCGAAGGCGCCCGATAGGCTCGCGGCGCCGAGCAGCCATCCCCGGCGCGCTCGCTCGTCGGCGTCCAGGGCCAACCCCACCAGCACCGGCACGCCCATCGCGAGCATCCCTGCGAGGTGGTTCACGTTGCCGATGGGGCCCATGAGCGGGACCGGCAGGACGTGCTCGAAGACGCCGTAGACCGACTCGGCGCCGACCACGACGTGCGCGATCGTGACGAAGGCCGCCGCGAGCACGCCGATGGCCCCCGCGAGCGCCACCGGCTGCCGGCCGACGAGCGGGATGGCGAGGGAGCCGGCGAAGAACGCCGCCGCGAGCGCGGCCGCCTCGAGGAGCTCCCGCAGGGTCGCGGCCCCCGAGCGCGACAAGGTCGCGAGCCACGGAGGCTCCTCGCCGAGCACCCGCGCGGTCTCGAGACCGTCCGCGAGCGAGCCCGGCGCGAGCCACGCCACGAGGCCGGCCGGCAGCGGCAGCGCCTGCAGCGCGGTGAAGCCGAGCGCGAGCAGGAACGCTCCGTGCGCGGGGCCGAGGGCCGCTGGCTCGCGGCGCGAGGCGTGGACCGCCAGCGCGCAGGTGACGCCGAGGCCGAGGGTCGAGACCGCGATCGACCAGCCGGTGTGGGTGCCCAGCAGCAGCACCGGCAGCGCGCAGGCGGCCGCGAGGATCCGAGGCAGCCAGCGCCGGAGGGCGCCGGCCTTGCGCCGCCGGACGGCTCCGTCCCGATCTGCACCTCGATCCCCCACGCCAGATCACTTCGCCGAAGGGGCGACGTCCAGCGTCGGGGCGATCTCCCGCGGCGTGCGGCCCGGCGCCGGCCGCGCCCCCGAGTGCTCCTCGGGGCGGATCATCTCGGGGACGTTGCGGAGCAGGAACGCGCGCACCGCCTCGGGCGCCTCCCCGGCGAGGCCGAGCACCTCGGGGATCCACCGGCGCACGACCTCGAGCTCGGGCCGGCGCACCCGCCCGACGAAGATCTTCGGGTGCGTGGTTCGGTCGGCTTGTTCGGCGTCGGTCGCGATCTCCTCGAAGAGCTTCTCGCCCGGGCGCATGCCGGTGAAGACGATCTCGATGTCCTCGCCCTCGCGCAGGCCCGAGAGCCGGATGAGGTCGCGGGCGAGGTCCACGATCTTCACCGGCTCGCCCATGTCGAGCACGAAGACCTCGCCGCCTGCGCCGAGCGCCGAGGCCTGCAGGACCAGCTGGCAGGCCTCGGGGATGGTCATGAAGTAGCGGCGCATCTCCGGGTCGGTGACGGTCACCGGGCCGCCCTTCTGGATCTGCTCCCGGAAGATCGGCACCACGCTGCCCGCCGAGCCCAGCACGTTGCCGAAGCGGACGGTCGCGAAGCGGGTCGCGCTGCGCGAGGCGAGCGCCTGCACGTACATCTCGGCCACCCGCTTGCTCGCGCCCATCACCGAGGTCGGGTTCACCGCCTTGTCGGTGGAGATGAGCACGAAGCGCTCGGCGCGGTGCCGGTCGGCGAGCTCGGCCACGGTCGCGGTGCCGACGACGTTGTTCTTCAGCGCCTCGCCGGGGTTCCACTCCATCATCGGCACGTGCTTGTGCGCGGCCGCGTGCAGGACGAGCGCGGGCGCGTGCTCGGCGAAGATCTGGTCCAT
>Ga0209972_10003541_pt1 | contig 12213 bp, 10 predicted proteins | sample NOAtaG_7_FD_187302 | JGI IMG/M metagenome (GOLD analysis project Ga0209972, IMG submission 187302) | Freshwater lake microbial communities from Lake Erie, under a cyanobacterial bloom - NOAA_Erie_Diel1S_2200h metaG (SPAdes) (version 2) | ecosystem: Environmental > Aquatic > Freshwater > Lake ...
ATGCAAAAATATTCTATGAATTCCAATTGAAATTATGAGATTTTGCGACCTAAGAAGTGTATAGTATTTTATATTTTATAAATATACATTATCGATTTTTGTTTTTTGTTTTTTTTGATTTCGCGTAAAAAAATATCGATTTTGTATAATTTTATATAATTTTATGCAAAAATATTATATAAAAAAATTGTACGAGAATAACAATTTTATATAATTTTACGCAAAAATATTCTCTGAATTCCAATTGAAATTATGAGATTTTGCGACCTAAGAAGTGTATAGTATTTTATATTTTATATTTATACATTATCGATTTTTGTTTTTTTGTTTTTTGATTTCGCGTAAAAAAATATCGATTTTGTATGATTTTATATTTCTGATTTTATGCAAAAATATTATATAGAAAATTTATGCAAGATGACAATTTTATATAATTTTATGCAAAAATATTCTACACGAAATTATGCAAGAATAAGAATTTTGTATAATTTTACGCAAAAATATTCTATGAATTCCAATTGAAATTATGAGATTTTGCGACCTAAGAAGTGTATAGTATTTTATATTTTATAAATATACATTATCGATTTTTGTTTTTTGTTTTTTGATTTCGCGTAAAAAAATATCGATTTTGTATAATTTTATATAATTTTATGCAAAAATAAGAATTTTATATTATGATTCTATACGAAATTATGCAAGAATAAGAATTTTGTATAATTTTACGCAAAAATATTCTATACGAATTTATACAAAAATAAGAATTTTGTATAATTTTACGCAAAAATATTCTATACGAAATTATGCAAGAATAAGAATTTTGTATAATTTTACGCAAAAATATTCTCTGAATTCCAATTGAAATTATGAGATTTTGCGACCTAAGAAGTGTATAGTATTTTATATTTTATATTTATACATTATCGATTTTTGTTTTTTGATTTTTTGATTTCGCGTAAAAAAAATTATATCGATTTTGTATAATTTTATATAATTTTATATTATGATTCTATAGAAAATTTATGCAAGAATAAGAATTTTATATTTCTGATTTTATATAATTTTATGCAAAAATTTACGCGGGATAAAGATTTTGTATAATTTTACGCAAAAATATTCTCTGAATTCCAATTGAAATTATGAGATTTTGCGATCTAAGAAGTGCATAGTATTTTATATTTATCGATTTTTGTTTTTTGATTTTTTATTCCGCGTGAAAAAAAAGTATATCGATTTTGTATAATTTTATATAATTTTATGCAAAAATATTGTATACGAAATTATGCAGAAATATTGAATTTATATTATGATTTTATGCTGAAATTATGCCGAGATATTGAATTTATATTTCCGATTTTGTGCTGGAAAAAATAAAAATATTTTCTGAATTCCAATTGAAATTATTAAATTTTTCGATCTAAGGAGCGTCTAGTATTTTATTAAAAACGTCCTGCATTAACATTATTTATATTTGATATCAATATTGGTGTGGGAGAATGCCACATATCATTAGCATTCATAGCATTATATATATATGGATTAGTATTAGGTGTATTATCATTCTGATATGTTGAAAACCTACCACTTATATATATATATTAGTCTATGTGTTATAGATTTTTGATTTCACGTAAAAAAATAAGAATATCTATTTTTTATTTTTTGATTTTTTGATTTCGCGCGGTATCTTTTTTCTTTAAAAATAATTAATGTAGTTATTTTATAAAATTTTTATGTAATTTGTTGAAAGATAAATCCACAATAGTTCTGATTTGTAACTCTCGTATATACATAGGTTGAATATTATTTTGTCCACTTGTTTCGATTAAAATATAATTTGTGTTTTTACGATAACTCCTACAACTTAACATATCTTTTACTTCATCTTGTTTGTTACAATCTATTTCATCTAATATTTTAAATTTTTTATGCATTTCGAATATATTTTCATTTAATTTATTTTGCATATCTTCAGATAATTCTCTAACCCATTTATTATGCTTATTATAAATAGGCGAGATAGAAGATCCGATGCTTCCTTTATTTTCTGCACCATATCCCCAACCTTCATGAAAATCTAATACAAGAAATGCATCATCTACATATTTTGCGATCACTTTAGAAATTTTTGTATGATTATTTTCATCTCTAAAATTTCTATTAATATCGCGTCGTATTATAGTTGGGCCATATCGACTACCGAATGTTAACCCCCATTCATTCGCTCTTGGGATAATAATTATTTTAAATGTCGTTAGAATAATTCTTGGTAATTTTTCGAAATATTTCTCTTCGATTAGTTTATTAATAGTAATAGGTCCGGCTGGTTCATTTCCATGTACTCCGGCAAGTATAACTATTTTTTTATCTCCACTACCATATTTATATACAATAATTTTATTCATGTATATCATAGATAGTATTACTAATATTATAATTATACATATTGCTAATATATGCATGCGTATATCTATATAAGTATAAGTATATATAGATATATAGATATAGATATATATTAAAAAATAAAATTACCACGAAATTGTTTCGTACTTAATCTTGTGTATATCAGATATATCGACAGTTGTGATGGTTCCTAATTCATTAGAGTAGTGTACTTTATATACTCTATATCCTTTATATTTTAATTTATTTAATATATCGACACATTTAGTGCAAGGATATGATATCCCCATAGACATATTTTGTTTTATATAATATCGTACTATTGTTATATCGACATCTATCATATATTTTAGTTTTGGTAATTTTTTATATGCGTCAACTTCAGAATGACAAGTATTATTTGTAGTCGTATCGAGGAAATAATTATATCCCACAGAAATTATTTTACCACTTTTTCTATCGGTTATAGTTGTCAAATGTTTTGACTTGAGATTTTCTTGCCATAAATATTTATATTTAGATCCTATGTTATCAGGCATCGATTGAGTATATAATAATTTATAATTCAATTTTATGTTAAAATCCCTCTAGACTATAAATATTCAATTTTATGATGTTTTATGGTCTAGATAGATTTTTGATGTAAAAATTGAATATTTTTTTTAGAAATTACACGTGTAGATTACTTAGTATGGAGTTCCATACGTTCTCCAAGGAGGAAATTCGTACTATGGCTAAAGCTCTTGGCGGAGAAAAATTTGCGGAAAAGTACGCGGATCTACTCGCAGAAAAGCTTGCTAAACGCATTTCTTCGCGCATGCTTTCTCTGGAACTATGGGAGTGGCTCTGTGGCCAAGAAATGTTGAATAGGTGGGAGCCACAGGAGCAGAGAGTGCCAGAGACTCTCTTTGACGAGGTTAAAAAAGCTATTCAAAGGTGCGAGTTTTTACCTGACACGGTTCCACCTAGCTTCGTTAGAGCACTCTATAGGTCTATACAATAATTTTTGAACACTATTTTAAATAGTTTGTTTTTTTTAACATGGTTTTAATTTGTACACTTGCTATAAAAAAATATATGTTCGTGGTTTTTTTAGCTTCTAAATATTTAGATTTTGTTTTAGTTTTTTCAGATCTGGTTTTTTAAAAATATTAACGCCACACATGCTTCTCTTTCTTCCTGTGTGCTACGTATAACATCATAAAAAGTCTCGCATGTATTCGTTTTTTCTTTGCTTTTTTCTTGAATCTGTCTAATAAATTTCCAACATTCTTCTCCACAAAGTACTTTGAGCGTGTTCGTAAGCTCTGATTCGTTTACATTTATTATTGGCAAATTTCCCATATTTATAGGTACCACATTCCAACCCTTGGCTCCACAACAAATACACGTCAAATCTGCTAACATTTAATCTTATGTGGGAGAGTAATATTCTGTAAAAATATTCATTTTTTACCAACCAAAATATTATATATTACTCTCCTTCATACGTAGTAATTCAAGTCTTTGTTATAATTATCACGCCTAACAAAACTAACTTTTAAAATTATTTTGCTTCAAATTGAGATATCCCTTGTTTTGGCTCAGTTATGATATCATAACTAACTCGAAACATTTATACTTTTATTCAATAATTGTGTTAGACCTCATATTTCCTAAAAAATTAAAACTATTTTTTAAATCTGGAGTATTGTAACAATAAGAAAATAATTAAATTATTCAAAAATGCAATCAATGAAAGAATGTTTTTTTCTTGAACTAGAGCGATATAATTTTTATTTTTACTTTTTTTTGGAATATGTTTTTATGACCAAAATTCCATCGGTATGCTCAATATAAAAATTGAAAATTACTTTCATATATTACAGCATCTCCACCAAGTTCATCATGATTCTTGCTCCTGATCAAATACAGATAATTGCCTATAATTCGGGTCGAGACTTATTCTCGAGACCCGAAAATTTGGCGATTTTTGAAGCTGAATTATCTGGGATCTCACCCCAAAAGAATTTGTCATAAGTATCATGGTCGCAATCGTTAAAATAAATAAAGCTGTGAAAAAAGAACCCGGCGCCGAAGAAGTGCTGTACAATGCGATCGATAACAGACGCTTCTTACCGGATGATTTCGACGCGGAGTTCAAAAAAAAAGTTTATGAAATCATGGATGATTTTACGGACACGCGAAATCCTTTCTGTATACACGATGATCCGTTCTGTATACACAATATCCAAGATGAATAACAAAATAAAAAAACTTCTCAGCCAAAAAATCAACGAATAGCTGGACTATGCAAAGCATCTTGACCGTCTTTCGATGTGAAATTTTTTTTTACATTTAAATATAAGTCTCGACCATTGGATCATATTTAAAACGACAGTTAATTTTGTTTTCATACACAAAATTAAGTATCTTACTCATGAATTAAATTTCTTCAAAACTATATACATTTGATTTTATGATGTTTCATGATTTTTAATATCTTATTTCGGATAAATTTTTGATATGGGATTCATAAATTATGAAAAAATGACTGAGCAGTATAAATCTAATGATATTGAGATTGAGCCAATCGTAATATACTTAGGTCGAGATATTGCTTGTTAAAAACTATGGTTTTTGGTTTCAAAAAAGATTATATAAAAAATGACATCGTTAACATTCATGAGTACTATATGATTTAATTTCTTACCTCGAGATAAAAAAATGCATCATCGCCAATGGGAGAGCTAAAACCACTTTAGAAATACAATACTTATAATCCTAAAGATGTGTCCACGAAAAATTAGAAAATATCTATACCTGAGGGAAAAAAATCTTTTTTTTATTATGATACATTTACCGGATAAATTTTCACCTCTATTTCTCGAATTTGTCAAATGTGGTTCCAACACTTGTCTCCATAAAGTACTCGGAGGGCGTTTGTAATGTCTGACTTTTTAATTTTGATAAGCTTTATAAATTATAAATATCCTATCCTGATATATTTTTAATCATTTTTGATGTAAAAATTGAATATTTTTTTCAGAAATTACCATCTGCGAAATGAATAACTCCCACTTGTTCACGCAGAAGCAGCTTACAGAATTGCTGGATGCGCTGGGAGGGGACTGTTTCAAGGAACAGGCCTTGACCTCCTTTGTTCGGGTATATTCTGATGAAATAAGCGCTTTAACCTTCGTGGTTAAAATTCAAAAACTTGTGCACGACCTCGTAGTAAGTGGAACTATCATAGAAGAACTTGCTACACGTGTGATTATGCGGTTGTGTGACCAGAATTTTATGCCGGAAAGCGTTCCTAAGAAATACGCCCAAGCAGTATACAACCTCATTCGGGAGGTCTACCAATTGTGAATGATCATAAACTAAAAAAATAGTTTTTTTTTGTACTACATGTATTAGATAAATTTTTATTAAATTTCATCAAAAACTGCAGACATTTGGTATTGAGGTGCTTCGTAATCGCGGAATGCAATAAAATATGGCTGTGTTGGAATACCTTGATCACTTACTTCAAAGAAATCGAACGTACATTTTTGACCTTTATATTTTGTTTCGAACATTCCTTCTTGTAATTCATTATACCATTTTTTTTTCTGCTCATCATCAGCTTTAGGGGTTGCTTTAAATTCTAATCCAACCGTTAATTTGTCTCTAACTCGTTCATCTGCGTTTGCTACAGATTCTCTAGTAATAATTATAGTCCACGTTGCTAATTGATTTGCTGCTTTCCCCTTGCCAAAATTATATCCAGTAACAACGCCTTCTGTGTCGAACCGCAATTTATATTTCATTGCATTAGAAGTATGATGATTTGAATAGCCTGGATCAAATTTAGATGTTAAATCGCGTAAAATTAATCCTTCATACAGATTAGTTATAGCATCTTTGAATAATTGTTCGGCTACGCACCAATCTGGTATTCCAAAAATATCTAGATATTTTACATACTTGAAATCTTTATATTTTTCCATATTTTTAATATCCATGTATCGTTTGATTCGTATATATTGATTTTCGTCTGGATTTTCAGTATTATAAGTATCAAAAATATGATATTCTATATTTTGAACAATAGCTGATGGATTAGGTAACGTTTCATCTGATTGCCCGTGCTCATTTTTAGATTTTGTATTTCTAGAACTACCAGATAGTTGTTGTAATGATACGCCATGTTTATATGCTTCACCCATGAAATATATTTTGGGGAAATCTTTGCATATGATGCTTAATTCATGTGAAAAATTTTGTACAGCATATGGACGAAGTTTTCGACTCCATAAATGCATTTGTTTATTTAATTTATTCCAGCCAGCTATCATATTGACTCCATTTAATTTATATTGTGCTACGACACGTGGGAAGCTGGCTGGAATTATTAATGACGTAACCGCGGTTGCCGTGGTTGGTGGCATAATATTGTGTTTATGATACCATACTTTAGGATCGCCTGCACTAGGAAGCATCGGTGGTATAGGTATAAGTTTATCAAGTTCTGAAGGTGATAATTCTGATAATTCCTTAGTAACACTATTATTACTTGTATCTAATAAATGTGGAGATCCAGGCACTGAATTAATACCTTGTATATGTCGTTTATATTTTGAATATGTATCTATCATGGCTTGTTTAAATGTGCTAGTTCTAGCTTTACCGACTCCTTTACCACTTGTAACTAAAGTAGGTACACCTTTTTTTAAATTTGGCCAAATTTCTGGATACATTTTTCTAGTACTCTTGATGTATAATTCTTCATCAGGATTGCTTGGTATATACCCGCTATATGTAATCAATTCTGCATATACATTATTTAATATAGGATCTTGATCAAAATATTCTTTACTTATAGAAAGTGGGCTTAACAATTCTGGATGATTTGATGCCAATTCGGCTTGATACGAATTACCACTAGCAAATTGAACTATTATTTGCCAAACTCTCATACTTTTATGTGTAATATTATTAATAGTTGTCGAGCCAGCATTTCCAGATGAATATGAAATTATTGGTGGAAATATATATTGACTCGGGCTTAGAGTACTAATATTACCAGGATATTGATCTAAAACTAGGTCTTCGTTAACAGAAGTCATTATTTTTTTATGGCGAAATTGAAATAATAGTTGGCGTATTATTTCAATTTTATTAATATATCTTGAGAGAGAATGGGTATAATTCATTAACTTCACATAGTTCTAAATTTTTACTTTTTTTATACATCAAAAAATCATCGATATTCGAAGTAAAAACATCAACATATCGTCGCGTTAAGACGGGCTTAAATTTTCACAAAAATGATAATTGTTAAAAGAAGTTTATACAATATAAAGATCAACAATATGGCTAATTAGTATGGTTAGAATTTACTCGGTCGGCAGCTGATGAGCGAATATATTTCCAAGCATAAATCGCTGCATACATAAGCATAATCATGCATATAAATAGTAATAATGAATTATTTTCTATCCAATTGAATTCATTACCACCGTAGAATGATTCTTTTATAATTTCTTTTTCAGTTAATTCGCTATTATTTGTAGTCTGAGTATTTTCTGTAGTTTTATCTAATACCTTGTATAATTCTGGGTTGACTGTACTTGGAGTTTTTCCAAGTATTCCATTTTTTTGATATTCCCAAATTCTAGTGCTAGAATTAGAACCTGGCAACACAGAGCTAATATCTTTTTTATATGTACGATTATCTGTAGGTTTAATACCTGCTTTTGGTTTAAATGTTGTAGTCCAAGATAATGGATTTGCCCAAGGTTTGGATGGATCTTCTATTTTTGTAATTTCATCAGTCCGATTTGTCCGAGTTGGTTGTTCTTTTAAATCAGCACTTTCTATTGCGCTATATTCGATAGCCCCCCAGTTAATATTTTTATTAGCATCTATATTTATATATTTAGGGTCTGATAGAATAGTTGTACCAGATGTGGATGTTATTACAGGGCGTAGTTTTGCACAAGTAATCGTTATATATTTAGTATTATCATTACTTGATCTATTTATTTCTACCCAACCTGGGGGACTATGTGGTGATAAACCAGATCGTACACTAATATGACTATATTTTGGATCTGTTGATTCTATATTATAAATTTCTCGATCATAATATATTTCACCTATAGGTAAATCACCTGTATCTTCTCGTATTGGTACGACATTTCCTTTAGCACTACATGAAGATATCTTTATAGACGTCATTTTATATGGATATATAATTGAAACAAATAGGCAAAAAATAATTTATATAAATTATTACCACTTGCTATTTCTAAATTCTTGCTCGTACGGCTGGGGATTCGGCTGCATATATTGTTGCACATTCGGCTGAGGATTCGGCTGCATATATTGTTGCACATTCGGCTGAGGATTCGGCTGCATATATTGTTGCACATTCGGCTGAGGATTCGGCTGCATATATTGTTGTTCATTTGGCTGGGGATTTGACTGATTATATCCTTTTGAAATTTTAGCATACGGATCATCAGATTTCCCACTATATATAGATACAAATATTATAACCATAATAATAAATACAATGACAGCAAATATACTATAAACTATTCCCATTGGACCGTTAGCTATAGAACTTATCATATCAGTAAATGGTGTAAATAAATTTTCATTTACTTCATCTGTTTTCTGATCTATTGCTGTTGCAACATTATTTACTACCCCATCCGTTGAAAATTGTTTAGTGATACAATTTAATGAAGCCGTTATATTTTGTTCTATTTCTAATCCAACAGCATTAATATTTTTTCCATTAAATAGTATATTTTGCGATTGATTAAATGATGCCACGCAATTGCTGATATTTTCTTTACTAAATGCTAAATCTACCTCATTTACCATATTATTATATGTTTCGGTTTTACCTCTATCTAATGCTGTGAATCCTGCTACACCGTTCTTTTTCGCTTCTTGAGCCAGACTTGCTAAAAAATCGCTCTTAACATCTGATATTGCCTTTTGATCAGTTACACAATTTTGATTAAGTGCGAATGTTTGCTTTATATTCATATCTTTTATATTTATATTACTACCGCTAAATTCTAGATTTTGCGATATATCACTATATGATGCGCAATTACTAACATTTTTTTGCAATGATGATAATAATATTTTATTTAGTACATTAGATTGGGATTTACTTTCTGATCCTCCCATTTTCTATATTTTTTATTTATCTGATGATATTAATATCTATAATAATTTTTTATTTATAAATTCGGCATGGGAATATTTAGTATCGCTGATTTATTTTATAGCGATTTCAAATCCTAGAATAAGAGTACCATTCGTTATTGAAAAATAAAAATTGAACAATCGAAGTATAATATATAAATAATTTATATCAAATGAATGGGACCATTAACAATAAAGCATTACGCTATAATATCGATAGAATTTTAAAAGGAACTATTAAATCTACAGATGAGCAATTACCTACGCCTGATAGATTTAAACGATCGCTGAAACCTCATCAAGGTGCAATTTTACATGCCGCACGTATGATGGAAATCGATCAACATGAAATATTTGCACACCCACAATTTGCAATTTTATCAGATCCTATGGGTAGTGGTAAAACTACTGAAGCATTGAGTATTATCTGTAGCGATACTACACTTGGTATTTATGATTATACTTCAGAATATGGAGTATCTGGAATGTTTCAAGTCTATAGTAAGAATATATTTATCCCCATTAATATTATTGTTTGTCCATCTAGTATTTTATTACAATGGGAAGAAGCAGTCGAAGAATTAACTGATTTATCTGTATATGTTATTCCATCTACGCGACATGTAAAAATATTTATGGAAAGATGTATAAATGCCGATAATAATTTTCCGGAAATAGTTATTGTTAATGCATCTGCATATCAAGATCTATCTATTGCATTATCTGGATATAGAATTGCTAGATTATTTGTAGACGAAGTAGATAAAATTGATGTGCCATTACATTCATCATTTATTGTATCAAGATTTATGTATTATATTACTGCGAGTGTAAATAATTTAGTTAAATTGGATATGAATCCTAATATTTTCTTATCGATTATGTCGAATCTTCAACATATTCCAGATCTTATACATTTATTTTTACGCGCCGAACAATCATTTATAGATGAAGGTATGGAAATAATCCCTCCGAATCATTATATAAAAAAATTTATTATGAAGTCTCATGAATTAGTATCTCGATTTGCAGATGATGAAATAGTAGAATTATTGATGGCAGATAATTATGAAAAAGCATCTAATATATTAAAAATAGATTTAGTACCATGGGTTATAAGTAAATATCAGTCACAGATAGAATTATCTACAGATGAAAATGAAAAACAAGAATTATATACATCCATAACTAGATTAAATACTCTAATTGAAGAAGAATCTAGATGTGCAGTATGCTTTGAAGAAGTTATAGTAACAGCTATTCCACCATGTAAATGTATGCAAAAATATTGTCATACGTGTTTAAATAAATGGATCGATAATACTGCATCGTGTCCGACGTGTCGCAAACCAATTTCCAAATCAACTATTACTTATCATCATTCCATAGATAAAAACGAATTAGATATAACTGCTTACAATAATCCTATGGATGTTATATCGAATTCTATATCAAAATTAGCTACAATAAAAAATTTCATCAAATTCTGTATTCATGAAAGAAAAATAAAAAATATACGCCGGCGTATATTAATATTTTCGACAAAAAATTCATTCAAAGAATTGACTAAAATTATGAATATGTTAGAAGTTCCATATCAAACATTAAATGGGAATGTGTATAAAATTGCTAATACTGTTAAACAATTCAAAAACGATAATCTGATGTTTATTTTAGCAAATCCAAATAATTTTGGCAGAGGATTAAATCTCCAAGAATGCACGGATATGTTTATATATCATACTTCTTTAGATATAAAACAAGTATATTCTAGGGCACAACGATATGGACGAGTGGATGCTCTAAATGTATATCATTTATTATATCCACAAGAATATGAAGAATTTAATACTACTATGACTGATATAAAATATGTAGAAATTTAATTAATCAAGAATTTTATTTTTCCATGATATATTAAATTTTAATATAATCTGAAATATATAAAAATGTCAGATCCGGCATTACGATTCGATAGATACTTCAGTACATATAAAGTAGATAAAAGATTAGGAAAAAATAATGGTTATAGTATTCCATATCCGCGCGATGGAATAATGATATTTGATAAGAAAGCAGAAGATGGATATAAAATTATAACTACTGCAAATATAGGAAAAATAATTACAAATATACCTGTAGATAATTTAGAACCATTACCAGTAGGCACTATGATAGTAGGAAGCAATAATGGAAATATTATATTACCAATTGGTATAGAAAATCAGGTCTTAACCGTCGATCCAGATAGTGATTCTATGCTTAAATGGCAGTATACTAGAGAAGTAGCAGGATTCGTACAACATGATGGGACTGGTATCACGAATACGTTAGTCAAGCGAGATACTGATAATTCTATCAGATCGACTGCTATTTATTTTGGCGATCCTACTGTAACTGGTACGTGGAGAATTATACCGAATGGCAATAACCTTCATATAGATGTGTTTGATGGTGATGGTTGGGCTAACGTCGGCTCATATGTTCCTTAATATACATAAATCGGATATATGTTATGGTATATTAACATCATTCTAACAGCAGATATGATATCTTTTTTCCATACGCTAGACACATCTACATATATATTATAATACGATATATTTTTATATAATT
>Ga0209972_10003542_pt1 | contig 12211 bp, 3 predicted proteins | sample NOAtaG_7_FD_187302 | JGI IMG/M metagenome (GOLD analysis project Ga0209972, IMG submission 187302) | Freshwater lake microbial communities from Lake Erie, under a cyanobacterial bloom - NOAA_Erie_Diel1S_2200h metaG (SPAdes) (version 2) | ecosystem: Environmental > Aquatic > Freshwater > Lake ...
GAATCAAAAACAACACCCGGACCGGTGAACTTTCCGCCACGGGGAGAAAATCCTCCGATTTTGAATCTGGCACCGGAAGCACAGACGGTTTCATCCGGACCTGCAGCCACAGAAGGAATCGCTTTCACGGTAACCGTAATCTGATCACTGCCTGAACAGCCGCCATTAACAACCGTATAGGTGAGGGTTACGCTTCCTACCAGCGAAGTACTTGGGGAGAATACGCCCTGAGGACTGACCCCGTTTCCTGACCATGTTCCGCCTGCCGGGCTAAAACCGGTAAGGGTCAGGTCGGGGGCATTGGCACAAATGCTTTTATTGGTTCCTGCATTCACTGCTGGCGCCGGACTCACCACCAACTGAAGCTGGTCACTCCCGGTACAGCCGTTCTGCGTAACCGTATAGGTGAGTGTGTAGGTACCATTCTGAAAAGGGCCGGTACACTGGCCGGATTGAGAAACAAACGAAGGACCAGTCCAGACACCACCCGCAGGGCTGAAGCCGCTGAGGCTGAAGCTCGGACTGCTGGTACAGATGGTTTGATCAGCCCCTGCGCTGGCGACAGGAACAGAATTCACTGTAACTACCAGGGTATCGCGGGCTGAACATCCGTTCTGGGTTGCAGCATAAATCAGCGGCTGAATCCCGGTGAGTGAGGTAGAAGGCGTAAACAAACCGGCAGCACTTACACCACTACCCGACCAGCTTCCGCCGGAAGGACTTGCTGTAAGAAGGAAAGGTGCTGAATTGGCGCAGGTACTACGGTCGGCACCTGCAGAAACCACGGGAAGTGCTTTTACTGTTACAACCACCTGATCTGAACCGGCACATCCCTGAATGCTGCCTTCAACGGTGTAGGTAAGCGTTTTTGCACCTGTACCGGCGGCAGAAGGATCAAAAAGACCAGAGCTGCTTACACCGCTCCCTGACCAGATTCCGCCGGCAGGACTTGCGCTAAGCTGTAATGGATTTGCATTCAGACAAATGCTCTGGTTGGCTCCGGCATTCACTGAAGGGGCATTAACGCGGGTGATGAGTACCACATCCTGGCTACTGCAACCAGATTCGGTAAGCGAATAGGTAAATGTATTCGCACCTGCACTAAGGGCAGAAACACTTACCAGACCTGCAGGTGAAATACCGGTTCCAGACCAGGTTCCTCCTGCCGGGGTTCCGCTAAGGGTAAAATCTGAGGCTGAAGAGCATACGCTCTGGTCGGCACCTGCACTGACGGCCGGAGGACCGACAACTGTTATGACAACTTCATCACTGCCTGCTGCGCTAACGGTATAGGTTAGGGTTTGAGTTCCGATCAGTGCTGCCGAGGGCGTAAACAGACCGGAAGAGCTTACACCGATTCCGGACCAGGTTCCGCCTGCGGGAACCCCTGAAAGCTGCAAAGGCGATGCATCGCTGCAAATGGTCTGGTCACTTCCGGCACTCACGGTAGCAGCCGGATTTACCACCATGACCAGCTGATCATCGTCTGAACAGCCATTTGCCGTTACGTTATAGGTTAGGGTATAAGTACCTGCTCCTGCAGTCTGGGGTGAAAACACGCCGGCAGGACTTACGGCTGTACCGGACCACGTTCCTCCTGCGGGCGAGCCAATAAGTGTAACATCGGAGTCTGTAACAATTACATTCTGGTCAGCTCCTGCATTGGCTACCGGAACCGCGTTTACGGTAATGCTGGTACTGCCGCTTCCCTGGCAGCCATTTACCGCTACGGAATAAGTCAGGTTCTGCGTACCAGTAAGGGCCGTTGATGGCGTGAAAACACCGGAGCCATTTACTCCTGAACCTGTCCATGTTCCACCGGAAGGGCTGGCTGAAAGGGTAAGAGCCGGATTATTGGCACAGACACTCTGAGAAGCAGGCATTGTAACGGAAGGATTGGATCGCACGGTGAATTGTACCGAAGCACTTCCGCCACATGAGCCTGAAACGGTGTAGGTAAGCGTATAGGTTCCGGCACCGGCGGCGGAAGGACTGAAGCTGCCCGAACTCACACCTGTTCCGGACCAGGTTCCGCCGGCAGGCGTACCCTGACTGAGGGTAAGAGCAGCATCAGCTTCACAAAGGTTCTGGGCAGCACCCGCACTCACAACCGGTGCATCGGTAACGGTAACGGTAGTCTGGGCATTTCCGGCACAGGCACCTGAAACGGTGTAGGTCAGCTGATTGTTACCAACAAGAGCTGATGAAGGGGTAAAAATACCGGAGCTGCTTACCCCGCTTCCGGACCAGGTTCCGCCGGAAGGAGTTCCGCTAAGGGGAATGGGCTGACCGCTCGAACAAACCGTTTGAGCCGGACCCGCTGAAACAGAAACCGTTGCATTAACTGTAACCACCTTGGTATCCGTATTGGTACAACCGTTCAGAGTGTAGGTGTAGGTAAGTGTATTGCTTCCGATGAGTGATGCCGATGGTGTGAATGTACCGGAAGAAGAAACACCGCTTCCCGACCAGACGCCTCCTGCAGGAGAAAATCCTGTCAGGGTGAAGGCTGATGCCTGCGAACAGGTGGTCTGATTGGCACCCGCATTTACCGTCGGTATAGAATTCACTGTTATCACCACCTGATCTGTTCCGCTACAGGAACCGGAGCTTGCTGTATAGGTGAGGGTCTGATTTCCTACCAGAGAACCTGAAGGTGTGAATACCCCCGATGATGTTACACCTGGCCCCGACCAGATACCCCCGGAAGGACTTCCGCTGAGCGTAATGGCTGATCCATTGCTGCAGGCAGACCGATCAGCTCCGGCTGATACAGCAAGGGGGGTCACAGAAAAAGCGGAAGATGAGGAAGAAGTTGTGGATGGACTGCTGGCAGTTACGCGAATTCTGTATCCGGAACCGGAAACAGCTGCAGCAGGAATGGTAACTGAAACCGGGCTTGATGAACCTGTTCCAATAATCGTAGGATTTGTAAAGCTGCCACTTGAATTACTCATCTCAACTGAGTAAGTATTGCCAGCATCAAAGGTTCCTGTCGGAGTAAACCCGACTGAAAAAGACTGGCCGGGACAAAATGAAGACTGACTTAGAGCAGAAAGGGAAATGGAATTAGATCCGGAGCTGGTTCCTGTTACGTTGATGTTATCGATGTAAAGAAAATTGGAAGCACCGGAATAAACTGCAAATGCAATCTGAACCTGCGGCAGTCCGTCAAAAGCCGCCAGGCTGATTGTCTCCTTGCGCCACTGGGACGAAGTCGGTATGAAAGCATTGAATGTAGAAGCAGCCGTAGACAAACTGGCACCAGATTTTTTATACAGCCGCTGAAAGGTACGGCCGCAATTGGAACTCACCAGCACACAAAGGGTATCGTGTGAAAAGCTGTTCCATGCATGCGCCACATCAAAGGTCAGGCTGCAGGCCGTCTGGCCGGAAAGATTGACCGCCTGAGTGAATAATGTATCTTTTTTGGCGGTTGTGAAGGGCAGGTTGTAGTTATCAATTACCATGCAATTCGTACTGGTGCCAAACCCGCCAACACTGGTATTGCGGACAAAAGTGGCATCCTGATCGGGATTTGAAATCCGCCAGCCTGAAGGGGGGAAAGTGGAGGAAGTAAATCCTTCCGAAACTGGCAGAGAACCGGGATTATTGACAGCCACACTGATGGTTTTGGGGTCGGATGTGCAACCTGAAGCAGTTACCGAACAGGAATAGGAACCATTGGCAGCAGCCACCACCGAATTGATAACGGGATTTTGCTGAGTGGAAGTAAACCCATTTGGCCCTGTCCATGCGAAAGTCGCTCCCGAAGCAGTAGAACTGGCCGACAAACTGAGATTATCCCCTACACAAACGGACCGTGAGCCTGTAACTGTGAGCGGTGGAACCGGAGAGCCGGTAATGCAGGAAAATCCGGAACGGATTTTATTTCCCGGCTGGGTACCAAATCCTTTATTAAAATTCACTCCGGTAGCAACAACATGGCAATAGCTCATGATGGTACCACCTCCGGTGGCTGCCGGACCTGCGGGACATGAAACTCCGCCGAACGGCTCTGTTGCGTAGCAATTATCGAGCGCACCTCCCGTCCAGCCACACCAGTGCGTATGCTTGGAACCAAAATTATGGCCGATTTCATGGGCTATGCAATAGATTGTCCAGGAATAAGTAGGTACAGCACTGAAAGAATTAAAGATGTTCGAAAAACCAAAGCGGTTCGCGTAGAAAGCCGGATTACAGACCACATCAATCCAGGCAATTCCGCCCAGCGATGAAGGTCTGGTTGAAACAAGGTGACCAAGCTTCTGGGTAATAGACTGCCTGTTTGTGGTAAAGGCATTCAGAACAGAAAGAGAAGGAGAAAGGGATACATAAGGATCAGTGCTCGTCCATACAAAAACCTGATCCAGTTCTATGGCAACCTGCTCATTGCTGTAAAGTTTCTGAACATTGTTAAACATGGATGTTATCCTGGATGAAGTAGCAGAGGTACTGCTGCCATTATCCTGATACATTTTGAAGTCGCATTCGAAATACATTTTCACCACCTTGCAGTTTCCGCTGGATTGAACAGCATTATCGTCTGCGTTTCCATTGGGAGCAGCCCGATGTAAATCAGCATCGTCATCATCCGGGGTTCCACAACTGAAACCGCTGTTTACAAGCAGATCGCGTTCAGAAAAAATGACATAATCACCTTTCCCGTCAGGTAAAACTCCAATATTCCAGTTGCCGTAGGAATCACTGAAAACACCCATCATCTCGTTTTCGGTAAAACTGAGCCCTCCGAATTTTTCCTGCTGGTTACCAGACCTGATCTGATAATGTACTCCGGAATATTTCTTACCACGAAATTCCTGACCATCGGAAGTAGTAACCTTAAAATCACTGGAAACCACACTTGTCTTGTAAAACACAAGCTCTTTGGATTGACCATCCGGCAAGGGAATACCGATGGAAAAAGATTCAGGTTCCAGATTGTAAATCTCCCTGATTGCTTCTACCGATGGTACCAGTCTCTGCCCCCTGTTCAGGCCTTTCCTCGCTTCTGCCGGTAACGGGTCGTAAGACCTTGTAAAAAGTGAGGCGCGGAACTGCGCCATCGAAAATGAGGCCAAAAACAAAAGCATAGCACTCAGTATAAGAGTTGGTTTTGTTCTTGCACGAAAGGTGGTGAAAACGTGAAATAGCATTATTCTATGATTTAATTTAAGGTTTCTTAGTCGCTCATACTTGGTTCTCAGAGCATTGTAAAATTACCCTGCCCACATCCGATTGCATTTTTCCCAATTGAGGGCTACCTTACAATGAATTATTTTGGCCTAATTTTCAGGGATACTAAGACCTGATACTCTAATTTTATTTTTAAAGCATTGACCTTCAGAACAATCTCAAATTAACTGGTTTTGAGTAACTGGAAAATAAGCAATTTGCAAAGCCTTCTTTCAGCAAGAATATAATGAAAGTTAGACTGCCTTATTACATGAGACATGCTTTCAGGCCGGGTCAAAACCCCGCCTTTCTTAGTGCGTTTCAATTCCGCATGACTTTCGCAGAAATCGTTCAACCGCATTTTTCCGGCTTACTGTGAGTTTTCCCGAAAAGCAGTTTGACTTCATCTTTGCCGGTGGCGGAATGGCTGCTGCCAGTCTGCTTCTCCGTATGCTGGCACACGGTGAATTCCGTAAAAAACGGATCCTTATTGCCGATCCCTTGGCTTTTTCCGGTCAGGAAAAAACATGGTGCTTCTGGGAAAAAGGCGATGGTTATTTTGAATCCCTTGTAGAAAGGCGCTGGACCAAAGCATGGTTTCATACCCCCGGTTTTTCAAGAGAACTCAGCCTGCATCCCTACCGGTATAAAATGCTTCGCAGCACCGCTTTGTACGGGCATGCTCTGGAAATGCTGAACAGCCATCCAAATGTTAAGATAATCAGGTCAGAAGTATCCCGTATTGAAAATTCGGAAGGCATTAACCGGATTTTCCTTCAGAACGGTGAATCTTATGAATCTCCCATCCTGTTCAGCAGCATTCCTGCCCGGGAAGAAAAAAAAGAAGGTCATTTTTACCTGCTTCAGCATTTCAGGGGCTGGTTTGTGAAAACAGCAGAAAATGTATTTGACAAAAACTCTGCCACCCTGATGGACTTCCGTATCTCCCAGGGTGACGATTGCCGCTTTGTGTATGTTTTGCCTTCAGGTCCGGATGAAGCGCTGGTGGAATACACCGTTTTCTCCGAAAAACTACTCTCAGACAGCGAATACGAAGAAGAGCTGAGCCAATATATGAGGGCACTTTCTCCCGGAGGATATGAAGTGAAACAGAAAGAAGCTGGCGTAATTCCCATGTACTCGGAATCCTTTCCTGTTTCTCAGATTCCGGGGTTTATTCATCTGGGCACTTCCGGCGGAATGACCAAAGCATCCACAGGCTATACCTTCATGAAGGTTCAGAAACACTCAGAATCTATTGTAAAAAGCCTCCTTGAAGGCAAAATTCCGGATGAAAAAACACTGAAAATCAGTCCCAGATACTTTTGGTTTGACAGGGTGCTGCTGCGCGTACTGGCCGAAAAAATTATGATGGGAAGAGATGTTTTCAGCAACCTGTTCCGGAAAAATCCTCCGGAAAGAGTATTCCGCTTTCTTGATGAAGAATCAGAGCCGCTGGAGGAACTGAAAATAATGAACTCCGTTCCGGCTCATAAATTCATAATTCCCGGAATCAGGGAACTTCTCAGGGGTTTGCATTAAATTTATCCCAGAAAACGCATTAGAAAATCTATTCCGAGCCTAACCTGCTTCAAATCAGAAGCTTCGCCGCCTTTTCTTCTGTATCCGTAGCGCTGCTACGAATTTCGAATAAAAGGCGCTGATTTATTGCATGTTAGGCTCTCATTACGAAGTTCTAATGCATTATCTGGGTTTATTCAGGGTGACAGACGACCCATAGCCCAGTCGGTATCCGATTTCCTGTAAAAAATCCGGTCATGGAGCCTGCTTTCCCTCCCCTGCCAGAATTCCAGATAGTCCGGAATCAATCGGTATCCACCCCAGTTTTCCGGCCGGACAAGTGCATCTTCCGGTAGGGCTAGCAATTCAGAATAACGCCGCTCCAGCTCGTCTCTGCCGGAAATAATGCTGCTTTGCGAAGAGGCAATGGCACCGGCCTTTGAGCCCCCAGGACGACTCAGAAAATAGGCATCGGACTCGGCAGCACTTACTTTTTCAACGCTACCCTGCACACGAACCTGACGGGAAAAGGCATCCCACCAAAAGGTGAGACTGGCTAAAGGATTCTCTGCCAGATCAGATGCTTTCGCAGAGCCATAGTTGCTGTACCAGACAAATCCATGATCAAGTTCCTTCAGAAGAACTACCCGGGCAGAAGGAATGCCGGCAATTGATGCCGTCGAAAGCACCATGGCATTCATGTCTGCCTCGCCTGTATCTACGGCTTCCCGGAACCAGGTGCGAAACAATTCAAAAGGGTCTGCCGGGCATAATTTTTCCGTTAATTCCCGCCCGCTGTACTCCTGCCGAAGGTGCTGAATTTCCATTCTTAATGTTTGTTTTATCCCGGTGCAAAAGAAGGCAATAAAAGTATCAGAAGATTTGAGAATTTCGCCCTGCAATGGAAACGACAACCAATCCCTTTCAGGGTAAAGTACGCATCAGAGCCTGTGGATTGCTGCTTGAAAACAGCAAAATTCTGCTTGTAAAGCACCGGGGCCTCGGCAAACTGGGGTATTACTGGAGCCCGCCAGGCGGAGGACCGGAATTTGGCGAATCTGTGCAGCAGACCGTGTTGAGGGAGTTTATGGAAGAAGTAAACCTGGAAGTAAGGGTGGACAGTTTTGCTGGCTTTCACGAACATATTGACGAACGCTTCCATGCACTGGAACTCTTTTTTTTTGTTGAACGCATTTCCGGAGAACTCATTCTGGGAAAAGAACCGGAAGGAACTGAAAGCAGTCCGGCGCTGGAAGAACTTGGCTGGTTCAGTATTCAGGAGTTGAATAAATTACCCGAAGGAAGCTACCACAGCATCTGCATACCGGCACTCGAAGGGCGGCTCAAGCCATGATTAAGAAAACCGCAACCTGAACTGACATTGTAAAAATTCCGGTAGTGCGATAAATGAGCCCGCGGGAGCAGGATTAAAATCCCTCGTCCTCTTCCTTCTTTTTATCACCTTCGGATGCAGGTGGCTTCGGTTCTTCTCCGAAATCACTTTCCTCCTTTTTCTTTTTCTCCTTCTTTCCGCCTTCCTTCAGCTGGCTGCTGTCGGCAGCACTTTTTCCGCTACTGTCAGGAGCGGAAATACTTTCCTTCCCGGCTTCCGGTTCCTGCTCCTGTTTTGAAGCAGGTTTTTCATCGTTTCCGAATCCCTCATCATCTGATTCCTTTTTCTTCGGCTTTTCTTCATCACCGAATCCTTCTTCATCATCCTTCTTTTTCTTCGGCTTTCCTTCATCACCGGATTCTTCTTCATCGTCCTTCTTTTTCTTCGGTTTTTCTTCATCACCGAAGCCATCCTCTTCATCCGTGTCTTTTTTATTAGGTTTTTCCTCTGAACCGAATTCATCTTCATCGGCTTCCTGTTTCTTTTTTGCAGGCTTGGCTTCTTCATCCTCGCTTTCCTCGTCCTGCTGCTCTTCCTTCTTCTTTTTCTTTTTAGGCTTTTCTTCCTCGTCCTGATTTTCTTCGTCGTTCTCCGTTTCCTTTACCCTGGTTTTTTCAGGCTCTTCTACGGCATCTCCATCATCTATACCAAGATAATTCCGCCTGAAATTTTTTATAAAGCGCTTCTTTTCAAACGTTTCTGCAAGAGCAAAATAGTAAACCCCTTCCTTGCCTTCCTTTGACTTTCCTTCTATGGCGGAATTGAAATCATCCTGTGCAGAAAGCAGGCCAAGCCGTTTTGTATCGTCATAAGTTAGGAAATACCAGCCATCGGAAGAAGGCTCAAGATACAGACTGATGACGGGAAGGCCGCCGGTATACTTAATCTCAAGCATGCCGTCCATCAGGCCATTTACATTGGTTCCCTGAATGTTGCTCACGCCGATTTTTCCGACAGAATACCAAGCCTTTTGTTTAGCATGCCAGGCCAGTTTTACTTCACTCAGGAAAATGCTTCTGGCAAGTTTGGGAACCAGTGTATAAACCGGAACACTTTTGGTCTGATTTTCCTTTTCATATTCCTTCCCGAATCGGTCGCCCGCAATGTTGGCTATACGGTAAGCAAGTGCCGTTTTGTCTTCGATGGCCTCCGGCAGGCCGAGGTCTGTAACCCTGGCTGACAGAATGGTTCCCATATTTTTCCACGCCCCGGTAGGCATGTTGAAATCAAGTGAAATGGAGGTTGTAAGTTCAACCTGAGCAGTATCCAGGGAACCTTTCCCGGAACCGGCAGCCCTTACCTGAAAATCTTTATCCGCAAGCGGTTGAAAATTAAGTGCCCCGTTTATAGTAATGTTGGACAGGGAATCGTTGTAAACCAGAATTCCGCCTTCGTAGGTTTTTTCATCAAACCGCTCCTGTGTACCGATGCGGAATTCCTGGGTTTTCTCCACATAATTAAGAATGCCGCTGGCCTTGAAGACCTCCAGATCTTCCGGATTGTGCTTGGTGGCAAGAAAACCGTTATAAAGCCGGCTGGTTTCAGATTCAATCAAAAGACCGGAAACAAGCGATTCGCCCTCATCGTCTTTTGCATCGGCTACATTCAGAACAAATTCCTTGCTTTCCCCTGATGATTCATAATTAATCCAGCCGGCATTCTTGTTCCGCTTAAGATCCAGCTTAATCTGGCCCTTGAATTCCAGATTCGGCTTGAGGGCTGACATGAATGCCTGTCCCTTATATAAGATACCCTTCGCCAGCTTAATAGGTTTGGATTCAGAGACCTCTCCGCCAGAAACGGTAAACAGTTCATCCGTAATGCCCTGGAGCTTTTTATCCTCTCTCGGATCTTTAAGGGTAAATTCATCAAACTTGATGTACAGTGTATCCTTCAGGGCATTTACATACTGGTAAATGCCATCGCCTTCAAAGCGGTCTCGGCTCAGAATTTTGATGTTGGCCTCCTTAAGCGTGTGGTATTTGTTTACCCGATCCACCAGCACGGTTGCCTTTTCCAGTGTCTTCACATTGGCGCCTTCCGTAATCGTTAGCAGTCCGCTGTCAGGTACAATCTGCACATCTGCCACATTCACATGCGGAACCCCGCTGATGCTGAGAATATGCTCGGTAATATCATACCGGGCACTGGATGCATTAAAAAACAGTGAATCACCCGCCCGGGTGCTGAAGAAATAAGACTTTTTAAGATCGAAGCTGTCTGGCTTCTGCATGGTAACCTCTTTTTTATCAATCCACCAGGTTGCCTGAGGAATGGAAGTCTGATACTGACAGAAAGGAAATTTATTGGAAGCAAAGCCCTTCAGCTCTGGTGAGAATTCTGCTTTCTTGTCTTTAAAGGAATAATAAAAACGGACGTTGCGGCAGGCAACGGCCGGTTTGATGGGATTGGCTGATTTGATCTCAAAAAATGACTCTCTGCCATGAAAACCATCTTTTTCAAACCTGTATTTACGGGAATCCGCGCGGGCACCTGCTGTCTGAATCATACCACGTCCCGTAAGTCCGGAAGCAGATAAACTCAGCAGACCATCTTCCAGTGAAATTGTTTTTTCATAAAGCTGGAATGGTATGCCTTTCGGACAGCGAAGAAGCAATACTTTTTTAGCCGGATAAAATTTCATGGAATATCCATTTACCTCGCATTGCGGAAAGGCAATTCCGTCGATTTCAGTACCGACCATATAGGCAGATCTTCCCCTTCCGATGACGGAATCCGGATAAAAGATAAAATCTTCCGAGGAAAGGGTGGCATTCATGAATTTGATTTCGCCCTTGCCACGCAAACCTTTGTAATCCAGAGAAATGGTGCCAAAAAATCTGGCCTCTGTTCCATACAGCGGATAACCCTCAGGAGGCGTATTATGAACAAAACCCAGTGATTTGTCGGGCCTGATTTTCAGCTTCTCCGGAAAAGTCGGAAAGATTGAATCGGAGGTGAAATTTCCCTCAAAACCAATGGTCCTGGCATGCTTCCCGCTGGTACTGTCAACCTGGAACGGAGGCAATTTAAAAAACACCTCAGGACCATATTTTCCCTTGAGATATTCGGGCTTATCAAAGTAAATAAAAGAAGGCGTTCGGATGTCAAAAATAGGGTATTTAGGGATGCTTTTACGGGCAGACCGATTATCCGGTTCATTAATGTAAAGAGTACCATTACCGAAAGCCTTATCTCCTTCCTTGGCGTTTTTATCCTGCCCGTACATCTTGGACACGGTTGGCTTTCCTCCTTTTTTGGAAGGCGGGGTAATGATTTCAATGGAATCAATCTTACCCATATCCACCTTGAATTCAGCGTAATTGAATTTCAGCTTGTCGCCATAGGTTTTAAAATTTCCGGCATTCAGCTGACCGTCAAATTCAATATCCCGGTTACCACTCACCTTTACGGTTCTGTTCTCGGGTTCAATGTACACCTTAAGGGAATCGGAAAGAAAGAACCGGTCCACACCATGCACGGTAACCGCAGAAGAATCAATATTGAGCTGCGCATTCAGTGTAGGAGGATTTACAGATGGTATGGACACCTGATCAAAGTCCTTCTTGTTTTTCTGCGAGTTGGTGTAATGAAAGAGCTTTTCTTTCAGTTTAATGTTGCCGCTCTTAGGATCGTATTCAATGAAACCTGCTGAGGCCACCTGCGCCATGGCTGCCCGTAAAGCATTCGGATTCTGCTTGAAATCCTGTGCCATTTCATCCACCAGAAACTCCTCTCTTCCCACCTTCTTTGCATATCCCTGCAACATCATGAGGGGGTGAAATGAGAAAATCCCCTGCAAATCTGAAAAACGCTTCTGATGAAAAAAGTCCACCGATTCGAAAAGGGCCGGAACCTTGGTTTTGCCGTTCACGATGTAAAAATCCATGTTTTGCTTATCCAGATCCCATACCAGCAGATCCACCATATATTCCATGTTGTGGCCGGAATCATAAAAGGGGCAGTCTTTAAATTTACCCCTTTCCTTGTACAGCCTGATTTCCCTGCGAACTGAGTTGTATACAACCCGAACCGATGGATGTACGATGGAATCGTTTCCGTAATACACAACCGCATAGGCAGAACCGGATGTTATGGCCGTATCCTGAAAATCAAAACGGT
>Ga0209972_10003549_pt1 | contig 12189 bp, 12 predicted proteins | sample NOAtaG_7_FD_187302 | JGI IMG/M metagenome (GOLD analysis project Ga0209972, IMG submission 187302) | Freshwater lake microbial communities from Lake Erie, under a cyanobacterial bloom - NOAA_Erie_Diel1S_2200h metaG (SPAdes) (version 2) | ecosystem: Environmental > Aquatic > Freshwater > Lake ...
TATAAGATGCGTTCTGGCTTCACCTTCGACTCCTTATTGGTCAACATTTCCACCGACTGCGGTGCCACTTGGACCAATCTCCGTACGCGGGTGCAATCTTCCTTGGTTTCGGTCGCAGGTTTGCAATCCGCCACCGAATTTGTTCCGACCCCAACCAGCAACTGGTTTGGAGACACACTTGATCTGACTCCTTACGCTGGCAACCCTGCAGTTCGCATCCAATTCCAAGCCATCGGCATGGACGGGCAATCCATCTACCTTGACAACATCAACCTAAACACCACCTTGGTGAATGTGGAAGATCAGATTTGGAACCAAGGTGATTTCCAGGTTGGCCCCAACCCATTTGAACAAAATCTTCAGGTCGTTTACAATCTTACCAAATCAGGATCCACCCGGTTTGATTTGATGGATTTGAGCGGAAGGGTATTGGTTAGCCAAAACACAGGCATGAAAGCTGCCGGTACGCATCGTTTTTCCTTGGATGAAGGTGTGCTTCAGAGCATTGCTCCAGGTGCCTATCTCTTGCGTGGAACGGGCCCCAATGGGGTTGCCATCCGGAAGGTCATCAAAATGTAATTCCATCGGCATCATTGCCTCAAACAAAAAACCGCCCCTCCAATTGGGGCGGTTTTTTGTTGCCCCTCTATCAGGACACAAAAAAACGGACCCCTTTTTGGGAGGTCCGCTTATTCTTGGCAGCATCCGTTAATCTTGAACGATGCTGTGTTCTTTCCTTACCTTTTCTTGGATGGTCATCAGTGCATGGATGACGGTCTCAGGGCGGGGCGGACATCCTGGGATATACACGTCAACTGGCAAAAAGTGATCTACTCCCTGTGTAACTCCATAGACACGGTGCATACCACCTGTGGAAGCGCAAGCGCCCATGGCGATGCACCACTTCGGATCAGGCATTTGGTCCCAAATGCGTTTGACGGCATGCGACATCTTGTAGCTACACCAACCGGCCACAATCATGAGATCGGCTTGGCGGGGAGAAAAGCGGAACACTTCGGAACCGAATCGAGATACGTCGTAGCGAGGCCCTGCAAAAGACATCATTTCGATGGCACAACAAGCCAAGCCCATGGGCATCGGCCACATTGCATTTGTGCGGCCCCAATTGGTCACGGCATCAACCGTGGTGAGGAGGAAACCTTGTTTGGCCAGCGCCTTTTCAATTCCCATATGAAATCAATTTTTCTTTGATCGAAGGTAGTGGATGAAATTGGTCGGAACGGGTTCCTTTCCAAATCCACGGATAGCATTCATGATTTGACCGACATGGTAAGAGCAGTGGTCGATCATGTGAAGTACAATTTCTGCCAAGGAATTTTGGAATGGTTCTCCTTGAGAATTGTAGTACACGACCACAGCTTTGAAATCATCATCGACGGAACGGGCAAGATGATGGGCCCATTTGTCGGTGGTGGTTTTCCATACCGCCAACATCCCTTTCACATCCAGTTCACCCATGGCGGCTACTGAATCGTGGTCTACCCGGCCAAGCCAAACCATTTCGGCCATGACCAAGTGTTTGAGGATGAGATTCAAAGAACTGAAACTGCCAGAGAGCTTTTGAGAGAGAATACTCGACTCGATTTCTTCCAGCAACCGCGACACTTTTTCTTGGCGCCAACGGTGATATTCAAACATTTCGCGACAGAGCGCAGAAAGCGAATCGGCTTGGTTCAATCCCATTCCAATCCGCCTTTTTTCCAAATGTAAATGTAACCTACAAAAAGGATGGCCATGAACAATCCCATTTCAATCAAGGGGAACAATCCGGAAGCTCCAGCTGCCAAATTGGCCTCGGCCAAGCGGGTGAAATTGACTGCCCAAGGATACATGAAGACCACCTCAATGTCAAAGAGGATGAACAACATGGCTACCATGAAAAATTTGACTTTAAAACGGTCATGAGCAGTCCCCACAGGGTCCATACCAGACTCGTAAACCGAAGTTTTGATTTTGTCAGGGCGGAACGGACCTACCAACTTGGAGAGATTTGCCAACAAAAAGCCAAGGAAGATGGCAATGGCAATCAAGATAAACAGCGGCAGGTACTCACCGATTGGACCAAAACTGCTCAGCGTCTCATTCATACATCAAATGCATTTAGCAGACGCAATATTATGAAAATAATGGAGGAAATCATCCAACCCCAATGCGTTCGCACGGCTTTTTTTTATACCTGCAGACGCAAATACCCGGAATGGGTGGTTGGACCGAAGAGTGGCATTCGAAGTACCCTTTTGCGGGAAGGAGGATAGGCAGTTTGTGGTGGTGGTGCTTTTTGCTAAATTTGGCGCTTTGCTGCGCTTTCAGCGGTCCAAACTTTCGGGAAATTCACGCAAGCATCGAATGGAAAACAACATCAAATTTGGAATGGCCAAATTGTGGAGGTGGAAACTTTGGATTCTGCTGAGCTGTGCCATCGCATCCACCATTGCCATCATTTTGGTGCAGCAAATGCCCGACGAATACAAAAGCACCGCAGCCTTCGTACCGCCTTCATTCACCTCTTTGGGTACGATGGTGTTCGGAAACGGTGTGGCTTACCGTGGGTTTTACGCAGCCGATGAAGAGGACATAGACAGGACGGTCGCCTATCTCGAGTCAAAAGAGGTCATCGACATCATGGCCAAGCGTTTTGACTTGTATGGTCATTATGGCATCGACACCACCGGCGAGGATGGCAAAAATGGCCACCGCAGGTTTGTAGACCACTATCGCGGCATGGTGAACATCAGTTTTGCAAGCAATTCAGTGGTGGAGGTGGAGTGTTGGGACTACGATTCCAAAACTGCCCGTAACATGGCTCAAGCCTACATAGATATCGCCTCGGATTACTTTGAAAAAGTATCCCAACGGAAGGAAGGTTTGACTGCCTCTGAAACCCAGCTCAAAGAAGTGGAAAACGAGCGGAGTACCATCCTAGACTCCTTGGCCTCGCTCCGTACTAAGTACAAAATCTTCCACATCGACCAAGCTGGAGACGAAATCACCCGAATCCTTGCCGATCAAATCCGCCGGGAACCCAAATTCACGGAATATTACGATGCGGTGAAGTCTATGGAAACCTACATCTCAACCTTGGAGCTTCGCTATGGGGATTTGATGCGTGAAGTCATGACCCGCCGGTTGAACATGCAACAATTTCCACGCCTCATTTGGGTAACGGAGACGCCTACCGAAGCCGTTTACAAAGACCGACCCAAACGTGCCATCCTCGTGATTTTGGCTTTCATGGCCACCTTCGTGATGTCATGCTTTTTGGTGGTGGCATTGGACAAGTCCAAACCCGAGGACCAGGCCTGATATTTCAGCGGGTTTTCTTGCGCCGATTGCGCTGATAGTCCTCAAACACATATTCCCCCAATCCTTGCAGGCTTGAATAAAAGGCCTTGCCGTTGTTTGCCTCTGTGAACTTTCTCACGAATTGTTGCAGATATGGGTCCTTGGCAATCATGAACGTTGTGACCGGAATTTTAAGTCGTCTGCACTGTGCCGCCAAAGTCAGGGTTCTTTGGATGATTTTGCGATCCAAACCCCAGCTGTTCTTGTAATATTGGCCTTGCTCCTTCAAGCAGGTTGGTTTTCCATCAGTGATCATGAAAATCTGCCGATTGGGATTTTTCCTCCTCCGCAATAACTCCATGGCCAATTCAAGGCCAGCCACGGTATTGGTGTGGTAAGGGCCGACATTCAGGTAAGGAAGGTCTTTGATTTCGATTTCCCAAGCGTCGTCACCGAACACGATGATGTCCAGGGTGTCTTTAGGATACCGTGTAGTGATGAGTTCGGCGAGTGCCATGGCCGTCTTTTTGGCCGGAGTGATGCGGTCCTCCCCGTACAAAATCATGGAGTGGGAGATGTCGATCATCAGCACTGTGCTGCACTGTGATTTGTAGTCCTGTTCCACGATTTCCAAATCTGTTTCGGAAAGCCGGAACTCTTCTGGGCCGTGGTTGATTTGGGCATTGCGCAAGGACTCAGTCATGGCGATCTGATGCAAAGAGTCGCCAAACTGAAAAGGCCTTCGATCCGCATTTGCTTCATCTCCTAGCCCGCTCAAAGGAGAACGGTGGCTTCCCGGCCTCGTTTTTTTGAGTTTTCCGAAAATTTCTTCCAAGGCGCTTTTTCGAATCCTTTGCTCGGACTTCCCACTCAAAATTTGACGTCCTGAGTCATCATCCTTCAAATATCCTTGGGCGCGCAAATCCTCCACGAAATTTCCGATTCCATAATTCGCCGAGGTGATATTGTACTTGTTGTCAAGTTGGGTGAGCCAAGAAATTGCTTCCGAAACATCCCCCTCCGTATGCAACATGAGCTGAAGAAACACTTTGAGGAGCCGTTCGAAGTCGGATTGATCGTCCTCTGGTGGCAAATAGGCCGAAAACCGATGTCCTAGCATGTTTGAAAAATACGGCAAGGGCTCCGATGTCGCAAGGTCGAAGGACCGGGAAAGTCTCTGCCATTTGGACTGGATGCGTTCCGGTCTGCTGAATATCCTGCATGGATTTTGTAGATTGGCATCCGAATCAAATCAAAACCACCATGAAATTCCATTCCACATTGACCATCATTTTGGCGAGCTTGTTTTTTGCCACGGGTTGTATGGATGAATCACCCCTGAATCCTCATGACCTCACAAAACCCTATTATTTCCAAGCCGTTTTGGATGGGGATACGGTCACTTATCAAGAAGATGTCGAAGGCTACGGCAACATCGTAGGTGACTTTTATGGTGGAGAACTTCCCAATGGCTGGGAATACGCTCCATTTACTTGTTTGGCTGGACCGGCCGCCGTGGCTTCCGGAAGCCCATCACCCTCGGATTTGGCTCAAAGTGGCGCCGTTTCGGTGGTGGCCATCACACCTGCCCAAATCACATCCTTACCCGCCTACAGGGCGTTGGTCCAAGGCGGTCAGTTGGGTTTCGGGTATTTGTCCCGCAATCCGACTGAAAATGGAACGGCGGGAGCTTTCGTAAGCGTGTATGATGGAAATGGAATAGAGTGGAACACCAATTTCGGCCCACAAGACAGCACCGCGAACTTTTCCATCACGGAATACTATGGTTCCATTGACAACGATCGGTTTCCACCAACCCAACAGGTATTCGCAGCAGAGTTCAATTGCAAGGTTTACAACGCTGCCGGAGCGAGCAAGGTGCTCACCGCCGGTAAGGTCCGAGGAAGGTTGATCATCTTTTGACAATGAACCGCCTGCAATCGGGAATCAGCATGCAGGGGCACACCCACTCAAATGCTTTGGAATACAGGTTTAAAATCCCTTTTTTTGTTGCCTTTTAACAACCTTGCATTACACCAATCCATTCGTAGATGAAAACATTGGGTAGACACATTTTGGTCGAATACTACAATTGTGACGCCGACATCCTCAACGACGTAATCAAAATTGAGGCCAGCATGGTGAATGCGGCCCGCAAAGCGGAAGCCACAGTCATCAACAGTACTTTTCATCATTTTTCGCCCTTCGGGGTCAGCGGGGTTGTGGTCATTCAGGAAAGTCATTTGGCCATTCACACATGGCCGGACTACGGCTATGCGGCGGTAGATATTTTCACTTGCGGGGAGACGGTCAATCCTTGGGTCTGCTACAACTTCCTCAAAGATGCATTCCAATCCGGCTATGCAAGCGCCATGGAAATGCTTCGGGGGCAGACCGGCCTTCTTCAGAAAAATGAGCAATATGTCGGTGAGTACGGAGACAATACCCCACAAACCATCGCATACCACCGAAACGTTTGGTTCACCGAGCGCAATGAAAATGTTGCCTTCTCCCTTCGTCATAAGGGGGACCGACTTTTCATGGGCCAAAGCCCATTCCAAAAAGTTGAAGTTTACGACACCTTCGCCTACGGCAGGCTGCTCACCCTCGACGGCATGGTGATGACCACCGAAAAGGATGAATATGTCTATCATGAAATGATCAGCCACGTGGCCATGCAGGTTCACCCCAATCCCAAAAAGGTGTTGATCATTGGCGGTGGCGACGGCGGGGTTGCCCGGGAATTGCTGAGGTACCCCAACCTGGACAAAGTGGTGATGGTGGAAATCGACGGAATGGTCATCGACGCCTCCAGACAATTTCTGCCCCAAATCGCCAACCAATTCGAAAACCCCCGTCTGGAATTGCATGTAGCAGACGGCATCGACTATGTCGCCCAAGCTCCTGATGGTGAATTTGACATTGTCTTGGTAGACAGCACCGACCCCGTTGGCCCGGGCGAAGGATTGTTCACTGAAACCTTTTACCGGGGAGTGCACCGCATACTCAAACCAGACGGCATCATGGTCACCCAAAGTGAATCCCCACGATTCAACACCAAGGTGTTCCAGGAAATTTTCCAATGCTATCGCGGGATTTTCGGCCAAAACAATGTCCATTGCTATCTGGCTTACATCCCCACCTACCCTACCGGAATGTGGAGTTTCTCGTTCAGCACCAAGTCGGAACTGAATCCCATCACGGCACTTGATGCGGCCAAAACCCAGAAATTCGTGGAAGAAAACGGCCTCCAATATTATGATGCCGAAATCCACAAGGCGGCATTCGCGTTGCCAGTTTTCGTCAAAAACCTCCTGAAGGGTTAACATGAGCAAAGCAGATAAGATTGCCTCGTTTGATTTCAACGGAGCGGGGAATGTTGAAGGAGGAATTTTCGGCCTGCCTTTCACAGTTGAAGAGTCCGACATCGTAGTGTTGCCGGTTCGTTGGGATGTGACCGTAAGTTATGGAGACGGAACGGTGGATGGGCCCGACGCTGTTTGGGCTGCGTCCCCCCAATTGGATTTGGTGGATGAAGACTATGGTGACGTTTGGAAGCACGGGATTGCCATGAGCGATGCCCTGAACGACCTTGCGGAACAAAGCATCAAACTACGGCAACATGCCAAGCAAGTAATCGCCCACCAAGAGCAGGGTGGAAGTGCATCCGATCCCCAGTTGGCGCCCGCTCTCAAGCAGGTGAACGAAGGTTGTTCGATGATGGTGAAGCGGGTGTTTGATGCTTGTACAGACTTGCTCAATTCCGGTAAAAAAGTTGTCCTGTTGGGCGGTGACCACTCCACTCCCATGGGCTACCTCCAAGCATTGGCAAAACGGCATGGAGATTTCGGAATCTTGCAAATTGATGCACACATGGATTTGAGGATTGCCTATGAAGGGTTCACATGGTCGCATGCATCCATCATGTACAATGCGCTCTCCTTGCCCGAGGTGACCAAATTGGTCCAAGTGGGTGTGCGGGATTTTTGCTCCGAGGAATTGGAAGTGGCAGCCGCATCCGGAGGAAGGGCATTGGCGTATTCCGGTCGGCAATTGGCAAGAAAATCCATCCAGGGCGAAACGTGGGCACAAACTTGTGATGAAATCGTGTCTCAACTCCCCCACAAGGTTTACCTGAGTTTCGACATCGACGGATTGGAGCCTTTCCTGTGTCCTCACACCGGCACACCGGTGGCAGGTGGACTTGGATACGAACAAGTGATGTACCTTTTGGACTTGGTCGGCAAAAGCGGCAGGGAAGTCATTGGAGCGGATTTGGTGGAAGTGGCTCCGGGGGACGAGGGAGATGATTGGGACGGAAATGTAGGGGCGCGGATTTTGTACCGCCTCTGTGGCATCGTATCCCGATAGGCCCAATCAGGATTGACATCCTAAAGCCTACCCATTCAAAAAAATCAAGCTGCTGGGGATTCTGACTCCAAGTAACAATACTTGGCTACTCCAATATTTTGTGGCAAGCAGGCCAAAATCAACGCACATGCCTCTTCTGCATTGCCTTTTCCGATACAACGGCGAGCTCCGGAATGCTCATCCATGATGCCCAAGTGGACATGCACTTCGTATTCCCACGAATCGTTGACACGAATAAACGGCAAATCAATCCTGCTTCCGTTGGGCGGAATGACACGGCTGAATCCAAAATCACGCAACCTCGTGAAGGACATGAGCTTTCTGGTCTGCTGATTGACGGCAAACAACTCAATGAGGCGGCCAAAACGTCTGTCTTTTTTGGAAATGAGATTTTTCCAATACCAATCAAGGTAGCTTTCCTCGCCTTCTTCGATTTTCTTACGGCTTTCAGGGAATTGGATGCCAGGAACCAAGTGCTCGATGTCCGTACTATTCAAACGAAGGTCAAGCCAATAGTGCAGCAAAAGTGCCATCTCATGGGTGTCGCTGACACAATCCACCCCCAACCACTTCATACCGTTTTCCCAAAAATCAATGTACCGACCGAATACCTGACACTGCCGATTTCCGGAGCGCACCACACGTCCCTCCACCCGCAATGGGCTTCCCAACGCCTCGAGGCAGTGGTTCAAGGCAACGACAGGTGACCCCTGCTTGCTTTTTGCTTTAAAGATTTGACCAAACATGTTTCCTAGTCCAACGCCAAGGTTGGTTTCCCACATTTCGTTCCAAAATCCTTACTGGTACCCAAAACCAGGGAAGGTGTACATTAATTCAGCTTCAATAGACGTCACAAATTAGAATAAAATCCCGTAACAAAATACACCTCCCGCGAAATTTTCGATGAATTTGACGACAACCTAGCCCTCCGAAACCACAAGTGCCCAGGATGGGCAATTCCATCACCGCACACATTCTGCCCCGACCAATTTTGTTATCTTTGCGGCATGTCCGATACCAACGGAAATATCGAGAAGGTCAAAGCGTTTTTGGCAGGGTCGGTGGAAAACGCCAAACCCATGCTGAAGCAACTCCACCCTTCCGAAATTGCCAAGATCCTGGAGGAATTGTCTCCGGAATCGAGGAAGGTCATCGTGGGCATGTTGCCGGTCGAAACGATCTCGGAAGCCATCGTTGAAATGGGCGAAGAGACCCGCCCCGAGGAGCTTCTGATGTCACTGACGCCAGAAAAGGCGGCACGAATCATCGAAGAACTCGACCCCGACGACGCTGCGGACTTGCTGGCCGAAATCCCTCGAGAAGACCTGCGCATCATATTCGAGCGGGTATCTCACACCGAAAAGGTGGAAATCACCAAGTTGATGAACTATCCCCAGGACTCTGCGGGTGGTATCATGAACCCTCAAGTTTTGAGCATTCCGGCCGAATGGACCAAAAGGGAGGCGATGGACGAGGTGATGCGCATCAGCGAGGAAATGGAGGACTTTTACGCCATCTACGTGGTGGATGCCCATCGGGTCCTGCTGGGGGTGGTGCCTTTGAAACGCCTCATACAAGCCAAACCATGGGTGAAGGTGGGCGAATTGGTGACGGACAATCTGGTGAAGGTCCAGGTAGACCAAGACCAGGAAGAAGTGGCCAGGGTGATCCAGCAATACAATTTGCCCGCCCTGCCGGTGGTAGATGAAAAAGGAATCCTCCTGGGACGCATCACCTTCGACGACATCATGGACGTCATCCAGGAGGAAAGCACCGAGGACCTCTTGAGGATTGTGGGTGTGAATGAAGACGAGGAACTCAGGGGTAGTTGGCGCAATGCCGTGAAAAGCAGGATTCCGTGGTTGTTGGTGAATTTGGTGACGGCAACAATCGCCGGCCTGGTGGTATCGTTTTTCTCCACCGCGATAGATAAAATCGTGATTTTGGCTTCCTTCATGCCCATCGTGGCCGGTGTTGCAGGTAACGGGGCCACCCAAGCACTCGCGGTCACCGTGCGACGCATCGCCGTGGACGGAATCGCCGCAAACCGTTACATGAACGTCATCATCAAGGAAATCTTGGTAGGATTGGCAAACGGCGCCGTTTTGGGCTCTTTGGTTGGTCTCGCTGCCTTCGCATTGGGGGGCACCCCGATGTTGGGATTGGTGGTGTTTTTGGCCATGGCCAGCAACCTCCTCGTTGCCGCTTTGGCAGGCTCAGCCATCCCCCTGCTGCTGCAACGCCTCGGTGTTGACCCAGCCATCGCGTCGTCCATCATCATCACAGCTTTCACCGACATCCTTGGTTTTTCATTGTTGTTGGGGTTGGCCACAGCGATATTAGGCCTCTGAAAACCAGCAGGCACGGTTGTTGCACTTGGCAGTCTGGATTGAGGGTCATTTTCCTGAATTCACTATATTGAACCCACAAAAATTAAACCTATGCGCATATTCAAATCCTTATTCCTGCTCCCTTTGATGTTGTTCGTACTCTCTTGCGAGGGGTTTGAAACCGGCCTGACCGATGAAGAAGTCGTGGCCGGCCTGAAAGAAGCCTTGCGGATAGGCGCCGACTCAAGTGTGACCACTGCCCACCAACAAGACGGATATTTCCTTCACCCCGTCAACAAGATTCCATTCCCTCCTGAATCCAACAACGTCATGACCACCGTTTCGGGCATCACTTTATTGGGACAGCCCATCGGACAGACCGCAGTGGATGGATTTGTGTTGAAACTGAATCGCGCGGCGGAAGACGCAGCGGACGAGGCCCTTCCCATTTTCGTGAATGCCATCACCAACATCACCATCGCGGACGGGATGGGCATTTTGATGGGCACAGACGATGCCGCCACCCTGTATCTGAAAGACAATACCTACAGCGACCTCAAAACCACCTTCCAACCCAACATTGAAGCCTCCTTGAACACTGTGGGAGCCCAAAGCGCCTGGACCGATGTGACCACCTTGTACAACACGGTTTCCTCCGATCCGGTCAACACCGACTTGGCGGACTACACGACCCGGAAAGCATTGGACGGGCTGTTTTTCCTGATTGCAGAAGAAGAGTTGAAAATCCGCCAAGACCCATCCGCACGTGTCACGGACTTGTTGGCAAGGGTGTTTGGAGAGCTTGACAAGTAATCGGAAAGCCTAACCTAAATCGCCGGCCCTCTACGCACAGGGTCGGCGATTTTGTTTTCACGGCTCGGATTGACCAACTAAGCCATCACCTCCCAAACCCAGACATGCAATTGCCCTTCCAAGACCTATCGCCCACCACAATAGGTGACATGGACCAAAAATTTGGATGCAAAAAACTCCTCGGAGTACCAATCTGCCAAAGGCGTCGCCGTCCACTGAGGCTTTTCTAAGACCTTTGAATTCAATTCCTCCTCAAATCCTCCACCCCTGAGGTATAGGATGCCATTAGCCAGACTGTTTTTATTCCGGCAGTGGATTCGCTTTTTCACCCATGGGATGAATTCGTCCAACGAGGTCACCGCTCGGCTCACCACGAAATCAAACTGTCCAGTCAATTGTTCAACTCTTTGGACACTCCATTGGACATTTTGCAGTCCAGCTTCCCGAGCCACCTCTTCGACTACTTGTATTTTTTTTTGCCTCGAGTCCACCAACATGAATTGGGTCTGCGGAAACAGGATGGCCAATGGAATTCCGGGAAACCCACCCCCAGTGCCTGCATCCAAGACGGTGGTACCGGGAACAAACCTAATCGATTTAGCAATGGCCAAACTGTGGAGGAAATGACGCTCCGCCAAGTTCTCGATGTCCTTGCGGCTCACGACATTGATGAGCGGATTCCATTTCAAGTATGCGTCGAAAGCCCGCTGAAATTGGTCCTTTTGGTCACTTGAAAGCTCGCCCGGAAAGTACCGGTCAAGCAAAGAAAATAGCTCTTGGAATTGTGGCATCGTTGTTGGCGCGCTTCACCTGAATCAAAACCAAATATAGGCATGATATGAGACACACCCTACAATCCTTCCGAAATCAACGCAGGGAGCAAGGCATGCCCCCGAACCCACCCGCCTCGTGGATGGCCATCCATGACAGCCTTCACTATCAATGTTTGCCCTTTCGGGCCACGAATTTGTTGAACTCAAACATCCAACCCATATGAAAACCATTCTTCAACTCCTCCTCATCTGCTCGGCCATCACCACGGCATGGGGACAAAACCGCCACGGAACGGGCGCATCCTACACCCCGCGGGGTGGAAACACCCAGTTCCAAAGCCCGAATGGAGCCAATACCGGCCGTCCCTCGGGAAACATCGCTCCAAGCCACACAAGGCCACAACAATCCAACTTCAGCACGCCAACCCAGCCTCCTCGAAGCAACGTAGGAGTCGGTCAATTGCCACAAAACACGGGCAGACCCACGCAAGTCGGACCAAGACCCGGAAACGGCGGTGGCAACCATCCCGGCAACATCCCCGGCGAGCAAGGAAACGGAAACCCGGGGGCGGGCAGACCCACGCAAGTCGGACCAAGAC
>Ga0209972_10003553_pt1 | contig 12181 bp, 8 predicted proteins | sample NOAtaG_7_FD_187302 | JGI IMG/M metagenome (GOLD analysis project Ga0209972, IMG submission 187302) | Freshwater lake microbial communities from Lake Erie, under a cyanobacterial bloom - NOAA_Erie_Diel1S_2200h metaG (SPAdes) (version 2) | ecosystem: Environmental > Aquatic > Freshwater > Lake ...
ATGTCCCAGAGACTTTGAAGGGTAAGCAGCTCTACTCACTCGATCTCGGCGCACTCGTCGCAGGTTCCCGCTATCGCGGAGATTTCGAAGAGCGTTTGAAGAAGGTCTTGAAGGAGATCCGCACTCGCGGTGACATCATCCTCTTCATCGATGAGATCCATACTCTCGTCGGCGCTGGTGCAGCAGAAGGCGCAATCGATGCAGCGAGCATCTTGAAGCCGATGCTTGCGCGAGGTGAGCTCCAGACCATCGGTGCCACCACTCTCGATGAGTACCGCAAGCACCTTGAGAAGGACGCCGCTCTTGAGCGTCGATTCCAACCGATCCAGGTCCGCGAACCATCTGTCGCTCACACCATTGAGATCTTGAAGGGTCTTCGCGATCGTTACGAGACCCATCACAAGGTGACGATCTCCGATTCGGCACTCGTCTCAGCTGCGACCCTCGCTGATCGCTACATCTCGGATCGTTTCTTGCCGGATAAGGCGATCGACTTGATCGATGAGGCCGGTTCACGTCTTCGCATCCGTCGAATGACCCAGCCACCAGAGATTCGCGCCTATGACGACAAGATCGCCGAGGTCCGCAAGGAGAAGGAATCCGCGATCGACGGACAGGATTTCGAGAAGGCAGCAGCGCTCCGTGACAAGGAGAAGACGCTGATGCAGGAGAAGATCGAGAAGGAGAAGTCCTGGAAGGCAGGCGACCTTGATGTCGTCGCCGATGTCGACGAAGAGTTGATCGCAGAGGTCCTCTCTACGGCGACGGGAATCCCGGTCTTCAAACTCACCGAGGCTGAGACTGCACGCTTACTTCGCATGGAAGATGAATTGCACAAGCGAGTCATCGGACAAGAGCAAGCGATCCATGCCCTCTCGCAAGCGATCCGCCGTACACGTGCTGGTCTCAAGGACCCACGTCGTCCTGGTGGTTCCTTCATCTTCGCTGGACCTTCTGGAGTCGGAAAGACCGAACTCTCGAGGACTCTCGCCTCCTTCCTCTTCGGAGATGAGGATGCGTTGATCCAACTCGATATGTCGGAGTACTCCGAGAAGCACACCGCGTCGCGTCTCTTCGGTGCCCCTCCAGGTTTCGTCGGTTACGACGAGGGTGGACAACTCACCGAGAAGGTACGTCGTCGTCCATTCTCCGTCGTCCTCTTCGATGAGATCGAGAAGGCGCACCCCGATATCTTCAACTCACTCCTTCAGGTCCTTGAGGATGGAAGGTTGACTGATGCGCAAGGTCGCGTCGTCGACTTCAAGAACACCATCATCATCATGACCACAAACCTCGGTACTCGAGATATCTCGAAGAGCCTCTCGCTCGGATTCATCAATCCGAACGATTCGGTCGGCAATTACGAGCGTATGAAGGCGAAGGTCCAGGACGAGCTCAAGTCCCACTTCCGTCCGGAATTCTTGAACCGTATCGATGACATCATCGTCTTCCACCAGTTGACTGAGAGCGAGATCATCCAGATCGTCGATCTGATGATCGCCAACCTCGAGAACCGTCTCAAGACGAAGGAGATGGGTATCGAGCTCACTTCGGCAGCGAAGGGCATCTTGGCAAAGCGTGGCTATGACCCACTTCTTGGTGCACGTCCGCTTCGCCGAACCATCCAACGTGAGATCGAGGATGCGCTCTCCGAGAAGATCCTCTTCGGTGAACTCAAGAGTGGCCAGATCGTCGTCATCGATGTCGAAGGTGAAGAAGGTTCAGAGGTCTTCACATTCAAGGGTCTTACGCGGGAGAAGTTGCCCGATACCCCAGAGGACCTCACCGAGGAGAGCCCACAGGCCTAACTGCGAGCGAGGCGGTAACGATCGCCTCGCTTCGTAATGAATCCTTCCGCTATCAACTCTTCTAGCGCGCTCTTCAACATCGCGGACTCTTCCCAAACGAACTCATCCCCTCTGCGAGGTTCTCGTTCACGCAGCGTCTTGAGGATCATCCCGCGACACTGTCGCTTCGTTCCATGCCATGGTTGACCCTTACGGACCTGATTCGATCTCGGTGATCCACTCTTGAGCCAAAGGCATGAGCGCGAGAGCGGACAGATCCCACACTTCGGATCCTTCGCGGTACAGATGAGTGCGCCTAACTCCATCACCGCCTTCGACCAGGTCGGTCCGAAGATCGGACGCTCACTCTTCTCACGAGAGGTCACCGACTTTGTTGGATGCTCGATCCCATCGATCGCACGGGCATAGACGCGACGAATATTGATATCCATGACGTTATGGCTTTGATCGAATGCGAAGGAGAGGATTGCGCTCGCGGTGTACTCACCCACACCAGGAAGTGATCGGAGCGCTTCAATATCACTCGGCACTTGGTTGCCGTGATTCTGAGCGATCACCTTCGCACTCTCCCAAAGGCGTAATGCGCGCCGCGGATAACCTAAAGAACCCCAGGCTTTGATGACATCACTCTTATCTGCCTCCGCGAGATCGCGTGGCGTCGGCCATCGCTCCATCCACTCATTCCACTTTGGTAGCACACGGACCACTGGCGTTTGTTGCAACATGAACTCACTGACCATCACGCCCCACGGCGATGTCTTCCGCCATGGCAGGTCGCGAGCAGAGTGCGCGAACCAATTCGTGACCTCTTCGAGCATCTACGCTCCGATTCGAACTCGCCCGATCGCTTGATCTAGACGCGATACCTCGACGATATCCATCCCATCGATCCTCACATCGCTTCCGGTGGGAACCAGCGCGCGTTTGAAACCAAGACGGAATGCCTCATTGAGACGCTGCGCGACGCCTTGCACCCGTCGGATCTCACCAGCGAGACCAACTTCTCCGAGTGCGATCAAGTCCGATGGAAGAGCCAAACTATGAGCACCGGATGCGACTGCGAGAGCGACTGCCAAATCTGCCGCGGGCTCTTGGATCTTCATCCCACCTACCGTTGCGACATAGACATCACGACCAGAGAGTTTGACCTTGGCACGAAGTTCCAAGACTGCAAGGGTCATTGCTGTCCGCGGATTGTCGAGTCCGCTCGTGACGCGACGAGCATTGCCATAATCGATCTCACGATCACTCCCGACGAGCGCTTGTATCTCGGCGAGAAGCGGGCGCCTTCCCTCTAGAGCGACAGTGACGCAAGTCCCTGGGACCGGCTCTGCGTGACGTGTCGTGAAGAGTCCGGTCGGATCTGGAAGTCCTTCGATCCCACCGTCATGAAGGTCGAAACAACCGACCTCATCACTCGGACCGAAACGATTCTTCGTCGCGCGGATCAATCGAAGCCTTGAGTGACGTTCACCTTCGAACTGCAAGACGACATCGACGAGATGCTCAAGGAGGCGAGGTCCTGCGATCGAACCATCCTTGGTGACATGTCCTACGAGTACGAGAGAGATAGAGCGTTCTTTGCAGATTCGGATCAGCGCTGCTGAGACTTCACGGATCTGCGAGACGCTTCCTGGTGCGCTATCGATCGCAGAGGTGCCGATGGTCTGGATCGAATCGATGATGATCAGCTCTGGCTCGACCTTCTCGATATGTGTGATGATCGCACCTAGGTCGTTCTCGGACGCGAGATATAGGTCCTGGGCGAGCGCACCGACTCGTTCTGCGCGAAGCCTTACTTGAGATGGTGATTCCTCACCACTTATATAGAGCGCGCGATCTCCGAAGAGGGATGCGACAGTGAGAAGGAGCGTCGATTTTCCAACACCTGGTTCACCGGCGAGAAGGAGCGCAGCGCCTGGTACCAATCCACCACCGAGGACTCGATCGAACTCATCGACACCGCTCTTGCGTGCAGTCGCGCTCGCGAGCGCCACATCCTTGATCGGAAGCGCATCGGAGGTCGGCGCGGTTGCGACCAAGGTCGCTTTCTTTGGAGCGCCTAGCTCTTCGATCGTTCCCCATGCTTGGCACTCGCCACAACGACCGACCCACTTCGTCGTACTCCAGCCACATTCGCCGCAGCGATATGGATCCTTGACTGGCTTGGCCATCATCTCTCGCTTCTATTGCCCTCTTGCTGTCGCTGGATGGATCGTAAAGAGCGGCAAGTTCTTTCGCTTCGTGCTCTTGATGAGGGTCATCCTCTTCTCACAAGCATCGGCGAGGATCTTGTAGGCGGGTGCTCCCATCATCTGGATCAGCTCATCCTTGCTTGAGAGATAGACCGGTTTCGATCCAGTGTGTGCTTCCGTGTTACTGGTGCAGTACCAATCGAGATCAGCCCCGCCCTCTCCCCATGCCATACGGCCATACTCCCCGATGACGGTGACAAGGAGTTCGGCATCTCCTACCTCGCGTCTTTCGAAGGAGCGACGGAGCGGCAGTTGCCAGCAGACATCAGGTTTCGTCTCATGGAAATGGGTCCCTTCGCGCATCGCAAGATGGTGAAGGGCGCAACCCATCCCACCCTTGAAGCCAGAGCGGTTGAGGAAGATGCAGGAGCCATCGATCCGTTTCGTCTTTCGATCGTCATCGAGGCCGATCTCAGTGATGCTCAACTTCCCGCCGCGATAACCACGAGAGTGCATCTGCCAGATATCGGGAGTGAGTCGGGCCGCTGCTAACGCCACTCGCTTCTCATCGGATTTATCGGAGTAATAGGCACCATCGCTACAACATCCCGCATCGGGCTCTTCCTTGTCGATCCCCTTGCACCCTCGTCCGTAGATGCAGTTCCATGAGGATGTCAGCCATGTGATGTCACACTTGAAGAGGTGTTCTGGATTGCTGGGATCTTCGAACTCCAACCATTCTCTCGGGAATCCTTCTTTGATCTCAGGCATAGTGCGAGAGCCTAAAGGATAGGCTCGCACTGTGAGGACGCGGATTGGATTCATCGGCGCTGGAGTGATGGGTCAAGCAGTCATCGCCACTCTCATCAAGGCAGGAATCCCCAAGGATCAGATCTCTTTCACACGCAAACGCAGTGAGTTGAACGATGAGATCATCAAGGCCTATGGGATAAGTGCAAGGTCGCTTGCAGAGTTGGCGCGTGAGTCAGATCTCATCTTCCTAGCGATGAAGCCTCAGGATCTCATCGCGATCCTTGATGAGATCAAAACGAACGTCCCTGCTGAGACTTTGATCGTCTCACTCGCCGCCGGGAAGAAGACGGGTGTGATCCAGGCAGCCCTCGGTGACAAGAATCCAGTGATTCGCGTGATGCCAAATACCCCCATGGTGGTAGGCGAAGGAGTCTCTGTGATCTCCGCGAGCTCCAATGTCGATCCTGCGGAACTCGAGTGGGTGAGGGGTCTGCTCGCCGTTGGCGGTCTCGCGATGGTGATAGATGAGTCGTTGCAAGATGCCGTCACCTCGATCAGTGGATCAGGTCCTGCCTATTTCTTCGCATTCATCGAAGCGATGGTTAGCGCAGGAGAGAAGTTGGGCATCTCGAACCACGATGCCACTGCGCTTGCAATCGCAACGATCAAAGGCGCTGCTGTGATGCTCGAAGAGTCTGGAAAGTCAGCGACCACCCTTCGTGAGAATGTGACCAGCCCAAAGGGCGTGACCGCAGAGGCGCTCAAGGTCTTTCGCGAGCGAGGCCTTGATGAGATGGTTGAGGCTGCCATGCGGGCAGCCCGGGATCGATCGTTGGAGTTGGGTTGAGAAGTAAGTCCGTAGCGCGCCTCACTCTTGCCCTCGTCATTTCGCTGGCACTCCCTGCGACCTCTCACGCCGAGATTGAGGTCAAGCGCCTTACGCCGCAACTGCAGATCGAAAACGGTGTGCGAGCGCTCGCGACATCGGCAGAGGTGATCGCACTCGCTGGCGAGAGGATCGCGGTGATCGCTAAGGGCGCAACTGACCTTGCATCTGCCATCACAGTTACGGGAAGTAGCGCTCGCCTCTTCACTGATCTCATCGAACATCAAGGAAGGTTCTTCGCCGTAGGAATCGCAGAGAGTTCCACAGCGGCCTCGATCACGACACCTTCGAATCTCATCAACCCCGATTCGATCACGATTGGTGGATCCTCATCACAATCGAAGGGATTGACTCGACTGGTCTTGCTTGAATTCGCAACCACTGGTGCGATCATCAAGGAATCGATCTTCGATGCTGATCGCCCGCTCCTACCTCGATCGCTCCGCATTGTCGGAGATCGAATCGGGATCGTAGGATCGATCGCATCTGCCTCGGGAGTCCAAGGTTTTCTCGCCACGAGTGATATCTCTGGGAACTACCTCTCCTTCTCGACCTTTGGTGATGCTTCGACGGAGATCAATTCCCTCGCCAACCTCCGCACCCTCTATGGGAGTAGTAGTGAGCGATTAGCAGGATCGAATCGACAGGGAATCAGTGACGGTGTCATCCTCTATCTCGATAGTGAAGGAGAGCTCAATCGCGCAGTCCGCAGCTTCCTAGGCTCGAGCGAGCGATCATGGGATGAGGTGAGCACCGCGCATCTAGCGGTAGGTCCGGTGAAGCGATCAGGGAACGAAGAGGTAGCAATCACCAAGTTCTCCTCATCCGGTGCACCACAATGGTTCGTTAGATATCCAGGCAATGATCCTCATCTACATCAGCGAACGGTCGCCTTCATCACGTCGAAGAAGTTGGCGGGGATCGCACGGATCTCACCGAATGGAAAGAGTGCGGTCTTCCTCGAATATGACGCCAAGTCATTTTCCAAGAAAGCGACCATCAAGAGCGTTCGATCCATCCCAGCACGTTCTATCACCGATATCACTGACGGCTACGCCATCATCGTTGACCGTGAGGGTCGATCCCAGTTGGTACCTTTAGCCCCTTGATTCACTTTCAATGAAGCGATGAAGGGATGTGATCGTGGGTTCCGTTGTCAAGAAGCGCCGTAAGCGCATGGCAAAGAAGAAGCATAAGAAGTTGCTCAAGAAGACGCGTATTCAGCGTCGCAACAAGAAGTAGCGATCACACTCCTTCCGCCCATCATGGGCGGAAGAGCGTCAACTTCCCATCCACTCCGACCACGGCATACCGGTCCTTGCCGAGCGTGATCCATGAGGAGACTGCACCCTTCGCGATCTCCTGATCGACGACCAATCTCACCTCAAGACTCTTCTTCTCCATCGCGCAGAGTCTTCGCTCGCATCCAAAGAGCGATGTGTTCGCATCCTCTGCAAGCGGTCCACTCAAGAACCCATGGTCATCTGCGAATCCTGCGACAGTGGCATCGACATCACTGATCATCCTCGATTTGAGGCGATCAGGCTTTGGTCGAGTCAGTGGCGTCGATGAGAGCCACGAACCGAAGACTTTGTTCTTCTGCGCTGTGATCGAGATGTCATAACCCGGCACTGCGACCAACTCCCCGGTCACCTCCAGGTTCTGATAACTCCAATCCTCAGGATAGATGGAGGATCTCTTCGCTAGTCGCACTTCACCTTGGGTGGCATCACGATTCGCATCGACAACGAGGATTGAGTCGTAGATGAGATAGACAGTCCCGCCCACTGTGATGGCGCGAAGACGGAATCCGACATCTCCGATGCTCCGACCCCCAGTGCGCTTGTCACCATCGACGATCTCGTAGAACCAAGTGTTTCTAGAGCGGACTGCGCCTAGCAGTATCCCTTGGCTCTCATCGCGATAGAAGACTTGTAAACCATCCTTCGTCACCGCGCAGGCGTTGGAGACGCTTACATCGCTAGCAGTGCGAACTCGATCCCGCTCCTCATAACTCTGGACCTTTGGCCCATCACCATCGACGACCTCGTATCGCCATCTCGTGCCATCGAATTGGCCGTAGCGCAGATCCTTCTGCGTGAGGTCGGTGTAGAAGAGATGTAGTCGTTCCTTCTCGCCCTTGCCACTGACGCAGAGCGATAGATAACCAGAGACATCATTGGTCGTTCGGCCGGATCTATTGCTATTTCCATCGACAATCGTCCGTACCCAGCGACCATCGGAGTAGGTCGCAAGCTTCACATCGCCACTCTTCGAGTCGGTATAGGCGACGACAGTGTTGCGCTTGAACTTCGTATGGGCGAGATATCTGCTATCGGCGCTCGGGTCGATGACGGTGGCGCGCCAACCGCGCTCCGGCTTCACCGTATTGCTTCGAACTACAGGCGATTTGCCGTTGTCATTACGTGCGATCACATCGAAGGAGTAAGGCTCGCCATTCTTCAAACCAGAGAAGAGTGCGGGGCTCTCTGCGACTTCGAGTGAGTCACCGGTCTGCACATTGGTGATGATGTAGGAATTGACTTGCGCGCTTCGTGAGTTGGAAGGTGGATCGAATGTGATGATCGCTCTACCGTCGCCAACCAGAGCCTCAACGTTCCGAGCTTCATTAGGAAGGCCGAAGGCCGCACCTGCAGGCGGTCTCTGCTTCATATCCTCGATCATCGCCTCGGCGATGGGGCCAGGAGTTGTTAGTACCTCACCCGAGGAGAGATTCGGTGTCATCGCCGCATCCGGTGATCCTTTGATGAAAGCATTCTCATCGAGATGGCTTACCGATGAACCGACTTCAAATGTCTTGGGTGTGTAGAGCAATGGTCTTGCCCCGTTATTGGCCGCGATCCCACGACGACCTGACCAATAGAGCGTCGATGTGATCGCTGTTCCCAATTCCTGTGAGGGCGATGGCAAATCTCGCAATTTGCGACCATCAGCGAGTTCGGCATAGGCATCGAATGGTGTCGGTTGCGTCATGGTTCCGAAGGAGTTGTAGGAGATGAAATCGGCGTTGGAGAGGAAGCCAAGGCCATGACCGATCTCGTGGAGCACCACGGAGACGAGATCGAACTGACTCTGCCCAGGCTTGCCGTCAGTGCCGAGATACCAGAATGGAAGCGCACTGATACGGATCACGATCTCAGGGTTCCTCGGATCGAGATCGCGACCTGCGAGTGAGTTCGCTAGCGCTGATGAGTACCAAAGGTCACGATCAGGTGCGCCTTCGAAGTTGTTGAAGTAACGACCTGGTCTTGCAGTTCCAAGTACGCCATAAGGGGCGGTGCGATCCCAATAGGCAGCAACATTGACGGGCACCTTTGATTCGAAGTACCCCTCCCATGCCTTCACGCCTTCTTCGATCGCAGCCTTCGCGCGATCAGGGATGTTGACGTAGGTCAGTTCGAAACTGCTTCGTGCAGGACGCTCTCCCGTCGTGCCAGGTTCGACTTGTGTCGTCGATGTATCGCCCTCCTGCGCAAAGAGTGGGTCCTCTGCATAGAGCGCGCCCCAGATCGTCGCTGGCGCAGAGTTGAAGGAGAGCGCATTGCCTGCACTCATCCAAGTAGTCGAGGAAAGCGAGAGAAGTGAGAAAGAGAGTGCGAATGTGAGGAGAGAGACGGTCAGTGATCTGGTCTTTCGCCCTCGCATAGCGGAAGATTATCGTCTCACTCTCGAACCCGTCAGGGCGATCGATAGATGAATAGAGTGAGAACCCTCTGAGAAGGGAGTGGTGACGATGGTCGAGATCAAACTCTTCTCGCGGCGAGGTTGCCATCTCTGTGAGGTCGCGCTTGAGGAGATGAGAAGGATCGCTTCAGCGAATCAGATCGCCATCAAGGTAGATGAGATCTTCATCGATGGAGATCCAGCGTTAGAGAGTGAATATGGATTCATGGTGCCTGTGATCCACATCGATGGCGCGATGCATGGCTACGGTCGGATCGAAGAAGCGAGATTCCTCAAGGCGATCTCAGCGCTCTGATACTGCCAAGAATCGGGACTATCTAGGGTCTCTTGATCTTGAAACCTGCCGGGCACTTTGGTTGCACGGCCGTAACTTTTCTTGATGCCTTTCCTTTGACACAAGTTATGGTCAACTTCTTCGTTGGATTCTGGCCAGTGACGGCTTCGTTCATGGGTTGTGTGACTGGTTGACCATTTGCCATGACCATGATGAAACCTTGAGCACAGATCGGTCGGATACCTTTGACTTCGACTCTCTCGTTACCTCGCTGGCAGACGATCACATTCTCGACTGGTTGATTCGGTTGGTTTCCACCAGGAGGTTGGCAGGGCTTTGCCGGTGAGGGTGACTGACCCGGAGTGCACAGTGGCAATCCCTGCCCAGGTTGGCCGGGTTGATTCGGCTGAGTTGGTTGCGAACCAGTTCCAGTCGATGCTGCACTGGATCTAGTCCAACCTTCGAGTTTGACCTTCAGAGTAGGCGCAGAATAGGTGAAGTTGTTCGATGCAAGATGCACCCAACCGTTCTTGGTTCCAAGTGAAACCGAGGCCACAGTATTCTTCCCAGTTTCGTCGTAGGTGATCTCCATCGATGCATACGATGGCAAACTCTTCAATCCATAGACGCACTTGATCAGATCTTCTCTCATGGCGAAGGCATACCGACCTGTATTGGTCGTCTTGCCATCCTCCTTGTAGTGAGGTGCTGCGACTCTATAGAGGAGTGCGCCTTCTGATTCACTCCATTGTGGGGAACCTGGCTCGTAGACGGCTGCATTTGAGGTCACAATGCCCTGAACCCCTTCGATGGCAGAACAACCCGAGGCGAAATTCTGTGTGCCTCCGGAAGTAGTGTTGAGACGCCACGTAAGTGAAGTAGTTAGCGCTTTATCATCGAGATACTTCTCAAGTTTCTTGTAGCTGCCGTATGCCATCTGATCATCAGGATCTACACCAGCCACATCCATATTCCGCTGTCCGGGAGCCGCGGTCTGGTCTCGCTTTGACTCACGTAGATAGTCCTTGACATCAGAATTCTGTGGCAGCCACTTTCCAGCGACGATCTCCTCAAGAGGATCCGCCTCGACAACCAGGTTGAAGTAGTTATCGTCGTAGGCTTCGGTATAGGCGATGGGCTTATCCAAACGTCCATTGAGCCAACCTGAGATGATCTTAGGCAGGCGAACTTTGAGCGAGAATCTCAATCCGCTCTTGAAAGCTATGCGCTGGTAACAGAGCTTGTCTTCGACGGCAATACAACCAGCCGCGCCACTTCCCTCCACAAAGGAGTCATCGGTTGCAGTCTTGACTGGATAGATGGAGAGTCGAAGTGACTTCTCGCTGGGATCCCACGTTGAAGTACCTGTCGGGCGATTGAAGAGTGCCGATACCAGTCCTAAGACAATGTAGTCCTGTGATTCCCCGCCATCTGTGATGCGATAGATCCAGGGACCGTCTGCGCCGGGATATCCGGTGTTGGTCTTCGCATCAAAAGTGGAGTCCCAACCAGGGCTTTTCTTCGCATAGACGCGCTTTACAGGAACTGCCTTGATCGAGGTCCCGTCTGCTTTGATGACAGAGAGTGACACGACACATGCTGCTTTCTCGCGGGCAGAACAATCACCTGTGACTGCATCCCATTTGATCTGTTGGAAGCTTGAATCAGCAAGACCATCAACACATGCCTTCTCAGTCGGAGTGGTGCAGACCAAACGTCCGCCCATCTGATTTCCGCCAGCCCCTTGTTTTTCAAGTGAGACAAAGGATAGAAAGCTGACTTGATTCTGGTCCCAGTAGACCATGGCGTTATCACTGGAGGCCGGCTCACTCAATCTCAAGATAGATCGTGCATCTCTAATCACGGAGGGGTCTTTGGTGTACGCCGCTGTATTGCTATTGGGTGCACCACCTGGCTGACCTGGCTGACCTGGCTGACCTGGTGTTGGCGGTGAACAAGGTCTCTCTGGCGTTGAGACTTGGCCTGGTGCACAAATAGGCGGATTCGTGTTTGCCGAGGAAACCGCAGGAATCGAAAGGAGCATTGCAGCGACAGCGAGAAGCGAGAAGAAGCGTTTCACCGGGACCTCCTGCGCCAACTTTAGCGAATCAACGAGGTCGCTCTATTGATTGGTTAGTGAGTCGGAATCAGATTGATCCTGTGTAGACGTCATCAGCATCGATGATGCGATAGGCGTATCCCTGCTCAGCGAGGAAACGTTGACGATTCTGCGCGAACTCTTGGTCGACGGTGTCGCGAGCGACGAGAGAATAGAAGCGCGCACCACGGCCATCGGCCTTCGGACGCAAGATGCGCCCCAACCGTTGCGCCTCCTCTTGCCGTGATCCAAAAGTTCCGGAAATCTGGATTGCTATCGAGGCTTCAGGGAGATCTATTGAGAAGTTGGCGACCTTGGAGACGACGAGGAGTTTGATCTCACCGGTTCGAAACTTCTCGAATAACTTCTCACGCTCCTTGATCGGAGTCTCTCCCTTGATCACTGGAGCAGCGAGGTCGGCTGCGATCTCATCGATCTGATCGATGTATTGACCGATGATCA
>Ga0209972_10003555_pt1 | contig 12178 bp, 8 predicted proteins | sample NOAtaG_7_FD_187302 | JGI IMG/M metagenome (GOLD analysis project Ga0209972, IMG submission 187302) | Freshwater lake microbial communities from Lake Erie, under a cyanobacterial bloom - NOAA_Erie_Diel1S_2200h metaG (SPAdes) (version 2) | ecosystem: Environmental > Aquatic > Freshwater > Lake ...
CCCCCCCCCTCGGAAATCTATATTTTTTCCCCAAAAAACAGCGTGATTTTCGTGCAACATTGCCGACGACAAAATAGCGTAAATTATAGATTTTAGAGAAAATAGATATTGAAAACTTCTAACTAGTATTTTCTCATTTACAGGCATTGTTTATTTGTATTTCTTTAGAAAGTATTCACAGTAAGTATAGATCACAGCCTTGTGAGCATTGTAAACCGTCAGATTGTTGGTTTTTCCAAGAAACAAAGGAGTGTTGTCAATAGCGTATTGACTTGAATGAAGCCTACTATCTTTTTACGCCAAACTGATAAAATTCATTAGAACTGGAGTTATGCCCAAATATTTTGGCACTGAGTGACTGAGGTGACGATATTAATAATGCCAATGACGGTATTACCCCATTTGACGGTACATTTAGATATAAAAAAACAAGACAATCAATAAAAGGTACCGTCCGGCCAGATTGGATCTAAAAGCGAGTGGTATCATTGAAAAGCCCTTGAAAAGGACATCAACCGCTATAAGTTTTTAATTTTTTCAGTGTTGTGGAACCGTAACTATTTATTACGGTTCCGGATCCGGTTCTGACTTTTGAAAAGTTATGGTTCCGGTTCCGGTTCCAACTTTTGAAAAGTTATGGTTCCGGTTCCGGTTCCTACTTTTGAAAAAGTTACGGTTCCGGTTCCGGTTCCGGTTCCAGCTCCATATCTAGACCATAAAAAGCAAATTTTTCTAAAAAAAGTTTGAAAATTTTAGACTTTTTACTATTAATTTGTTTTACAAGGAAAAAGTTCATAAATTCCAATAAATTTATGGTAAAATGTGAATGAAAATATTTTTAATGAAGGAAATCAAATACATAATTTTATGTCTAGTTCCGGTTCCGGAACCGTAATTAATTACGGTTCCGGTTCCGACTTTTTGCCAAGTTACGGTTCCGGTTACGGTTCCGGTTCCACTTGTCAAAAAGTTACGGTTCCTACGGTTCCGGTTCCGGTTCCGGTTCCACAACACTGAATTTTTTATTTACGCTCTTGAATATTTTAAAAAACGTCAAAGTCCTGAGCCGCTTCATACAGAATTGAATCCAATCCTCCTGCTTGTTCGGTTCACGGTTTGCATAGAATGCTGTCTTCCTATTGGCTGGCGCACTTTCATTTGATGAAAAAATCCGCCAAAGTGCAGCTCTATTTTGGTTCGGGTTACGGAATGATGAAATCTTTTACCTGCGAACCGTAATCCAAAGAACAATTGTTGCCTCTCCCGCATTATGGAATACGGTTTGGTGAAAAAAGATTACGGCTTGAGCACATGCAAACCGTAAACCGAACAAGCAGGAGGATTGGGTTGAATTTTGCATGAAGCGGCTCAGAACTTTGAAGTCTTTTAAAATATTCAAGAGTGAAATTAAAAAATCAAAAACATATAGCGGTTGATGTCCTTTTCATGGGCTTTTCAATGATACCACTCTCATTTAGATCCAATCTGGCCGGACGGTACCTTTAAGAAAAAGACGAACAATTAAACTCGGAGCCAATAGCTTTTTAACAATCTGATATATAGGCAAAATTTTCAGGTATGGACGCGAGGTTCTGGACTACATCTGGTCTGTGAAGCAGATTGGAGAGGATGGAAAATTCCTGACCCACGACCCTATGTGTGAAATCTTCCCCACAGAGGTACCTATCTACTGTACTTTATACGGTAGCAGAAGAAGGAAAATGACTGGCCCACGATCCTATGTGTGAACTTTTCCCCACAGAGGCAGTTTTCCGGATCCGGGATCCCGGTGCCTTTTTGACCCTGGACCGGGATCCGGAATAGGTTTTATCCCGGATCCCAACCCCATATTTTTAAGAGCTCAGTTACAAATTTATGGGTAAACAGTTATATAATTCTTTAAAATCTGGGCGTTTAGCATTAAAAAATAAAATAGTTTATATTTTTTTATTTTGTGGCGACAAAAAAAAGTTTGGCAACTAATTTTTGTTTTCCCCCCTCTCTTTTGTTGCTGTTTTTAGATCCAAGATCCGGGATACGGAATTGGTAAAAATCATGATCCGGGATCCGGGTTAAACATCCCGGATCCGCAACACTGCACAGAGGTATCTACCCCACGACCTCATCTGTGAACTCTTCTCCACAGAGGTCTCTAGTATTTACTATTTATACTAGAGGACATAATATTCCTGATCTACGGACCAATTGTACAACTTCCAGAGATAAGCAGCCTTATTATGCCGCACACAGAACTTCCTGCTAGATAGAGCTAAATTTGATTACTTGTATAAGTGTTGTACATAATGTACATTGACTAAGATATTTTCAATCGTTTCTTCTTCAGGTGGCATGCTACATTCGGATTGGTGCAAAGACAGGAAGTATCGACAGGAGGAACTACCTCTGCATCCTCTCCAACAACCTTTTCAACCAGGAATGTTGACTTAGCAACTGTTGTTTTGACCAACGAGAGGCCCCAGTGCATTATTTTAGCTAACGAGAGACTAGAATTGCAATTATCATAAAAATCATACAAAAAATTTCGACGCTTAGTGGATCTACTAGGGTACGGCTATATTATCAATGCCGACTAACAACAAAAAATACTGTATCATCAATAACTACCGTACCAAAGGTAAAAAGTTTGGGCTCCTGTGCAGTTTGATCCAGATTGATCCTATGCAGTTCGAACGCTTTGGCTGTGCCATCGATGTGTACGGTACAGAGTGCTTTAAAGACAACTTTCAAGTCATCAGTTTTCCAACAGAAGTACTTCCTGGTGCTGTGGATGTGGTGGCTGGGCTTGGCATTTCTCTCTGTCATCGGTCTCATCTACAGGCTGGCCAGGATCATGATCCCGAATCTCTCCAGGTATAGACGACTTTTGTGACCAGCGAAAAACCACAATTTTTGTACTTTGATTTTCATCAATGAAAGTTTACTCTGCTTCCTCTTTCTCATTGGTGTAAAAGATGTCATAGTTTTTTAATCATATCGACATTTTCTGGAAAAGTGTAGTTTATTTCGTTACATTTGGTTGAAATGGATACCGATCCTACTTACTTTGATACTTGTAGGGTGATCCTCCATGGCGCCGGTAGCGCCGATCAGAGGATGTCCGCTCGTGGTTGCGGTCAGCACAGCACAGCTATCCGGTCCCTCTCCTTTCATCTAGCGGTGCCTTCCGCCATGGCTCTATAGTCTCTGTAGCTATTTTTGAAGGCTCTCACTGTTTCGGCCTGCTTCGGGCTGGAAGGAATATTGTTCAGGCTCTCCACCACTCGTTGTGAGAAGAAGTGTCTCCTTGTGTCCAGCCTGGATGCCTGTGGCCTTATGTTGAGTGGGTCATCGGCACTGCGAGTGGCCCTTCCTGTCACTGTCACTGACTGGAACCAAGTCTCACTCTTTACCATGTCCTTTCCTGTCACTATCTTGTATGCTTGCACCATGTCCGCCTGGTGGCGCCTTTCCTCAAGTGTGAGGAGGCCCACTTCCTTCAGCCTTTCCTCGTATGTTTTTCCTTCCAGTCCAGAAATCATTTTCACTGCTCTTTTCTGCACTTTCTCAAGGACTTCCTTGTCTCCCTCCTGCCAGGGGGACCATGCAGGCACAGCAAACTCCAGATGTGGCCTGACATACTGGACGTACAGCCGTACAAAAACGTGCCTATCTCTGAAGTGAAGGGCACGTGACAGCTGTGATAGCACCGTTTGGGGTACACCCACAAAACGTCAGGTTACAAAACGTCAGGTTTCAAAACGTCCGGTTTCAAAACGTCTGAAACGTCAGGTTTACAAAACGTCAGGTTTACAAAACGTCAGGTTTACTAAACGTCAGGTCGTCAAAACGTCAGGTCTTCAAAACGTCCGGTTGCAAAAAAAACATCCATATATATTCTGTACTTGTGGTTGGTGGAAATCCGCAGGTTTTGTTGCAGCCATGTTTGCAGGCTGTGTTTTAAACTGTAAATACGTTTATTTCATTTTAACATTTACATTCCCGTTCACAAAGGCATATACGCATGGTGTAGACAGATACAGTGGAAGGAATCATTTAAGATGGAGAATTATTTACATTTCAATAAATGGATAAAAAAAGACATTAAACGTTAACAGTTATAATGAGCAGTGTACGTAGTAAAACGGTATAATTCAAAATCGACGAAATTATAGAAACACTTTTCATTTTAAGCGACGTAGATCGACTTCCTAGAGAGCTGCAAAGAATGATATATCATGCCGGATGGTAGAGGAAAGAAAAAAAAGAAAGAGAAAAGATAAAAGCTGTGTTTTATTCTCTATTATAGAGGGTTGTTTTGGCATCTATCACCATAATCGCTAGTAATAAGTAAAAATGACACACTCTTTGCTTTAAATAGGAATGCAAACTTGGCAATTCCTATACTTTTTGTTTAATAAGTAAAAAAATTTAAAACTGGCTGTATTGAAGCTTTTATCTCTATGGACGTTTTGAAACTAAACGTTTTGAAACCAGACGTTTTGAAACCTGACGTTTTGTAAACCTGACGTTTTGTAAACCTGATGTTTTGAAACCAGACGTTTTGAAACCAGACGTTTTGAAACCTGACGTTTTGAAACCTGACGTTTTGTGGGTGTACCGTCTCAGTCCTCTCCAGCTGGTGCCCGTTCATGTAGTATGCCTGCCTTGTGTTGTGCCCAACATACATCACCTTGCACTTCTTCTCATTGAACTGCATCCCCCAGGTTCTTGCCCACTCACACAGTTTGTCCAGTGCTTCCTGCATCCTGGCCTGTCCTTCAGAGGTGGCGGACTGATCCGGATCGGGGCAGGCTCTACTGTAGATACCAATCCGGATCCAACAAAATGATGCAGATCCAAACGGATTCGGACCCGCAATACTGTTGTTGACATTGATGACAATTGACTACCAATTGTATGGTAGTGTTTTTGGATTCGTATCTGCATTGATTTGACTCCTGGCCGCTGGAACCAGGTCCGGATCTAGTAGCAATAAACCCTGACCCCGTGCTCATCACTAAAAATTCTTTTGGGTATGGTACTGTACCATCTTAAATGGTCAATGGTTTAACTTTTGAACCTTTTACCTATTTGAAGTATATTTTAAAATTCCGGATAAGGTTCCACGGACCCGTACCAAGCTGTCTAGAGGTTTGCCAAGTGGCCCCATTCTGTCCGGGCTAAGCCGAACAGTCATATAATATAATGGCCACTACGGTATGGAGGCCCTTGAGGGACGTCTAAGGACAAAAAGAGAGCATTTTTTCTATGAAGTTATGAATATTTTACTGTAATATATTTGGTCAAAAAGTCTAGGCCTGGATTCTGGATTTAGTCAATAAACTGAAAAAAATACTAGGCGGTACCTGGGCTTGCTTCACAATTTTCTTTTATTTATTATTATTTTTTTTCAGGTCCCTCCTGATGAGACGTGTAAAGGCGTGGCGACTACAGAACCTACAAGATGTCCTAGAGCTGACCGGTAGCGATTCTTTCATCCTGGACATGCTCTCTGCCAACATTCCGCACCATGTCTTGGATAACGTAAGTACAGTAGATGCACACTGTCAACATGCCACACCATATCATGGATGACGTCACGTAAGTACATGCCATGTGTCAAGACTCAAGTGTCAGCATGCCTCACCATGTCATGGTTGATGGATCACGTACCGTAAGTACGGTACCGTAAAGTGCCCATATTTCGGACACCTTTGATTTTGCGACGTTTTTTTTACTGTCAACAGAATTTTTGCGCACATTATTTACTTCACACAAAACATGTATGAAGGTGGGCCCTAGGGACCTAAATTGTTAAAAATGACGTTTTTAGGTCTCTTGGGCACTTTTTTTTTAAATCTCCGTGTCCGAAATTACGGTCGCTGCTCCTAATTTCGGACAGTACCAATATTTTACTCTGTTTTGTCCAGAATCCGAGCCCTTGCGCCAATTTTGGACAGACTTGAGTCATATTTCGAACACTTTTTTTACAATCAATTTTGTTCATAAAAAATCTGCACAAATTGGAAATTTAACACCATAATCCTGTAATATAGCATGTAAACTTAATTTAGAAGCTTTAAAATTTTATATTTGTCTTTTACTTTCCCTGCGGCGAGAAACGTCGTGAAACTGCCCGATTTGTCCGAAATTAGGGGCGGTGTCCGGGATATGGGCACTTTACGGTACATGCTCTCTGTCAACTTATCTCACCATGTCATGGATCTGGTAGGTAAGCACATGATCTCTGTCAACCTGCCTCGCCATGTCATGATCACGTAAGTACAAGCTCTCTGGCAATATGCCTCAACAATCAACATGTCATGGATCTGGTAGGAAAGTAGTAAAGTACAGTACATGCTATATGTCAACATGCCTCGCTATGTCATGGATCACGTAAGTACCGTACATGCTCTCTGTCCCAGATCTGCAACACTGCGTTCTGGCTGGTATTTTTGGTTTTTTGGTTTATAAAATCGCGATATCTTTGTCTTAGCAGACGATTGTTTTTCGCTTAATTTTCGAGGGCACTCAGAAGTGGGAGAACGCCGTAGAAATGGGCGGTGAAAATATCGGTGTCTTAAATCGTCGTATCTTCTGTCAGGGTTTTAAGTTAGCATGAAATTGTGATAAAACATCATAAAAGAACTTAAAAAGGTGCAATTACTCACGCTGCTGTCCCTTTATTATGTTCGCCAAAAATTACGGCTTCCTGCTAACATTCGTCTTGAAACAATAATCAACCTAATATTTTGTAAGAAACAGAAAATAATATACCCGGTAAATATTTCAGGTTTTGGGGGAGATTGCAAGAACTACAGCCGAACTGCCACAAAGTGAAGAAAGAAACGATGATTCCGACTCCACAAACACTTGCACAATCCCACAATCTGAACGGAAAGAAACTTGAATCAGTCCGAGTTCCTGTTGTACTGTATTATATGCAATTTCTATTGTTAACAATTTTTGTGATAGTAAATATAAAATGTAAAATGTAACTGGAAGCTTTTTTTCTTTGTTATGTTGTTTTTTATGCTTAATTGTGATTACTTGCGGATTAAAGTCTCTTCCCAGTGTGGCGAATCCGGAATCCGGATCCCGGACCCTGATTTGTACCCATCCCGAATCCCAAAACAGAAACAAAAGAGAGGTGAAAAAAAGTTAGTTGTCATACCTTTTTAATGTAGCCACAAATTTCACAAAATTGTAAATTATTTTAGTTTTGAAGTGCTGAAGAACTATATTTGGGTCAATTTTCAAAGAATTATAGAACTTTTTACCAAAAAAATTGTCAAAAAGCTCTTAAAAAATGGTCTTGGGATCCGAGATCCGGGATCCGGAAAAAACCTATATGATAAATATGAGACAAATGCCCAAGAATTTTTTTTACCATGTTGAATGCAAGAACGAGCAGAAGAGGTCAATGCATTTTGATCATTAGTAAGGAAATAACACAACGTCTATTGTATTTGCTTAACACTGGCCGGCGCACTACCATAGAGATTACAAGATTAGGTAAAAAGCAATAATAAGTTTACGACACAAAACAGATATTTAGATTTGATCAAATCCCGGTATTATAATACCCAGTATTTCTTTTCAGCTCCGCGGAATAAAATGACGTGTCGTCTTTGCTTCTGCGATATCAGTGTGGCGGATGCGGGATGTTTATCCCTTATCTGACTTTTTTCCATCCCGGATCCGACTTTTTCCATCCCGGATCCGAACTGTCTCCATCCCGGATCCTCATCAAAGTATTTAAGTATTTTAACCCCCAAAAAAGCTAAAAAAAATGTTTCTAAGCTCTAAATAATATGATCCGGGTTGTTCATCGCGGATCCGGATGCTGACTTTCTCCCATCCCGGGAGCAGGGGTCAAAAAAGTACTCGATCCCGGATCCGGAACACTGTGCGATGTGTACAGAGAGGATGATTTCACGCTTCATGGTCGATTGACGACAGTGTGGTGGCGTTTAAATTTTGAGACGTTTAAATGTTTTCTTATGTCGTCATTAGTCATTACACGTTTCGATCTTCCGGGAATATACAAAATAGTCCTGAGTTTCGCAGAGTTAGTTAGAGGATGAGAAAAAACGATGCAAGGTTGATGTGTCCCCGACCGAAAGTTCTTGGATGTTGCGCCCCTTAAACAAAGCGTCCCTTGAATATTGTGTCCCGACCATGGACCGCGTTCCGTCGACCGCTATCGCGGCCTCGGTCGGCCTCCGGCGCCTAATGAATCAGTGGGGCGTCTGGCCGGCTTCGCCTATGCCCCTGACCAGGTTTATTGGATTGGCGCACTTCCGTCGGATGCACGCTCGGCCCACATACCGCTTCGCAGCGCTAAAGCGCGCGGCAGACTTGGAAGTCGGGTGTCGCTTCGTTCAATCAAATCAAAAGAATGGGATGGTTCGGTTAGGAGCAAATTAGCCAAGGGACACTTTGTCCAAGGGATGCAACATCTAAGAATTTTCCGGTCGGGGACACATCGGTCGGGGATGGACTAACATTGCACCGAAAAAACTTGGCCTTGTGAGATTCAACCCAAGGGACACATTGTCCATTGAGTTGACTTTTGAATTTTCGGGGCAATAAAATGAGGGAAGAATAAATGACAGGGGTAAAGAAAACAGGGACGGTTTGTCATGGCAGTGTTTTTTTTACTCGTTTCCACACATTGTCCATTGAGTTGACTTTTGAATTTTCGGGGCAATGAAATGAGGGAAGAATAAATGACAGGGGTAAAGAAAACAGGGACGGTTTGTCATGGCAGTGTTTTTTTTACTCGTTTCCACAGTACCGTTACTAATAATGCGTGAACAGAGAAAAACAAGTATGGGGCTCAATGGTGTTGTTTTTTAAAACTCTTATCCGGATTCCCAGTACGGTTACTGACTACTGAGTAAATGCAACACGCGACAGCCGACAACAGAGAAGTACCGTAACGACTAACGAATAACGAGTATGATATCTTTTTAAACTCGGAACAGGATTTCCAATACTATTACTACCGTTACTAATGATGAATGCGCCAACAGAGAAAAACTTGAATTTGATTGAAGTAACAAGAAAACAAGAATATCTTTTTCAATTGGTTTATGGTCTATTGATTTCTAATACAGTAATACTACTGTAATACGTTCTATCCAGAAAAAAAGGCTTATATTGTACATTGAAGGCACTGTCACCAAGCGAGATGGTCCGGCCGAAATTAGGCTCATTCGATAGGACTATTTTAAAGGAATCGTCGCATCGGGTTTTAGCAAAATTCGCCCGTCCCTATTGATTGAGGGCCCTTTAAAGTATGAGAGCGCCTAGTACTTTTCAATTGCCAATTATGAAGTCAATTTAGATAGCTGCGGATATATTCACTGCGCACTTGGTCCAACTTTTCCCATTGAAAATAGAAGAAATTGAGGCATTTTTTTAACACCATTGCGCAATTTACAAAGGCGCGCAGCATTCATAGCGTCTTTTACCAGTGAAGAATGATAGATGACAATCAAAAAATGTTCATTCCGCCTTTGGCCATTGTAAGTGATTTTTTTCATAGCGCATTTCTCTAGATGCTAACCCTTTAAAGGTTGCCTAGAACCTTAGAAGCTTGAAAAACGTGAAAAAATGTTTTAGGGTCTCTCATCTCAAAAGGAATTTTGGGCCGCTATCCCAAAAAACTGGTTTTTTGGCAAAACTTCTGAATCTAAAATCTAGCGTTGGGATTCTTACATCTTTACCAAAATCTTAGGGTTTCTTATTTAGGATCTTCTAAAACTACACAAAAAAATGATGGGTATAACTCAAAATATTTGGACCCCAGCGAGTTTTTAAGAATAGGAAACAAATTCGTAAATTTACAAAGTTACAAAGACTGTTTTTTCACTAAAAAATAAAAAATAAAATTATTCTCATATTCTAATTATTCTCAAAAAATCTTAGGGTTTCTTATTTAGGATCTTCTAAAACTACACAAAAAAATGATGGGTATAACTCAAAAAATTTGGACCCCAGCGAGTTTTTAAGAATAGGAAACAAATTCGTAAATTTACAAAGTTACAAAGTATTTACAAAGATACAATGTATCACAACCTTTATACACAGGCACTCTGTTTCTCAGATGGTTAGAGGAAACTCTTGATATCAGAGATAAATTTCTTACGGCAGTCAGCAGTGTTCGCCGGCCATCCCCCCTAGTCCCGAGTCTCTGTCCCCCGGACTGTCTCCCTCACAGATGAAATCCTCCTCTGGCCGGAGTGGCGTCTCACGGATGTTCCTTTCAGCGGTCACCTTGTCCACATGGAAAAAGTCCATGTAGAATTTGATGAAACATTCTGGCATCAGGACTCTCCAAACGTATTCATGGTTCTTCCGCATTTCGTTCTTGTCCTTCATCCAGACCTGAAAATATTCAGAATATGCTTATTTATTCAGTTCAGTTCAGTTCAGAATTTTTCTCTACAACTGTGAACAAGGACCTTATTTATCTTTCACATCTCGCTTCATCTATCATAGCGATGGCTATCGACCACTTTACTGTCCCTCCAAATGCCTCCAAGTAGAAAAAAATAGACTTCGCCCTCTTCTAGCTGGCCTCCATGACCAAGCAGCAAGCAAGGGTTAAGGCCCTTGAGAAGAAGGTTCCCAGGAGGCCACCATCAACAGCATCGCCAAAGAGTCCAAGTCCTCCAAGGAGATGGCCAACACTAGAGACCAGGAGGCCAGAGGCAACGCCATACGCCTCTTTGGTCAACCTGTCACTGTCACACAGGAGATTAATACCCCCCAATAAACTCGACATCGCTTCTATCAGGAGTGGGCTAGTGTAGTAGACTCGTTCCTCAATTAATTATGTCAGAATTTTTTTAAGATGAAGAACTTCTGCGTAAAATACTGATAACACTCCAGCAAGCAACGATCTAAACTATGAAAACAAAAGATGATCCTGATATCTCAAATTTATCTCTGTGATTTCATGATTTCTCACAGGAATGACTTCCCTAAAATCTATGTTTTTGATCCGGACCCGGCAAATCAGTATCGATCCGTATTGATTTTGATATCCTATACCCGGATCCGCAACGGCAACGGATCCGTATCCGGATCCAGCAACAATACGGATCCGGATACAGATCAAGTAGCCATGAAATCGGCCAAAACGATCACTTATTTTATAATTATTTTGGTCCCTAACTTTTAACTATTTATGCACCTATGATTTATATTTTATACGGCCCCGTGCATAAGGTTTTTGATGCGGGCAGATACATCCCAGCAAAGCAGACAAGCAAAGAGAACCAATTCAATCGCTTACCTTGGTAATCTCCGCAATAGTCCAATCCAACTGGTCCTCCGTGAATGGGACCAAAATCATAGAATGCCGCAAAGCGTCCCTCGTCTAAAAAAATGTTCCGTCAGAGTAAAAGCACCGCTGTCGTACATTTTAGCAGTTTTGTGGATCTGGATGTGAATAAGCTCTGATCTGAAAATGTAGATTTTGTGCAACGGTACCAGTAAAGTAAAATTAAGACAACTTCGATGAAGTTCGACTTCAAGAGGAACAGATCTGACCCCGCAATATGGAAGTTATCAAATATGTCGGGTACCCCTACCATCTGTACAGTGTAAAATTCTCCATACCACCAGTGTTGGGGATCCGTGCCATTTTGGTGCGGATCCGAATCCTGATACTGAGATCCGTACCTCTTACTAAATGGATTCAGATCCGACTCCTTTCTTCAGTGATCTTAAGGATGTAAAAAAAAATTTTGCAAGCATTATTTCAGTCAGCTCAACACCTTCTGAGAATAGAGACGGATGCGGAGCCGGAGCCGTACCTCTAACTTATGGATCCGGATCCGGGAGACCCAACACTGCCAACCACTGCTTATCTTGTTATCTTGCCTTGGCAGAGAAATGGAAGTCTCGGTGTCGCTGGGAATCCGCCTCACCGTTCCAGATACGACAGAGATACTCAAAATTTTCCTGCAACATAAAAAATATTCTAGCTGAGGAGACTAAAACCATGAATCCGCATTTATTTGAGTTACTGCATCAGGATCCAGACGTAACAAAGCACTTTAATTGTGAAAAGAAGTATATTTTAACATTTGTAAACAAATATTTCTCACCAAAAGAAAAATTAGCTTTTGAAACTGATTATCCCCCCCCCCCCCCCCCCCCC
>Ga0209972_10003556_pt1 | contig 12177 bp, 3 predicted proteins | sample NOAtaG_7_FD_187302 | JGI IMG/M metagenome (GOLD analysis project Ga0209972, IMG submission 187302) | Freshwater lake microbial communities from Lake Erie, under a cyanobacterial bloom - NOAA_Erie_Diel1S_2200h metaG (SPAdes) (version 2) | ecosystem: Environmental > Aquatic > Freshwater > Lake ...
AACTCTTGGCTAATCCTAATAATCCGAGCTTTGGTTTTATTATTTTTTGATTTAAATTCATAACTTTTAACCTCCAGTTATTGTCTTCTCAATTATACAACTGTAAGATTAAATTTCAACTACTTCACATAAGAGTTATTACATAGTAAGCAACAACTCACACCTACTTGGATTATATGAGATTTTTTCGTTCGTTGCAAGAGACTTAGCCATTTATGATAATATTTCAACAACTTAATAGCTTAATCTGTCATAAGTTATATTATCATACTTTTATGCTGACCAATGCAGGCCTTGTTAGTTACCCTTCATCTTCTCTAACTCACCAATGCTTAAACCTGTAAACTCAGAAATTTCCTCTAAGCTTTTATTTTTAGATAACATTTTTCTAGCAACAGTAGCTATACCTTTTTGCTCTGCTGCTGCTAATTGGTTTTCTTTTATCCAGCGTGCATCCATTTCAGCTTTGATCACATCTTCATAAGCATATAACTCATGTTCTTGCCAGTTCACTGCATCTATAGCGTTAAAGGCATCTTTAATAATATTATCCTTGCCAACTAACGCCTCTATTCCTGATAATGGAAGATCTTCCGCATGCTTTAAAAAATAATACCACTTTTCTTCTAATGCTAATTCAGAGACTTTCTTACCTCCCAGCTTTATCTCCTTATCAAATTTTGGCAGATTTACAAAGGTAAACGACATCCCTTTCAAATCTTGATCAAATGTTTTTTTATCTACAATCAAGTGCTCAGACTTATAATCTGCCTTACTAGGAAATATATCAAAGTCACATAAAGCTAAAAAAATTACTTCTTTTAGGTCTTGGTATTTTCCACCAATGTTCATTTGCGATACATAGGCTTTGGATGCATAAAATATCGCTCGCTTCTCAAATCCTTCTCCACCTGCAACCTGCATTTCTACGACATAACGAATTCCATTATCATCTTCCACTAAAACATCAACTGCACTTTGTTTTTTACCAACAGTCTCTGGATCAAGATCTCTTTTTAAAAATGTAACCTCTTTAATAGAGCCTGAAAGTTGATTGCCAACCACCGTATTAAGAAAGTTAATCAGCAGATGCTTATTTTGCTCTGTACCGAATATTTTCTTAAAAGCTATGTCATTTCGTGGATTTAATATCCTTGTTGCAACCATCTTTTTTTCCTATAATTCCTGATTTTGATTATAGCAAATATCTACATATTATGCCAGATAAATCAGAGCCTATGCATGAAATTTTCAGGCCTGTTGCGTTCGGTACGGCGTGGATGCTGCAGAACCTATAAATCCACAATTTTCATTTTGCATAACAATCGTTATCATACTTTTTCACAAATTAACTCACTTACCTAAACTCTCGCTTTTTATTTCTGCCTTAGGCGATATTCTATCAACCCATAAATCTGATGTTTCCGTTATTATGCTTAAAAATTCTTTTTGTTTAGATAATGTTGCAGTATTTATTCTATTGCTCATTTCTAGGCTTTTATTATAGTATTCGTTCGATTCTTTATCACGTTTTAAACTTTGAAGTACAATACTTATATTATCCAATGACTGAGCAATATATGGATGGTCACCTTTATATATTCTACATCTCATATCAAAACTTTTTTTATGCTTTTCCAGGGCTTCTTCGTACTCGCCCAGAAAATGTAATACACTTCCATTATCATGTAGCAAATTACTAATATCCACATGATCAATAATACCATATATTCTATACATCATTTCCAGGCTGTTCTTATAGGTTGAAAGTGCTTCTTCATATCTACTCAAAAAGTAAAATGTATTTCCCATATCATGTAAACATCTAGCGATATCCGCGTGATCACCTCCATTGTAAATTCTTTTCATTATTTCTAAACTAATTGTATGCTTTAAAAGTGCTTCTTCATGCTTTCCTAACGAATTGAGGATATTTCCCATATTATGTAAACATCTAGCAATATCAGCATGATCTCCACCATCATAAATTCGCATCATCATTTTTTCACTTCTTTCATGATAATCTTTAGCTTCATTTAAGGATTTCAAACTACGCAGTGTTATGCCAATATTATCTAAAAATCTCGCAATATCAGCGTGATCGGTTTTACAATAAATTCTTTCCATCATTTTTAAACCCTCCAATTTATAGACTAATGCTTCTTCGTAATATCCCAAATCATGAAGTGTGATACCTAGATTAGATAAAGCTTTTGCAATATCCGTATTATCACCTTTATAAAGTCGCCTTATTACCCCTAAACTCTCTTTTTTATTTTTCAATGCTTCTTTGTAATATCCTAAATCATGAAGAACGTTAGAAAAATTATTTAACGACTTTGCAATATCTATATGATCTTCTTTATAAAGCCTTCTCATCATTTCTAAGCTTAGTCTTAAATATGGCAGAGCTTCTTCATACTTCCCCATAATTTTAAGCATATTACCTGCGTTACTCAATGAAGCAGCTAATTCAGCATTATCACCTTGTATATATCGATACTCAATATCCTTTAAGTACTCGTCTTTTGCTTTTTCGTATTGCAGAAATATAGTATAGATGTTAGCTATAGCAAAATGATCGTCTTTTTTATTTAAATGCTCTTCATTAAAGATTGCTTTAACATCAAGAATATTAAATTTTTCTCCCGTCCTCAAGCAATCTTGTAGAGCTAAAGCTGTATAATAATATCGATACAATAATCTAAAATCATTTATCCGATAAACACTTCCTAACTCTTTTGCTAATAGTTCGTCAGTCACTTTTATCCCTTGCGAAACTAATTTTGTTACTGCTAAAGTATCTCTTTGCCCATCATTATATGCATATCCACGCAACCTTAGTTCAGTGGCAATACCAAGCATTACTATTAAATCTTCAGCCGCTTCAGGTTTGAGTATACCCATAGTTTGTAACTGCCTAACCGTAGCTATATTTGCTTGTCCTTGGACTCCATAGCAATCAGCAAAAGCTACTATTATTCTATCAGCAAACCTGTATACTTCTTTTTTGATATCAAGTACTTTTCCTTCGTGTGCTTGATCAATGATTTTTGGTCGGTATTTATTATAATCTTCAAGTAATAACCTAGGGTTTTTAAGCCCCTTAATTATTAAACTCTCTCTAACAGCAATGTTTTTAAGATAACTCTCAATTAGCTCTTCACTCCCTTGAACATAAAGAACATAATTTAGCGCTTGTAGCAAATGATCATCATGTGCAAAACGTTCATCCTCTTGGAAACCTGCAAACTCCCTTGGCGTTGTTATTAAGTCAAAATCAGGCACTGGTTCACCTTTTTCATTCAAATAGCCTTTTCTACCTAATGGCGTCTTACACGCTTCTCTAACAACCCCATCAAACGAAAATCCTGACTTCGTTAATTCATCATAAAACCAACTATCTTCTTTTTTACCACTTTTTAAATTATTTAATTCTTCGATTCCTAATGCTTTTATTAACGTCTCACCAAAATTAGTAACGCGCATATAAAGCAATGTTGTTACCTCACAGAAAAACTGTTTTACTTCTTCCTTCTTCTTCTCTTCCAACCTTCCTTCAATCAAAATACCAAATTCAACATCAGACCATGGCGTCATGGTGCCAAGTGCCATAGAACCAAGTCCATATACTGCATACCCTACATCGCGATCATCTACTTTAGGCAAACCTCCCAAATCATTAATACACTGTAAAAACAATTCATTAAACAATCCACCCTTTCCTTTTTTGCCAATGAAAAACTCTCTAATATCTAAATATATTTCTTCAACTTTTTTCGCTCTTTCCCTTATACCTGTTTCATCAATTTTCTCTGAACATACTGGTAACCCTAAGTCAGTTAACTCTTCTAAATATTTTTTTATTCCTTCGCGATAATTTTTTAATCTGTCTTTATGTTCGCTTATTCGAGCTATACCTAAATTTTTAGGCAATACTTTTTTTAACTTCTGGAAAAAATCTGCTTCAATATTATGGAGTAATTCAAACACAAGTTCTCGTTTTTCTTCTTTACAAGTAATATCATTTTTTTCCACCAACAGCTTCAAAATATAATGGCAAATACCAATTGCCTTTGGGTAGTAATCTAATTTGTCAGTTGTGTTTGCTTGCCTTTTGTATAAGTCGACTAATCTAATAAATAATTCATATTCCTCCTCGCGATACTTGCCTTTATTCAATACAGAATAACATTCTTGCAATGCTTCTTTTATCGCTATTGATGCTACTTCTAAAACACCCGCATCAGCTTTTGGAATGAGTAACTCATCGTCAATTATAGATAACCTATCTTTTATCTTCTCTACAAATGCTAAATCTCTCATAAACATTACTCCTAATCAATTAATCTCAAATACCAGCCCCTTTTCCTGCTCCATTATCTTTACTCTTACTTACATAATCCCGCCAAGAGATTTTTATTACACAGGCAGCAACTGTTTTTACTAAATCCATCGCATCAAGAACTTTTTTAGCGCTTTTATCAGCATGAATGTGTTGGCAAATTTCCAAACTTCTTTTACTATGACCACTCGCTGCTGATATATCACCTTTCTCCAAACTAACAAGTGCTAACCCCTTATGCGCATCTACTAGTGGGTAATCAAACCATCCTTTCCCTTCATTGCCACTTTCTTCTATTACACACGCTCTAGTAAAATAACTTAGAGCTTTACCTAAATCTCGCAGTGGATTCTCTTTATCAATAAGTAAAAACCCTATTTCATTATAATAGCTAGCAATTCTTCCTCTTTCTTCTAAATCACTTTCAACTAATTCTATTAATTTTCCAGCATAGTCCATTGCTAATCTATAATATTCTTTTTTCTCTTCTCCCTTATGTTCTTTACTAAGCTTCTTAGCGGCCTTAATTAGTTGTCGGCAGCAATGCTGTTTGTGAAACTTATCTTTAGTCAGATCTACTTCGCCTTCTCTTTCATCTATATACTGGCCTTCCACTGCCAATAGCGCTTTATATCTATTCAACGCTTCTTTTACATCCTCTGCCGATCCTTCCAACAAATGATAGAGAGCGCCACTTCTTTGTATTAAAATTTCTAATAAATATTTCTTTCCATCAAGAGTTGATAATTTTTCAATCAACTCTTTAGCATAATTAAGCAAATTTTTAGACTCATCTTTAAAAGATGAATCTTTAGTATAAAAATATGTTCTACAAGAGTTATACAATATAGAACTATATAATAAAGCTAGCGACGGACTATTAGGTGGTACTGAAAAATCATTACTAACTTTGAATAATGCTTCCATACTTAAAACACCCTCTTGCAAATTATCTAGACCCACTAAGCTTTCAACTATTGTTTTTGCTTCTTTAGCTAATTCAACCGCTCCTTCTTTTACTCTTCCTGTTTGCATATAGAAATAAGCTTTTACATCAAGTAAGCAAGCTGCATAGTAATAAAGCTTGCCATCTTTTTTAGCTTGCTCAATTAATTTTTCAACATGCGGTAGAAGTAAAAAATTAAACTCCTTTTGGCCAAAAGTAAGATTTTTTTTAAACTTCTTACACATTATTTCTAAAGTCATCATTAATAACTCTGGTTGCTGTTCTTGTTCAACATACTCTGAAATAATTTTCTGCGTTATTCGGTGTATTGAGAAAGTGATTAATCCATCTAGTCCTTTTTTATCTTTTATGATTGAAAATTTGCTTAATATTTCAAGGCATTCACGAACTAATGTGTTAGCCCCTTCTGCTGGAAAAAATTCTTTGATTATTTCAAGAGGAATAGAGTTTGCTGCTAAAAAAATACATGGCTTTAAGAAGTCTTTTACTTGGGAGTTTTCTTCCATTGCCTTTCTTAATACTAACCTTATAGCTGCTTCTTGGGTATAAGAATAGTGTCGTTCCTTTGCCAGCTTTTTTGCCTGCCACCCTTCGATACCTTTCTTTTCTTTTGCCAGTAATGCAAGATATTTTGATATGGAAAAAATATCGTTAATATACATTTTGGCAGCATCTAATGCTAATGGTAAACAATCTAATTCTAATGCTAAATCCTCCGCCTCTTTTTTAGTTATATCTTCTCTTTTTTGCCGTATAAATGCAATCGCTTCATCTAAAATCATGCCGTCGTTTAATGATAATTCTGGCAATGAAGGGCTACTCTTATAATATAATGTATGCTGCGTGGTGATTATAATATGAGCATTATTATCATCACTAATATTCAAAAGACCCTCACGATGAAGTTCAGGAATCAAATTATCATATATTAATAAGTATTGACATTTCTTAGCTTCTAACGCTGTCTTCACTTCATTTTTAATTTCCGTTAATGTACAATTCTCAAGTTTATTTTTTTCAATCTGCAGCTTTCTTCCTAAATTGATATAACTACGTTCCAAATTATCTTTTGTATCAGCAAGCAACTCCCAAATTACAATTGGTTCATCAAACTTCCTCTGGGAGAAGTATTTTGCATATTCACGTGCTAACTGTGTTTTTCCAGACCCAGCTATCCCAGTAATACTAACAGTACTATAATCTTTTATCTTTTCTTGAAGTATAATAAACTCGTGACGTTGAGAACTAAACTCAATTGGGTCTGTATAATTAATGATTGACTCTTTTATTTTTATCGCATGCTCCTCTTTTACCTCTAGTTCTAGTCTGTTAATTTTTACTTCCAATTGAGGTACTTTCTCTTCAAGCTCATCTAATTTAATACCTTTTTTATCAACAAGCTTAGCATCAGATAACATTACTTCTTCTTTTGCTTTTAACATAGGTATATTGCCTTTCTCTATCGTTGCACCAATAATATTGCTATAACTAATATCAGCATCCACTACATCACTTGCATTTGATAGCAAAGAACTACCGCTTAGATTAGCGTATCTCATATTGGCTTTTGTTAACGTTATCCCTTCAGATTTCTCAGAAGGTAATCCGCTTAAATTTGCACCTCTTAAGCAGCTATCTGACCAATTACTACAACATAAAGAAATGACTTCGCTAAAATCTGCACGATTAAATATAGTGCTTTGAAAGCACCTATTGCTTAAATCTTTCAATTTCAAACTCTCACCTACTTGGTAAACTGAAATTAACCGATCCTCTCTGAGCTTATAGTACCGACTAATATATTTATTAAATTGCAACAAATCGCTACTTTTCAGATATCTATCCAAATCATCTTCTTTAACTAAACGATGTAAAGGTATATAATCACTTATATAATCTTGGTTTTCAGCATATTCTTCAATTTTTTTTTCATCATACCCTATTATAGCTCCTCTGCAACCATATTTCCCATCTTTTCTGCTATCCTGTGAGCTAAAAAATTTATACGAAATATTCGAGATATCATTCTTCTTACTTTCTACTCTCACCATGGGTTTTTTAAACATGGAATCACTATTCCAAGAATATTGTTTTTGTAAACGAATATTACGCAGATACCAATTTTTTTGCTCAAACAATCCTAATATCAATTTACTAACAGGATCACATCCAGGTTGATCCGAAATTTTTCTATAGTTATCAATCATCTTTGTTACAGCATAGCGTGCAGCTTTTTCTATTTCACCTTCTTTGTCTAAACAAGCAACTTGGTACTCATATATCCGTGCCATCTCATCTCCTAGCTCCTCCCCAATAAATTGCAACTTTTTACTTATAATTTCTTTAAATTTATCCAGCGTTTCATTATAATGCTTCCGTTGCTCTGCCTTATCATAAACATCATAACCTATACTAACTAGCTCTATTCCTCCTTTAATTATATCTCCAATTATTGGAATGCATTCTGGAATTTTTGTTAAGAGTTTCGCAATACCTAACGAGACATCTGCACCAGCACTGCCACCAGAAATAGATGCATATAGCTCTTCAGTTCTAGAGGTAATTTTCTCTAAACCTAAAGCTTTATTACGCATTTTATCTACCTTACTAATAAACTGACTTTTTATTTCCATAGAAAATAACTTAGCTCTCTCGACAATGACATCAGAAGATAATGCTCTCTCTAAAAATAAATTTGTTTTAAGCCCCGCGTTTTCAACTAACTCACTTTTCGTACTATAACTAGCTTTATCTTGCATAACTACCTCGTTAAAATTTATATTAATAATTTATTGTCCCATCCCCTTTTTTGTTGCTAATTCATCCCCTGAAATTCTTTGAACCCATGATGTTGGCGCTATCGCCACACTTGGCAATTCTTTTTGCGCTACTGAAAGTAAATGCTGTGTTACCTTATCTTCATCAACACTTGCTGCTTTCACAAATTCTTCTAACACTTGCTTCGCTTCAACTTCCTGGCCATATATTTTATATAGTTTGGTTAATAAGTAATAAGCTAATGAATATGGCTTAACCACTATCTCACCTTGCTTTTGCAGCAATTCTTGCAATGGTTCAATTATAGTTGCTTTTTTTAATTGGTTATAATCTAAGAGGCTACCATCTCCATTTAATTCGATTGCTGCTCGTAAGTAGTTTGCTATTTCTTGGAATTCTTCTTCATTTTCAATTTTATGATACTGAAACAAAAACATTGAATATTCAGTATATAATGAAGCTCTTACTGCTTCCTCTGAATCCATAGTAATAGCTTCAGTAAACATAGCTTTTGCTTTAGCTAAATATGCAGCTGATTCGCTATCAATAGATTTTTCTTCTTCAGATTTCCTTTTTAGTTGCACAGCCTTAACATGATAAAAACGTGCTAAATTATGTTTGTGTACTTGATCAGCTGAACCATTTATTACCTTTTGTTCATAAATGGCAATGGAAACATTTATTATATTAAGCCTTATCAATGATAAGTGTTGCACATATTCATCTCCGCACATTATCATATTTCTTAAACTAAGTTGAAAAGCCTCAATAGCATCTTCAAGCTGATCTATTTTTAAAGATAGTACTCCCATCATATTATATGAAATGGCTACAACATAATAATTATTATGTTCGGATGCGACTTTGATAGCTTCATTTAACCTTAATAGTGCCGCTTCAATAAAATTTAATTTCACTAAGCTACTGCCTATACTGTATAACCAATAAGCTTCCCCTTTTTCTTCCCTGTTCCCGCGCATGTTAGGGAGCGCTCTTTCTAAATACCACAAGCGATTAATGCCGCCCTGAGCTTGCGGCAAATCTTCTAGTACCTGGTTTATTCTACGATGAGAGTCATCTAGCTTCTTTTTTAAAACTTTATTAACGGTATTATTCGTTGACCAAATATCTCTTAATACATAAGCGGTAATGTAATATTTAAATGCGTCATCATATTTTTTGAGCTGATAACAAGTGTTACCCATTTCGTGGTATATATCACTAAATTCTAAATTAGTTTCTTTTGATTCACTTGGAGTAGCATCAATAGCTTCTTGAAGCGAAATTAACGCTTTATCATATTCTTCATAATTCAAATACGCTATCCCTACGTTATAGTAAGAACGAGCTAAGTGCGTGTGCGATTTTGGTAAACTTTTTTTACGTATATTTAGTGCTGATTCATGCAGAGCAAGAACTATTTCCTTGGGACCGTTAAGCTTTCTTAATGATAAAGCCCAATTATCATATAGGCTTGCAATATTTAAGCTGCACTCACTATAACGCAATAGATATATATTCAAAGCATCACCATAATTTTTGATTGCTTCTTCGTGACGGTTTAAATTACTTAAGACAAGCCCTGTGTTTAATAATAATTCTGCAATTCTAGGATGAGCCGTGCCTCCATAGAACCGTTCTAAAATTGATAGTGCTTCCCTATATTCAGCAAGCGCCTCTTCAAAATTACCTTGGTAATCCAAAACATTAGCTATGTTCATTTTACTGTTCGCTATTGCAGATTCAGGATTATCGCCACAAAGTACCTCTCTTATTTCTAGCGCCCGTTTATGCATTAACAAAGAGTCATCTAATTTTCCCTCACCTTCTAAAACTACTCCGTAACCTTCGTAGATATTGCTTAATAAAGATACAACTTGTAAAAATACTGCCTTTTTGCCATGTTGAATCTCTATCTTTTTATTATAATTTATCTCATCAAGGGGCAATCTCCTAAACAAAGAAACTGCGTTTTCCAAAGTAATTAAGATCTTCTTGTAATTTTCATCTATGGTATTTACGTACTCACCTGGCAAAAGATTAATTAGATATTTCTCAACTTCATCTATTATTTGCCCATAATAACTTTCGCAATCACCATGCTGTAAAGTCGCTTTTATTATACCTAAGCGATCAGCTATATAAAGGTATGTGAAAAACAGCCCTGGATCAGCATCAATTTTAGAGCGGCAAATTTTAAATGCATTAAATATCGTCTCTTCTGCTTCGTTATATTTCCCTAATCCCAGTAAAATAAGGCCTAGCTCCAAAAAAAGATTCATATTACCTTGATCTTTCTCTATGGCATTTTCTATGTGCGTTTTGGCAGAAGCGTATTCAAATAAGAGCCGACAAACAATACCTTTTCTCCATGCGCTGTCATCTAATAAGGCCGAATCTATTCTTTCAACAAATTTTTCTTCAGATGCCATTGCTTTAACTGCCTCTTGCAATGGAAATAAGACGTAGTAATATCTTTTTACTATCCTATTATCTTGCAAATAAAGAGCTTTCTTTAGCGCCTGCGAGGTAGTAGCTTGTTGCTGATTTATCTCCGTACTAAAATTTTCTAGCAATGTTAAATCATCATACTGACCTCCTTGGAAACCATACGCTCTTAACCGTAATTCATTAGTTATACTTAGCGCGATTCTTAAGTTATCTCTTGCTTTTTCATTAATGATTCCCCTATCACATAGCAATTCTATAGTGTGATAGTTATCTTTGCTATTTAGGCAATAATAATCTGCCAACGCTACAATAATTCTATCTGGAAATCTGTATAACTCTTTCTTGACGTTTAGCACTTTACCATCTAATGTAGTATCTTCTTCATTTATATGGTACTTCAATAAGTCTTGTCTTAAAATGCGTAGTGCTCCTTGTTTATATTTGAATAATTCAGAAGCTTTATCTTTGTTTTCTTTATTATATTGTTCTAACAACTGAATATTGCCATTTATCATGGTTACATGATTCAACGCCTGCAACAAATACTCATCTTGAGCAAAACGTGCATCACCTTGAAAAGCCGCCAACTCACTTGGTGTTGTTATTAACTCAAAGTCAGGAATTGGCTCATCTTTTTCATTTAAATAACCTTTTCTTCCCAAAGGTATTTTACAAGCCTCCCGAACAACTCCATCGAAAGAAAAACCAGATTTTGTTAATTCATCATAAAACCAGCTATTTTCTCTCTTGCTACTTTTTAAATTATTTAATTCCTCGATTCCTAATGCCTTTATTAATGTCTCACCAAAATTAGTAACGCGCATATAAAGTAAAGTTGTTACTTCACGGAAAAACTGCTTTACTTCTTCATTTTTTTCCTCTCCTAGCCCTTCCTCAATCAAAATACCAAATTCAACATCAGACCATGGCGTCATTGTGCCAAGTGCCATAGAACCAAGGCCGTATAACGCATATTGGACGTCTCGATCTCCTACTTTAGGCAAACCTCCCAAGTCATTAACACACTCAAGAAACAACTCATTAAACAAACCTCCTTTACCTCCTTCACCAATGAAAAAGTTTCTGATACTTAAATATATTTCTTCAACCTTTTTTGCTCTTTCCCTGATCCCTACTTCATCTATCTCCTCTGAGCCTACTGGTAAGCCTAGATCAGTTAACTCATCCAGATATTTCCTTATTCCTCTGCGGCATTCTGCTAAACTTTTTTTATGTTTTTCTATTCGGTTAATACCTAAAGTCCCTGGCGAAGTCTTTTTTAGCTCCTGAAAAAAACCTGCTTCAATATCATTAATTGATTTAAGTATAAATTCTCGTTTTTCTTCTTTACTAGTAATATCATTTTCTTCATCCAGCAGCTTTAGTACATAATGGCAAATCCCAATCGCTTTAGGGTAGTTATCTAATTTATCAGCCGTGTTTGCTTGCCTTTTATATAAGCCAACTAATCTGGTAAATAGTTCATATTCCTCCTGGCGATATTTACCTTTATTCAATACAGAACAACATTTTTGTAGCGCTTCTTTCATAGATATTTCCTCATTATGAACAGCTTCAATATTAAATACCGCTATAGCATTCTCATTAGTTGACGCTTCTGCTAAAATAGGTATTT
>Ga0209972_10003558_pt1 | contig 12176 bp, 16 predicted proteins | sample NOAtaG_7_FD_187302 | JGI IMG/M metagenome (GOLD analysis project Ga0209972, IMG submission 187302) | Freshwater lake microbial communities from Lake Erie, under a cyanobacterial bloom - NOAA_Erie_Diel1S_2200h metaG (SPAdes) (version 2) | ecosystem: Environmental > Aquatic > Freshwater > Lake ...
ATGCCGCAAACGCCGCCTGAATCGCCGCCGTGTCATCGGCCACCCCATCGCCCACCGCGCCAAAATCTAGCACGCTCACCACCTCTCGCATTTTGCTCTGCGCCGTGCGTGTGACTGCGCCGGTGCCGGCTTGGAGGAATCCAACAAGTGCAGAACCTCCAAATGCTGCAAGATCACTGCGTAAACTAGGGTCAGTAGTGCCGGCTACAGCTAAAACCGCAGGGTTACCGGCAGCGTCAAATCCAAGAGCTTTCCCCGCGCGGGTAGCTACATTAGGTATCGCTCCAACTGAAGCCTCAGGAACCCGCAGGTCTTTAACGTCCTCAGCGTTCACTGCAGTTTCTAGTGCATTAACTCTGGACTTCAACGTGCGGAATTCTAGCGCAGCGCTTTCTACCGTCTTGTCTTCAGTAGGTTGTGTAGCGTCAGTTGCGTTTGGAACGTAGGTAGCCATGACTGTTATTCCTCAGGAAACATTGCCCAGAAGATGAGAATTGATCAGCAGTTCTTTGAACGGCTTGATGTGATTTTCGTTGTATTGCGACGCCATTTCCACGAAGCCTGTGCGTGAGAAGACAATGGCTGCGGCCCACATGGCCAGTTCTTCTGCATACGTATCAGCAATCCAGCTGCCGTACGTGAGTTCTGTGACGTCAGGGTTTTGGAAGAAGAAAGCATTCGCTGCGCCAGTGGCTTGCAGAGGATACAAGCGAAGTGTGGCACCAATGAGCGTGTAGACCGAGGGTCTACGATTGCCGTCAGCATCATACAGATCATCCGCTGTTCTGTATTCCAGATTTTCAACTGGCGTGCTGGTGACAGAATCAATTCCCTCGATGTGCTGGATAGTTCTCAGCCGCGTCAGGGAAGTATGAATGTTTGGGAAATCGTACAACACAGCCGTAGATGACGGCGTGTAGAACAGAGTTGTCGTGCTCAGGTCACGAGGAAAAAATTCAGAATGGTGGGCACGCAACGTTGCTGATTTGATCGCTGCCTTCGTGATGGCAGGGATTTCCGGCCGGCGCGTTTGCTCAACAACCAGACTCTCAAGCTCAACAAACGTAGTCATTGCGTGCCCACCAAAAGATTAAGACTTCGCGGTGCCAGCGGTCACGGCAGCTTCTTGAGCCACCGCATTTGCTTGCTCTTGCAGAGCACCAGCAGTCTCTTGCTGCGTGTAGATCTGGCTTGCCATCTTGTTGGCAACCTTGTCCAGTTCGTAGATGATCGCGGGGTCAGCCGTGGTGAAGCGGCCACCGAGAAAACAGATTTCCAGCCCATCAGGCATGATGAACCGCGCACCATCAGCACTGTGATAGTACGTTTTTGCGTTGGGGTCCTTGACTGCCTGCGCATTGGAGGCAACACGTTCGCCTGCACGAATGATCTGAGGCTCCTGTGCTTGTTGAGAGTTTCGAGAAGAAACCATTCCGACTGCCATGATGAATTCCTGTGTGGAAGAAAGTTGAAAGAAAAGAGCCAGCTTGCTGGCTGGCCCTCTTTGCTTGTCCTAAAGACTATCCCTGAATCAATCTGATCCGAGAAATCTCCTGAACAAGTTTGGTTGCGGCAAGCTCGTCCACCGTGACCTGGCCAGTCGTAGCATTCGGAGTTAGCGCGGTAGCAGAGCCACCAGTGCGAATCGTAATGCTTGAGATGTAGCCAGGATCGGTGGAGGCCATCCCGGGAGTGTTCACTTGGATCACAGCCATGATGTACCTCCAGACTCTGCGACTTCAGCCTGCTGCAGCAGCAGTGAAGTTGTAGAGAATGCCGAACGCTGCCGGGTTCTTGATGGTGCAGGTCAGCTCAGTGGTGAGCGTGCCACCTTCAGCATCAACACCGTTGTCCACGATAGCACCACTTGCGTTGTACGCAGCATCGCTGGTCTTACGCAGGTAAGCCATCGAGAATGCGTTCAGATCGCAGATGATCGCCATCTTTGCCCAGGTGGAAGAAGCACCGTAGGCATTGAACAGCGGATGCTCGATCATTTCGAACGTACCACGCGGAGTACGAATCGTGTCGAGTTGCAGGCCCCAGCTGGTTTCGCCAGAAGTGATCTGGTAGGTGCTGTTCAGACGCGCGATGTTGTGAATCACGCGACGAGCAGTGCCACCGACGAACATCGTGCGAATGTTGCCGCCCTTCGGATCAGTCACCGTTTCCAGCGTCTTGTCCAGAGCAGATTCGAACTGCGTCCAATTGGTGGTGGCACCCAGCGTGGTGATGTTGCCAGAAGCAGCAGCATTCACGCGGGGGATGATGCCTTCCATCGTGTGGAACGGCTGGCCATTGCGAGTGCCCATGAACTTCTGACCGAAGAACAGAGCCTTCTCGATTGCCATCGCGTGCATGGCAGCGCAGTCCTGCTTGCTTTCGCTCACGTGACCAGCACCAGCGATCTGCGGAATGGCAGCAGCGGTCTTGGTGACAGCCCAGCTATTCCGGAAGATTTGGGTGTTGTTCACATAGCGAACAGCGACGATGCTGACAGCCGAAGGACGAACAGAACCTTCTTCGAAAGCATTGCCAACGGTACGCCACAGGTCGCCGTTGTTGACAGCAGCCGCAGCAGTAGTGCCAACGGCACGCTGAACAGTCAGGCTGGTCGTCGTGGGCGTGGCAGTCACCAGCACGATTTCACTCGTGCGCTCGTTCAGCAGCAGATCACCGGGAACGATATCAGTGTAAGCACTGACAGTCAGCGTGGTGTCACCAACCAAAGCAGTCGTGCTCATCGTGGCAGACGGGAAGATCATGGTCTTCGAGAAGTAACCATGCTCGATGTTGCTGGCAGTCTCGTCCTTCAGCAGCGACGTCAGACCAAACAGCGGAGCGGTACCATTCGGCATCAGCCGAGTGATAGCTTGTGCGAAACTAATCGCATTCAGATTCTGCGGTGCGGTCGCAGAAGAAATCAAACCTACAGCCATTTCAGTTCCTTTGTGCGTATCTACGCATTAAGAGAGGTAAGAAGAAAAATCCATTTCTTTTGGAGTGTTGGCAGCTTTGGCAGCAGCCTGCTTTGGCGCAGTCAGCACATCTGCCACCTGCGTGAAGTAAGCTTCAGCTTGTTGCTGAACTTGCTCCGGAGTAAGTTGAGGGTTGGAAGTAGCAAGCTGCATTTTCACGGCGTTCAGCATGGGAGCGACAGCCGGGTGCGAAAGCGCTTCATGGTTAGTATTTTGTGTCTTGATCTGGAAATTGCGGATTCGCGAATCCAGAGTGCCATTCAACCTTTCTGCCGCAGTGCGTGAGCCGTGCTCCACCAAACCATGCGACAGCTGCGCTGCTGCTGCAAAGGCTTCGCGCGCAGCGAGATTGATTGCTTCGCTGAAAGCATTCACATCGCCAGAGACTGCTTTCTGAATCGTCTCAGCAGGAATGCCAGATGCGAAGTTGGCAGTTGAAATCTGTTGCCTGAAAGCACTGGGGTCCATGGGACCAAGAATCGGGTCTTGGAGAGTGGGAGTCTTCGGTGCATTGGGATCAGCCGGTTTCGGCTTGAACATGTTGACATAGCTGTCAAGCGAACTTGCAGTTCCCGGAATGGGACCGCCGGCTGGAGCAGGGGCAGTATCCGTGCCCATATTGGCAGGATTAGCTGCGGGGTTTGCAGGTCCATTCACTTGCTGCATTGCTGGACCACCTTGTGGAGCAGCAGGTGCAGGAGTTGGTGCTGCGGGAGCAGCTACGGGTGCGGGAGCGGGTTTGCCAAAGATGCCAGGAAGGAAAGCCATGGGAATAACTCCTTTGGAGAGAGGTTAGAAATTAAAAGAACGTAGGCTGTGCAACGCCACGAGTTAGCGCCATCAACCCAGTCTGCAAATCAGTCGCACCAATGTTGATCCAACGCTGGTCAAGACCTTCAGTGGCACGGAGTTTAGCGACAAGGTCTCCGAGTTCCGCGCCTTTGGTCTTAATAGCGTTCATCAAATCAATTTCAGGCTGCGAAAGTTCGCGATAACCCTTAATCTGCCGATGTTGGTTGTCCATGAAATCACCTCTTAGGTTTGCTTGGAAGTTGCAAGAGCTGCAAGCAGCTCAGATTGAAGCTCTTCGTAAGCCTCCACAAAATTGCGAAGTCTTTCGTGAGCCAGGATTGCAGTCACCTGCTCTGCTGGATTGGCAGAATACGGCAACTTGCTTTCCACCAATGCACTTGCGTACGCTTCAATTTTGTTTTGAAGATATGCAAGAAACAAAGGTGAAACTTGTTGAGCCATCTGAGTATCCTCAGGGCTCATGAGAAGCCGACAGAACTTGCTGCCGGCATCAAGTGTGATATTGTGGTTTTGCATTATGCTGGAGTTCCGCTAGGCGGAGCCATTTCAGGTGGCTGTTGGGCAGCCGCGGTTTGTTGGATGGTCTGCAAGAACTGTTGTTGCTGCTCAGGAGACCGCTTGAAGTCTTCAAGCCAGTAAGCACCTTGAAGTTTGGCCCAATACAAGAACATGCCCATAACATCATATTCCGTGCCCACTGCTGGAAGTGCTTGTGCAGTTTGCAGGAAGACTGTGAGAAGGTTGCTGTTGAGCATCTTCTCGGCTGGCAGTTGACCGTCAGTCAACTTGAACTCCAGCATAGCTTTACGCAGTTCCACAGGGTCAACCGCGACTTCTTCTCGACGATCGCGATTGAGAATGGTGCCAGCAGATTGGAACTGCAGCGTGTTTGCTTTGATGACTTCCTTCACAGGCGTCATGAACTGGTACTCAATCGCCAACGAGCAAAGCTGCTGACGAGAGTTGGAGTTATTCATCGTGGTCTCGAATTCCGTCTTGGTCTTGTTGCCTTTCTGGAATTGTCCACGATCTACCTTGTTCTGGCCCGTGGCTTGGTCAGCCATTGCAGAAATCATTTCTGACATCTGAATGTTCGTTCCACTGTTGTCTTCTCTGTAAGGAATCTGATAGATGGCACGTGCCATCGTGTTGTCATCCTTTGCGAGAGAAGCATTGCGCAGCGGAATGCGGCTGACAGAAGACACCGCGTCAATGTCCTTCTTGTCAATCAAACGAGGATTGTAGATGAGGCGGTCAAAGACCAGTCTGCGCTTGGATTCCAGCGAGATATTCCACAGCGCACTGGACATGTCTTGGAATGGCAGAGCATTATCCAGCATGGACTGCGTCTGATAACCAAGGCCATCTTCATACGGCTGCATGATGAACGCAGGCAGATAGTCATAGCCCACATTCATTTCTTCTGCGAAGATCACATGCTGCCAGTTCACGATGATGGCGTGATAGATCTTAACTTGGTTGCCACGGGCACCAAAGTCAGAGGGCAATGCACGGCAGTAGAAGTGCGTGAGCAGATAGTGGTCACGATAGGACAGTTTGCCCTGATTGGAGCCAGTGATTCCCATCCAGCGGCCCCAATTGCTGCCACCAAAGTCAACTTGGCTCAGATTCAGGTACTGGTTGATTTCTGGCGTGTAATAACTCGTGGCGCTGGTCTCATCTGCCGTATTGCCAGAGAAAGAAGACTGGAATGCTTCCGCGGCTGAGGTAGTTTTCTGGTTATCCAGCACCGAGAACAGCTTTTTCAGCTGCACACGGCTGATAATCTTGTTGTGCCCGAAGAATTCACCCTCAGTATGCAGGTCTGCCGGGGCAACTGTCATATCCATGAAGCAGTTGTACGGATCAATATGCTTGATGCAGTTGCCACCGTAAGAATACTCCCGCAGCGCAGCCAATCCAGCAGATGAGATGTTCGTGTCCGTGACTACGGTCTTCAGCGGCGTTTTTTCCCACGAAACAACTGCTGCACCGAAGTTGAATTTGAAGCCATCACGGAAAACCTTGAGCAATTCACGTGCCCAGCCGTAGCGAACAGACTGGTCACCAAGTGCAGTCTCGAATTGCAGTGCTTGTGACTGATTGGCAGGGTAAGACACCACGCCAAAGATGGGATACGACGTCAGATACACGCCTGCTTGGTATGCCACAGCAGATTCAATCTGCGGCATGATGATGGGCACAGTCATGTCTTGCAGTTTGCGAGAATCGCCAGACATGTTTGCACGCACAGCACGAATATGCTCTGCTGTGGTGTTGAGTTGCCGCTGATACGCGCGGTCACGATAGCGCAACAGGGCACGGAAATCAGACAGTGAACTGCCGCCACGATCTGCACAGTCAAGTGCGTAGTTCAGAAGCTCTTTGCGCTGCTGAAGATTGAGCGTATTGACCAGAGAAATGTTGGATGTTGCCATGGGTGGCTCCTTGGAAGGTTAAAACGGCAGGGAAAGAGAAGAACTGTGGGAGCTTTCCACGTGCTCAGCATCCACATCGAAGATGTTTTTCACGATCAGATGTGCATAATCTCGCATGAGTTCTTCTACATATCCAATGGGATCAATTATATCATCTGTGTTGTTGATTTTCAGCGGGTTCCAATCCATGATCTGCGCCAGAACTGTGCTTCGCACATCAGGATGCAAATAGATTTCGCCTGCAAGCAAACGGAGAAGTCCGCGCTTGATACGATTGTTCTTGGCTTGGCCCTTGGGACTGAGTTCTACGAACTCAAAACCGCTGATTCCTTCCTGCTCACAGTAGTATTCAAACCAATAGAGCAGAGTGGATTGATATGCTACGCCTTCGACAGCAATGAGTCTTGTGTTATTTTCTATACCTAGTCGAATAGCGTTTTTGATGGTATCCAGAGGAGAAAATGTGCCATGTAATAGCTTATTAAATATTGGTTTGCCATCACATACAGCGTAATGTGAGATAGTGCAGTCATCTGACGTCTTCTTCCCTGCTGATGGATCTATGATGATGAACGAACCTTCTGGATCTGCATCCTTGTAGTATTCCGGGAGTGCAGGAATGCGGGAGATATCAATGCCGCTGGCGGCTGCGATATCTGTAGAGTTCAGAATTTCTGAGATAAAAATGTCTGCATGCCCCATCTCGGCATCAGACTGATATTCGCTAAGAAGTTCTTCAATGGGACGAAGCTCTTCCCAGAGTGAACTGCCGTCTGCAAGAATGCCACCGACAATGAAAGAAGTCCACTGCGTATTGTTCTTGAGTTTCTCCAGAATGCAATTCTGGGGGTACATGTTGCCGACGTAGATATAGGTACAGCCATCATTCGACCGTGCCTTCATCAGCGTGCCCAAAATCCACTTGAGCAGTTGATCACTAAGGTCTTTGTTCTCAGAAGTTTCACGCTTCTGTACGTCGTCCATGATGATAACGTCAGGACGCTTGTTCTTTCTGTTGATGCCTCGGACTGCTGTTCCTGCGCCAATGGCGCGCAGAATAATATCGCGTCCGCGGAAGCTGAAAACTTTAAGCGCCTGAGTGTCTACTTCTACGGTTGCTTGCCAGTTGCCGAACAGTTTGCGGATGTTGGGGCTTCCCAGTAGGTCGCAGATATCAGACAGCGTGTTGACTGCCAAGTCTTCTGAAGCGCCGACGATGAGAATGAATTGCTTGTGAGAAAAGAGAATGTACCACAGGCACAGCAGCTTGATGAACGTAGTCTTTGCAAAGCCGCGGGGAATGCCGATGGCATAGCGCTCTAGCTTCTTCGTGAAGCCTGTGAGAAGCGCAAAAAGTGTGAGGTAGAATGGAGGGAAGTTATAGGTGAATTCTTCTGGTGCCGCAAGCATGCCCAGAAAGTTTAGATCTTGGCGTGTGAGTTCCGCAGCACCTTGTGCACTGGTGCCAATCTCAGCGGTGTCAGATACGGAACTCATCAGTCTTTTAGCGCCAGGAACTGCTGGAGTGTTAGGCCTGAACCTGTCGTAAGACTGCGATCAATGTATTGCCAAACGGCAGTTGCTAGACTTTGTGGGCTCAAAGCTTCTGCAGAAGTTGCCAGGCCAGTCATGTGACCTACCGCGTAGGAAGGCGCAGATGCGCTGAAGCTCATCGTTGCGGCGCCAGTGAGATTGGCAATCGCTCCAAGAGTTGGAATATTTGTAAAGATGCTAAAACTTGCTAGACCAGTTGTGCCAATAGTAGCACGTAGAATTGGAGTATTTGTAAAGATGCTGAAGGTAGCGGTGCCTGTCGTACTTACGATCAAGCCACCTACAGCCGCAGCAGTAAATGTGAAGCTGGCAGTACCAGTCGCTACGAGGCCTCGTATTCCTGAGGCTTGCGCAGTTATGGAGATTCCAAGCGTGCGTGAGGATATGCGACCTGCACGATATGGCAACACCCAAGCAGCTGGAGCAGTCAGACCACTGGGAATACCTGCAAGCTGGAACGGTATTCCTTCACCTACAGTATGATTCCGCCGTTCTGATCTGTTCCACATTGCTCGCAAACCAGCAACCCCACCGCCAATTTGACGGAGAGGAAGCTGCGCGAGCAATGCTGTATTTTGCTTAAGAGCCATTAGCCCCACCCAAATTCAACGCCGCCGTAGAAGTTCGTGTTTGCCGCCGTGGCCGCGCCTGCAAAGTAGAGCCACGTCAGGCAGGCGCCGTCCATGACGCGAGGCAGGCTCGGCAGTTGGTTGAGCAGATCTCGCTCGGCAGCGACGGACACGGTGGTCAGCGGCAGCGTCAGCAGCGGCCTAGCCAAGCACAGCGCCCCGGTGCCGGTGTTGGCAGCAGAGAACGTAACCGTCGCCACCGTGGACACGCCCGTGTCGCCCGAGGCCAGGGGCAGGAAAGGCCCGTAGTTGTTCGCCGCCGTGCCGCTGTGGCTGATGTGGCCGGCGATCGCCGAGGCCGTCATGGAAACCGTGACCGGCAACGCACGGCCCGAAGTGGGCGTGGTGTTGGAGTAGGACAGCGAGATGTTTTGGGCCGTCGCGCCCGCAGCAGACGTCTGCACCCAGAAAAGTCGGCATCCCGCGCCGTTGGTGTAACGCAGCGTGGGCGTGCCGGTGAGGGTTTGTGCCGTGGCCGAGTTGTTCGTGATACCGGGCCAGTAGCCTTGCAGATCCACCAGCATCAACTGAGCAGGCACGCCCGTTGCCACCGATGTGATGGCCGAAACGTTCAGCACATGCTTGGTGTCAGGCGAGACGTTGCCGGCATGCGGCAGGCCGAAAATCTGCGTGCCGTTGCCAGTGGTTTCGTCGCAAGTGCGCCACGCCAGTGCAGTGCCAGCCCAGGCGTTCGCCACCGGGGTGCCCGCCAACCCACTGAAGTCATACCACCGACCCGCCGTGTAAGCGGACGCGCCCGTGATCTTGTTCCAATCGGTGCGGTTGAACTTGCCGCTTGTGATCTCGTTGACGAGATCGTCCATTGAGGAAAATGGCATGGTGCCCCCTTATGTCCAAATGAATTGCGCCTGACCAACCATCGGCAATATGAGACTGGTGTTGGTGGACAGGTTGAAGATGTAGTTGAGGAAAGCGCCGTCATAGATTCTGGGCAGCGCCGCTTGTTCGCGCAGGAAGTTCTTTTCGACCGTTGACGACAACTCATTGGCCGACATCGTGAATAGCGGCTTGACCAACACCATCACGCCGAATCCACCCACACCGGACGCAAGTTGCACAGACTCCACAGACCGCACACCTCGATCCCCGTCGGCAAGGGGGAGGAACGGGCCTAGCGCGGTCACGTTGGTGTTGACGCTGGAACCAATGACAGCAATACCACCCGATGTCCGGTACGCTGCCGTGATTGTTTTGGCAACACCATCTTGGTTGGTGTAGTTGACTGTCATGCTTGCAGCCGCGCCGGTTCCGGGCGTCTGCATCAGCATCATCATCCGCGTACCCTCGCCGTTTGTGTAGCGCGGCAGGGTGACGTCGTTGGTCAAAAATTGCTGGTCCGTGTCGTCCAGGTCGATGTACGGGTAAAACAGCAGGTAGTCCAAAAAGTACACCGAGGCCAGAAAACCAGTCGTGCCGCCATGCGTCAACGACATGCTGAGCAGATATCGCTCCGATGTGGTGCCGGGGCCGACATAGATGCTGTTGTTTCGCTGGCCGATCAGTTGCGTGGCCTCCAGCGCGTTGCCAACGTATGCGTTGTATGACGGAGTGCCGCTGCCGACGCTGAAATCGCTGAACGGGTTAGTCCCGAAACTACCGTAGACGGAAGTGCGGATGAAATGCTGGATGTGATGCCGCCCTTGCTCGACGGCAGCGGCCACCTCGGCGACGGTCTTAAACGGCATCTGGTTCCTCCAGCGGCATCCACTCCACCTCGTCGGGTGACCACTCCACGCCCCCATCGGGGTGCTCTGAGCACTGAGACAGCTCGGTGTCTGTCAGCGTCAGCAGTTCTCGGCAGTGGGCACAGCGGTAGATCATCAGTCAGCCTGAATAGCCAGATCGCCAGGAGCAAACTGCGGCTGAATGCCAGAAGACACATTCAGGGTGCTGCCCAGCGCGCCGGAAATCATCATGTTCACAGCGCCGCTGGCAGTATCCACGACTGCAAAATGCGTCAAAGCACTGCTGCCACCAGTACAAACTGGCAACTGCATCAGCACTGCATTGTTGAATGTGGACCCGTTGTCAGTCCATGCAGTTGACTTGGTGATGGCCAGCCGGGAATAGCCAGTGTATGTGGCTTCTGCTGCCAGGGATGCAGTCTCGCCAGGATCAGCAGTAAATGCTGCGAGATATTGCGTAGAACCTGCACGATAGGAAGGATCAGTTCCTTGCAGGAACATTTTCAGCGCAGCATTCTCAGTTGCGTTTGACAATGACATGAGTCAATCTCCAGAAGTGTATTGTTCAGACACCAGTCAGCGACTGGAATAAAGCATACGTCAGTGTAGCTCTATTTGTCCAGGCAGAAGTATAGTTCAATCCAGTGTTGTTGGAAAGATTTGCGTAACGCATCTCTCCAGTTGTTGGATTGAATCGTTGCACAAGCCAAGTGCCATCTGCTTTCACTTTGCCCAGGTAAAGTGGTGTGCCGTCGGCAAAGTCATTCAGGTTGTAGCTTGCAACCGGCGAAGCACCTTCATCCGAAACCTGCAGCGCCCAAACACCAGCAGCTACCTGCTTTGCATTCAGCAGGACTGGGATTGGAGTTTCTTCCGGAACTGCAAGCAGCGGATTTCCCATGATTAGCCTTTCAGCAGCTCAACAAGACTCTGAATCACAGCGGACTGCTGCTGCATAGTTTGCAATGCTTGCTGCATGATTGCAGACTCTGGCCCTTCAGATTCATCTTCCATTTCTACGCCTTGCGCTTCCATTGCCATTTCTTGATATTCCGGCGTGACAAGGCCCATGGTTGTGACGTCTTCTTCAGAAGAATACATCCAAGGCCCGTTGAGTGCAGACATGTTGTGTCCTTTACAGCGAGATGTTGCCAGTAGGCAATGTAGGTGGCAATTCTGGTGGGCCGGCCGGTTCAATGCTGGGATTTGGCAAAGAACTGAGGTTCCAAGTTTGAGAGCTTTGGCTCCAGTCCCAAACTTTTCCTTCTACTGTGGTAGGTTGTACAGGACGAACTACCCAACCAGGTGGATACCACCAGATTGTTTCTTGCCCGGCTCCTGCAATAGGCGGTTCTGGGACTTCAATCCAGCCCTCAGTACCATCTGTTTGCGGTTTTGGGATCGACCCGTTCTTGCTGTAGAGCGTCATGATGTCGGGAAGGCTGCGGTGGGTGTAGAGGTCGTGCGGGCGTATCCGTTGGTGATGCGGACATCTTGCAAGTAGCCGTTCAGCACAGCACCGGCCACGCGGTCAGCGCCGACATACAGCACGTTCGTCTGGTTGAAGTTGTCGTTCACCGCGCCCGCGCTGGTGGCGTCAGTGGCCCCATCCAAAATAACCCGCAGGTTCCCAGATGCCGTGCCAGACCGAACCACCGCAAAGTAGTACCAAGTGCCCGACGCCAGCGAGGTCGCGCCCGTCAGTTGCGTAGCGGTGTAGCTGAACTGGAGCTTGTTGCCCGAGGTGACGTTGACCGACCATCCCGTAGTGGCCGTGCCTTTGCTCACCAGCCCGTAGGCCACGCCAGTAGCGTTGAGGTACACCCAGCCTTCAATGGTGAAGTCGCCAGTTCCTAGACGCAGTTCTGGCTTGTCTACTTTGGGGATGTAGTCGCCTGTGCCGTCAAACCCCATGCTCGTCGTGCCCCACTTCGCCTGCGTGGTGCTGACCTGAGCATTGCCCACGGTCTGACCATCGTTGATCGTGGCCGCGTCAAAGATGCCTGCGTTGGTGAAGTTCAGCAGTAGGCTGGTGTTGGTGATGGCGGTAAGGGGCGT
>Ga0209972_10003559_pt1 | contig 12175 bp, 6 predicted proteins | sample NOAtaG_7_FD_187302 | JGI IMG/M metagenome (GOLD analysis project Ga0209972, IMG submission 187302) | Freshwater lake microbial communities from Lake Erie, under a cyanobacterial bloom - NOAA_Erie_Diel1S_2200h metaG (SPAdes) (version 2) | ecosystem: Environmental > Aquatic > Freshwater > Lake ...
CCCCCGGGGTGATCGAGTACGGGGTGTCATCTCCAAACGGCGAGGAGGAGTTGTAGTCGATCCGGAAGATCTTCGCGCTGCCTCCCACCTGCACTTTGCTGAGCATGGGCAGATAGAGGGTCAGGTCATACTTGATCGTGCTCTCACCCTCGCGTGAGTCATCACGAAAGACGAGCTGACCGTTGGCGATCTGCTGGTCGATGGGCGTCCCGATCGGCGGCAGGCCGGCCCGGACCAGGTCGCGAACCCGCGCGCTGACACTCGCCTCCGAATGGGTGACTCCCAGCAGGCCGACTCCGCGATCCCCGAAGATTCGCTGCCAGTTGAGTCCGTTGGCGGTTCGCCAGCCCTTGTAGCGAATGTCGAGCGTGCTCAGCTCTTCGTCCGGCGCGAGCCCCTCCGCCGCCCCGAGCCGGATGCGGTCGATGCCGCTGATGCTGACTCCCCAGATGCGGTCCCGCGGTGAGAGATCGTAGATCACCTTGCCATTGAATGAGTAGTTGACCGGCGTTCCGCCAATCCCGATATCGTTCGTGAAGAGATCGATGAAGCTGCGCCGGGCCGAGGCGATCCACGAACCCTTCCCGCCCTTCAACGGCCCCTCGATCACGCCACCTGCTCCGGCAAAACCGACCGTCGCCTGTCCGGCGACCCGCTCACGGCTGCCCTCGCGCTGGGCGATCTGCAGGACGCTCGACGTCCGGTTGATGAACGGGGCCGGGTATCCGCCCGTCAGAAAGGTCACGTCCCGGATCAGCATCGGGTCGAGCATGCTTACCGTTCCGCCCGCCGAGGCGAAGTTGGCGAAACTGTTGATGTTTGGGATTTCGATGTTGTCGACGATGAAGAGGTTCTCGAGCGGACTCCCGCCACGGACGATGATGTCGTTCCGGAAATCGTTCGAGCCGATCACGACCCCGGGCAGCGTCTGCACATATCGGGAAACGTCCTGCAGCGCGCCGGCCGCTTTGAGGATCTCATTCGGCTGAACCAGATACCCCGAACTCTTTACCTCTTCGGGGGCGATGAAGGAGGGAATGCTGACCGTCACCGATTGCTCGATCGCGTCGATCTTTGGCAGGGCAACCTCGATCCGGCTCTCCAGCCCCGCCCGAACTTCGATCTCCTCGCTCCGCAGCGTCGGCTGGCCGGAGATGATCACCTCCAGCTGGTAGGAGCCGGTGCGCAGGTCGTTGATCCGAAACTCGCCCGTCTCCCCGGAGATGGCGCAACGGACCGGCTCGACCAGACAGACCTTCACCCCCGCCGCGGGCCGCCCATCGGTTCCCCGGACGGTTCCGGTAATCGAACCAACTCCGGTCGTGTCCTGCGCCAGCACCAGGCCACCGCTCACCACGACCAATAAAACCGACAGAACCAGGCCCAATCCGCTCAATCGAGACTTCCGACGCGACTTCCCACTCATTTTCCATCTCCTCCGCTGACAATAAATCTGTCCAAATTAGCAAAGTAGGATGAAAGTGTGTCGGTTCTGCTGCGATTCTCTGCAAAGATCGTTGCTCCTCACCAGACCCGCCAGGCATCCGCGACCAGCCGCGACTTCAGGTCGAGGTAGCCCTGGTCACCGGAGATCAGGTCCCGCAGCGTCTCCCGGACTCCCCGGTGGCGCTTCGCCAGTTGGACCATCCGCTCGGCCATCGAGGCCCCGGCATAGTTGCCGCTGTAGAAGCGGTCAGAGAGTTCGGCTGCCCGGCGCAGGTCCCGCCCAAAGCTCTCGCGCCACATCTCCTCGTAGTCGGTCAGCCGGCCGGAGATGGCCCGGGCGAGCAGGTGGGCCGACTTGAGCGCATAGTAGATGCCCTCTCCAGTCAGCGGATCGACGAACCCCGCCGCGTCGCCGATCAGCGCCCAACCCTCATCGGCATTGCTTGCCCGCAGCCGATCCCAGCTCGACACGCCGAGCGCGGGGATCATCGCCGCATAGAAGCTGGTCTCCGCGGCGCCGGACCGAATCCGGCGGGCGGCTTCCGGATTTTGCCACTCTACATAGCCAAGCAGCCGCTCCTTCAATTCTGCCGGGGTCGTCTCCCGGTATCCGCTCGCGATGCCGTAAGAGAGATGATCCACCCGCGGAAAGAGCCACAGGTAGCCGCTCAACCCGGCCAGGTAGCGCACATCGACCTGGCTCGCCGCCGGCGCTCCGCGGACGTGCCAGCCCAGACCGTAGGCGAAATCTTCCGCCCCAAAACGGATGCCAACCCGCCGGCGAATGACACTGCTCGCCCCATCGGCGCCAATCAGCAGATCGACGCGGCGCACCGCCCCACTTGCCGTCTCGATGACCCACTTTCCGGACTCGCGGCTCGTCTTCTCGACCCGCTCGATGTGCAGGCGCGCACCGGCCTCGACTGCCCGCTCCCGCAGCAGCCGACCCAGCTCACGCCGCGAATAGATCGCGAAGGCCGCCCGGGGCTTGACCGTCACCTCCCGCCCCGCCGCTGACATCAAGCGCAGACTCGAGACCATCTGCCGGGGGCTTGGCTGCCGGGGAGTTGGCTGCTGGGAGGCTGGATTCTCAAGTAAAAATGGGAATTCAGCCAGCGCCTTCGAGGTCACTCCCCCTCCGCACGGCTTCTCCCAGGGAGGGCGGGGGTCGTAAAGATCGACCTCGGCGCCCTGCATACTCAGCTCGTGGGCCAGCTGCGCTCCCGCTGGCCCGGCTCCGATAATGGCAATTTTCATATGATGGTCAGGGAACTTTCAGGGCTCAGTGGACCTGTCAATCCTATTGTCCTCTCCTCCGGTTTTGGTTTATCCTTCCACTTTTACTACACCCGGGTAGCCTGAGCGGGCTGACCTGAGCGGACTGAGAGGATGAACCAACATGCTTGATCTCAATTTTGTGCGCGATAATCTCGACCTTGTCAAACAGAAGATGGCGCACCGCAACTTCGACGCGACGCTGCTCGAGGATTTTACCAGACTCGATGTCGAGCGCCGTACCCTGATCCGCGAGCGGGATGAACTCAATGCCTCCGCCAATCGGATCAGCCGCGAAGTTGGCGCGCTGATGCGCGAGGGGCGCAAGGACGAGGCCGAGGGGCTCAAGGCGCAGTCACGGGCGCTGACCGACCAGAACAAGAGCATCGAATCCCGGCTCGACGAACTGGAGACCGAATTTCGCGCCATCCTCGTCAACATCCCCAATCTTCCGCACGACTCCGTGCCGGTTGGCGGCGACGAAGCGGGCAACCAGGAGGCGCGCCGCTGGGGCACGCCCCGCGACTTTGCCGCCGAAGGATTTGCCCCGAAAGACCACATCGATCTGGCGACCGGTCTGGGCATTCTCGATCAGGAGCGGGCGGCCAAGGTGACCGGATCGCGCTTTGCCGTCCTCTCCGGGCTTGGCGCAAAGATGGAACGCGCCCTGATCGCCTTCATGCTCGATCTCCACACCAGCCAGCATGGCTACACCGAGATCCTGCCCCCCTTCATGGTCAATGCCGCGTCGATGTTTGGCACCGGCCAGTTGCCCAAGTTTGAGGCCGATCTCTTCAAGATTCGCGATGAACGGGAGCTCTACCTCATTCCAACGGCTGAAGTTCCCCTGACCAACCTCCACCGGGATGAGATTCTCTCGGAGAAGGATCTGACCATCAGTTACACCGCCTACACCCCATGCTTCCGCTCCGAGGCTGGCAGTTACGGGCGGGATGTGCGCGGGCTGATTCGCCAGCACCAGTTTGACAAGGTCGAGCTGGTCAAGTTTACCCGTCCGGAGGACTCCTACGACGCCCTCGAAGAGCTGACGGGCAACGCCGAACGCGTCTTGCAGCTGCTCGAACTGCCCTACCGCGTCATCACCCTCTGCACCGGCGACATGGGCTTCTCTTCATCGAAGACCTACGATATCGAGGTCTGGCTGCCAAGCCAGAACACCTATCGCGAGATCTCTTCCTGCTCCAACTGCGAGTCATTCCAGTCGCGGCGCGCGCAGATCCGCTTCCGTCGTGATGGCAAGACCAAGACGGAGTTCGTTCATACCCTCAATGGTTCCGGGTTGGCGGTTGGCAGGACCTGGCTGGCGATTCTCGAGAACTATCAGCTGCCGGATGGGAAGATCAGGGTGCCGACGGCGCTCGTCCCCTACCTGGGAGCCGAGGTGATCGGATAGACGCAAAGGCGTGGGATGGGGAGCCCCTCCCACGCCACCTGCTTCAGCCGAGACGCTTTCTGATGCGCGGTTCGATGGCCGCCCGGATCTCTTCATCGTCGAGCGCATACTCGATGAGGGTCTGCAGATAATTGACCGGGTCACCGATCGTCAGCCACTCTCCGTCGATGACCGGTTGTGTCACCACCTCGCCGCCGCGTCGGACGTACTCACGGACCGCGTCGGTCAGCCACAGTTCATTCGATTTGCCCAGCGGTATCTCACCCAGAATCCGGACGACGTCCGCGTTGAGCAGAAAACGTCCAAACATGATCAGGTTCGACTTGGCCTCTTCGCGGGAGGGCTTCTCGATCACATCCTTCATCACCCGGTCGCTTCCCGCGCGGAATTCGACCACCCCGTAGCGAACCACCTCCTCCCAGGCGACCCGCTGGGTCCCGACCACCAGCGCTCCCGTCTCCTCGTGCAGCTCGATCAGCTGGCGGGCAAAGGGGCGCGCTGTTCTCAGAATGTCATCGCCGTAGGCATAGATGAATCCCTCGCCGGCCGGCAGGTGCCGGCTCGCCACCAGCAATGGCGTCCCGTTACCGTAAGGCCCGCTCTGGGGCTCGAAGATGATCTCGATGCCTTCGAGTTTCGCCGCAAACCGGTCGAGCGCCTCGTACCGCCCCGGCGCTGGCCGCACCTCTGGGTTGTACTGTCGATGGAGCGGCGCCGGATTCTCGCCGGTGACGATGATGATTCGTTTGATTCCCGAGTCGACATACTCGTCGATGATCAGCTGCAGCGCCGGTTTATTGATGATCGGCAACAGCTCTTTCGGATAACCGAGCGTGACCGGGAGCATTCGTGTTCCCGATCCGGCGGCGGCGATCACACCTGTCTCAACCTTCATGAAACGATGACCTCAATTCTGCCTGGGAACTGGCGGTGACTGGTCGAGCTCCACCAGTCTGAACGAGTCCCAGCGCGCATAGAATTTTTGCTGATTAAAAAAAGGAGTCAGCGGATCGGTGATGACGATGCTGATTGGAATCGACGGCAGGATGACCGGCTTGGGAGGGGCCGGCGGTTGGACAACGACAGGTTTGGCGGGCTCGCGGACCGGCTCGCTTGCCACTGCCTCGCGCGTGGTCACTGGGCGGGCAAAGCCCGGCTCATTTCTGGGAAGGGTAAGCCGGGCCGTGATCCCGACCCGCTCCAATCCCTTCGGAGCCTCGCGCCGCGTCTCCGTCGGTGGGTCAGGGCGCCTGGCGGGAGTCACCGGGGCCGCGCTGGCCGCCGGGGCCGATCCGAAGATGTTGCCCAGGCCACGACTTGGATCGATCGCCGCCAGATCGACACTCTGCTGCAGTTGCACCTCCAGACCATCGAGTGTGCCATAAACTTTGCGATAGAGCAGCTCGATCACCGTTCGCCGGAGATCCTTGCCCTGACTCTTTACTCCAGCTGTCCCCGGGCCAGAAGCCATCCCCGCCGCGGTGGGCGAGGGCTGGTAGGCGGCAATGTAGAGCTCCAGGGCCTCCTTCAACGCGCCGGCCGTCTCCCGGACGGTGCCGAGATGCCAGAGCGCCCGCTGCACTTCAGGCAGCGGACCATACTCGGCGATCGCTTCGAGCAGGGTCTTCTCTGCTTCGCTCTGCCTTCCCATCTTGTACAAGGCCCAGCCACGGTAGTCGAGCGCCCGCCCGCGCAGAATCTGCCGGCGGCCCTGCCGATCATAATTCGGGTAGTCGCGCAGGGAGCCCTCTGCGGCGGTCACTTCCTCTGCCTTTTCGAAGACCAGATCGGTCAGCTCGACCAGCTTCAAGGCCAGATCTGATTGGCCCGACTCTGGTTGGCCCAAACCGGGATGCGCAGATAAGCGGCCGGCAAGGTAGAGGGCCCGGAAGATGCGCCGCTCTGGTTCGGCCATCAGGAAACGCTCGGTTTCTCGATTGAAGTCGCGCCGCCACCCCGGATTTTTGGCATTCTTCAGCAGGTGGTCGAGGCGGATCAGCGATTCGGCGATCTGGAATATTTGTGGCGAGGTTGGTGGCTCGTTGAGTAGAATCGCGGCCTGATGCTCGGGACCGAGCAGTTCACGCAGGCTCTCCGTCTCCAGCTCGAGGGTTCCGCCCAGTCGCGCCCGGAAACGCCCCTCCGCCGTCAGTTGGATCACCTGGGTCAGCTGCTCGAGCGCGCCATCAAAGTCCTCGACCGTCAGGTAGAGTTTGCCGACGGTGAAGATGAGTGAGGCGAAACTGGCGTACTGTCGCGCCGCTAGGAGATTCCGCTCCGCCTCGAAATATTTGCCTTCCGTCAGATCGACCTCGGCATTGGCGATGCGCGCCCACGCGTAGCGCGGCTCGATGGTCAGCGCTGCCGTCGCGCCCTCGCGCGCGGCGGCCAGTCGGCCCCGGGCGAGGTTGATCAGCGCCACCTGGGTCTGCAGGTAGACATCCTGGTTGGGATCGTCATTGACATCACCAACCTGACGCGCCTTCTCAAGCGCCCGCGCGTACTCTTCGTCATTTCCACTGGCCAGCCAGGCCAGCGCCAATCCTTTCCACGACGGAGTGTGGCGTGAATCGAGCCGCAGTTGCTGCTGGTAGAGGGCGATCGCCTCGGTCAATGCTCCCCGGGCGCGATAGAGGTTGGCCAGTTCATAGTAGCCGCGCTTGTCGGTCGGGTTAAGGCCGATCACGTACTGATATTCGTGGATCGCGTCGTCGAGGCGCAGCCCAACCCGGTAGGCCTGCGCCAGCCTCCGCCGGATCTCCGGATCGGTCTCGTTCAGCCTGACGGCAGCTTCGAGGGCGCGGATCCCATCAACGGGCGCTTCGATGGTCAGGTAGTACTCACCGATCGCCGCCAGCCGCAATGCTTCGCTCGCAAAGCGCTTCTCGAGCAGTCGGGCCAGCTCGATCGCTTCGGCGCGGTAGCCGCGCATCGAGGTCGCCTGCGGAATGCGGATCACGGTGTCGATGAAGAAGCGGTCGTTGATTGTCCGGGGCAGGGCGGCAATCGCCTGACGGAAATCGGAGGTGGCCCGCTCGATGCGGTTGTCGTTCAACTGCTTTTCGGCCAGTTGCGCCCAGCTGGCGACCATGGCCTCACGCGCCGTCTGTGACTGCTCGGCCCCGCCTCCGGCGCCGGTGAAGCGTCGCAGCGCGGCGATCCGCGCCGTTGGATCCTCGATCGCCAGCGCGCTCTCGAGCGATTCTGTCGACTGTCCCCGGAGCACGAGCGGAGCCACGACTACCAACAGCAGGAGTTGCAGGGCCACCCCCAACTGTCTGCCGCGCCATTTCTCTCCGTTCTTGATCATCTCTCCGATCGTATTATCCAGATTGATTAAAGTAAAACCCCGGCTGGCTCAAAAGCGGCCGCTCCGCCAATCCGGCCCGTTGCCCCGGTCGTCAATGGCGGAACCCGTCACCCCTGACGGGTCCCGCCCTCTTCTCCAGGCTAGTACTCAAGCCGCTTCAGGTAGTCGATGCTGATCTTCAGGCTGTCGAAGGGAGAGCCCGGTGTCTGATCCTGCTCGACGATGTAGAGTTCGACCCCCTGCGCCCGGCCGACCTTGAAGATCTTCGCAAAATCGATGATGCCCCGGCCCACCTCCGTAAAGTATCCCCGGGGGGTGTTGTCCTGATCCTTGACGTGGAAGGCGATCACTCGCCCGGGATTCTTCTGCAGAAAGACGACCGGATCCTGCTTGGCCTTGACCGCCCAGTAGAGATCGAGCTCGATCTTCACCAGATCCGGGTTCGTTTCCCTCAGCAGCAGATCCATCGGCAGCTGCCCCTCGAGCGTCTCAAACTCGAACTCGTGATTGTGATATCCGAACTGGATCCCGGCCTGGCGGCACATCTCCCCAAACTTGTTGAAGAGTGCGGCGTGGGCGCGGTACTGCGCCAGGCTCTTGCGCTCGGCTGGTTCGAGGTAGGGGCAGATCAGGTAGCGATGCCCAATCACCCTGGCCGCTTCGATGGCTTTCGCCGGATCGTTCCGCAGCGCCTGGAGCGGGATATGGGCCGAGGGTGACTCCAGCCCCAGGCTATCGAGCAGCCCCCGCACCTGCTGCGGCGTCCGGTTGTAGTAGCCGGCGAATTCCACCTGTTTGAAGCCGAGGTCGGCGATCTTCCGCAGGCTTCCGTCGAAGTCCTTCGCCATCTCGTTGCGCACGGTGTAGAGCTGCACACTGATCTTCTCCAGTCGCCGTGCGGCCAGCGTGCGCATACTGAGGAAGGGCAGCGCCAGGCTCTGCGCCAGAAATAGTCTCCGTGATCTCATCGTCATTCCTCCTTGATCTGTCGTTCAGATTGGTTATCCTGCGGCCGTCTTCTTCTTACACCGGGGATTTACATCAGCGAAACCGGATCCATATCGATCGTCACCAGTCGGGAATCGAAACCATTCTCCCGCAGTGCGCTCATCGCCGCATCGAGGGCTTCACGTGCCTCGCGCCGATGCCGCGTCTTGATCAGCACCTGCAGCCGATGCTCGCCGCGGATGCGCGCGAGTGGCGCCGGGGCCGGTCCCAGGACGCGCAGGACCCGCTCCGCGTCGGCCGTCTTGAGCTGCCTGACCACCTCGGCTGCCGTCGCCGCCGCCTTCGGCAGCTCAGCGTGGCGAATCAGCAGGTTGATCAGCAGAGCGAAGGGAGGATACCGCATTTCCTGGCGATAATGGATTTCATGCTCGTAAAATTTATCGTAGTTCTGGGCGGCCGCATACTGCAATGCATAGTGTTCGGGATGGTAGCTTTGAATCAGGACCCGCCCCGGTTTATCGCCGCGTCCGGCTCTTCCCGCTACCTGGGTCAACAACTGGAAGGTCCTTTCGGCGGAGCGAAAGTCGGGCATGCCCAGCGCCGCGTCGACCGAGATCACACAGACCAGCGTCACATTGTGAAAGTCGTGCCCCTTGGCGATCATCTGCGTGCCGACGAGGAGGTCGATCTCGCCCATTCCAAATTCGCCGAGCACCTTCTCGAAGGCTCCACGCCGGCGGGTGGTGTCGCGGTCGAGCCGGGCGATGCGCATCTCCGGATAGAGCCCTTTCAGCAGCGCCTCGATCTGCTCGGTTCCCTCGCCGACATAAAAGATGTAGGGACCGTGGCAGTCGGGACAGACCGGCGGAACCCGCTCGTGATGGTTGCAGTAGTGGCAGACCAGGCGAGCCTCTTCACGGTGGTAGGTCAGGGTCACATCGCAGTTCGGGCAGTGTGCCGTATGCCCGCAGCTGCGACAGATGGTGATCGACGAGAACCCGCGGCGGTTGAGAAGGACGATCGTCTGCTCACCCCGTGACCGTGTCTCCTCGATCGCCGCCTTCATCTCATCCGAGAAGATCTGCTGCTTTCCGTGGCGGGCGAAGACCTGGCGCATGTCGACCATCTCCACCTGGGCCAGTGGACGTCCCCCGATCCGCTCCGGCAGCCGCAGGTAGCCATACTTGCCCGTCTGTGCATTGTGATATGACTCCATCGACGGCGTCGCGCTGCCGATGATCACCACTGCGCCCGCCAGATGCGCGCGCATGATCGCCGTGTCCCGGCCATGGTAGCGGGGCGACTCATCCTGTTTGTATGATCCCTCGTGCTCTTCGTCGACGACGATCAGTCCAAGGTTGCTCAGCGGCGCGAAGACCGCGGAGCGCGCCCCGATACAGACCCGTGCCTCTCCCTGCCGCAGCCGGTTCCACTCATCCAGTCGTTCTCCTTCGGAGAGCGACGAGTGGAGAATCGCCACCGCCTCGCCAAAATGGTCCTTGAGCCGCCGGGCAAACATTGGCGTCAGGGATATCTCGGGCACCAGCATGAGGGCCGATCTGCCCCGGCGCAGCGTCTCATGCATCGATCTGATGTAGACCTCAGTCTTCCCGCTCCCGGTCACCCCATGGAGCAGAAACGCCGCATACTGGCTCTGGCCGATCGCCGCCGTGATCTCGGTCAGGACGCCACTCTGCTCCGGCGTCAGGTCGAGCCCAGCCGCTCCGCGCCCCGGCTCCGCCGGGTCTGACGCCGCGAGATGGGCCAGCGGATCACGCCGCACCTCGCGCGTGAAGATCTCCAGATAACCGCGCTTTTCGAGCGTTCGAACTACCGAAGGCCCCGACTCGGAGAGCGCCAGCAACTCCGCCAGCGAGGGCGGTTCGCTCAGGCCGCCGAGCAGGTCGAGCACCCGCTGCTGCGCCGGACTCAGTGGCCGTTGCTTTGCGGCTCCATCCTCGACTGCTGGCCGCTCGGGACAGCGCCGGACCGCCTGCTGCCGCTTGGCCTTCACCGACGCTTCGACCCGTCGCCTTCCCAGCCGCACATACCCCGATCGCTCGAGCTCTCTGACGACCGCCATGGCGCGGGCTTTTCCCAGATCCTTTGCCAGCTGCTTCAGTGGCACTTCGGTCTCGTCCAGCAGATCCCGCACCAGCCGCCACTTCGATGATCGCTCGACCATCCGCGCCCCGGTCTTCTCCCACGCCTCACGTCCGGCCGGCGTCACCGCCACCATCGCCTCCGCTTCGACGTTGATCCCGGCCGGCAGGCTCGATTTGATCACCTCTCCCCACGGCGCGTAGTAGTAGTCGGCAATCCACTTCGTCAGTCCAAGCATCTCCGCAGTCACCACCGGATCGGTCTCCAGCAGCTCCTCGATCTCCTTCAACTCCGCCAGCTCGGCCTGACTCTCCTCTCCGACCGTCTCCGTGCATTCGACCACATACCCCGTCAGCATCTGTCTTCCAAAGGGCACGACGACCCGACAGCCCCGGCGCACCTGCTCACGCAGGCCTTCCGGCACCAGATAGGTGAAGGTCTGATGGACATTGAGTGGAATGGCTACTTCAATCTGCATAATTCTGCGGTCTGGCTGGGCGCTCCTTTGGCGCTGCTCCGTCCCCCCCCTCCGTGTGCTACTCGCCCCTGGTCCGGTATAGTCGACGGCCTCCCGCGGCGAAGACCAGTGGATAACGATCCCGAAAGATCTCATCATCCGCGTCGACCAGCACGTAATCAATTCCATGCGCCTGCAACAGTTCAGCGGCGCGCGGTCCCCCCCGCATCATCTCCTGCAACGCGGCTTCACGTTGCTCATAATCGATGCCGTGGCTCCAGAGGTGGCCGGCATAGCCCATGAAAGACCGGCGTCCGGTCAGAATCAACGGCGAGTTGTGGATTGGCGTGTGCAGGATAAGCGCACGCGGCGGCGTCATCTCCCGGATCTGCGCCGCGACCAGCAGATCGTTGGTCGTCAGCAGCCGGACCTTCTCGACTGGCGAGAGCCCCCGCCAGACATCGAGCAGTCCACTCAACAGCAGAATCCCCAGCAAGGCGGCTCCGCAGACCCTGACGATGCTCAGTCGATGGCGGAGCAGCCAGTGCAATCCCCATCCCACCACCACACTCGAGATCAGCGCCCAGTAGACAAAGATCTTCATGTTGTCCCAGGCCCACGGCGCGAGCAGGACCAGGTTGGGAACGATAAACCAGACCCAGAATGGCGCCATAAATCGCCCCAGCGCGGCTCCGCGCCACCAGAGAAGCCCCAGCGCGACCAGCAGCACCGCCAGAAAAGGGCCATTGTTGACGATCCAGAAGCTGATTATATCGCCCCGTCCCGCCTCCCAGCCCGGATGCCACGCAAAGAGTGTGCGCCGGACCCCCGTCTGGCTGAGCCACCACGCGGGAATCCCCCCTACCAGACCGACCATGCCAAAATACCCCAACCAGTGGCGTCCGCGATAGATCAGCGCCAGTGGCAGGGCCACCATGAGCGCCGCCAGAAATCCATGCGCGTGGAGCAGCGGTAGCAGTCCCGTCAAAATGCCGGCGATGCTCATCACTCGCCACCGCTCCCGCTCTGCCGCCTCCCGCCGCAGGGCCCACTGCCACAGAATGATGATCATCCCCACCAGCGGCAGTCCAAACATGAGCGAGCGCTGCGGAATGAGGAGCGTCGTCACCAGATTTCCATACCTGACCGGAATCTCGGCTCCACCGAGGAGGACGCTGTTGTTGATCGTGTAGGTGGCCGGCGGATGCACGAGCAGCCCGAC
>Ga0209972_10003567_pt1 | contig 12147 bp, 9 predicted proteins | sample NOAtaG_7_FD_187302 | JGI IMG/M metagenome (GOLD analysis project Ga0209972, IMG submission 187302) | Freshwater lake microbial communities from Lake Erie, under a cyanobacterial bloom - NOAA_Erie_Diel1S_2200h metaG (SPAdes) (version 2) | ecosystem: Environmental > Aquatic > Freshwater > Lake ...
GCACCTGCGATCGCGTCGCCCCGGTGAATCCCGCGTGGAGCGGGGCCGCCCCCGATCCGGGCACCAGCGCCGCCCCCTATCGCCTGTACAACATCGGCAACCACCAGCCTGCCGAGCTGATGCACGTGATCGACTGCCTCGAGAGGACCATCGGCAGGAAGGTCGAGAAACGCATGCTGCCCATGCAGGCGGGAGACGTCCCGGCGACCTACGCCGACGTCGAGGACCTCACGGAGGCCGTCGGCTTCCGCCCGGCCACGCCGATCGAGGTGGGCATCGAGCGCTTCGTGGCCTGGTACCGCGACTTCTACCAGGTCGCCGGCTGATCCCGCCATGGGCACCGGGGTCATCGAAGTCTCGGCCGGCCTGGTGATGCGCGACGGCCTCCTGCTCATCACCCGCCGCAAGTCCGGCTCCCACCTCGGTGGCCTCTGGGAGTTCCCCGGCGGCAAGCGCGAGCCCTCCGAATCCTGGGAGCAATGCCTCGTTCGCGAACTGGCCGAGGAGCTTGCCATCACGGTCGCGGTGGGGCCCATGCGTCACGAGACGGTCCATGCCTATCCGGGCAAGACGGTTCACCTGAGATTCTTCGAGGCGGAACTGCTCTCTGGCGAGCCGCAGGCCATCGACTGCGCCGAGGTGGCGTGGGTGCACCCGGGCGATCTGCGTCGGTACGAGTTCCCGGAGGCCGACCTCGGGCTGGTGGCGCTGCTGGCCGGCTGAAGGCGCGTCGGCCGGGTGGGTGGCGCCCGCGGGCCGACACCGCCCCGAAGGCCGCCGTTTGCCCGGGCGCCCCGTCGGCTCCATCCTCCGGCCCGTGCCGAAGGACCTCGACCCCCCGCCCGCCGCCCCGCCCGGAGTGATCCGCATCCAGGGAGCCCGCGAGCACAACCTGCGCAACCTGTCCGTGGACATCCCCCGGGGGAAGTTCGTGGTGGTGACCGGCGTCAGCGGGTCGGGCAAGAGCACGCTGGCCTTCGACCTGCTGTTCGCCGAGGGACAGCGCCGATTCCTCGATTCCATGAGCGCCTATGCCCGGCAGTTCGCCGACCCGATGGCGCGGCCCGAGGTGGACCTCATCACCGGGCTGCCGCCGTCGGTGAGCATCGAGCAGGGAACCACGCGGGGCGGGGGCAAGAGCACGGTGGCCACGGTCACCGAGATCCACCAGTTCGTCCGCCTGCTCTACGCGCGGTTGGGAGAACTGCAGTGCCCGGACTGCGGCGTTCCCGTCGAGGCCCGAACCCGCGAGGAATTGCTCGAGGTGCTGGCCGAGGCGGTGCGCCGGAGGGGGGCGCTCCGGTTGCTGGCCCCGGTCATCCGCAACCGCAAGGGCTTCCACAGCGAGGTCGCCGCGTGGGCACTCCAGCGGGGCTACTCGCAATTGCGGGCCGATGGTCGGCTGGTGCCCGCCGACGCCTCCTTCCGGCTCGACCGCTTCAAGGAGCACGACGTCGAGGTGGTCACGGGCACCCTCGATGCCGGCGACTCCGCCGAGGTCCGGTTCCGCAGGATCGGCGAGGCGCTCACCGTGGGGCAGGGCACCCTGATGGTCCTGGACCGCAAGGGACAGTGCACCGTGCATTCCGACCAGCGGGGTTGCCCCAGGTGCCGGAGGTCCTTCCCGCCCCTCGACCCCAAGAACTTCAGCTACAACTCCAGCCAGGGCTGGTGCCCGGAGTGCCGTGGCTTCGGCGAGCTCTTCCACCTGCCCGATGTCGAGCGCGGGGCCAACGCCGACGCCGTGGAGGAATCGTGGTTCCGGTGGGCCGAGACGCGCGAGACCTGTCCGTCGTGTCAGGGCGCCCGGCTCAACCCGGTGTCCCGGTCGGTGCGGCTGCCGCTGGGCGAGGGGCCCTCGGGCCGGCCCACCCTCGAGGAGATGGGACGCTGGTCGGTGGACGAGGCCCGGGCCTGGTTCGATGGCCTGCGCCCCTCGGGCCGGGCCGCCGAGATCGCCCGGGACATCCTGCCCGAAGTCCGCGAGCGCCTGAGGTTCCTGGGCGAGGTGGGCCTCGGCTACCTGCAGTTGGGTCGCAGTGTCACCACCCTCAGCGGCGGCGAGGGGCAGCGCATCCGCCTGGCGGCCCAGCTGGGGTCGAACCTCAGCGGGGTGCTCTACGTGCTTGATGAACCCACGATCGGCCTCCACGCCCGGGACAACCGCCGGCTCCTCGACGCGCTGGAATCGCTGGGCGCCCGTGGCAACTCGCTCGTCGTGGTGGAACACGACGAGGACACGATGCGCCGCGCCGACTGGATCCTCGACCTGGGGCCCGGGGCCGGCGTGCAGGGCGGCCAGGTGGTCGCCGCCGGCACCCTCGACGACCTGATGCGCCACCCCGAATCGGTCACCGGCCGTTGCCTGCGCGAGACGCCCCACCGGCCAGCCCGCGGGGAGCGCCGTCCGGTCGCCGTGGCCGCCGGGCGCAAACCCCGGGGTCGGCCGGCCGCCGAGGCTGCTGCCGGGGCGGTGGAATGGCTGACCGTGCACCGGGCCCGGCTGAACAACCTCCGCGACGTCACCGTGTCCTTCCCGCTGGGGCGACTCGTGGTGGTCACCGGCGTCAGCGGTTCGGGCAAGAGCACACTGGTCAAGGAGTGCCTGGTCCCGGGCGTCCGCGCCGTGCTCGACGGGGCGGCGGAGAAGAAGGTCCGGGGCCCGGCCGGCGGCGTCTCCGGCACGGGTTCGCTGCGGGCGGTCCACGAGGTGGACCAGTCGCCCATCGGCCGGACTCCCCGCTCCACGCCCGCCACCTATGTGGGTTTCTTCGACGACATCCGCGCGCTCTTCGCCCAGGTCCCGGAGGCCAGGATGCGGGGGTACGGCCCGGGTCGCTTCAGCTTCAACTCGCCGCAGGGCCGCTGCCCGCATTGCGAGGGGGCCGGGGTGGTCAAGCTCGAGATGAATTTCCTGCCCACGGCCTCCGTGACCTGCCAGGCCTGCGGCGGGCAACGCTTCAATCCCGGCACGCTGGAGATCCGCTATCAGGGCAAGTCGATCGCCGAGGTGCTTCGGCTCTCCGTGGCCGAGGGCATCGGGTTCTTCGCCCACCAGCCGCGCCTTCGGCGCCCCCTGGAGGCCCTCCGCGACACCGGCCTCGAGTATCTCCAGCTGGGCCAGACGAGCCCGACCCTCAGCGGCGGCGAAGCCCAGCGCATCAAGCTGGTGACCCACCTCTTGGGCGGGCTCAAGTCGGCGGCGATCGAGGCCGAGAACGCCGACCTGGCGACGGGCACCGGGGCGGGCCGCAAGGCCGCCAGGCGCCCGGCGCGGGACCTCTTCGTCCTCGAGGAACCCACGCTCGGGTTGCACATCCAGGATGTCCGGCGTCTGGTCGCCGTGCTGCAGCGTCTGGTGGATGCCGGCCACTCGGTCCTCGTGATCGAGCACAACCTCGACCTGATCGCCGAGGCCGACTGGATCGTGGACCTCGGCCCGGAGGGCGGGGGTGGGGGCGGGCTCCTGGTGGCCGAGGGCACGCCGGAGCAGATCGCGGCCGATCCCATCTCGCACACCGGGCGTCACCTCCGCGAGGTGTTGGACCGCCGCCACTGAGCACTCCGGGACCGGCGGCGGCCCGGTCGCCCGGGCCTCCGGGTCCTGCAACCGCGGAGGCGTCGAGGAGATCCGCTCCGGCGGGTATTTCCCGTCTGGTCTTCCGCGGACGACTGGGCCAAAAACAATCCATGCTTCCCCTCCGATCCGGCGGTTCCGCCGCTCCGGCAGGCCCCCGAGGCGTCCTCCGCGCCTGGATGGGGCGGGGACTGCCGTGGCTGTGGGCCCTGTGCGGGCTGGTCGGGTCCGGGATCCTGGGCAAGGCCGAAGCCCCGCATTGGTCCTACCGTGCCGTTCCCGGACGCGACGGTGGGTTGCCGACCCCGGGGTGGATCGACCGCCATCTGGACGACGAGGCCCGTCTCCAGGGCGTGTCCCCCGCCGGGGAAGCCGATCCGCTGACCCTGTGCCGGCGCATCCACCTGGTGCTCACGGGCTTGCCGCCCACGGCCGAGCAGGTCGCCCGGTTCCTCGGCCAGCCTCCGCAGGACCGGATCGAGCGGACGGTGGACGGATTGCTCGCGTCGCCGGCCCATGCCGAGCACTGGGCGCGGCACTGGCTCGACGTGGTCCGGTATGCGGACTCGGTGACGCTCCGGGGCCTGGTGTTCCGCGAGGCCTGGCGCTACCGGGACTATGTCGTCACGGCCTTCCGCGAGGATCTGCCGTTCGACCAGTTTGTCCGGGAGCAGGTCGCCGGCGACCTGATGCCGGCCGATGGAGTGGCCGAGGCCGCCCGGCGCCGCGTGGCTCCGACCTTCTGGGCGCTGGGGGATGCCAACCTCGAGGAGCAGGACAAGCGGCAGCTCGACCTCGATGTGCTCGACGAACAGTTGGACGTGCTCGGCAAGGCCTTCCTCGGCCAGACCCTTGCCTGCGCCCGCTGCCATGACCACAAGTTCGATCCCGTGCCGGCCCGCGACTACCACGCGCTGGCAGGCATCCTCGCGGGCACCCGACTGCTCCGGCATGCGAACGTCTCGGAATGGATCGAGACCCCGCTGCCGCTGGAGCCCGGCGATGAGTCCCGGGTCCGGAAGGCCGAGGAACGCCTCCGGGCGCTCGAGGAGCGCCTCCGCCAGGCCCGTGCCCGGAAGGCCGTCCCGGAGGGCCTCGAAGCCGAGGTCGCCGCCGCGCGGATCGCGGCGAACCGGCCCCGCGTCATGGCCCCGGTCGAGGTCGGCGCGACCAACCTCCCCTTCCTGCGCCGGGGCGACTGGCGCCAGGCCGGTGCGCCCGTCCCCCGGGGGTTCCTGCAGACGGCCTTCCGTGCGTCCACCCGTCCGCCGTCGGGCCCCGGCAGCGGGCGGCTGGAATTGGCCGCCTGGCTGACCGCCGACGACCAGCCGCTGACCCGCAGGGTCCAGGTCAACCGGGTCTGGCACTGGATCTTCGGCCGGGGGCTGGTGCCCAGCGTGGACAACCTCGGGACCACCGGCGACCCGTCCTCGCATCCCGCGTTGCTGGACGCGCTGGCCGCGGGTTTCCGGGAGGGCGGTGGATCCACCCGCGCGCTCATCCGGACCCTGGTCCTCACGCGTGCCTTCGCCCGCTCGTCCGACCCGCGGGATCCCCAGGTGAGCCGGAGCGTCCAGGCCGACCCGGCGAACCGGTGGCTTGGCCGCTTCCAGAGTCGTCCCGTCGAGGCCGAGGCGCTCCGCGACGCCATGCTCCTGGTCGCCGGTGACCTGCAGGCCGACGGGCGCGGCGCGCCTCCGTTCTCCGGCGCGCTGGCCGCCGACTACGGTCAGGCCGTCGACCGCCCGGTCCGCACCCTGTACCTGCCGCAGTTCCGCAATGCCCGGCCGGACTTCCTCGTGGCCTTCGATGGCGCGGACCCCAGCCGGGTGACCGGGGCCCGCGAGGCTTCCCAGGTCGCGCCCCAGGCGCTGCTGCTGCTCAACCACCCCTTCGTCCGGTCGTGCTCGGTCCGCTGTGCCGGGGCCGTCGCCGCCGAACCGGACCCGGTCGAGGCGTTGTGGTGGCGGATCCTCGGACGTCCCCCCACCGCCTCCGAACGCCGGGCCGCCGCCGCACCTGACGCCACCGCCGGGTTGGACCCTGCCGGACACCTGGCCGATCTGGCGCACGGACTCCTGGCCTCCCTCGACTTCCGGCGCATCCCATGACTCCCGACCCGTTCCTCATGACCCGACGCGCGGCCCTGGTCCGGGCCGGTTGTGGATTCGGCGCGCTGGCCTTCCAGGCCCTGGCCGCGGCCGCCGCTCCGGGCCTTCTCCCGGGCGGGCCCCTGGCTCCCCGCATCCCGCCGCGCGCCGCCCGGGCCAAGCGCGTCGTCTTCCTGTTCATGCAGGGAGGCCCCAGCCAGGTGGACTCCTTCGACCACAAACCCGCCCTCGAACGTCACGATGGGCGGACGCTTGCCTTCGACGACGCCCGGGCCCTGGCCAACACCGGGGCCCGGGGCACGGAGCAGCGGGTCCTCAAGTCGCCGTGGCGGTTCCGCCGACACGGCGGGTCCGGCCGATGGGTCAGCGAACTCTTCCCGCACATTGCCCGCCGGGTCGACGACCTGTGTTTCCTCCACGGGCTCCACACCGAGGGCGTGGCGCATGGTCCGGCCACCCTGTTCCTGCACTGCGGTTCGACCACCTTCGTCCGGCCGAGCCTGGGCTCCTGGGTCAGCTATGGCCTGGGCACGGAGAATGACAACCTGCCCGGTTTCGTGACGCTCTCGCCCAGCCTTGGCAATGGCGGCGCGAGGAACTGGGGGGCCGCCTTCCTGCCGGCGGTCCACCAGGGCACGCCGTTCGGCTTCGCCGGCCAGACGCCCGGCAGCAGCGTGCGCCTCCGCTGGCTCCCGGAGGCCGGGTCCGATCCCGAGGCCGTCCGCCGCCGCTGGGACCTCGCCCGGGGCCTCAACGCCGCGCAGGCCGAGCGTTGGCCGGGCGACCCCGCCGCCGAGGCCGTGATCGAGTCGTTCGAGCGCGGGTGGCGCCTGCAGTCCGAGGCGCCGGCCATCCTCGATCTGGCCTCCGAGAGTCCCGAGACCCTGTCCCTCTACGGCATCGGCGAGGGACCCACCGACGAGTTTGGCCGCCAATGCCTGGCCGCCCGGCGCCTGTGCGAGGCCGGGGTCCGCTTCGTCCAGGTGACCTACGGCGACAATTCGGCCAACCCGCGATGGGACCAGCATTCGGACCTTCCCCGCCACGCGGTCCATGCCCGGGCGACCGACAAGCCGGTGGCCGGCCTGCTGGAGGACTTGCGACGGCGAGGCCTGCTGGAGGACACGCTGGTCTGGTGGGGTGGCGAATTCGGTCGCACCCCGTACGCCGAGAAGAACGGCACGGGCCGGGACCACAACCCCGGGGGATTCACCGCCTGGCTGGCCGGTGGCGGGGTGAAGGCAGGCCATGCCCACGGGGCCACCGACGAACTCGGGCACTTGGCCGTCGAGGGCCGCTGCCACCTGCACGACCTCCACGCCACCCTGCTGCACCTGCTCGGGTTGGACCACGAGCGCCTGACCTTCCGTCACGACGGTCGCGACCACCGCCTCACCGATGTCCACGGCGAGGTGATCCGGGACATCCTCGCCTGAGTGCCGGCCCATCGGGGCAGGGGGCCGATTGGCGCGGGTGGGGGCGTTTGCACCGCACCGTCGGGGGCGTCGGACCTTCGGCCCGCCTGCGCAATCCTCAGGCCAGCGGCGACAACTCGCGGTGCCAGGGCGTGCTCTGCTCGTAGGCGTGGGCGATGCGGAAGAGGGTCGATTCGCCGAAGGGCTTGCCCAGGAGCTGGAGGCCCACCGGCAGCTTCGGACCGGAGGTGAACCCGCAGGGGAGGCTCAGGCCGCAGATGCCCGCGAGGTTGCACGAGATGGTGAACACGTCGCAGAGGTACATCTGCAGCGGGTCGCTGGACTTCTCGCCGACCTGGAACGCCGGGGCCGGCGTGGTGGGTGTGACCAGGGCGTCCACCGTCTTGAAGGCTTCGAGGAAGTCGTTGCGGATGAGGGTGCGGACCTTCTGGGCGCGCAGGTAGTACGCATCGTAGTACCCGCTGCTGAGCACGTAGGTGCCGAGCATGATGCGCCGCTTGACCTCCGCCCCGAAGCCCTGGCCCCGGGTGCGGCTGTTGAGTTCCATCGGGGTCGCTCCGTCCACCCGCGCGCCGTAGCGGATGCCATCGAAGCGGGCGAGGTTGGCCGAGGCCTCGGCCGGGGCGATGATGTAGTACGTCGCCGCCGCGTACTCGGTGTGGGGCAGGGACACCTCGACGATCTCGGCCCCCAGCGACTCGAGCTGCCGGACCGCCGCCCGCACCGAGGCGTCCACCTCGGGGTGCATGCCGCCGATGAGGTACTCCTTCGGCAGCCCGATCCGCAGGCCCCGGAGCGATTCCTGGAACGCCGAGGAATAGTCCGGCACCGGCTCCGGCATGGACGTCGAGTCCATCGGGTCGTGACCGCTCAGCACCCGGGTCAACAGCGCCGCATCGGCGATGTCCTTGGTGAAGGGACCGATCTGGTCGAGAGAGCTGGCGAAGGCGGTGAGGCCGTACCGGGAGACCCGGCCGTAGGTGGGCTTCACCCCGACCACCCCGCAGAGCGCGGCAGGCTGACGGATGGAGCCACCGGTGTCCGAACCGATGCTGGCGAAGCATTCATGGGCGGCCACGCTGGCGGCGCACCCACCGGAGGAGCCGCCGGGGATCCGCGTGGTGTCCCACGGGTTGAGCGTCGTGAAGAAGGCCGAGTTCTCGGTCGAGCTGCCCATGGCGAACTCGTCCATGTTCAGGCGCCCGAAGACCACCGCGCCGGCCGCCTTGAGCCGTTGCACGACCGTCGCGTCGTAGGGGGAGATGAAGTTTCCAAGGATCCGTGAGGCGCATCCGAGCGGTTGGCCGCGATGGGCGATGACGTCCTTGAGGCTGACCGGCACCCCGAGCAGCGGGTGTGCGCCGGGGTCGGCCTGGCCGGAGGCCCGCAACCGGTCGGCCGCGTCGGCCTGTGCCAGCGCGTCGGCCGGGTCGTGGCTCAGGTAGGCCCGGACCTTCCCGTCGACGCGGGCGATCTGGTCGAGACAGGCCTGCGTGGCCTCGCGGGACGAGACCTCCCCCCGGTGGATCCGGCGGGCCAGTTCGGAAACGGTGAGTCGGTGAAGCATCGTCGGGGCGGAATGGAACAATCGATCCGATCGTCGCGAAAGCGCAAACGGGCGTGGATTCCTGAAAGAACCGGACCCCGGGCGGCGAATCCTCCGGTGCAGACCTCGATTCCTTCCGCCATGGAACCCCTCGAAGCCCTCGTGGCCCTCAATCTCATCCCGGGCGTCGGCCCGGTGCGCACCCGCCACCTGCTCGACCGCTTCGGGGGTGACCCCGTCGCAATCCTCCGGGCCTCCCGGGTCGAGCTCGACTCCGTGCCGGGACTCGGCGGGGCGCAGGCCGAGGCGATCGCGGGCTGGCAGTCGACGGTCGACCTGGACGGCGAGATGCGCCGCATCGCCGCGTCCGGCGTGTCCGTGCTCCCCATCACCGATCCCGGGTACCCGACGCTGCTGCGCCAGATCTACGACCCGCCCCCGGTGCTGTATGTGAAGGGAGGGCTGGTGCCTGAGGATTTTCAGGGGGTCGCGCTGGTGGGTTCCCGCCTCACCTCGCCCTACGGCATGGAGGTCGCACGGAAGTTGGCCCACCAATTGGCCTACACCGGCGTCACCGTGGTCAGCGGCGGGGCCCGTGGGGCCGACACCGCCGCCCACCAGGGGGCCCTGGCGGCGCAGGGCCGCACCGTGGCCGTGCTCGGCACGGGCATCGACCGGGTCTATCCGCCGGAAAACCGGGGGCTTTTCGAGCGCATCACCGAGCAGGGCGCGCTCGTCACCCAGTTCCCCTTCGGCCGCAATGCCGACCGTGGCACGTTCCCGGCGCGCAACCGCATCGTTGCCGGCATGACCCTGGGCACGGTGGTCGTCGAGGCCGGCCTGTCCAGCGGTGCCTTGATCACGGCCGACATGGCCAATGACGAGGGACGCCAGGTCTTCGCGGTGCCGGGCCGGATCGACAACCCGCGCAGCCGGGGATGCCATGACCTCATCAAGAAGGGGGCCAAGCTCTGCGAGGGCATCGAGGACATCCTCGGCGAGTTCGAGCATCGGTTTCCCCCGTCGGAGCGGGCCTCGCGGCCGGCGGCCGACGCGCCCGGGTTCCCGGCCCTCACCCTCAGTCCGGCCGAGCAGGCCGTCTGGGACGCCCTCGGCGACGAGGCGCTCGAGGTCGATCCCCTGATCCGCCGATCGGCCCTGGCTCCGAGCGCCGTCCAGGTGGCCCTCTTCAGCCTGGAGCTCAAGCGGTTGGTGCGCCAGGGACCGGGCGGACGTTTCGAGAGGCTTTGCCGCTCCGATTGAGCCGTCGACCGCCCCTCCGAGCAGGGGCCGCGTTGACGACACGATCACCGGGCTGTTATGAGACCCGGGCTGATGAAACAACCCGCGACCCGGTCCAAGGCCCACTACCGCCGAATCCTGCTCAAGCTCAGCGGGGAGGCCCTCGGGGGCGGTGCCGGCCAGGGCATCGATCCCGAGGCGGTCCACGACATGGCCTGCCAGGTCGCCGAGGTGCAGCGGTTGGGTGTCGAGGTGGTCATCGTGGTCGGTGGCGGGAACATTTTCCGAGGCCTCCAGGGAAGCGAGAAGGGCATCGAGCGGGCCACCGGCGACTACATGGGCATGCTGGCCACCGTGATCAACGCCCTGGCCCTGCAGGATGCCCTGGAGAAGCAGGGGGTTCCCACCCGCGTGCAGAGCGCCATCAACATGACCCAGATCGCCGAGCCCTTCATCCGTCGGCGCGCGGTCCGCCACCTTGAGAAGGGGCGGGTGGTGATCTTCGCCGCCGGCACCGGCAACCCGTATTTCTCCACCGACACGGCCGCCGCCCTCCGCGCCAACGAGATCGGCGCCGAGGCCGTCCTCAAGGCCACCAAGGTCGACGGCATCTACGACAAGGACCCCAAGAAGCACGCCGACGCCAAGCGCTACGACCAGGTCAGCTACACCACGGCGCTCGAGAAGCAGCTCAAGGTCATGGACGCGGCGGCCTTCGCCCTCTGCATGGACAACAAGATGCCCATCGTGGTGTTCGATTTCTTCAAGCCCCACAACCTGCGCAATGTCGTGCTCGGCAAGAAAGTCGGCACCCAGGTGGTCGCCTGAACCCTTGCCTCCCTTTTTCATCGCCCTCCCCCGCCAAACCCGGAATCCCGCGGCCCCAACATCCCGATATCCCACCGACCATGACCATCGACGAAGTCCTTTTCGAAGCCGAGGAGCGGATGCTCAAGACCGAGGAGCACGTGCTCAACCAGTTCGCCGGGGTGCGTACCGGCAAGGCGTCGCCCTCGCTCATCGAGAACGTGCTGGTCGAGGCCTACGGGTCCAACATGCGCCTCAAGGAACTGGCCACGATCACCGCTCCCGAGGCCCGCATGCTGATGGTCCAGCCCTTCGACCAGTCCAACATGAAGGCCGTCGAGAAGGGCATCCAGGCCTCCGGTCTCGGTCTCAATCCGGCCTCCCAGGGGCGCTTCATCCGCATCGTCCTGCCGGACTTGAGCGCCGAGCGTCGTCAGGAATTCGTCAAGATCTGCAAACGCATCGCCGAGGAGGGGCGGGTCGCCATTCGCAATGAACGCCGTCAGGCCATCGAGGCCCTCAAGAAGACCAAGAACGACGGCGGTGTCTCCGAGGACGCCATCAAGACCGCCGAGACCGAGGTGCAGAAGTTGACCGACTCCTTCATCGCCAAGCTGGACCAGCACCTGGCGGCCAAGGAGAAGGAAATCCTGACCGTCTGACGGGCGGGGTGGATCCCGGAGGGGCGCCCGGGAAGGCTGGAGTGCAACAGGAAGGGGGCGCCGCAAAAAGCGGCATTGACTTCGGGCAGGACCCGCAGTAGCGCTTTTCAAACAAGCCCCCCTCTTGAGCCGCTGCACCCCCCGGAGCACCATGCCGTTGCCTCGCATCTCTGAAACGGAATGGGAGATCATGCGGATTGTCTGGAAACGACAACCCGTGACCTCGGCGGATGTCATTGCCGAACTTCAACAAGGCGACCCGTCCTGGCGTGCGGTCACGGCCAAGACCCTGCTGAATCGCCTCGTGCGCAAGGGGGCTCTTTGCTTCGAATCCATCGGGCGCATCTACCACTACAGCGCCCGGGTCCCCGAGTCCGAGTGCGTCGCCGCAGCCACCCGATCGTTCCTTGAACGGGTCTTCGGGGGATCCCTCTCCGGCATGATGGCCCACTATGTCGAGCACCGGAAGCTTTCGCGAACCCAGGTGAAGGAATTGCGCCGGATCCTCGAGGGCGAATCCGAGGGTTAGGCCCAGGGTTGGGCAAGAAACTTGCTGGCATTTTCGGACACGCACCAGCGTTCCGAAATGAACCCGGAGATCGTTCGCGCCCTCGGATGGGGTCTGGTCACCGCCTCTGCCCAGGCGGCGGCGCTCGGTTGTCTGGTCCTTGCGGTCCGCTCGGTGCTGCGGGGGCACCTCTCGCCGGACTGGCGGCTGGCGCTTGGATCCCTGGTGCTCGTCCGGCTGTTCTGGCCTTGGCAGGTT
>Ga0209972_10003568_pt1 | contig 12146 bp, 7 predicted proteins | sample NOAtaG_7_FD_187302 | JGI IMG/M metagenome (GOLD analysis project Ga0209972, IMG submission 187302) | Freshwater lake microbial communities from Lake Erie, under a cyanobacterial bloom - NOAA_Erie_Diel1S_2200h metaG (SPAdes) (version 2) | ecosystem: Environmental > Aquatic > Freshwater > Lake ...
TGGGGCGGAGGATTTGGCGGGGGTGTGTTCGATGCCACGGTGGAGGACGACGGAGGCGAAGCGGGAGCCGGGGCCGGGGCGGGGCGGCGGTGCGGCGGGATCGGGCTGTCCGAAGAGGGAGGTCATGCGGGAGTGGCGGCGCGGTGTGGTTTCATGGCTATGTATGCACGGTGCGGCGGGGACGGTGCGCTAAACTGGTGGCCGGAGGCAGGGAAACGGGCGTGGGGCACTCGGGAGCCGGACGTGGACAACGTGTCAGCAGGTGGCAAGTCGAACGGTGCGGTCGGGGGCGTGGGTCGGTTGGCGTTGGCCAACGGCGCGGTGTTTACGGGGCGGGCGTTTGGGGCGGTGGGGCGTGGGGTGGCCAAGGCGGCTGAGGTGGTGTTCAACACGGCGATGGTGGGGTATCAGGAAGCGCTGACCGATCCGTCGTACACCGGGCAGATTCTGGTGATGACGCCGAGCCAGGTGGGCAACTACGGGGTGAACCGGGAGGATGTGGAGAGCCGCAAGGTGCAGGTGGCGGGGTTTGTGATCCGGGAGTTGTCTGGGGTGGCGAGCAACTTCCGCAGCACGCAGACGCTGGCGGCGTATCTGGCGCAGGCCGGGGTGCTGGGGCTGGAGGGGATCGACACGCGGGCGCTGACGCGGCTGCTGCGGACGGGCGGTGTGATGCAGGGGGTGATTTGCGATGATGCGTCGGTGAGCGATGCGGGCCTGGTGGCCCGGGCCAAGGCGGCGGCGCCGATGGCGGGGCAGAATCTGGTGCCGCTGGTGGGGTGCGCCAAGAAGGAGGCGTGGGGTGAGGATCTGGGTGAGTGGTCCATGACTCGGCAGTTGCCGGGGGTGTTTGGCGGGGAGCGGCGGGGCGGGAAGCTGCGGGTGCTGGCGCTGGACTGCGGGGCCAAGAGCAACATTCTGCGGAACCTGAGCGACCGCGGGTGTGAGGTGGAGTTGCTGCCTCATGGGACCAGCGGGGCGGAGATTCGCGGGAAGTTTGAGCGGGGGGAGTTTGACGGGCTGTTTATCAGCAACGGCCCGGGCGACCCGGCGGCGGTGCACGCGACGATCGCGGCGCTGCGGGAGGTGGTGATGGGGCCGGCGACGGCGCGCGGGCATGTGCCGGCGTTTGGGATCTGCCTCGGGCACCAGTTGCTGGGGCTGGCGGTGGGGGCGAAGACATTCAAGCTGCCGTTCGGGCATCGCGGGGCGAACCAGCCGGTGAAGAACCTGCTGACCGGGCGGGTGGAGATCACCAGCCAGAACCACGGCTTTGCGGTGGACCCGGAGAGCCTGAAGGCGGCGGGCGGGGAGCCGACGCACGTACACCTGAACGATGGGACGCTGGCGGGCTTCCGGCTGACGGATCGGCCGGTGTTCTGCGTGCAGTATCACCCCGAGGCTTCGCCGGGGCCGCACGACAGCGCGTATCTGTTCGACGCGTTCGTGCAGATGATGCGGGACCGCAAGCCGACGCGGTTTGTGGTGCAGGCTGAGGGCAAGCCGGCGCTGCAGCCGGCGGGTGTGTGAGGCTGAGATTGGATGCTGGGGCGGGGGTGTGACGCAGGGCTGAGGATCAGCCGGCGCGGCGTTGCTGCTTTTCCTCGCGACGCCACTGCGCGAGGATGGCGACGCAGCGGCGGACGTAGGGGATGCCGCTGACGACGGTGAGAATGAGTGTGAGCCAGACGAGGACGTCGATCAGCGAGCGGCCCCAGGGGGTGGGGTCGGAGGGGATGGCGACGGCGGAGACGGGGGCGACGGCGATGAGCACCAGGACGGCGGGGACCAGGACACTCTGGAGGATCATCTTCCACTTGCCCCACCAGTCGGAGGCGAAGGTGATGCCCTGGCCCTCGAGCACGCCTCGGATGGAGGTGACCAGCAGTTCGCGGGCGAGCATGAGGACGACCATCCAGGGGTAGACGCCGCTGAGCTGGATGCCTTTGCCGGAGAAGGGGTGGGTTTCGGGGAGGGGCTGCCAGAAATCCGGGCCGGCGAGGAAGACGAAGGCGCCGACGATGAGGATCTTGTCGGCGAAGGGGTCCATGATGCGGCCGAAGACGCTTTCGACCTTCCACTTGCGGGCGAGGTGGCCGTCGAGGGCGTCGGTGAGGCCGGCGATGCCGAAGAGGGCGGCGGCGAGGAGGAGGAACCAGTCGATGCCGGCGAAGAGGGTGGTGCGGGTGACGGCGGGGGAGTGGTCAAGCCGCCAGGCGGTGAGGACGGCGAAGAAGACGACCGCCATGACGACGCGGGAGGCGGTGAGCCAGTTGGGGAGGAGGCGGCGGAGGGCGGAGATCTCGGGCGCGGCGGCGACCGGGCGGGCGGGTGAGGCGGCGCGTTGGGGGGCGTTCGGGTTGGCGAGGTTCTGACCGAGGGAGGTCATCGGCGCGGCATGGTAAGGAGAGCGCGTGGCCCTGGGCGGCGGGGGCTGGGGCGGCGTGGTTGGCGGGGTGGCATGGGGTGAGTGCCCCAAGCGGAGGCTAAGTGACAGGTTGTCCACGATGATCAAAGTGGAGGACAAGTGGAGAGATGGGGACGGATGGGTGGCCCCCCGGGTGGAAGGGGGGCTTACCCCTCTCTACCCTGTCGCCCTCAAAGCCCGAACGGAACCCGCGAAGCGAAGTGCGGCGGGATGTGTTCGGGTGGAGATACGCGGAGTCGCCGTCCTTGGATCACCCATTGAGCCCGATTTTGCTGTACGCCGGCTGCGGTCTGGGGGCCTTGGCCGTGGCGTTGTCGATGCCCAGAAAGAACTTCAACCCGTACGTGGTTGGGGCGGTTCTGGGAGCGGCGGCGCTGGGGCTGGTGATGTTCGGGCTTTGGTGGAAGCACCCGGAGAGCCTGCCGAATCTGCACTTCTACCTGTTCTCGGCGATTGCGCTGGGGGCGGCGTTGCGTGTGATCACGCATCCGCGGCCGGTGTACGCGGCGTTGTATTTCGTGCTGACGATTCTGGCGTCGGCGGGGTTGTATCTGATCCTGTCGGCGGAGTTCATGACCTTCGCGCTGATCATCGTGTACGCGGGCGCGATTCTGATCACGTATCTGTTTGTGATCATGCTGGCGACGGAAAGCCCGACGGAAGAGCAGCCCGATGCGCTGAACGAGTATGACCGGGTGGCCAGGGAGCCGGTGACGGCGACGCTGGCGGGGTTTGTGCTGCTGGCGGGGCTGAGCACGCTGTTTACGGTGGACCTTGGGAAGATGGCGGCCCGGCCTGAACTGATGGCGGGGGACCGGCAGCTGGCGATCATGGCTCGGAAGGTGGAGCCGATCCTCAAGGAGGCGGGGCTGCTGAAGGAGGGGGAGACGGTCAAGGCGGAGCCGTATTCGCGTGCGGCGTGGGGCGGGGCGCAGGACGGGGATCCGACGCTGGATGCGATCACGGTGACGGGGCCGGGGGGCGAGCGCCGGATCACGAGGGATCAGTGGCCGGCGAATCTGAAGCTGAGCAACTCGGAAGGGGTGGCGTTCTCGCTGATTGATGCGCACCCGGCGGCGATCGAGATCGCGGGCGTGATTCTGCTGATGGCGATGCTGGGGGCGGTGGTGCTGGCCCGCAAGAAGGTGGAGATGGATGAGCGGGCGATGGCGGCGGCGATGGCGCGTGAGCGGTCGCCGATGAAGGGTGATGAACTGGGCATTGAGGGGCGGTTCGCGCAGCCGGGCGTGGGCGAAGGAGGCGCAGCGTGAGCATGGACGTGCTGATGACCCTGGGGCAGGGGCCGTTGCCGGCGGAGATGGGGCCGGTGACGCTGTACCACTACCTGTTCGTGTCGGCGGCGATGTTCTGCATCGGGCTGATCGGTTTTCTGACCCGGCGGAACCTGATCATCATGTTCCTGTGCACGGAGCTGATGTTTCAGGCGGCGGGGGTGGCGCTGGTGGCGTTCAGCCGGTTTCACCTGAATCACACCGGTGAGACGTTCGTGATCTTCGTGCTGACGGTGGCGGCGGCGGAGGCGGCCCTGGCGCTGGCTCTGGTGGTGCTGCTGTTCCGGCGGAAGGAGACGCTGGACGGGACGAGCTGGACGGAACTGAAGGGCTGACCTTCGGTGGTTGGGGGAGGTTGAGAGACAGAGCGGTGGGGTGAGTGGAAGTCGGGCAGAAGGCCTGCAAGGGGCGGGGGACGGGCTCCAACAAAGGCGAAGCGTGACAGAGACCATCACACAACTTGCGGGGCTGCTGGAACCGGTGCTTGGGGGCGTGCTTGCGACGGCGGGGAGCGCGGGCTCTCCGGCGGCGGCGGGCGCGGCCGGGGCGGGGGCCGGGCCGGCTGCGGGGCCGATGTGGGCGGCGCTGATTCCGGGGTTGCCGATCCTGGGGTCGGTGCTGTGCCTGCTGTACGCGGTGCTGGGGATCAAGAACAAGCTGCCGGCGATCACGACGGTGGCGCTGCTGGCGGCGTCGTTCGTGCTGACGGCGGTGCTGTTTGTGAATCACAACGGCCAGCCGCAGGTGGTGCACCTGTTCAACTGGTTCGACTTGGCATGGGGGACGGGCAAGGGCGAGCACCTGCTGGCGGGGTTTGCGTACTACATCGACAACCTGACGCTGCTGTGGATGCTGTTTGTGACCGGGCTGGCGGCGCTGATTGCGCTGTACAGCAGCGAGTACATGAGCCATGACGTGGGGCTGGGGTACTGCCGGTTCTTCGGCGCGTTCAACCTGTTCGTGTTCTCGATGTCGTGCCTGGTGATGGGCGACAACCTGCTGCTGATGTTCCTGGGGTGGGAGGGCGTGGGGTTGTGCTCGTACCTGCTGATCGGGTACTTCTACACCAAGCCGGCGGCGGTGGCGGCGGCGAAGAAGGCGTTCATCGTCAACCGCATCGGCGACCTGGGGCTGGTGCTGGGCGTGATGCTCACGTTCGTGGTGTTCGGGACGGTGGAGTACGCCAAGCTGTTTCCGATGATGGCGGCGGGGCTTGACGGGGCGGGGCGGCCGGTGGCGGACTGGGTGACGTGGGTGATTCCGGCGCTGCTGACCGTGGGCGCCTTCGGCAAGTCGGCGCAGTTGTTCTTCTATGTGTGGCTCCCGGACGCGATGGAAGGCCCGACGCCGGTTTCGGCGCTGATCCACGCGGCGACGATGGTGACGGCGGGCGTGTTCCTGATCGCCCGGCTGTACCCGCTCTACACACTGGACCCGGACCTGCGGGTGCTGACGTTCGTGGCCTGGTCGGGCGCCATCACGGCGTTCTGGGCGGCGACGATCGAGATGGCGATCTTCGACATCAAGCGGGTGATGGGTTACTCGACCATCAGCCAGCTGGGGTTCATGTTCGCGGGGCTGGGGCTGCTCTCGCCGGTGGGGGCGGCGTTCCACACCTTCACGCACGCGTTCTTCAAGGCGACGCTGTTCCTCGGCGTGGGCGCGGTGATGCACGGCTTCGGCGGCCAGCTTGACCTGCGGCGGCTGTCGGGCGTGGCGTGGATGCGGGGCTTCGGGCTGGTGGGTGTGGCGATGCTGATCGGGTCGATCAACCTGTCGGGCGTGCCGTTTACGGCGGGCTTTTTCAGCAAGGACATGATCCTGGCGCAGGGATTCACCACGCCCAACAGCATGATCGGCGGGGCGTCATGGGTGGCGTGGCTGCTGCTGATCACGGCGGGCATGACGGCGTACTACACCTTCCGGACCTACTTCCGCGTGTATGCCGGGCCGAAGGAGTTTGTGCCGGGCGATGATGCGGAACTGCTGGACCTGGGGCGGCACCCCAAGGGCGTGTCGCTGGATGAGTGGCACAAGCAGCACGGGCATGGCCATGGTCATGGGCACGGGCACGGCGACCATGGGCACGGTGGCGGGCATGGGCATGGTGACGGGCATGGGCACGGCACGGACTTCAAGTCCTCGGGGCGGGTGGACTTTGACCCGACCACCGAGGAGTTTGATCCGCACCCGCCGGGCTTTGCGATGAAGGCTGCGATCGCGGCCTGCATGGTGCTGGCGGTGCTGGCGGCCGGGCTGTACTTCGTGAAGGCTCCGTCGCTGGCCGGCTCGGAGCACGGCGGGTGGGTGGGCTCGATGGTGCACAACTCGTCGGCGGCGCTGCACGTGGAGGGGCTGGGGGACGCCGGCAAGGCGGTGGAGTTCCGTGGGGCTTCGCACACGACGCAGAGCTTCCTGGGCCTGGATCCGCACGCGGTGATGTACTACGTGTCGGCCGGGGTGGGGCTGCTGGGCATCCTGATCGCGGCGTATCTGCACGGGCCCAAGGGGTGGCAGGGCCTGTTCATCGGGTCGCGCACGGTGGCGGCGACGAGCCGGGCTGACGGCCTGGCGAACCTGTTCGGCCCGCTGACCACCGCGGCGCGGAACAAGTACTACGTGGACGAGATCTACAACTTTGTCATCCGCGTGCCGCTGCTGGTGCTGGGGCACGTGTTCCACCTGATTGACAAACTGCTGGTGGACGGCCTGGTGAACGCGTTCGGGCGGGCGCCGCGGGCGGCGGGGAACGCGGCCCGGGTGGGCCAGAGCGGCGTGCTGAACGGGTATGCGGTGGGCATGGCGGCGGGCATCGCGCTGCTGGTGGTGCTCGCGTTTATGGCGATGAACTGAGGAGATTCGACGGCCCATGCTTCTTTCGCTGATCCTCATTCCGCTGATTGCCGCGGCCCTGGTGCCGCTGAGCCCCAAGCGGCTGGTACGTCCGCTGGCGCTGGTGGGGACGCTGATCCCGCTGGGGCTGGTGGTGTGGCTGCTGGGCGCGTACTCGTGGACCAAGCCGGGTGGTGTGCCGACGGACCTGGCGATGACGGTGGGGGCGTTGCCGGACCTAGGGATCGCGCTGAGCTTGAACATTGACGGGCTGTCGATGTCTCTGGTGGCGCTGACGGCGCTGCTGGGGCCGATCTGCGTGGTGGGTTCGTACAGCGCCATCACGGCGCGGGTGCGGACGTACTACGGGTGGCTGCTGGTGCTGCAGGCGGCGATGACGGGGGTGTTCCTGGCGCGTGACGCGGTGCTGTTCTACGTGTTCTTCGAGTTCACGCTGGTGCCGATGTTCGTGCTGATCGCGCTGTTCGGGAGCACGAACCGGCGGGCGGCGGCGATCAAGTTCTTCCTGTACACCTTCGTGGGGTCGGTGATCGCGCTGGCGGGCATCGTGTACGTGGCGTGGTTCAACGCGACGGTGCTCAAGGGCGGGCTGACGTTCAACATCGCGGCGCTGGTGCAGGCCGGGCAGCAGATGCCGGCGAGCACGCAGGGCTGGGTGCTGCTGGCCTTGATGCTGGGCTTTGCGGTGAAGGTGCCGCTGTTCCCGCTGCACACGTGGCTGCCGCTGGCGCACACTGAAGCGCCGACGGCCGGCTCGGTGGTGCTGGCCGGCGTGCTGCTGAAGCTGGGCACGTACGCGATCTATGTTCTGGCGATTCCGATGTGCCCGCAGGCGGCGGAGCACTATGCCCCGTTCGTGGCGACGCTGGCGATCATCGGGTGCATCTACGGCGGGCTGATCTGCTGGGTGCAGACGGATGTGAAGAAGCTGGTGGCGTACTCGTCGGTGGCCCACCTGGGCTTTTGCATGCTGGGCATGTTCGCGTTCAACGCGGCGGGCCTGCAGGGCTCGATCCTGTACATGATCAACCACGGCCTGAGCACGGGCGCGTTGTTCCTGTGCATCGGCATGATGTACGAGCGGTACCACACGCGGAACATGTCGGAGATCGGCGGTCTGGCCAAGCGGATGCCGATCTGGGCGACGTTCATGGTGTTCTTCACCATGGCGTCGGTGGGGCTGCCGGGGACCAACGGGTTTATCTCGGAGTTCCTGTGCGTGATGGGGGCGTTCCAGGCGGGCGACCAGTTGGGCTCGTTCCCGGGGAACACGGGCGGCAACCTGGGCCCGTGGTACGCGGCGGTGGCGGGGACGGGGATGATCATCGCGGCGATCTACCTGCTGTACATGCTGGGCAAGGTGGTGTTCGGGCCGCTGAAGGAGCCGCACGGGCACGGCGGGCATGGGGACCACGCCGACCATGGCGGCGGGCACGGCCATGAGGCCGGGCACGGGGCGCACGGGCATGACGGTCATGCGGGCGGTCTGCCGGCGGACCTGACGGGTCGGGAGATCGGGGTTCTGGTGCCGCTGGCGGCGCTGTGCCTGGGTCTGGGGCTGTACCCCAAGCCGCTGATGGACATGGTTCAGCCGGCGGTGGACAAGCAGATCGCGACGATCGAGCGTGTTCGGGAGGGCAAGTCGCCGAAGGCTCCGCCGGCCAAGCCGCTGCCGGCGGGCGCGACCTCGGCCCAGGCTGAGCCTGCGGATGTCGGGGCGGGAGCGGGGGCGGAGATGAGCATGACCACCACGACGGAGGCGGGCCTGTGATCGACAAGATCCACGCTTTGTGGCCGGAGATTTCGCTGTTCGCGGCGACCTGCCTGATCATGATTCTCGGCGTGAGCCGGAACGTGAAGGTGCGGAACCTGTGCGCACCGCTGGCGGCGGCCTCGCTGGCGCTGGCTGGGGTGCTGGCGATCACGACGACGCCGGCGGGGGCGGGGGCGCTGCCGCACATGGCCGAGTACGGCAAGGCGATCGCGGCGGTGGTGGGTCTACTGCTGCTGCTGGCGATGACCGGGCTCCCGGACCGCGAGTATGAGGCGATGGTGGCCCGAACGGGCAAGTTCGACCCGCTGCGGAACACGCGGGGGGAGTTCTGGTCGTTCTTCCTGTTCTCGATCACCGGTTTGATGCTGTGCGCCGGGTCGGAGGATCTGATCCTGCTGTTCCTGGCGCTGGAGCTGACCAGCCTGCCGACGTACATCATGGTGACGATGTCGACGGCGAGGAACCGCTCGATGGAAGCGGGGGTGAAGTACTTCTTCCTGGGGGCGCTGGGTGCGGCGACGTTCCTGTACGGCTTTGCGCTGCTGTATGGGGCGACGGGCACGACCAACTTCGCCAAGATGCACCTGATTCTCTCTGAGCAGGTGGCGGCGGGCGGGCTGAGCGGCATCGCCATTGCCGGCATCGTGCTGTCGGTGCTGGGCATCTGCTTCAAGATCGCGGCGGTGCCGATGCACTTCTACACCGCCGACGTGTACCAGGGCGGCTCGGCCTCGATGTCGGCCTTCCTGGCGTTCGTGCCCAAGGCGGCGGGCTTCTTCGCCCTGATGCTGGTGCTGTCAGCGATCGGGTGGACCAGCGCGTCGGCGGGCGGGGCCGGGCACGGGCAGTTGCCCGAGCCGGTGCACACGATCCTGTGGGTGATCGCGGCGCTGACGATGACGATCGGCAACGTGCTGGCGATCCTGCAGAACTCGGTGAAGCGGATCCTGGCGTACTCCTCGATCGCGCACTCGGGCTACATGCTGGTGGGCATCATCGCGGGTCCGGGGCTGGATGCGGCGTCGTTCAGCACCAACGGGCTGGCGGCGGTGCTGTTCTACCTGCTGACCTACGGCGTGATGGGCTTGGGCGCCTTTGCGGTGCTGGCCTCGCTGGAGCGGCGTGCGGCGGATGGCGTGGCCGACGAGATTGACTCGGTGGATGACCTGCGCGGGCTGTGCCAGACGGCCCCGGTGCTGGGGTGGACGATGGTGCTGTCGTCGGTGGGCCTGCTGGGCCTGCCCCCGCTGCTGGGCTTCTTCGGCAAGTTGCCGCTGTTCACGGCGGGCATCGCTGCCGGCGAATACGCCCTAGTGGTGATCCTGGGTGTGAACTCGGCGATCGCGGCGTTCTATTACCTGCGGCTGGTGTGGGTGTGCCTGCTTGAGTCGCCGGACCTGAGCAAGAAGGCGAGCATGACGGCGGCGCCGTTCCCGCTGCGGAACCTGGCGGGCACGCTGTCGGCGGTGGCGGTGGTGGGGCTCGGGTTGAGCCTGTTCTTCTGGCCGCTCACGCAGGTGGCGTTGCGGGCGGGTGAGTACCGGGCTCCGCGGGCGACGCAGCCAGTGTCGGGGGCTGCTGAGGAGCAGGTTCCGGCCAAGCCGGTGACCGTGCCTGAGGCGGAGAAGGTGGCGGCGGCGAAGACGCCGGCCTGAGGCGGCGTGCGGTCCAGTGAAAGTCATTGACGCGGCCGGCAGGGCGAACCTGCCGGCCGCGGTTTGTTTGCGGGGGCCGTCGTTGGGCGGCTCAGCGGGCTTCGGGGCGCCAGCGCTGGGCGATGGGCATGCGGCGGCCGCTGCCGAAGGCGACGCCGGTGATCTTCAGGCCGATGGGGGCCTGCTTGCGCTTGTACTCGGCGAGGTCGATCAGGCGGATCATGCGGCGGAGGACGGCGTGGTCGTAGGCCATCTCGGCGAGGATCTCGGGGACGGGCTGGTGGCGTTCGACGTAGCGCTCGATGAGTTCATCAAGGACGGGGTAGGGGGGGAGGCTGTCCTGGTCGGTCTGGTTGGGGCGGAGTTCGGCGCTGGGGGGCTTGGTGATGGTGTCGTGCGGGATGGGCGGGGCGGCGAGGGTGGGGATGCCCAGTGCGGCCCAGTTGGCGTTGAGCCAGTTGGCCAGGCGGTAGACCCAGTGCTTGGTGACGTCGGAGAGGACGGCCAGGCCGCCGTTCATGTCGCCATAGAGGGTGCAGTAGCCGACGGCCAGCTCGCTCTTGTTGCCGGTGGTGAGCAGGAGGTGGCCGAACTTGTTGGACAGGGCCATGAGCAGCGTGCCCCGGACGCGGGACTGGAGGTTCTCTTCGGTGACGTCCGGCGGGCGGCCGGCGAAGACGGGGGCGGTGATGCCTTCCAGGGCGGTGACGGCGGAGTCGATGGGCAGGAGGTGGTAGGGGCAGGCGAGGCGCTGGGCGAGGGCGTGGGCGTCGGTGATTGAGCCGGGGCTGGAGTAGCGGCTGGGCATGGCGACGCCGACGACGTTGGCGGGGCCGAGGGCGGCGGCGGCGAGGACGGCGGTGACGGCGGAGTCGATGCCGCCGGAGAGGCCGAGGACGGCGGAGCGGAAGCCGGTTTTGCGGGCGTAATCGCGGATGCCGGTGACCAGGGCGGCGAAGAGGAGGTCTTCGGCGGGCGGGAGATCGATCGCGGGGGAGGCGGTGGGTGATGGGTGGCCGGGGAGGGGGACGTCGACCAGCTGGGGCTGGGCGGTGAAGGGGGCGGCGGCGGCGAGGGGACGGCCGGCGGCATCGAAGCCGAAGGCGGCGCCGTCGAAGATGAGTTCGTCGTTGCCGCCGAGCTGGTTGACGGCGAGGATGGGCAGGCGGTGGGTGGCGGCGTGCCGCTGAACCAGGGCGCGGTGGCGGGCGGATTTGCCGAGGACGAAGGGGCTGGCGGAGGGGTTGACGATGAGCTGCGCGCCGGCGGCGGGGTCGGCGGGTGGGCGGACGAGTTCGGCGAGGGGATCGGGTGCGTCGAGATAGCGCTGGGAGAAGCCGACGTCTTCGCCCCGCCAGAGGTCTTCGCAGATCGAGAGGCCGACGCGGACGGGGGGGCCGGCGGCGGTGGGCACGGAGATGACCACGGGGCCAGGGCCGGGGATGAAGTAGCGGTCTTCGTCGAAGACGTCGTAGGTGGGGAGGAGGCGTTTGCGGTAGACGGCCAGGGTGGCTCCGCCTCGGGCGGCGATGAGGGCGTTGAAGAGGCCCTGGGCGGGGTGGGGGGGATGGGCGCTGGGCTGCACGGGCACGGGGGCGCCGAAGACGATGGTGAGGGCGGCGGGAGCGGCGGCGATCAGGCGGTCGGCGGCGGTCTGGCAGGCGTGGAGGAAGCCGGGGGAGAGGAGGAGGTCTTTGGGCGGGTAGCCGGTGAGGGCGAGTTCGGGGAAGACGGCCAGGTCGGCGCCGGCGTCAGCGGCGGCGCGGGCCTGGGCGAGGATCTCGGCGGCGTTGGCATCGAGGTCGCCGATGGTCGGGTTGGTGCGGCAGAGTGCGACGCGCATTGGGGGATGGTAGAGGAAGCGGGTGCGGGGGCGCGGCGTGGGGTATGCTGGTGTGAGGGGAGCAGTGGAGGTCGACGATGACGCAGTGGTTGTTGCTTGTGCACGCGGCGGCGACGCTGATGATGACGGGGCTGGTGCTGTTTGTGGCGGTGGTGCATTACCCGCTGATGGCGGCGGTGGGGGCGGGGGAGTTTGTGGAGTATGAACGGCGGCACGTGGCGCGGACGACGTGGGTGGTGGCTCCGCTGATGCTGGTGGAGGCGGGGTGCGTGGCAGGGTTGGTGCTGGCGGGGGCGGGGTG
>Ga0209972_10003574_pt1 | contig 12133 bp, 5 predicted proteins | sample NOAtaG_7_FD_187302 | JGI IMG/M metagenome (GOLD analysis project Ga0209972, IMG submission 187302) | Freshwater lake microbial communities from Lake Erie, under a cyanobacterial bloom - NOAA_Erie_Diel1S_2200h metaG (SPAdes) (version 2) | ecosystem: Environmental > Aquatic > Freshwater > Lake ...
AGTGCAGAAGTAATTTGTCCCAATGAACAATACTGTGCTACGGTCATAAGCGATTCAAACATATTTTTATTTTGAATGGCTGATTGTTGCAATGCTTTAAGCAGTTGCTCACTTTCCTTTAGGTTTGAATTATGTAGTTTTTGTAGCATCTCTATCTGATATTCTTTCTCCTCTGAGGTTGCCCGTATCACCTCACGCGGTAAAATAGTTGGTGAACCTTTTGAACTTAAAAAGGTGTTTACTCCAATAATGGGATATTCTCCGGTATGTTTCAGCGTTTCGTAATAAAGGCTTTCCTCCTGAATTTTACCACGTTGATACATCGTTTCCATGGCGCCGAGCACACCACCTCGCTCCGTGATGCGTTCAAATTCCTGAAGCACGGCTTCTTCAACCAGGTTAGTTAATTCGTCAATGATAAATGAGCCCTGGAGTGGATTTTCATTTTTTGCCAATCCTAATTCGCGGTTGATAATGAGCTGTATGGCCATAGCACGACGTACACTCTCTTCTGTGGGCGTGGTAATAGCCTCATCGTAAGCATTCGTGTGCAGTGAGTTGCAATTATCATAAATTGCATAGAGTGCCTGTAGTGTAGTGCGTATATCATTAAAATCTATTTCCTGTGCATGCAAACTACGTCCGCTCGTTTGTATATGATACTTTAACATCTGTGAGCGTTCATTGGCGCCATATTTATGTTTCATGGCTTTGGCCCATATTCTCCTAGCTACACGGCCTATAACAGCGTACTCCGGATCGATACCGTTAGAAAAGAAAAAAGAAAGATTGGGAGCAAAGTCATCGATGTGCATGCCGCGGCTCAGATAATACTCGGCATAAGTAAATCCGTTAGCCAGAGTGAAGGCCAGTTGGGTTATCGGATTTGCGCCTGCCTCGGCAATATGGTATCCACTGATTGATACAGAATAAAAATTGCGGACTTTATTACGAATGAAATAATCCTGCACATCGCCCATCAGACGCAAAGAGAATTCAGTTGAAAAAATACATGTATTCTGAGCCTGATCTTCTTTTAATATATCTGCCTGTACGGTGCCACGAACAGCACTCAACGTAAACGACTTTATTTTCTCATACAGCTCTCGTTCCAATACCTGATCGCCGGTTACACCTAATAACATAAGGCCAAGGCCATCATTACCCTGAGGCAGTGCCCCTTGATAAGTAGGCTGATGGGTATTTTTTTTCTGATATATTTTTCTGATCTCTGCCTCTACGGCTTCGGTTAATCCTTCATTACGTATATGTAACTCACATTGCTGATCGATAGCGGCATTCATAAAGAACGCTGTCAATATCGCCGCAGGACCATTGATCGTCATGCTTACGGAGGTCTTTGGATCAGCAAGATTAAATCCACTATATAGTTTTTTTGCATCATCAAGGCAACAGATGCTCACGCCACTATTCCCGATCTTACCATATATATCCGGTCTATGATTGGGATCATTGCCATATAACGTAACCGAATCAAATGCTGTAGACAATCGCTTAGCCGGCATACCCAGTGATACATAATGAAAGCGTTTATTCGTTCGTTCCGGACCGCCCTCACCGGCAAACATTCTAGTGGGGTCTTCTCCCTCACGTTTAAATGGGAATACACCTGCAGTATAAGGAAATTCACCCGGGAAATTTTCCTGTAGTACCCAACGTACAATCTCTCCCCAATTCTCATAATCCGGCGTGGCAACTTTGGGAATTCTTGATTGCGACAAGGATACGGTAAAGGGTTTTACACGAACATCTTTTCCACGTACCTTGTATACAAATTCTTCTGCGTGGTATTGGCTACAAGTAGTTTTCCAGTCGGCTAATATTTTTTTCAGCGGGCCATATAATTTGAGATCTTGCTCTTCATACATTTTCTGTAATTCCTTCTTCAAACGGTCCTTATCGGCCAATCCACTGCTATCAACTTTAGAAAGCGTGTACTGAATACTGAATAGCGTAGTTGCAATTTCGGTTTGCTCCTTAACCCACTGATCATATCTGCGGTTATTTTCTGCAATCTCACTGAGATATCGGATTCGTGCAGGCGGGATGATATAAATTTTTTCACTCATCTCTGCCGTTACCTCAAATGTGGATTTGAACGGAGTCGTTGTTTTTTCATTCAGTTTATGAATCACAGCTTTATATAATTGATTCATGCCCGGATCATTAAACTGAGAGGCGATTGTGCCATAAACCGGTAAGGACTCATCTGACGCGTCCCATAGCTGATGGTTACGTTTATATTGTTTTTTAACATCACGTAATGCATCCAGTGCACCACGTTTATCAAACTTATTCAAAGCAATGATATCAGCAAAGTCAAGCATATCAATCTTCTCAAGTTGAGATGCCGCACCATACTCCGGAGTCATAACATATAGACTTGCATCACTATGTTCGATAATCTCCGTGTCGCTTTGTCCAATGCCGGATGTTTCAAGGATAATTAAATCAAAACCGGCGGCTTTTACCACATCGATGGCATCTTTTACATATCGGCTTAGGGCCAGATTAGATTGTCTTGTTGCCAAAGAGCGCATGTATACACGCTCATTTTTGATGCTGTTCATTCGTATGCGATCGCCCAGCAAGGCGCCACCTGTTTTACGTTTAGAGGGATCAACGGATAGGATGGCAATGGTTTTATCCTCGAAGTCAAGCAGAAATCGGCGCACCAATTCATCAACCAGAGAGGACTTTCCGGCGCCTCCGGTTCCGGTTATGCCAAGCACCGGAGGTTGCTTTTGTTCCCCGCCGGCAGTATCAATGTGTAAGAATGATTTGATAAAGTTGAACTCTTCTTCATAGTTCTCTGCGCAAGAAATAAGACCGGCTATGATTCGGTGATTTTTTTTCGTTAAACCTTCTGTTAATCCGTCGCGGCTGATTGTAGCAGTTTCTTTCTCATCCTCATTCCATTGATTTTCGGTAATCGGTAAAAAAGAGGAGGGATGTCCTGTGGCAAAATCTGCTTTTTGAAGCAAGTCGTTGATCATGCCCTGAAGTCCCATAGCACGGCCATCATCAGGATGATAGATTCTGGCAATGCCATATTGATGTAATTCTTTGATTTCGTCGGGCAGAATGGTTCCTCCGCCTCCTCCGAAAATTCGGATATGTGAACAGTTCCGCTCTTTTAACAGATCGAACATGTATTTAAAATATTCCATATGACCACCCTGATAGCTGGTCATAGCGATGCCCTGGGCGTCTTCTTGGATGGCACAATCCACAACTTCCTGAACGCTCCTATCGTGCCCAAGATGAATAACTTCAGCTCCGCTACTTTGTATGATTCGACGCATTATATTGATGGCCGCGTCGTGACCATCAAATAGGGATGCAGCGGTGACAATTCGGATTTTATGTTTAGGTTGATAAGGTTGTTGTTCTTTCATGGTAATACGTTTCGAGCACGCGTTTGTGCTGCAATTTATTAAACCCTGATTAAACTACAAGCTATGTTTAGTATGCATTTGTATAATAGGAATAAGGATAAATAACTTATTTGGTAAATTGCCCGGATTATTGTTTGTCAAGGATTATCTTCAATTGATAGCTCTTGGTTGATTTGTTGGTAAGCATGTTGCTCCGCAACCAGGGGTTCAGAATTTTTAATTCTTTATAGGTCATTTTATATAACGCCGCAAAATCGGTTAATGAAGCAATAGCGGTATCTATACTTATTGATTTGAAAGCATGAGGTTTGTATAAATCAGTCTCGCTGATCATAAACCCATATTTTGAGGGAGATCGAAGTATCTCCTTTAGTGCCAGAATACGAAATACGTATCGCGATGTCTCCGTGTTAAGGTGTAAATCATAGTAGTTTGTTTGCTTTTGACTGAACGAAACTTCGTCCAGTCCGGTAAGTCCCATGTTGTATGAGGCTGCTGCCATAGTCCAGTTGCCGAATTTCTGATAGGATTTTTGAATATACTTGCAGGCGGCAATTGTTGATTTTTCGAAATGATAGCGCTCATCTACTTCATTGTTTATTTCTAGACCGTAGGATTTTCCAGTTTCTTCCAAAAATTGCCAGATGCCTGCTGCTTTGGATGGTGACACGAGATTACGGTAACCACTTTCAGCCGCAGCCAGGTAGATGAAATCCTCAGGTATTCCGTACTCTTTAAGGATAGGCTCAACAATTGGTTTTATTTTATTGAACTCTTTAATAATGAGTAAGGTCTGAGATTGCCAGTAGGTGTTGATTAATAGCTCTCTGTCTAACCGTTCTCTTACATCCTGATCATTTAACGGAACCGGCTCACTACAAAAGCTAAGATTATCAGGTAACACAACAGAATAGGTTTTGCCAAGATTGTGATTATCAGTTTTAATGAGGTTTAATTCAGGTTCGTCGGCTTGAGCAGGTATGACGTGATAGAAATAGACATAGACTAGTATACTGACTATAAATAACCCAACAATAACATAAACTGCATTTTTCATGTGTAAGCAATGGTAATATTCTCTGATACCAAGTTAAGAGTAGTTTTGATAATTATCGATAATTTATTTTGAACAATAGACTGCAATCTCCGGATCAAATAATTTAGATATATGTTGATTAACAACACACCAAATTTAATTTAGCATCGTTAATGCTTTGTTACCTTTGTTTCAAATAATATGGTAATGAAAAAGTCAATAGAAGAGTTAGAAAAGATTGCTTCTCAGGTGCGTCGCGACATTGTGCGCATGGTTCATGGTTGCCAAAGTGGTCATCCGGGTGGTTCGCTTGGTTGTGCGGATTTTTTAACGGCATTATACATTGAAATCATGGATTACAAACTGCCATTTTCTATGAACGGCAACGATGAGGATTTGTTTTTTCTTTCCAATGGACACATCTCCCCCCTATGGTATAGCGTGCTCTCCAGGTCTGGATTTTTTGATGTCGCTGAGTTAAAAACATTCAGAAAAATAAATAGTCGACTTCAAGGTCACCCAACGACTCACGAAGAACTACCCGGCATTCGCGTGGCAAGTGGTTCACTCGGACAAGGCCTCTCCGTGGCTTGTGGCGCTGCATTAACAAAGAAGATGAATAAGGATAACAAAACCGTATTCATTCTTACCGGAGATGGCGAACTGCAAGAAGGACAAAATTGGGAGGCTCTCATGTTTGCCGCTCACCATAAACTGGATAATCTTTTGATAACGGTTGATTACAACGGTCAGCAAATTGATGGCTCAACAAAAAAGGTTATGGACCTGGGTGATCTTAAAGCAAAGTTTGAATCATTTGGCCTGATCGTGCTAGAGTTGAATGGGAATAAGATGAACGAAGTTGTTGAAGGCCTGAATAAAGCAAAAAGCTTATTGGGCGCCGGTGCTCCTGTAGCAATTTTGATGAAAACAATTATGGGTTACGGGGTGGATTTTATGATGACCGGTCACGAATGGCACGGTATCGCTCCCAATGATGCCCAACTACAGCGCGCCCTCGAACAACTCCCTTTAACATTAGCCGACTATTGATTCGAACTACACACACAGCACGCTATCTATTTGCAACAATTCTCTTTCTGAGTTTTGTACTTTATAATTGCCCGGATTCATCGGCACAAAGTTTCACTGCGTCCGGAACACAACGCATATTAATTATACTGGATGCATCAGGCTCCATGGCTGCCAAGTGGCAGAGCAAATCCCGTTTTGAATTAGCAAAAGAAATTTTAATCAGTATTACAGACAGTATATATAAGAGCAACAAAAATATCGAGTTTGGATTGCGTGTTCTCGGATACCAATCCCATAAGGATCTCAACAATTGTATGGATAGTAAGCTGGTTGTTCCATTTGGAAAGAATAATACCGATCGGCTAAAGTCTTCTTTGGATAATATCACGCCCAAAGGGCAAACACCCCTGGCATACAGTCTGCTTCAGGCGACAAAGGATTTTCCTAAAGATTCAATATCGGGGCACTCCATTATTATCATTACTGATGGAATCGAAACGTGTAAAGGAAACGCTTGCGAGGCATCGATGAAATTATCTGAAAAAAGAATATCGGTAAAGCCTTATATCGTTGGTCTTGGCATTTCTGATTCAATGATTAACTTCTATAAATGTGTAGGCCAGGTTGTTAATGCAAACGATGAACAGGATTTGAACGGGGTTATTCGTGCTGCAATTAAACAAGCATTAAATAAAACCACCCTGCAACTGAACCTGTTAAATGCCAATGGTCAGCCACTTGAAACCAATATTGCTTTCACACTTTATGATCATGTTACACACAAGGTGCGGTATCAGTTTATACATCGATTAGATCTTCTTAATAACCCCGACACATTGCTAATAGACCCAAAAGGCATTTATGATCTTACGGTACATAGCATTCCGGAAGTAAGAAAAGAAAATATCGAACTTAGTCCGGGCAGACATAACATTATTGCTATAGATGCTCCTCAGGGGACACTCTACCTGGAATACGAGGGTGTTAAAAGTAGTTCGTTGAATAGTGTGCAATGCATTATTCGCAAGGCCGGCTCTCCACAAATACTCTATGTCCAGGATATAGGTACATCAACACAATATCTCATCGGTAAGTATGATCTTGAAATTCTAACACTACCCAGACTATACGTCTACGATTTGACAATAGCACAGAGTTCAGTCACGACACAAAAAGTCTCCGTGCCGGGGTACCTGCAGATTAATACAACAGAGCCGGCTGTTGTTTCTGTATTCAATATGCAAAATGAAAAGATGAATCTTGTTCGCGATTTTCATACCGTTACCGGTAATCAAAATCTTAATCTGCAACCGGGTAATTATAAAGTCATATACAGGCCCGATAAGGGAAGAAAAGCTTCAAAAACGAAGAGTATAAGTATCAAAATAGAGCCAACTAAGACATCAGTTGTTAATATCCGTTAATTGCTTCTGAGAGCAGAGTAGGCTAAATTTACTCATCATAAATGATCTAACATGAAAAATGTATACTACACATTCTTACTTCTTTTACTTTTTTCAGCCTCAAGCGCTCAAACAACATTGTTTAACGAAACATTTAATTCCGGAGGGGCCAATTGGGTATTGAACACCGCTGATGCCGGGTCAACTGCCGGCACAACGGGTAATTACTGGGTTATAAACAACGCTTACAATAGCTTTTTTGGTAATACACCAGCTCAGCCCGGTGCAATTGTTGGAGCACCCAATTCCGGTTATTTACACATTAGAAGTCCATTAACTCAGAACGCTACGTTTCTGGCGCCGGCAGATGGAAATAAATTTGCTAAAATGGCAAACGGCATATCTACCCTTGGATATACCAATGTAAGTTTTAATTTTTGGTATTTATGCTTTGGGGATCAACTCGCAACGGATTCATATTTTGGCAGAACCTATTACAGCATTGATGGGGGTAATACGTGGATACTGAATCCAACTACATACTCTCAAATTAACACTTGGACGCAGACAACGGTTTCTAATCCGGCTTTTGATAATCAGCCTGATTTACGAATAGCCTTTATGTGGGTTCAGAATAGTGCTAATGAATTTGTTGCATCCGATCCCACATTCAGTGTGGATGATTTTAAGATTACTGGAGTTTCCGGCGGCGGCTCTGCACCGGTCGCTAGCTTTACGTTAAGTAATACCAGTTTATGTTCGGGTCAGTGTGTTCAACTGACATCTACTTCAACAGGTCAAATTGATACCTATCAATGGACCACAACAGGTGGCACGCCGGCATCATCTACCGCTAATGCTGTTAACGTATGTTATGCTAATCCGGGCACCTACACGATAACTTTGACCGTTACCAATGCCAACGGAACGGATTCCGAAACGAATACAATCACAGTTACTGCACCGCCTGCTATCAGTTCCAATCCTCAGACATCAACTATTTGCTCAGGTCAAACCATTTCATTACAGGTATCCAACGCTAATCCCGGTCAATTAACTACCTACAGTTGGTCGCCAAATTCCGGCCTTAGTTCAACAACGGGAAGTTCGGTTAGTGCTAATCCCATAGTGACGACAACCTATACTATAGTAGGGACTACATCAAGTGGCTGTACATCCAGTACCACATCTGTAGTTACAGTTAATCCACAGCCTGCAATATCCGTAGCACCTGCTACATTAAGTCTGTGCGCAGGAGGAACTTCCACATTAACGGCCAGTGGAGCGGCAAGCTATAACTGGGCTCCATCAACCGGATTAAGTGCAGTTACCGGATCAAGTGTAACAGCAACGCCACTCAATTCTACTACATATACAATTACAGGTACGGCCTCAAATGGCTGTACAGGTAGTACAACATCTGTGGTAACAGTCAATCCATTGCCGGTGCTTACATCAACTTCTGCGTTGAGTATTTGCAACGGATTAAGTGGAACGCTCACGGCCACGGGAGCGGCAACCTATAGCTGGACCCCTTCAACCGGAATCAACGCAATAACAGGCAGTACAGTAACAGCCAATCCAACAACCAGCACAACATATACGGTTATAGGGGTGTCATCAGCGGGCTGTTCATCAACAAGCACTAGTGTTGTTACAGTTAATACTTCACCAACAATCAGCGTTAATTCAGCTACAATCTGTTCGGGTAGTTCGGTTAATTTATTGGCGACGGGAGCGGATTCATACACGTGGTCGCCGGCAATAGGTCTTAATACGACAACCGGATCGGTGGTAACGGCAAGCGTTAACCAAAATACGACATACACCGTTAGCGGACTTTCAACAGCGGGTTGTATTGGAACAGCAACCGCTGTTATCACCGTTGGCAATTCACTCAACATCGGTGTTAACTCGACGGTTATTTGTTTAGGAGCATCAACAGTACTAACCGCCAGTGGCGCATCGTCATACACGTGGTCACCAAATACAGCTTTAAATCAAAGTACAGGTTCAATAGTTACAGCTACGCCTTTAGAGACAATAACCTATACCGTAAGCGGATTTGATGCAAATGGTTGCTCGGGCGAGGCGCTCTCTGTTGTTGCTGTAAAGCCTCCACCAACCATAGTTGTTATTAATGACTCAATTTGTAAAGGCCAGATAGCCTCACTTATCGTGTCGGGAGCCAATACTTTTTCTTGGTCTCCAAGCTCAGGATTAAATATGACCTCAGGAAATAGTGTTCAGGCTAATATTATCAATACAACAACATATGTTGTCACCGGGACAGACGCTAATGGTTGTACGGCAAGCGAAGAAGTGATTGCTTTTGTTTATCCGGAAACTAATGGCACAATCAGCGGATTAAATGCTACTTATTTTACCAATGATCCTTCCACAATGATGACTGGGAATCCCCCGGGAGGGGCATTCAGCGGCCCCGGTGTTTCGGGCACTAATTTTAATCCGGCTACTGCAGGGCCGGGTACTCATAATATAACGTATACATTCACTGATGCTAATGGCTGTCAGGGGACAACATCGTTTACTGTTACGGTTAATAATCCGCTGGCCATTCAGGGCCCTACGGATGAACCCTATCAGGCCCTTATATATCCCAATCCATCAAGTGGTGATGTGCTTATGCAACTTTATACGCTAAAACCAGGTATCTGCACCTTAGATATTTTAGATATTACCGGACGTCAGCTTCAAACCTCACAATCATTTATTCAATCAGGTGCAAATCAAATTCCGTTTAAGATAGATCATGCGGGCATTTATCTGGTAAGACTTACGATGCATCAACATGTCAGGATTTTAAAACTCGTTGTTGAATAAATAATCATATACATTAATTTAGATTAATAAAACGCTGCCAGTATGGTTGCGTTTTTTTATTCTGTACACGAATAGAATGCATGTGTGTAACAATACCAGCCAGAGAGCAGCATCGTGAAATAGTTTTACAGTAAATACCCTTTGTGTGACTCCAAGCATCATTCTCACCTGCGTAATCGTTTACTCGGCATTATTGTTTTTTATTACGTGGTTAACATCCCGCAATGCAACAAATGAAACATACTTTATTGGAAACCGAAGTAGTAAATGGTATATCGTAGCCTATGGAATGATTGGAGCCTCGTTAAGTGGAGTAACATTTATTTCGGTCCCCGGCGCAGTTGGAATTAATCAGTTTGCTTATTTTCAGGTTGTTCTTGGTTATATTCTTGGTTACTTGGTTATTGCGGGTATATTACTTCCTCTTTACTATAAGTTACAATTAACTTCGATATATACATTTCTGGAGCAACGGTTTGGTTATTGGAGTTATAAAACCGGTTCTTTCTTTTTTATTATTTCCCGTATTATCGGAGCCTCATTTCGGTTATATATTGTTGTAAATGTTCTACAGACTTTTGTTTTTGATGGATGGGGTGTTCCATTCTGGGTTACGGTTTTAGCGTTTATATTACTCATCTTATTATACACCTATGAAGGAGGTGTCAAGACTATTGTGTATACCGATATGCTTCAAACCTCTTTTATGTTATTATCCTTACTACTCACTGTAGTCCTTATTGCCGGTGAACTTGGATATCAACTAACTGAATTGCCCGGAATCATTTCTAACAGTAACTATAGTAAAATTATGTTCACTGATTGGCAGGAAAAAACATTCATGCCCAAAATGTTTTTTGGTGGCATGTTTATTGCGATAGCTATGACCGGTTTAGATCAGGAAATGATGCAAAAGAATATCAGTTGTAAAAACATCAAAGAATCACAACGAAACATGTTAACATTCACCGGTATATTAGTCGTTGTAAATCTGATATTTCTTTGTTTGGGCGCATTACTCTATTTATTTGCCTCATCCAAGGGGATTACGGTTCCGGGCCGCACCGATGAATTATTTCCAACTATTGCCCTAAATTATCTGGGTGGCTTTTCTGCGGTATTTTTTGTTATTGGAATCATATCAGCCGCATATCCCAGTGCCGATGGAGCGCTTACCGCACTAACCACATCTTTTTGTTTCGATATGTTAGGATTAAATAAAAAAACAGAAATGAGCGATCAGAAAAAGAAACGCATCCGATATATCACTCATTTCTCATTTGCGCTGATATTACTTGTTGTAATTGTTATTTTCCGCATAATCAATGATGAAGCGGTTATACTTAAATTATTTACGGTTGCAGGTTATACTTATGGTCCGCTCTTGGGGTTATATGCCTTTGGATTGTTTTCAAAAAAAATGCTTCGCGATGCACTGGTCCCCTGTATTTGTCTGTTATCAATTTTGATTACGTATTTGATTGATAGTAATTCAAGCAATTGGTTTAATGGCTATAAAGTTGGATTTGAACTCATCATAATCAATGGACTGTTTACCTATATTGGTCTTTGGCTAATCAGTAAAGACCAAACTACTCAACCCGCTATTATTAATTCATGAAAAGTGTATTCTTTTGGCTTATACTGAATACAAGCATTTGGCCTTATGCAATAGCTCAAAAAATTAATCCCCTGAATGGGGCATTAATCATATCAGGATCTTTTGGAGAGCCCCGGTTAAATCATTTCCATACCGGAATAGATTTTACTACCCGGGGTAAAACCGGTTTGTCTGTTTATGCTTTTGATGCAGGATACGTATCAAGAATTAAAGTGTCAGCTATTGGATATGGCAAGGCTATATATATAACTCACCCTAATGGATTAATAAGTGTTTATGGTCATTTATCTAAGTTTAACGATGTCATTCAGTCTTATGTAACTACACAGCAATACAAACAACAAAAATCTGAGCTTGAATTATATCCCGAAGCAAATCAATTTATAATAAAGAAAGGAGAATTGATTGCTTATAGTGGAAATTCCGGCGGCAGTTCTGCTCCGCATCTTCATTTTGAAGTACGGGATGCTGCCGGTGAGAGTTTTCCTTTAAATCCGTTAAAGTACAATCTGGATCTTAAAGACACCATAAAACCTACGTTTCGGGAATTAGCTATTTATAATCTTAATGAACCTTCTGATATGGTTAATCCCAGGCAATACAATCTGACCACGTATCAAAAGAGTTATAAATTACAGCAACGTAATACCCCGGACACGATCACGATTCCCTTTAATCAGGTTGGTGTTGGAGTAAAGGTTCATGATTTAGCGAATGGCTGTGATAGCGATGGTTATTTTGGAGTATATCGCTTGCAGATGAACGTCGATAATAT
>Ga0209972_10003585_pt1 | contig 12117 bp, 4 predicted proteins | sample NOAtaG_7_FD_187302 | JGI IMG/M metagenome (GOLD analysis project Ga0209972, IMG submission 187302) | Freshwater lake microbial communities from Lake Erie, under a cyanobacterial bloom - NOAA_Erie_Diel1S_2200h metaG (SPAdes) (version 2) | ecosystem: Environmental > Aquatic > Freshwater > Lake ...
GGTGGGGGTTCAGGGGTCGTCGGGGGCGCCGAGGAGCGTCAGAACGTGACCGGTCGCGGCGATGCGCTCGCGGAGCTGGGCTGGGGTGACGGCTTCAAGCTGCACACGGAGGTTCTCGCGACTGCGTGCGGCGCTCTCGCGGACGCTGGCGTGGGCGTGCTGGACCTCGCCGGTGAGTTGGAGGTGCACTTCGTTGACGCTTTGGCGAAGCTCATGGGTGAGGTCGGGCAGGGTGGCGGTCGCCTGTCCGAGGTGGCTGCTGAGGATGTCGACCATGCGATTCTTCATCCCCCGACCGGATTCCTCGGCTGCCTTGTCGAAGGCAGGTGCGAGTTGTTCTCGAAGGGAGCCCAGCAGACGCTGCCTGAACCGGGTGCGCGTCGCGTGCAGTTCGGTGGCCAGGTCGTTATGCCGGTTCTTCAGTCGGAGGTTGATCGCATCGACCGAGCCGCCGTCGGGGGCTGCCTCCCTCCACTGGTCTTCCAGAAGAACGTGAATCTGCGTGTCAAGGAACTGCTCGTGGGTCGAGATCAGGCTGCCGCACTCTTGGTGCAGGCCGTCCATGAATGAGACCAGGTCGCGTTGAAACAAGTCGGACCACCGGAGGGCGACCTGGCCGAAGATGACCTCGGCGATGTCGGCGAGTACGTCCCACCGTTTGTTGCTGCTGTTGCTGACGAACTGGCCGCGGCGCCGCACAATCGCCCGCAGGGTGCTCCAGTGAACGTCCTCGAGCCGCTTGACGCTCTTGAAGAGCAGGGTGTCGATGTTCTCGGTCGCCTGATTGATGGCGCCGGTCACTTTCTCCGTCGCTTTATCGACTTGGTGCGTTGCTTGCTGGTGATGGGAGCGGAGCTTCTCTTCGAGAAAGGTCAAGGCGCGGTGTTCCACGTCCTTCAGCCCCCCTTTCCCCTTGGAGTTCAGCTGGGCAATCCGCTTGGCGAGCTTGTTGCTGCGGGCAATGGCCGCGTGCATGTCCGTCTGGAGGCTCCAGCGGTCCTCCGCGAGTGCGGCGACCTGACGCTGCTGCTCCTTGACGAGGTATTCGTGGTGGAGCCATTCGAGCAGGGCGGGGATGCCGGTCTGACCGGGGTTGTCCAGTCGCGGCTTGCGGTGACCGCGCTTGGTGTTGGTCAGGGCGAGGTACTCGGTTGAAGATACGGAGAAGAAGGGAACATCGGAGAGGATGCGTGTGCCGCTGGCAGGGGTCTGCCGGTCCACTTGGCCCCTGGCGGCCTGGATGGTGTGGTCCCAGGCATCCAGCAGCACCTTGGTGGCGGCGTTCCTGGTGCGCTCGGCATGAAGACGCAGAGCCGCATCGACGTCGAGCTCGGCGTCTTGGCCGAACTCGTCGAGCAGGGCGCCCGGGTCGTAATCGTCAGCATGGGTGGCGACCAGTGCGAGTGCTTCCAGACCGTTCTGGGCGTGGAGCTGCGTCAGCAGCCGGCTGGACTGAAGGAAGCTGCGGAGCGACTCGGTGATGCCCCGTTTGGAACTGACCACCAGCCAGACGCGGGAGGCCTTGGCGAGAGCATCGTGGGCGATCTTGATGCGGCGCGGATCCGGGTCGTTCAGGCCCGGCAGGTCGAGCAGGCGGAACCTGGATGGGAGATGCTGAAACGGACCGGACACGCGCAGCCGGCAGACCAGCGGCCAGAGGCAGCCCCTGGAACTGAGATAGTCGCGGCAGTGCTTGCGGAGGCCTTCGAGGTTGTCACGCTCGAAGGTCCGGATATGGGTGGAACGGTCGGCCAGGGCAGCGGTGACTGGCGCAAGCAGGTGGGTCAGCCATTGCTCCGGCGGACAGGCCGCGACATCAGCGGGAACTTTGAAGTCCGAGACGGTCTGGATCAGCGTCCAGTCGGCTTTGTCGATGGCGTCGTGGACTTGAGGATCATCGCCGGCAGCCGACGGGTCATCAGCCCGGAGGGTGCTGACCGCGTCGGTGACGTCCCGGCAGGCGTCCGTGAAGGCTCGGTGGAGCTCGGACCTGCTGAGCAGGTCTGGCGTGACGGTGAAGGCGTCAGCGTCAGTCTGGACCAGTTCGGTGACGGCGGAGGTGACGGCGCGGCTGGTGTCGTGCGGCAGCAGGTCCATCCCGATGAGGGCGTTGAGCAGGCTGCTCTTGCCGACGCCGCTGTCGCCCAGGAGCGCGACGGAGCACTCGACAGGTTTGCGCTCAAGGGCCGCGAGCTCATTGAGTTGACGCTGCCACTCTTGGATCTGGCGCCGTGCGATGCCGGCGTCCGGCTGGCGCTCGACGTACGCGAGAGCATCGAAGAGCTCGCTGAGGCTGAGCCGATTCACGACGGATCCTCCGAGCGGGCGAGCAGGCTGGCGAGATCGAGGTTGGTGCTCACTTCGGCGAAGTCCGGCGGGTTGGTGAACGGACGGCGGACGTATCGCGGCGGATGTGCACAATCACCGTCGATCGGCACGACGGCCAGGATCCAGTTCTCCGGCTGATTGAGAGCGCAGCGAACCTGGGTGGCGGACACGGTGACGGTGTCACGGCCCACCGACTTGCCCTTGACCTCGATGAACCGCAGTCGTCCGGGTTCGCGAGGGTCGGCGGACTCGATGTCATAGCCGGGGTTGCTGTGGGGCATGACGCTGGGGTGCCGACCGAGCGCCCGCTCAGCGGCGAGGACCGCCTCAATGGCCATGGCATCGACGCGATCGCGATCAACCAGGGCCTGGGCATCGGCCTGACTCTGGGTGCCCATCAGCGACTTGATGTGGGAGGCGGGGACCACGAGGCAGCCGCCGACCACAAAGGGGGTGTCAGGGGAGATGCACCGCTCGGCTTCAAGCAGGGCGAGGCGGGCACTCAGCCGCTCGCGAAGGCTGTCGGCCTTCATGGCGGCGTTGCCACTGTTGAGCTTGGGCTTCTTGCCGGCTTCTTCTTCCCGGCGAAGCTCGTTGGCCCGATGATCCCAGTGGCTGATCTCCTTGAGCAGCCGTCGCTTGACGGCTTCGGTGGCTTTGTCCACGTAGCCAACGCGGGCCCGTTGCACTCGGTCGAAGTGCTTGGGCACCATGTGCTCGATGGCGTAGCGGAGTGCATCGGCGCTGACGTCTCGGGTGAGCCACGGGGATTCCAAGACCGGCTTGAGGGCGGCGAGCTGCTCAGGGGTCGCGGGCTGGTAATCGAGGTACGGCGCGTGGTTTGAGGCGACGATCTGGCCGTCCTCGCTCACCTCGACGTAGTGGACCTCCTTGGACACCACCCGCTGCTCGCCGCCGGGACCCGATCCGCCGTCGTTGAGCGAGTGTTCAAGACAGAACATCAGCCTGGGCCGGCTTGTGCGATCCGACGGGTCGATCAGCACGGAGCCCTGTTGCAGGAGCGACCGGTTGCGCTCAAGGCAGAGGTCGAGCACAGAGTCAAGCAGCCCGTGCCCCGGGCAGACGAAGGAGGCGAGCGGCTTGCCGGGCACAGAGATGATGGACTTCTCGAAGGTCACCCGCTCGTAGTGGGGGAGGACGGCCGCGGACCGGCCAATCTGGCGATCGCGCTGGCTGATGTGGGCGGGCACGCGTGTGATCTCGAATCGGCCTTTCTCTCGCTCCTTGATGACGCCGCCGAGTTGCGCGAAGGCCTCCTTGAAGAAGGCCTGGATGTAGTGCGGCTGGAGGCGCTGGGCCTCGGCGCGTTCGAGGTCCTCACGGATGGCCTGGACCTTGCGGGCGTCCATCGCGTCGCGGGCGAGGGCTTCGTCGTCGATCAGCCGCCGGAGGTGGGCCTGGTCGGTTGCGGAGTCGATGGCCTTGGTGAGACGCTCCCGTGTTTCGGGCAATTCGCCATATCGGATGGCGTCGATGATCAACGAGCGGAGGCTGAGCGGCCGGTCGTCATGACCGGTCATCTGCATGTCAAACAGCCGCCCGAGCACATCGAACACGCGGCCACCCAGTGCGGAACGCTGGGCCTCAAGCTTCTCCAGGAGGCGGTGGTAGACCTCGCCCTCCCGGGTCTCACTGGCGACCAGGTTCCACAGGTGGCAGACTTCCGTCTGACCGATGCGGTGGATGCGGCCGAAGCGCTGCTCGATCCGGTTGGGGTTCCACGGCAGGTCGTAGTTGACCATCAGGTGGGCACGCTGCAGGTTGATGCCCTCACCGGCGGCGTCGGTGGCGATGAGCACCTCGGTGCCCTTGTCCTGCTTGAAGCGCTCTTCTGCGTTGCGCCGGGCATCGCGTCCCATTCCACCTTGGATGATGACCACGGCCTCCGGGCGTCCCAAGAGCGTGCTGATCCGCTCCTTGAGGTAGGTGAGCGTGTCGCGATGCTCGGTGAAGATGATCAGCTTGCGCCGGCTGCCATCAGTGTTGAACATCTCGCCGGACTCGGTCAGAATGCGGGAGAGCTCGTCCCACTTGCGGTCAACACCGCTGCGACGGAGCGACTGGGCCTGATCCTCCAACTGCCGGAGGATCTCAATCTCCGTCCGGAGTTCTTCAAGGGTGGCCGCGGCACTGACTGTGGAGGCGAGCTCCTCCTCCTCGGTCTCGACCTCCGGCGCTGGGGCATCGTCATCCTCAAGGGCCGCAATGTCGTCAGCACTCAGGCTGCTTGCCCTGAGTTTCTCGAGCAGGGGCGAAGTGCCGCCCCGTTGGAGCAGGGCGGTCTCTTGTGCCAGGCGCTCCAGCCGCTCCCGGCGGCGCTTGAGGCTCTGGTAAATCGCTTCCGGCGACGAGGCCAGCCGCCGCTGCAGGATGGTGAGCGCGAAGCCGACGGTGCCCTTGCGGCCGTCATTCTCGAGGCTCTCGGCGCGGTTGAACTCCTCCCGGACGTAGTCGGTCACGTCGCGATAGAGCTGCGCTTCGGCGTCGGAAAGCTTGTATGCGGCGGTGTACGCCCGCCGCTCCGGGAACAGCGGGGTGCCATCGAACTTCAGCAACTGCTCCTTGACCATGCGGCGCATCATGTCCGAGCAGTCGGCGGTGTGGATCGCGTCCCTCGGCCGACCCTCGAATCGATCCCCGTCCAGCAAGGCCATGAACAGCTGGAAGTCCTCCTCTTTGCCGTTGTGCGGCGTCGCGGTCATAAGCAGGAAGTGCCGCGTCTGCTGCGAGAGCTTGACTCCGAGCTGGTAGCGTCGCGTGAACTTGGCTTCACCGCCGAAGTAACTCGCGGACATCTTGTGGGCTTCGTCAACGATGACCAAGTCCCAGTGGGTCCGCTCCAGCTTCGCCTGCAGGTCTTCGTTCCTGCTGAGCTTGTCAAGCCGGGCGATGACCAGCGGGTGCTCGCTGAACCAGTTTCCGGAGGCCGCGGCCTCGAGGTTCTCATTGGTTGCGATCTGGAAGATGAGATGGAACTTGTCCCGGAGTTCATCTTGCCACTGCTCGGTGAGGCTGCCGGGGGCGACCACCAGGCACCGCTCCACATCGCCGCGAGCCATGAGTTCCCGAATCAGCAGGCCGGCCATGATGGTCTTGCCGGCGCCCGGGTCGTCTGCCAAGAGGAACCGCAATGGCTGCCGTTGCAGCATCGTCTCGTACACGGCGAGAATCTGGTGCGGGAGGGGCTGCACAAGCGAACTGTGCACGCCCAAGAGTGGATCAAACAGTGCGGCAAGGCGGATCCGATACGCCTCGCAGGCCAGACGGAACAGCTCCCCGGAACCAGTGAATGCCCACGGTCGGGCGGCTTCTACGAGTTCAAGCGTGGACTCAGCGGAACGGTACAACAGTCTGGTGGCGACGACGTTGCTCGGCCGGCGATAGACCACCTCCTTCACATCCGATCCGTGCCACTTGATGGCTTGGATGGTGACAACGTCGTTTGGGACAAGTCCCCGTACCTTCGCCCCTTCAACCACAGACTCGAGCTTCACCATGCCGTGTCCCCAGGTTCGAATGAACCGCTTGGCCAAGACTGACCGCTGGCCACCGCTGCATCGCGACGGCTCCGCCGGGGCATGGGTTTGTCGGTTCACCCACTTATCCCCTGCGGACTCAGACCTGCCCACACATGACGTACGAATGCCGGATGTGCGGAGCCGCCTGAATGTGAGCAAGGCTAGGCCAGTGCAGTCAGCGGCGATCAAGGACGGTCAAGCACGGGCAAGGGCGAGCAATCAGGAAGGTCACGCTCCCGTCGATGCCGACCCCCACGGACAAGGGGGATGAATCGGGCCAAGGGCCGGCGTCTGGAGCTCGGCTCGGGAGAGAGCAAAGCCGTTACGGACACCCCGCCACAAACGCCGCAATGAACGCATTGAAGTCGTCCCCCGTCACCAGGCCGTCAGCCGGGGGCGAGCCGCCGATGTTGACCAGATCGGCCAGCTGCTCGCCGGCCGCAAAGGCGGCGATGAAGGCGACAAAGTCGTCGCCGGTGAGCAGGCCGTCGGGGCCTGGCGTTCCGCCGATGCCCACCAGGTCCGCCAGGCAGGTGCTCGCCGGCGGAAGTTCAACCACCCCGAAGGTTGCCGGGGCCGATCGCTGGTCAACGGCCGTTCGCCACGTTCCGGTGCTCGTCAGCACAGTGAAGCGAGCCTCCGCGAAGGAGAGCGTCGGCTCGCCGGCCGCCCACGCACGATACTCGCTTGCGCTGCCCGACTGCCACGCAAGGGCTGACCCGGCAGGCGATGACCGCAGGCCAATCCAGCCGTCACGGGCCGAGCCGTCAAACGCCAGCAGCGAGGTTCGGATGAACTGGTTGCTCTCGCTGTCGGTCACGGTCGCCAGACTCCCGCCCAGCGAAGCGGCCGCTGACTGGGCGGCTGACCACGATGAGGGTTCCAGCAGCACATAGCGGGACGACGAGCCCGGTCGTGTCAGCGGCCCCGTCAACACGCCTGACCGGACCCGCAGCAGTCCTGTGCCCCGGGTGCCGGCCAGATAGCCGCCCACCCGAACAAGCAGGGGAGTGTTCGCCCGCGCCGGGACCAGCAAGCGGCTCTGACTGCCGCAGGCGTCATCCGAGCAGGACAGCAGCGTGCCTCCGCTTGACGGACACCCATTCTCATAGACGGCCAGTACGGTGTCGATGCTTGAGCCGCCGCATGTCTCGATCACCAGCGGGCCGGTCTGAGTCGGTTGCAGCCGGAACCACACGTCGTTGTGGGCGGTGCCGCTGCCGCAGGGCAGGGGCGGTCCGTCGGTGCTCGCGCTTCGCAGGTCGAACAGTGTCTCGCCGGCAGGGAGGACCAGCGTCGCGGAAGCGCAGGCATCGTTCGCCGGCGGCGCGGCCAGCGAACTCAGACGCAGCGTGCCCGTCAAGGGGGTTGCCGGGCCATAGCTGCCCACCCGAAGCAGGTAGGTGGATCCGGCCGTTGCCGTCCAGGTCACGGCACTCTGCAGGTCGCAGGCATCGTCATTGCAGGCCAACGCGGCCGTCGCCAGCGATGGGCAGACACACCCCGGGTACACCGCCAGCACCGTGTCACCAGCGACAAGCCCGCAAGTGGACAGTGTCACCGGGCCGGTCACCGGACTGGTCCAGCAGAACCACACATCTTCATGAATCACCGTCGGACCGCACCCCGTCAGTGTCGGCCCATCGGTCGTGGCCTGAGCGGTGGAGAAGGCCGTCTCGGCGAACCCGCTCAAACTCGTGGGTGTGGTGCAGAAGTCGTTGGCGGGTTGGCCGAACGCCAAGCAGGTTGCCGCCAGACCGGTTGCCAGGCCCGCGGCCCTCTGCGCAAAGTGCTTCCAGGAAAGAGGATGCATCACTGAATCTCCCGTTGAGCGAGCGTGCGGCCGGTTCGCTCGGGCGGCATCAGCCGTGCCCGTGCCGGTTGTCTATCGCAGGTGAGACTAATCGAAGCCCGCATCGCACGCAAGCCCCTGCCGCGGATTTCGCACCGAGAGGCTCGCGTATGTCTGAAATAAAACCTAACGCTCAGTCAGGTGGGCACTCGGGCAACATGGTTCTGAGAGTTTGGTTGCCGACCATTGACAGATCCTGCGCTTTCTGGTACGTTCACCCCGTCGGGTGTTCTCCCGCCCGCCCCCTCCGGGCCCGCAACTCAGGAATGCAGCAATGAACGCATACGCACCCCACGCTCGGTTGTCGCACCCCGCTGTCACCGCTGCGGCCCTGCTGCTTGCGGCAGTCGGGGCATCACGGTCCTTTGGGCAGACCGCTGTCACGTGGACGGCCGCGGGCAATGGCGTGTGGTCCAACATCGGCGGGTGGAGCGGGGGGGTGGTGCCGGTCAATTCCGGATCTGCGACCTTCGATGTCACGCTCGATGGCGCTCGCACCATCGTCGTCGACGCGGCGACGCCCACCAGTTTCGCCCTCAACGACCTGATCCTCCGTCAACCCACGACGCTGGACATCCAGTTCGGCCGCGTGCTGACGGTGAACCAGGACTGTTCCATCGGCGGGATCCTGCAGGTGAGCGGGCCAGGGTCGTTCACCGCCACCGGGCCGGGCTCGCGGCTGGAGGGGACTGGTCGGCTGCGTGCCACCGGCGGAGGCCGGATCGACCTGATGGTCGGCCCCTACAACGGCGCCCCCATCGGCGGGACGGATGTGCTGTTCTCGGCCACCGGCACCAGCGCCGGGGGCGTGGCCTCGGAGATCAACCTCACGGGGATGAACACGTTAAACTTTGGGGCCGGGGGCGGGCGGCACACGCACACGATCTCGGCGACGCTCGGGGGGGTGGTGCGGCTCAACGGCCTGCGGACCATTCAGGCCGTCAACGGTGAGGATGACATTCTGGACTTCGTTGCGTCCGGCGGGGGCAGAATCGAACTCAACCAACTCGAGACCATCGGTGCGACGGGGAACGGGAGCGACCGGGTGCGGTTCTCGGTGGGGACGGGGTCCGTCTTGTCGGTGCCATCGCTGACAACGGCCAGCCGAATCGAGCTCATCGTCACGGGAACAGGCTCGGTAACCATGCCGTCGCTGGTGAATCTGCAATCCTCTGTTCTGAACCTGACAAGTGCTTCGCAGTTCCGTTCCGGGAGCCTATCAAACATCAATAACAGTCGTCTGTCAGTGGCGGGCGGTGTGCAGTGGGGCGGGTCGGCGACGGCGGCAAATGGTCGTGTGACGGCGACGAGCTACACGGCGAACTTTACGGGCACGGCGTTGAGCGCGACGGGATCGGGGAGCGTGCTGGATCTGTCGTCGCTGACGGCGTTTACGACGGCGTGGGACGACAACTGGAGCGGTGTGCAGACGACCAACATCGTCGCCAGTGATGGCGGGACGGTGAACCTGTCGGGGGTGCAGACGCTGACCACGAGCACCCGTGGTGAGGACCGGACCGACATCTTGATGAGTACGGGCGGGACGGTGAACCTCAACGCGCTGACGACCATCGGGGGCGGCGGTCGGACGCGATTCTCGGTCGGGACGGGGATGTCGTACACCCTGCCGGCGCTCACGACGGCGGGTAACCTGACGGCGGATCTGGAGGGCGGTGCGACGTTCACTGCCCCAGCGCTGACGCGGATCACCTCCGGCGGGTTTGGGCTGGCGGTGGGCAGTTCGCTGCAGTTGCCGGCATTGACGGAACTGACGGGCAGCACGCTGTCGCTGGTACCAGGTGCGACGGTCCGGACGGGCGAACTGGGGAACATCGGCTCGACGCGTCTGTCAGTGGCGGGCGGTGTGCAGTGGGGCGGATCGGCGACGGCGGCAAATGGTCGTGTGACGGCGACGAGCTACACGGCGAACTTTGTGGGCACGGCGTTGAGTGCGACGGGATCGGGGAGCGTGCTGGATCTGTCGTCGCTGACGGCGCTGACGACGGCGTGGGACGATGGGTGGGCCGGTGTTCAGACGACCAACATCCTCGCGTCGGACGGCGGGGTGGTGAATCTGTCGGGTGTCCAGACGCTGATCACCAGCACCCGGGGCGAAGACCGCACCGATATTGTGGTCGGCACTGGCGGTGCCGTCAACTTCAATGGGTTGACGACGATCACTGGTGGCGGCCGAGCCCGCTTTGCCGTCGGTGCGGGTACGAGCTACGCGCTTCCATCGCTGGCGACGGCTGCCAATCTGAGTGTGGACCTTGACACGGGGGCAGGGTTCAGTGCACCTCAGTTGGTACGCGTGAGCGGAGCGGGGTTCACGCTGGGAGCGGGCAGCAGCCTGTTGTTGCCGGCGCTGACGGAGTTGACGGGGAGCACGCTGAACCTGGCGCCCGGGGCGACTGTGCGCACCGCAGACCTGGCCAACATCAACGCGAGCCGCTTGAACGTGAGTGGGGGCGTCCAGTGGGGTGGCGCGGCGACATCGGCCAACGGTCGTGTGACGGCGACGAGTTACACGGCGAACTTTGTGGGCACGGCGTTGAGTGCGACGGGATTGGGGAGCGTGCTGGACTTGTCGTCGCTGACGGCGTTTACGACGGCGTGGGACGATGGGTGGAGCGGTGTGCAGACAACCAACATCGTCGCCAGTGATGGCGGGAGGGTGAACCTGTCGGGCCTTCAGACGATTGTGGCGAGCACTCGCGGAGAGGACCGGACTGAGTTCACGGCGAGCAGGGGGGGGCGTTTGAACCTTGGTCAGTTGTCGAGCATCAGTGGCTCCGGTCGCGTGATCATGACCGCGTCGCAAGGTGGGACACTGGAGTTTGCCGATCTGTCGATCTCAACCAACGCGAGTGTCACTGTCGCCGATCTTGATTCTGGTCTGTCAGTGTCTCGGAGTTTGTTCCTCCGTGGTGGCAATCTGTCAGTTCCCGGAGGCGGGACGCTGTCAATCGGCAAGCACCTCTACAACCAGACCACCGACGAAGCCACCGCCAACCTCACCCAGACGATCCTCCAGTTCGCCTCCCCCGGCCTGCATCTGCTCGAAGTCGGCGGGCGTGATCTGGGGGCGATGGATCCCGCCAACAACGGCAACTTCGGCATCGGCCGCATCGAAGTCGGCCTGCCCGGAGCACCGGCGTCTCTGCAACTGCTGGAACTGTTCAACAACGGCAACCGGGGCAGCAACCTCCCTGAAGCGCTCTACCTCTACGGCGTCGGCCAAGGAACCCCGCTGGAGTCGCTCGTCCTGCACAGCGGGTCCATCCTCTACCTGGACAACATCAACGTCTACGCCCGCGAGAACGGCCAGTGGATCTGGCTGAACAGTCTCTTCGGCACCAGCCAGACAGTGGTGCCCTACGGCGGCGGCTACCTGCACCTGCCCAGCCCGGGGGCGGCGGCGATGCTGCTCCTGGCCGGGGTCGTGGCCTCCAGACGTCGTCGGCCGTCGCCAGAGTGACGCTCGGTGTGGCGGCGGGGGTGGGGGGGTGGGGGGCGGCGGGCGGGAGCGGAACGCCGCGAAGTGCGGTAGTCGGGTACCGTGAGGTGCTTAGGCGTCTTGTGTGAGAGTTGACAGAGTGGTGAGCGAGACTGAGCAGCCGAGTGGCAGCGTTTGAGAGTTGGGAGTGTGATTCATGAGCGGTGGACGAATGCAACGTTACCCGGTCGGGCTCGCCGCCCTGTGTCTGGCCTTGGCTGCGGGCACGTCGATGGCGCAGACACCGGTCACGTGGACCGGGGCTGCAGGGGACGGCAACTGGTGGAATCCGCTGAATTGGAACCCAAACGTTGTGCCACTGAATGCTCCACCCGTGACCTACTCAGTGACCATCGGCGGTGCCCCGACGGTGACCATTGGTCCCTCGCCAACCTTCAGCATCGCCATCACGCAGATGTCCCTGGCTGCGGGTGCCACACTCAGCATCACCTCTGGAAGCCAACTGACGTCGCAAGGCGGCACGGTCACCGGAACGGTTCTTGTCCGCGACCTTGGCTCTCGCTTCGATGGCGGCGCGGTCACGCTGAGTGGTGATCGTGTTCGGCTGCTCGCCTCCGGCGGTGGAGCCATCACCGTGGGCGGCTCTGCCTACTCGTCAGCCGGTTTGGATGGCGTGACGCTCATGTCGGCAAGTGGAAGTGGATCAAGCGTCGCCTTGCCGAATCTCCAGAGTGTGGTCTACTCGTCTGGATTCGGCCGTCGCGCTCAGCGGATCGAGGCGACCCAGGGCGGCGTGGTGAACCTCTCGGCGCTCCAGTCGATCACGGGCGTCAGCGGTGAGGACGATCGGCTGGACATCGCGATCAACTCTGGTGGGAACATCAACCTGTCGGCGTTGACCTCGGTGACCGGGTTCGGGCGTGGCAACTTTGACAACGAAC
>Ga0209972_10003593_pt1 | contig 12105 bp, 9 predicted proteins | sample NOAtaG_7_FD_187302 | JGI IMG/M metagenome (GOLD analysis project Ga0209972, IMG submission 187302) | Freshwater lake microbial communities from Lake Erie, under a cyanobacterial bloom - NOAA_Erie_Diel1S_2200h metaG (SPAdes) (version 2) | ecosystem: Environmental > Aquatic > Freshwater > Lake ...
TAAGATGCTTAAAGCTTATGAGGATTTCCTGATTGTTGTGATTGTCTTCAGAATATCCTTATGAGTCCCTTTACTCAAAGAGCTCTAGGCGTTGCATTTCATAATTGAATTGGCGCACTTTAATAGTGCCTATTTTTTTGGTGGCAAGGGATTAGCTCGATTTTGTTAGGACATAAATACCCATATCAAATTAAATTTAAAACTAAAAAGAGAGTTGCAGAACATAGCTTCGCAACCCTCTTTTTGGTTTTGTTTTTAAATTAGAAATCTAGCTAATCCATTCGGGAATTGCTTCTTCTTTGGTATTAGTCCGTCGCTCAAGGGTTTGACGCTCGAACTTCATGTGAATAGCCCGATTTTGTTCTCCATCCGCAGCAACGGCAAAGATTGGATAATCTTGAATGCCATCTTGGAAAGAAGTATGGAAACGGAATGTACCATCTGGATTGAGCTTGATAGGACGACCGCCAATAGTAACTGAAGCATCAGGCTCAGTTGCACCATAGACAATCAACTCAGCGTCAGCAACTAACCAGAACTGGCGAGGACGAATAGGCGCTTCGCTAGAGAAGAAACTGTAGCTAGACATGCCAATGCCAGAGTAGTTAATACCACTTGCACTGATTGCACCTGCCGCACCCGCAAACAAACCTGCACCAGAGGGGAAGACGTAGGAGCTAAGAGACTGAGGAGCCATAGCTTCATGCTGCATAGAGCCATAGAGAGAGCCAGAGATTCTCTGAACTTCTGCTTCACGGGCAATATTGAAGATTTCGTCGTAGGAGCTATCGCTAGTTGTCGTTGTTTCTTCGGGCGCAGGTGCAGCCTTCTTGGCTGGAGGAACCAAAGTGAAGAAGGTTTGACCCTTAAGAGTTTGATCCCAAGGAACAGTAATAAAGTTATCTTCGACCCATTCTGAAGGAAATACAGGAGGAACGTGAACTACTTTAGAGCGGGTTAGTACTAACCAACGACCATCAGCACAACGATAGCCAAGTTCAGCTACATAATCGCGATCGCTAATAGGAATTGGCAAATACCATTCGCGAGCGAGTTCATCGCTGTTATATTCCTGTAAGTTATTAGGAGTTTGGTAATCCAAATTAACATCGGTGGCATCATATAAACGAAGTGCCAACTGCTGTCCGCCTTGCTTTCTCAACTCTTCTTTCTGAGAATTAGGAACATCCCAATATACGTAAGCCCATTGGGGATCACGAGGTAATAGGACAATTCGGCTTTCACCGTAACCACTTGGCAAATCACCGATACTTTGATCAATGGCAGCAAGCGATTCTAGATTTTCTTCTGTTTCTTCACTACCGACATTAAACTTTGATGCTTCCACGATTTCTTGTGTCTCCGAGTTACTACGATCTGCTTGGTTTGAGGCTGCACCTTGAGCCGTAAGAATAGTTTGGATATCAGCTAGTAGCTGAGATTTTCGCATTCGACTGTAACGAGAAATCTCTAGCTCTGCTGCTACTTTGCGAAGCTGACGCAAGGTCATATCTTCTAGGGGAGGACGTTCCCTCGCCATACAATTAACCTCCAACTGCTTTTTAATAGTGTCTATCTCAGTTGCTTGGAACTGAGGATTCTGCATGTAGCTAAATACATTCTGCCAAATTTTCTGAGAAGGTCAATAGCTGGAAGGGTTATCTTCTATTGGTTTAGACTAGTTTATAGAATGTTTTCAGTAAAAATACTCAGCCAAAACCAAATACCCGTAATTGTTGTGGCGTTTGCTGGAGAAAATTTAATAGGGGATCATAATGTCAGGTAATCATGACATTATGATCCCCTCCTTTTGATACTAGGGGAGTTTGCCCGAAAAGCAATAAGATTAGAGGGACAACAAATATGTATTTTTATAAAATATGAAGGCAAAATACGAGTCTTTATTTAAGTCTTTAGAAGTTTTAAATGGCGCTTTAAAAGGCTTATATCGATCAACGATCGCGTTTGCATTGGCGGCTCTAGTAGTACTTGGCAGTTTTACGCCAGCAGCTAATGCTGCCTTATTTGCCAAAAAGGGCGAATCGTTATCAACGAAAGAAATACAAACGCTTGTCAATGCAGGTTTGACAGGTAATTACATCGCTGATACGACCGATACCCTGAAAACTTTACGTGAAGCTATTAATCTTGCTGAAGATGCTGAAAACCGTGCTGCAGTAAAAACGTCAGCAAGATATAAAATTAATGCCTATGTATCTCGTTATCGAGCCGATCGCGAAAAAAGTGGTTTGTATTCCTATACAACAATGTCAACGGCTTTGAATACATTGGCAGGATATTACAATGGCTCGAACAAACGAGCTGTACCTGCAAAAGTGCGCGATCGCTTATTACAAGAATTTGACCGCGCTGAAGTTGCTCTCGCTCAAGGTCGTTAATTTTATTTTTTAGGAAACGGCACTTATCACGGTTTTCATGTTGGCAAGCACAATGTGAAAACCGCAAGCCAAGAAAAATATGGGTTTTGCATTTTCAAGCTGTTGTAGACAGTTTGAAGATGCAATATTGATTTTTCCTAAAAGCATAAGCGTATAACTAGCTTAAGGATGACTAAACTTGGCAACAGGATTGGCAACAATATATGAGGCTCTGCATCAAGACCTACAAACCCATGAGTTTGTCGAAGAGTTGCACCAAACTGATGCGAAGGAATTCTGGTATCAAGCGATCGCTGTCCTTCAGCAATTTTCGATTCACAGCCAGCTGAAAGGGCTGTTGCTAACTCATCATCCGTATATTTTCCCGAATGCAGCCTATCGGCAGACGGAATTACAAACTTGGGTATTTACTACCAGTAAATCTTCATTATTTCCGACTGCTTCTTTGCCGATTGGAAATACACAAATTGTCTCGATCCCCAAAGCAGACAGTCTCCACCAAGAATGGTTTTGTATTTTAGTTACTGAGAGTTTCTGCGTCTTAGTACTATCTTCGGCTAAAAGTCATAGCTGCGTCTGGTCGCTTCATCCCACAGCCATTAAAGCTGCGATCTCGGTACTTTTACCGCGAATTCGTCGCACTGAACAGCAAACTCTATTACAAACTAAGCTCCAAAAATTTCCACTTATATTGCCGCCTTATCAAATCATGGCAAGATTTGGTGCAGTTTTGATGGCGCAATCTTCGATTCATCAAGAGTTGCCGATTCCTGAAATCCAAGAAGTCGATATTATCAAAGCTATTACCCATGAGGTGCGCACTCCGCTTACTACGATTCGGATGTTGGTGCGATCGCTAAAGCGGCGTAAGGATATATCTGCGGAAGTGAAAACACGATTAGATCGAGTTGATGCTGAATGTACAGAACAGATTGAAAGATTTAATCTGATTTTTGAGGCGGCGCAACTCGATAGTTACCCGATTATGTTGGAAGCGACACAAATCGAAGATATTTTGAGCGATGGATTTATGCGTTGGCAGGAACATGCAGGAAGAAGACAGATTTCTCTAGAAATGATTTTACCTACGGAGATTCCTGCGATTTATAGCAATGGCTTACTGCTATCTCAAGTTCTCAATGGTTTGGTCGATCGCTTAGTTCGTAGTTTTCCGCCCGATAGTCATATTCAGCTAATCCTAACCAGTGCGGGTGAATATCTAAAATTACAGTTTCAATCGCAGGTAACACGACAAGGTGGAGGTGATTTACCATTGCTCAAAGCCGTTGGGCAATGGCTAATGCTCCAACCTGAAACAGGAACCTTAAGTTTGAGTTTGCCAACTACGAAGACCTTGCTAAAAGCTCTAGGAGGTAAGCTTACCGTGAGAATGCATTCCACCAGCGCCGCCTTTGATGGCGAAATTCTGACAATATTTTTGCCATTTATTTGAATATTAGTTTAACTGTAGAACTTTAAGATATATTGAGCAAAATCGTCTGTCCAATTTCCCAATGAGTGACGAGCTATATAAATTACTTTTAATTGATGCCGATCGTATTTTTCGGATGGGGATGCGATCGTGGCTAGCTCAATTTTCAGATTTAGAAGTGGTTGCCGATGCGGAGTCGGTTGACGAAACTTTAGGGATTTTGCAAGAAGAATTAGATTTTGATTTAGTAATTCTCGATCTGAATTTAGGTGCAAAAAATTTGGAGTTAGGAGAAAGTAGTCAGCAATCTGGTTTAGAACTATGCCAGCGATTAAAATCTGAATATCCCAAATTGCCAATTTTGCTTTTGAGCTCTAACCAATCTCCTGAATTGGTGCAGACAGCTTGGCGGATTAGTGTTGAGGGATTTTGCCTAAAGGGGACTAATCTTGACGAATTAATTATCGCTATACGCCAAGTTGCTTCAGGAAGTCGATATTTGGGCGATCACATTCGACTCATTACTGAGCCAACTGCTCAACTCAATCAATCCGATTCCCTTGTGAAAAACTTGCCTGAGCAGACTGTAGTGGCGATCGTACGGCGTAATTTCTATTTGTCTGGGATCAGAGGAATTGATCGAGTCTTAGCTGAGGTGAAGGCAAATTTGGCTAATACCAATAGTGATCAGCTTGGTGATCAGATTACCAAAATGGTTCTAGCTGGACAGGCGCGAGAATTACAAGCCGCACGTTGGCTGGTTAATCGACTATGGGGACAAAAAACAGCATCAGTTAATGATTCTGTGAGTAATGTTCCTAATATTTTTGAGCAGATATCTCAACCTAATCAGGAAATCAGCGATCGCTCAACTAATACAGCACAAAATCAGTATGAGCAGAAATCAAGCTATAATGCCCTAGCTGTTCAAGCGAGTCTATGGGATAAAACCGTTAAGAAACTGCAATCTAGCTTGTTAAATTCCAGCAAAACTCCTTTAGAAATTGATGTTTTAAAAGACGAAAAAAAACGTCAACTTCTTTATATTGCTTTGCGGCAGATTGAACAAAGTATGACTGATTTGCGGTTTTCTCAAATTAATCCGTCACAATTAGAAGTAAAAATACCAGATATTTTAAAAAATATTTGGCAGGAAACTGTAATTAATTTCTTTGGTAAATATTACGTTCTAAATGATATTGCTAATATTGATGCTGAGGTTAATGTTGTGGATGTTTTGCTTAATGATGTAGCCAGCATACAAATAGAATTTTTAGATAAGATCCCGCAATTTGATAATTTTCTATCGCATTTATTATTTGAAACAGAATTAATAGTTGATAATTCTACCGCTGCTATAGGAACAACTGAAGCGATGCAGAGGGTGGAATTAATCTTGGACAATTTGATTATTCAAATTGCTAATGCAGTAATTCAACCACTTTTAAATAATTTTGCGAATATTGAAGAAATCAAACATAATTTCTATCGCTACAATCTACTTGCTACTCGTGAAATTGAACGATTTCGCAATGATTTATCTTGGAAATATCGCATAGAAAAGTACATCTCTGACCCACGATTCATCTTTGAAAGTCGTCATATGTTGTTGACATTTTCTGATCACGGGATCAGAAAAGTAAATATCTATACGCCACGTAATCAAGAGTTACAAAACTTAGAAGGGGTTCAGCTTGCTGTTACTTTAGCGCTAGAGCTACAAGATGCGATCGCTCCACGGCTAAAATCTGCGATCGCCTTTATTGGTAGTGGATTTGTGTATGTGTTAACCAATGTGATTGGGAGAGGTATTGGCTTAATCGGTCGTGGTGTGTTGCAAGGAATTGGCAATGCTTGGCAAGATAGCCGAACCAAAAAGTAAGTAAGTTGCAGTGTGAACACTGCAACTTACTTACTTTTTGGTTCGACTATTCTAAAGGGAAGTGCTAACTTGTTGGACTAAAATATTTTTCTGGATTTTTCCCATCGCATTGCGGGGGAGTTCAGAAACAAAAAATATTTGCTTCGGACATTTGTAGGCGGCTAGACGAATTTTGCAATGGGCAATTAACTCTTCAGGTGTAATATTAATCGCTTCATTAAGGGCGATCGCTGCCACGACTTTTTCGCCAAAATCATTGTCAGGTAAGCCCACTACTGCTGATTCTTTGACAGATTCATGGGATTCGAGAACATTTTCGATCTCTTTGGGATAGACATTAAATCCACCAGTGATAATTAATTCCTTAGCGCGACCGACTAAGTACAGTCTATTACCATCATCAGGATCTTGGAATCCGAGATCGCCTGTGTGAAACCATCCATCAGTGAATGATTCTGCTGTTTTGTCTGGCATTCCCCAATAGCCTTGAAAGATATTTGCGCCACGTATCCAGACTTCACCGACCTCTGCGATCGCCACATTATTACCATCAGAATTAACTATCCGAATTTCTACACCTTCTAAAGGGAATCCAACACTCTTGGCTTTACGATGTTCTGGCGCGATGTGATTTGAGGCATTCATTCCTGTTTCGGTCATGCCGTAGCGTTCTAGAATACGAAAACCTGTAATATTTTCAAATTGATAGAACTGCTGATCGCTCAGGGGTGCGGAACCACAGACGAATAAGCGCATCTTCTGTAAATCTGTCTGAGATTCCAATTTTCCCCACTCATTGATTAGTCGTTGATAAATAGTGGGAACGCCCATGAACAAGGTACAGTTTTCTAATGCTAAGGTTTCCCAGACTTGGCGTGGTTCAAATTTCTCAAACGCGATCATGGTCGCTCCTGCATACAAACAACCCAGAGCAGCGACATTAAGTCCATGCACATGAAATAAGGGCAAGACATGGAGCAAAATATCGCGATCGCTCCATTCCCAAGCTTTGTGCAGAGCTTTCATATTGGCAATAAGATTACGATGAGAAATCGCTGCGCCTTTGCAACGTCCAGTTGTGCCTGATGTGTAGCAAATCATTGCAATATCATCACCACCAGTGGGGTATTTTGGAAGAATTACTTCTGTTGGTGGAAGTAATTCTTCTTTGAGTAGGATTTTTAATTCTGTTAAATCCTGAATTGCAGATCGCACTTTGCTCAGAAGCTGACTATTAGTGACAAACAGTGAACTACCTGAATCCGTTAGAAAATAGACGATTTCTTCAGGGCGATAATCTGGATTTAGAGGCAGAGAGATTGCGCCTATGGAGAGAATCGCAAAATGAAAAAATAAAAACTCAATGCATTTTGGCAGTTGAATTGCTACGCGATCGCCTTTTTTGAGACCCAAGAGATCGAGGCTAGTTGCATAATTCTGTACTTGGCGATCGAATTCTTGGTAAGTCCAAGTTTTGCCTGCAAAGATGATCGCTGGTTTATCGGCATATTTTGCTGCGATTTCGGAAATTAGCTGAGCTAAATTCATGGCTAAATTCACCTAAATTTTTTTAATATAGATCGCTTAAATTGCTCTGCGTAGGGTAGTCAATGACTATCCTACTACTTGGCGCTGCTGCTAATTTTATACATAAAATCCTAAAAAGCTAGTAGCAGTGCGAAGCACTGCTACTAGCTTTTTAGGATCAAATTTATCTACAGCGATAGACTGATGCTATGGCTAACTGTGCGATGATAATTTTAACTATCTTGTCTTTAGGTTTTGTTGACTGTGAATACCGTTCGTACTGTTTCTGATACTAAAAAAGATTTTTATTTAGCCTTCCCCAAGCCAGTCAATCAAGTCTATAGACGGGTTGTAGATGAGCTTTTGGTGGAAGTCCATCTGCTGAAAGTAAATCAAACATTTGTTTATGATGCAATTTTTGCATTAGGTTTTGTAACAACTTTCGATCGCTTTACGGTAGGTTATAAGCCTGAATCAGATCGCTTTGCCGTATTTCATGCATTGTGCTCATCTCTGCAATTTGACTCCGATCGCATTCGCCAAGATGCCACAACTCTGAGCGACTTAGCGACGAGATCGCCTAGTGACATTAAAGCCATATTGACCAACTTAGACTCTGGTATCAACCTTGAACCTTTATCTGGGCAATTACACACGATCGCTAGCAAAGAAAACTTTAAATACAGTCGTCTGCTCGGCGTGGGGCTATACGCTTTGTTAGAGATTAGCGATCCTGATGATATTGCCGATAGCACTAAGCGGGAAGAAGTAATTAAGTTAGTGGGCGAAACGCTGAAATTTGGTAGCGATCGCTTACTAAAAGATGTTGACCTCTATCGCTCTAATCTCGACAAGATCGAGCAAGCACGTCAAATGATCGCTGATATGGTGGAAGCTGAACGCAAAAAACGTGCTCAGAAAGAAGCAGCATCAGTTAGTGCTGCAACTACCGATTCGACAAGTGACACTCCAGAAACTACATCATTAGGACTTACGCAAAAGAACGAGCCGTAGGGGCAATTCATGAATTGCCCCTACGGCAAAATGAGGCTTTCATGGCGTTTTTGCGTATTTGCGTAAGTCCTAATCATAAAAAATGGAAGGCATTGCCTTCCATTTTTTTATGTGATTACTGATGTTACGTGGAATGCAGATGATGAATCTCCTACTGCTAGCGTGACAGGGCAATCACGGGGGGCATTGTCCCCACCTGAAAATTCATATTCTGTAGAGGCTGCGCCACCATGCCAGTCCCCAACCTTGAGGATCGCAGGAATTCCTTCCAATTAATATCAGTGATAAATCATGTCAAGTACTGAACCAACTTTAATCGTGATCATGACAACTTTCCCTGAAATTACTCAGGCTCAAAGTATTGCCAATTTATTGGTTGAAGAAAAACTTGCGGCTTGTGTGCAGATCATGACTACCATGATGTCTACCTACATATGGGAAGATAAACTCTGTCATGAGTCGGAGCATTTAGCCCTAATCAAAACTTTACAAACCAATTATGAAGCGCTGGTGAGTAGACTGCGATCACTACACCCTTACGAAACCCCAGAAATTATTGCCATACCTGCGATCGCTGTTGATCGCGACTATCTTCTCTGGGCAAGCTCTACTTTGTAAAATAAAGAACCAATAAAATTGGATGGCGCGGCTACGCCGTGCCATCCAGTTTTAGGCACTGGACTATTAAAGAGGGATAAATCTCTCAAAGTATTTCTGGGCAAGCATTTTACGACCTTGCTACTCAATCACCATAAATCCTTGTTGGATAAGCCTTGTAGCTATTCATCACTTCTTTAACAACCAGTGCCAAACCAAAAATAGCGATTATTCAGATCAAATCCTGCATTTCTAGAATGCGCTAACTCGAACCCATTGCTGACTCATGGTTTGCTCATAAAGGACTTCTAAGCGATCAATATTTTTTATCAACGTATAACGATCTAAAACCCTTTGCCTTGCCTTAATGCCAATAATCTTTGCCATCTCAGGATGCTCGACAAATAGTGGTAAAAGCGTACAAAGTTGAGAAGTAACTTTATGAGAATCAAGAATAATCCCTGCTCCATTCTCAATTACTTCACCGTCAGCTCCCACATCCGTCGCAATGCAAGCAACTCCGCAGGACATCGCTTCTAGTAGTGATAGAGATAAGCCTTCCACCAGCGAAGGTAAGATAAATACATCCGTACCGCGCAAAATCTCAATACGCCTTTGTTCATCAGCAATATATCCCATCCAAACAATGCTGGAATCATGACCATAAAAAGTCTTTAAACCTGCTAGTAATGGACCAGTCCCAACGATCGCAAGTTTACAACCTTCAGGCATTCGACATTTGCGCCAAGCCTTGAGCAAAGCTTCGACATTTTTCTCAGCAGCTAAACGACCTTGATAGAGAAAAAGCACATCAGCTTTCAGTTCAGACTTAATATTAGAAGCACCTGGAGAATAGCGATCGCTATCTACACCATTGGGAATAACTGCAATTCTCGTATTGGGAACTCCTAACTTATTTAGAAGTTCTTTTTGAATATTGGAGAAAATAATAACTTGATTATAGTCGGCTAGTGATGGCGCATAAATTTGATAGGTGAGTTGCTGCGTGCTAGAGGCAAGATTCCGACGTTTCAGATCAAAGGGTTGATGAAATGTAGCTACAAGAGGTAAATCGAGTTCGGCACAAATCTCAGGCAATCGAAAATCGAGAGGAGATATGGCAAGGGATGCATGAATAATATCGGGTTTTAGCGATCGCAAAGAATCAACAAGAATCTTATTTGCCCTTAGCGATGGAACTGTGTAAATAGTAGATTTGTAGAGAAATGGTAAAGCGACATCTTGAGTCTCTTGCGCATGTTCTTCTAGCTCTTCGTGGTCTGAATCACTTTCTGGGGCAAAATGCATAAAGCTGACACGATGTCCGCGATCGAGTAACGCATTTGTAATCTCGCGACTATAGGTCACGTTGCCACAAGCAGGCGATTTTTTACCTAACCATGCAATATGCATGAACTACACCACATTATTACCAAAGGTATAATACCAAAACTAGCGGCGGAGCGAAGTGTCATCGCTATCTTTTGGAGCCAAAAAAATAGCTACAACTACGTTCTAGCTATTTTTAGTTATAGCTGTCGCCATTCTTGTTAGGGTATAAAACCCAAATAGTGTGAGGCGGCGCTCTGCGCTGCCTCACACTATTTGGGTTTTGATTTGTCCTGATACAGGTGACTATAGCTATATTTTATGGGTTGCCCGGGATTTGAACCCGGAACAAATCGGTTAAAAGCCGAGTACTCTACCGTTGAGTTAGCAACCCCTTTCATTGCAAGGTAAGATTTATTGCAAAGTATGAACTTTTGTTTATAAAATGCAAACCTTTCGTTTACGCGCTTGGCTAGTCTAACATGCTTTTAGCAAATTACACCAGTCAAACTAAATGGTCTTACCTCAGTAATTCTTATGGAAAGAGTTTGACCAATCAGATCAGCTAATGGTTTACCTGTGTTGTTCTCGGTGAAGGCGATCCGATTGGTGCGGGTGCGTCCCATGATTTGCAGAGGATTTTTGTGGTTAGTACCCTCGATCATGATCTCCTCAGTACGTCCAGCATAACGATTAGAACGCTCAGCCGCATTTTGATTAACGGCGTGATTAAGGCGCTGAAGGCGATCGCTTTTGATCTCTTCACTTAGCTGATTTTCCCAAACTGCCGCAGGCGTTCCTGGCCGAGGAGAATAAGCTGCCGTATTTACCAAGTCAAAACCAATATCGTTAACTAGCTGCACTGTGCGCTCAAATTGCTCTTCAGTTTCCCCTGGGAAAGCAACGATCGCATCAGCAGTAATCGCGGCATCGGGCATAATCTCGCGAATGTCGTCAATAATGCGGCGGTAACGCTCGTGGGTATAGCCCCGCGCCATTGCCTTGAGAATGTCATTATCGCCAGACTGAAAAGGTATATGAAAATGTTCGCAAACCTTTGGCAGTTCATAACAAGCTTTAATTAGGCGCGAACTGAAGTAGCGAGGATGACTAGTTGCATAACGAATGCGATCGATCCCTTCAATGTCATGAACGTAATAAAGCAAGTCAGTAAATGTGATTTTGCCGCCGATTCCTGCTCCAATACCACCTGCGGGAAGGTCTCGCCCATAGGCATCAATATTTTGACCGAGTAAGGTAATTTCTTTGTAGCCCTGCGCTGCAAGATTCATAATTTCTTTGCGGATGGATTCAGGCGATCGCGATTGTTCTCTACCTCTCACTGCAGGCACAATGCAATAAGTACAGTTTTCGTTGCAGCCATAAATAATATTTACCCATGCGGAAACTGCGCTATTACGTCGCGGTGTAGTGATGTCTTCTTCGATATAGGCTTCATCGGTGGCGACTACTTGGTTGCCATTAAATACCTGTCCCAACAGATCGCTAAGACGATTAACATGCTGTGGTCCCATAACTAGATCAAGTTCAGGAACGCGCCGCATTAGGGCTTCGCCTTCTTGCTGGGCGACGCAACCTGCGACAACAAGTGTTAATTTCGGATTTTCGCGTTTGCGCTTAGCTTGTCTGCCTAGGTACGAATAAACTTTTTGCTCAGCATTATCACGAATACTGCAAGTGTTATACAAAATCAAGTCGGCTTCTTCGGTCTCTTCGGTTGACTGGTAGCCCATGTTTTCTAACACGCCTGCCATGCGCTCAGAATCTGCTTTGTTCATTTGGCAGCCAAAGGTAATGATGTGATATTTCTGAGCAGTCATGAAAGTGTTTAACCAAGCCGAAATTATTGCTGTCCTATTCTAATATCTTTCAGCAAGGATTGTAACCAAAATCGGTTTCACAAT
>Ga0209972_10003601_pt1 | contig 12087 bp, 9 predicted proteins | sample NOAtaG_7_FD_187302 | JGI IMG/M metagenome (GOLD analysis project Ga0209972, IMG submission 187302) | Freshwater lake microbial communities from Lake Erie, under a cyanobacterial bloom - NOAA_Erie_Diel1S_2200h metaG (SPAdes) (version 2) | ecosystem: Environmental > Aquatic > Freshwater > Lake ...
TTTGTGGAGTTGAGTCTTTGTGATTTTTCGCGTCTTCGCGTCTTCGCGTGATGCCAACGGAGTGTTTTTTTCACGCGAAGCCGCGAAGCCGCGAAGTGAGGAGCTGCAGAGGTGGTGAGTGGCTGGCCGGTTAGTTGCAGCGTGAGTAGTGGTGTTTGAGTTTGTGGTGTTGAGTCTTTGCGATTTTTCGCGTCTTCGCGTGAGGCAAGCCGGGTGTGGTTTTGTGGTGTTTTGCTGATGTTTAGCGTGTGTCAGGCGTCGGTTTTGGTCTTTTTTCCGCCGCCGGATTCCTTTGGCGGGTCAACGGACGGTGGGAATCCGTTCAGTTGGCGCCAGACTTCAAACCAGAGCGGGACCTGTTTCAGCAGGACCCACCCGTTGGCTCGCACACCCTGTCTGAGATAGCGGTCTTCGGGCCAGTTGTGTTCGTCGGTGGCATCGGGGAGGATCTGGCAGCGGAATTTGCCTTTGCCGTCGTCGATCATGTCGACCGACACAACGCTGCCGCCGAATGTGCCGACAGCGACTGAGGGCCAGCCGGCGAACTGAATGGCCGGCCAGCCTTCGAACTGCAGTCGGACGTGGCTGCCGGGGCTGACCAGCGGTGCGTCATTGCCGTCCAGCCAGATCTGCACGGCACGGTCTTTCGTATCCGGAACGAGGCGGCAGATCGGGTCACCTTTTTTGACCAGCTGGCTACCGATGTTGGGGTTAATTTCGACGAGGTATCCATCGAAGGGTGCGGTGACAAGCTGAGTATCCTGGCGAGCAATTTTGGACTGCAGTTCGAGACGTTCCTTTTCGACCTTGGCGACTTCGGATCGCGCCTTATCGAGTGCACCTTCGTAGTAGCGTACATCGGCTTCGGCTTTCTGGATGTATGCCAGTCGGTCGTTCTGCTTGCCCTGCAGGTCAGATTTGGCGGCCGACACATTGGCCATTTCCTCGCGGACTTTGGCCTTGGATTCATTGAGCTTGCGTTCCGCTTCCTGCAGTTTTTCGAGTGACAGGTTGCCATTCTCCTGCAGTCCTCTGTAGCGTTCGAGTGCGGCTTCAAGCTGCGGGATGGCCGCCTGAGCGAGTTCCAGTTTCTGTTCTGCAGCCTGGGCTTTCTCGGTGGCAGCCTGTACATAGGCGTCCTGGGCCTTGACGACCTGCAACTGGACTTCCCGATACGCGTCCAACTGCCCCTGCGTGGCCTCGACAATCTTCCCGGCTGCGTCGAACATCAGTGTGGTGTTTTCGAGCTGAGCGCTGAGTCGGGTGGCGTAGTCGGCGTCGAGGTCGCGGATTTCGGCGATGAACTCGCCTTTTTTGACGTGCGTGTTTTCCATGAGGTCATCGTTCCAGCGCACGATGCGGCCCTCGATGGTGGCTTCCAGCGTCTGCTGGCGTTCGCGGGGTGCGTAGGCCATGACGTAGCCGGCACCGCGGACAGTCTGCTGCCATGGAGCGAAGGCCATCAGCAGGATGCAGAGTGTGAGCATGATCAGCAGGATCATGGCCAGCCGGCGTGCCCAGCGGGACGAGCGTGCCAGCTGGAGTGAGGGGAACAGGGGCTGGCTGAGGGCCGTCGGCGAGCCGGCGGACCGTTTGCGGGTAGCGGCGGACTGCGGCAATGCGACGGTCCGGGTTCCATGTTCGTGCGTGGTGGAGGTCATAGCGGGAACCTGTGGGTCAGTGGGCATCGCGTCGGGAAGCAGTGGCGGCAGCGGTGGCTGTCGCTTCGCCTGGCAGTTCGATGACTCGGCTCATCAGCTGCTGCAGGCGAGTGTTGGAGGTGGCGAGGATGAGTTTCCATGAGTGGTCGGCAGAAGTGATACGCCGCAACACTCTGTCGGCCAAATCCTCCGGGAGCAGATCCATCAGTTCATCGATCAGCACGACTTCCGGTCTGCCGGAGATGGCTCGGGCCACCATCAGCAGTCGGCCCTGGATGGGAGTCAGTGGCTGGCCGTCGGGACTGAGCCGGGTGTTGAGTCCATCGGGGAGTTCCTGTACGAGCCCCATCAGTTCGACGGTTTCGAGAGCAGAGCGAACATCTGCGACGGAAACATCGGAACGTTCCAGATGGACATTTTCGGCAATTGTGCCATCGAAGATTTCGGTGTTTCGAACCATGACGACGTGCCTGCGGAGCACATCGGGTCGGAGGTCACGGGGATCGGCACCGTGCAGACTGATCAGGCCTCCTTCAGGTTCACGCAGACCGAACAGCATATCCAGCAGGTGGCTCTTCGCCCGGGTGTTGGAACCAGCCAGTGCGACTCGTTCACCCGACCGGATTTCCAGCGAGACCGGGTTGTCTGCGGCGCCTGGCAGACGCAGTTTCTGGATGACGATGCCGGAACCTTCCGGGATTGTGAGCAGTCCGTCAGCCCGCTCCACCGGCAGATCCAGCAGGTGGCCAATCTTGTCCACGGATGTCAGCAGGTCGTAGTAGCTTTCAATATGTTTGGCCATTTTGGCGAAGGAGTCGACCACGATGGCCACGATCAGTTCGGCAGCCACCAGTTGTCCCAGCGAAAGCTGCCCGGTGATGACCAGCCAGCCACCGATGGCCAGCAGGACTGTACTGGCGAGCGCCTGAACGAGGAGGATCGCCAGCAGTTGTCGCATCAGTACCGAAAAATGACGTCTGCGAGCGTCGAGGTATCCGTAAATCAGGGCGTCAGAGCGATCAAGAGCAAACTCAGCAGCCCCGTCATAGCGGAATGTATTGCGGCAGCGTGCCATGTCTTCGAGCCACGCAGCCATGGCATACTTGCACTTCGATTCCGTAATGCTGGTGGCAATGGCACCGCGACCGAGGAGGTACACCAGCGCCATCAGCAGCACGAGGGCAAAGTCGAAGGCCAGCAGCCACGGATGGTAAAACGCCAGCACAGTCATCCCCACCGCCATGTTGAGGATGAGGGAGATTCCATCGAGCAGCAGACCGGATGCCGTTTTCTGGATAGTCACCACATCGAAGAAGCGGTTGACCAGTTCCGGCGGGTAACTGTCGTGGAAGGCGTTGAGTGAAGTGCGAGGCAGACGCCAGGCAAGTTCAGCAGCAAGACGCGCAAACAGTCGTCGCTGAATCAGTTCGACGACCCAGGTCTGCATGGCCTTCAGAGCAGCTTTGAACAGCAGGAACACCAGCAGCATCAGGGACAGGACAATGACCGGCTGCAGAAAACGTCCAAAAGCCACGGTGCTGACCAGAGCTTCGACGGCCAGCGGCGTTGTCATGCTGAGCAGGCCGGACACCAGAGCAAAGGTGGCAACCACCCAGATGTCGGTCCGTTCGGCCTTCATCAGGCTGATCAGTCGGGACAGTGGCGAGGTGTGGTGGTCGTGATCATCCTGGTGACCGTGAGCACTGACCTTCTGTGGTTCGATGACCACGCACCGCAGCAGACCCTCGAATCCCGCAGCCTGCAGCTGGGTACTGATCTGGCCGGGGCGCAGAGTCCTGATCGGCTGTTCTCCGCGGGGCTGCATCAGCAGCATCCGTCGTCCGCCGTGGCCGGTCAGCAATCGCCAGCCGCAGCCGGGGAGATGCACGATGACGGACATGCCGTCCCGAGCGAGGCCGATGAGTTCCGGCAGCTGTCCTTCGACCACGCGGGCCACGAAGCCCAGACTGGTGGCAGATTCTGTCAGCCAGCGACACCAGGTGCTGTCCGGCAGTTCGGCGGCGAACCGTGAACCCTCGTCCACCGAACGGCGAATTGCCGAGCGATCCGCGTGGACACCCTGCCGTGAAGTGATCTGCTCAAACATCCAGCAAACGTCGATCAGGTCGGTTTCGCTGGTCGAGGCAGCCAGGGACGCCGTCATTACCGCTTCCGTTTCTGTCACTTTTCCCGAAGACTGTGAATCATGCATCATATCGAAATTCTTGAGTGGGAACGGAAAACGTCCAATCCAATTACTTGTGAACTGGGGCAAAACTCGCGAACGGTCATAGATTTTTCCTATGTATTGGGGTTGTTTTACGGGTGCTGATCGTTTTTTGTGTGGTTCGCCGGTCTGTTTGGGAAAATCGGTTCCGTCAAACTGGCAGACTGACCTTACGAGCGAAACCGCAAATCTGCGGGTCAGGGGTGATTTTGTTCCCGGGTTTTCGTGGCTATGATCTGCGGGAGAGTGCTGAGCAGTCCGAGGCGAAGATTTTGTGTTTGGCGAGCGGGGCGTGGCGATGTCGGTCAAAACATTTGCAGCGGTGGATCTGGGTGCTGAGAGCGGTCGTGTGATGGCTGGCTGTTTTGACGGCCGCACGGTTTCACTGAGTGAACTGCATCGATTTCCGAATGGTCCTGTGCATTTGGGTGGGACATTGCGGTGGAATCTGGTGGGTTTATGGCAGGAGATTCAGCGAGGTCTTGGTCGAGTGGGTGCTGAGCACGGGGGTTCAGTGGCCAGCGTGGGTGTGGACACGTGGGGTGTGGACTTTGTGCTTTTGAATCGGAATGACGAGCTGTTGGGTCAGCCCTGGAATTACCGGGATTCCCGCACTGACGGGATGCTGAATCTGGCTTTTCAGCGGGTTTCACGGGCGGAGATTTTTGCTCAGACGGGCCTGCAGTTCATGGAGATCAATTCGCTGTATCAGCTGCTGGCGATGTGTCGTCGGGATCCGGAGCTGGTGTCTCAGGCGACTCGTTTTCTGATGGTGCCTGACTTTTTGAACTGGTGTTTGTGTGGCAGCCGGGTGGTGGAGTTTACGAACGCGACGACGACGCAGATGCTGAACGCGACGACTCGTACGTGGGCCACGGACCTGCTGCGTCGGCTGGAGATACCGACGGAGATGTTTCCGGAGATTGTTGTACCGGGTACTCGGCTGGGCGTGCTGCGTCGGGAGGTTGCTGAGTCGGTGGGGTTGCGGGACGTGCAGGTGGTGGCTCCTGCGACGCACGACACGGGATCGGCAGTGGCGGCGGTTCCGACTGTGCATACGGGGCGTCCGAACTGGGCTTACATCAGCAGCGGCACGTGGAGTCTGATTGGTGTGGAGGTGCGGGATGCGATTTTGACCGAGTTGGCTTTGCAGCGGAACGTGACGAACGAGGGTGGTCTGGAGGGAACCTATCGACTGCTGAAGAATGTGATGGGGATGTGGCTGGTGCAGGGAGTGCGGGCTTCGTGTGCCCGGCGGGGATTGCAGCTGGAGTATTCTGAGATCACCGAGCGAGCCGCGGGGGCTCAGGCGTTTCGTTCGCTGGTGAACCCTGACAGTGCGGAATTTCTGCGTCCGGACGACATGGCCGCGGCGATTCAGGCGGAGTGTCGTCGAACGGGTGAGCCTGTACCGGAGGACGAGGGGCAGTTGTTTCGTTGTGTGCTGGAGAGTCTGGCTCTGAAGTATCGGATGGTGCTGAGGTGGCTGGAGCAGTTGACGGGAGTGCGGGTGGAAGTGATTCACGTGGTGGGCGGTGGATCCCGGAATGCGGTCTTGAACCAGTTTACGGCGGACGCCTGTGGAGTGCCGGTGATAGCTGGTCCGGTGGAGTCGACGGCACTGGGGAACGTGCTGGTGCAGGCGATGGGTGCGGGTGAGATTGGTTCGCTGTCTGAGTTGCGTGAAGTGGTGCGGCGATCTGAGAGTCTGGTGGAGTATGTGCCGCGGAATACAGCGGCGTGGGATGCGGTGTGGTCGCGTTTTGAGCGGGTTCAGTAAGATCCGGCTGACTGATTTGGGAATCATTGTTTATGGGTTTGTTTGATCGACTGAAGCGTGGCCTCGAGAAGACTCGTCAGATCCTGCGGACGGACATCCGCGATCTGTTTCGATCGGGCGAGATACTTGACGAGCGTCTGCTGTCGGATTTCGAGGCGCGGCTGATTCGCACGGACATGGGTTTCGCCGCGGCGACTCGGATTATCGCGAGGCTGCGTGAGCAGCATGGTGGTCGCACGGTGGATGTGGATGCGATCTGGAAGACGGTGCGTGACGAGCTGGTGGATCTGCTGCGAGGCCAGAACGACAGTCGCTGGAATCTGGAGGATCCTTTGTCGCCGCTGGCACGGGCGGCGGCGGGACCGACGGTGATTCTGGTGGCTGGTGTGAATGGTGTGGGCAAGACAACATCGATCGCCAAGATCACGAATCTGCTGCAGAAGCAGGGTCGGCGAGTGGTACTGGCGGCGGGGGACACATTCCGGGCGGCTGCGGTGGAGCAGCTGACGATGTGGTCGCAGCGACTGGGCTGTGAGATTGTGCGACGCGAGAGCAATTCGGATCCGGCGGCTGTGGCCTACGAGGGGGTGCAGCGGGCGGTTGCTGCGGGGGCCGACTATCTGATTGTGGACACGGCCGGTCGCCTGCAGACTCAGAAGAATCTGATGGACGAGCTGGGGAAGATTCGGCGGGTGATGCAAAAGGTCATTCCGCTGGCTCCGCATGAAAGTCTGCTGGTGCTGGATGCGACTACCGGTCAGAATGGGCTCAGTCAGGCGCGCAGTTTTGCCGCGGCCACAGGCTGTACGGGGTTGGTGCTGGCGAAGCTCGACGGGACTGCCCGTGGCGGCATTGTGGTGGCGATCCGGCAGGAGATGGGAATTCCGGTGAAGTACATTGGCGTGGGTGAGCAGGTGGACGATCTGGAGCTGTTTGATCCGGTGGGATTTGTGGATGCGTTGTTCAGTCGCTGATTTGTGAGGAGGCGACGGTGGAAAAGCTGCTGTTCTTTGTGTTGCTGCTGGGTCTTTCGAAGCTGGTGGACCTGCTGAAAAATTCGGGCCAGCCCGCTGTGGGGCAACCGCCTGCGGCACCGGGGAATCGCCCGGCTGATCCGGGTAAGCCGGGTGGTTTGCGGGGCATGCTGGAGGAGTTGCTGCGGGTCCCGCCGGACGAGTCGGATGCGCCTGTGGCGGGTTCTGCGGTGCCCAATTCTTCTGCTTCCCCCGCGAGGGCTCAGAATCCTGCGACTCAGTCCCGTCCGCAGCGTTCGCGGCCGGCGGAGCGGTCGGGTGGCCAGCGTGCAGAGGGGCAGAAGTCGGCCAGGAGGTCGGCGAAGAAGTCGGCTGGTGGAACATCACTGTCATCGGGGTCTGCGACGGGCAGTGCGGTGGCGCGGCATGTGGAAACAGCCATCAATGCTCATGTCAGGCAGCATGTCGGTTCGGGGATCAGTGAGTCGGTGCGGCATGATATTGGTGAGCACGTGGAGGCGGCCTTTGGTCGGGATATTGCGGGTGAGGCGAAAAGGGTAAGTGAGGCCGGGGGGGCTGCGAGCATCCGGCAGATCCTGAAAAGTCCTCGCGGCGTGCAGCAGGCCATGCTGGTCTCAGAAATCCTGAACCGTCCGCGCATCTTTCGCCGTTGATTGAATGGACGCTTGACACTTGCCGACCTGGTGGGTATTCAGGTGTTTTCTGGTGGACATAGACCGCAGTTTTCCCGTGCATTCTGGTGCAAGCCGAGGCCCGCATGTCAAAAGATCGTCGCATAGACATTGAAGAAATTGGTGCCGTGACGGTGGTTCGGCTGCTGGAAAAGAAGATTCTGGACGAAGCGAACATCGAGGCGCTGGGTCAGGAGCTGTATGCTTTGGTGGACAAGGATGGTCGCCGTAAAGTTGTGCTGGACTTCAAAGCGGTCGAGTATTTGTCCAGTGCCGCCCTGGGAAAGCTGGTCAGTCTTGAAAAGAAGATGAACCTTGCGAAGGGCAAACTGGTGCTCTGCAACATCCGCAAGGATATCTACGAAGTGTTCAAGCTGCTGCAGCTGGGCAAGGTACTGACGATCTGCAGTGATCTGGACGAGGCGCTTGGGAAGTTTTAACCCTTGCGGTGGCTGTTTGGCGGTTCAGTGAGCGGGGGGGCCTGACTGCGTGGCGGATCCTGTTCTCTTCGAGATACTGATTCCCAGTCAGATGTCGGCGGGGATGGCGGTGCAGGACCGGGTGATCGGTCTGATGCAGGATCTGCAGTTTTCGGGGCGTGACATTTTTGCGATGCGTCTGTCGCTTGAAGAGGCGATCAGCAACGCAATTCGGCATGGCAATCGGTTTGCGTCGGACAAGCAGGTCTGGATTCGCTGTGAACTGACAGAGTTGCTGGTGCGTGTGGTTGTGCGGGACGAGGGTGAGGGATTTGACCCTGGGCAGGTACCGGATCCGACGCTGGCTGAGAATCTTGAGCGTCCCAGTGGTCGTGGTCTGCTGCTGATGCGGGCTTATCTCAGTGAATGCTGCTATTCGGATTCCGGGCGATGTCTGACGCTGGTGCGTGAGCGGAACAGTCCGCTGCCGATCGTTCCTGACTGACACCAGTTTTCTCAGGAATTCGACCGAGATCCCCCCCGCCAACTCGAACACGCTCCCGCCTCACGCTATAGTCACGTTCACATTTCGTCGGCCTTCCGGTGATTGGCGACTTCAGTTCAAAGTCTGGCGGCATCCGTATGAAGATTCATGAGTATCAGGCGAAGCAGTTGTTGCGAGCTGCAGGTGTAGCGGTTCCTCAGGGCGTGGTGGCTCGTACCGCCGCAGAGGCGGCTCAGGCCTTCACCTCGCTGGGTGGGTCTCTGGCAGTTGTCAAATCGCAGATTCACGCGGGTGGCCGTGGCAAGGGGCGATTTGTCGAGCAGCCTGAGCAGCGTGGTGTGGTGCTGGTGCGTTCTGCTGAGGAAGCGCAGCAGAATGCGGCACGCATGCTCGGAAATACTCTGGTTACCATTCAAACTGGTGCTGCGGGCAAGCAGGTGAGCACATTGTTTGTCGAGCAGGGCCTGAAGATTGCTCGCGAACTGTATCTGGGGATCGTGGTGGACCGCGAGGCGGGTGGTCCTGTGCTGATCATGTCATCCGAGGGTGGCATGGAGATTGAAGAAGTCGCGGCGCATTCTCCTGAGAAGATTCTGAAGGAGCCTTTTGATGCGGTCGCCGGGCTCTACCCCTATCAGGCTCGCAAGCTGGCTTATGCCCTGGGGCTGGATGCGGCTGCGGTCCGCAGTGCTGAGAAGTTTCTGCCGAAGATCTGCAGGTTCTTCGTGGACTATGACTGCTCGATGACCGAGATCAATCCGCTGGTCGTGACGGAAGACGGCCAGATGCTGGCTTTGGATGCCAAGGTCACGTTTGACGACAACGCTCTGTTTCGTCACAAGGACGTGGTGGCTTTGCGGGATCTGTCCGAGGAGGAGCCGGCGGAGGTGCGGGCTGCCGACACGGGGCTCAGCTATGTCAAGCTGAACGGAAACATTGGGTGTCTGGTGAATGGTGCGGGTCTGGCGATGAGCACGATGGACCTGATCAAGCTGCATGGCGGCGAGCCGGCCAACTTTTTGGACGTGGGCGGTGGTGCGGATGAGGACCAGGTGACGGAAGCGTTTCGCATCATTCTGGCGGACAGCAATGTGAAGGCGGTGCTGGTGAACATTTTCGGTGGGATCATGCGATGTGACATCATCGTGTCGGCTCTGCTGAATGCCTACGAAAAGGTGGGTTTCAATGTTCCGCTGGTGGTTCGGCTGGAGGGCACCAACGTCGAGAAGGCTCGTGAAATGCTGCAGGCCAGTGGTCGTCCGATCATTGCTGCGACGGACCTGACGGATGCGGCTCAGAAGGTCGTGCGGGCTTTGAATGCCTGATGTGCGGCGGTGCTGATTTTTCTGATCACTGAACTCTGTTTTGCGAAAACTCTGTCATGAGCATTCTGGTATCGAAGTCCACTCGAGTCATTACTCAGGGCATCACTGGAAACTCCGGCCTGTTCCACAGTCAGAAGTGCCGCGAGTATGCGGCTGAGTGTCAGCCGGGTGTGGATGTGTTTGTGGGCGGGGTGACTCCGGGCAAAGGCGGCACCACGGTTGATGGTTTCCCGGTCTTCAATTCGGTGCGTGAAGCGCGAGAGAAGACGGGCGCGAACACATCGATGGTGTTTGTGCCGCCGCCGTTCTGTGCGGATGCGATTCTGGAGGCGGCGGATGCCGGGATGGAGCTGATCGTGGCGATCACCGAGGGGATCCCGGTGATGGACATGCTGCGAGTTCGCCGTGGTATGGAGAAATCGGCATCACGACTGATTGGTCCCAACTGTCCCGGTGTGATTACTCCGGGTATCGCCAAGATCGGCATTATGCCGGGCTACATTCACAAGCCGGGCACGATTGGGATTATCAGCAAGAGCGGGACTTTGACATACGAGGCTGCGTGGCAGCTGGGACGGGTGGGGCTGGGGCAGAGTACAGCGGTGGGGATTGGCGGGGACCCGATCAACGGGACCAGCTACATTGAGCTGTTGAAGATGTTTCAGGACGATCCGGGTACCGAGGGCATTTTGTTGATTGGCGAGATTGGCGGCAGTGCCGAGCAGGCAGCGGCTGAGTACATCAAGTCACATGTGACGAAGCCGATGGCGGGATTCATTGCCGGCCAGACAGCTCCTCCGGGCAAGCGGATGGGTCATGCCGGTGCGATCATTTCCGGTGGTGGTGGTACGGCTGCCGAGAAGATGGCGGCGCTGACTGCAGCCGGAGTCGTGGTGTCGCCCAGCCCGGGCGGCATGGGTGAAGCGATGCTGCGAGCCATGCAGGGGCGTGGCTGAAGCAGTCAGGGGTGTACTGGCGTCTGCAGTTTTAAAGACTGAAGATGGGTTGTCCTTCGCTGGCCGGCAGTGTGAAGCCATCGGGGCTGAGTCTGGTGCGTGGGTCGATGCCCATGGCAGCCAGAATGGTGGCTCCGAAGTCTTCCGGGCTGACTGGCCGGTCGCGGACGTACGCGGCGGTTTCGTCTGAGGCTCCGTAGACTGTGCCTCCGGGGATTCCTGCTCCGGCCAGCATGGCCGAGTAGCAGTTTGGCCAGTGGTCTCGTCCGATGGCTGAGGCACCGCGACTGATGCGTGGAGTGCGTCCGAATTCACCGGCCATCACGACGAGGGTGGAGTCGAGCAGTCCGCGTTCATCGAGATCTTCGAGGAGTGTGGCCATGGCGGCATCAGCGCGAGGCAGTGCCCAGCCCAGTCCGTTCCAGCCATTGTCGAAGATGCTGATACCGGCATTACCATGCATGTCCCAGGTTTCGACGCTGACGAAGCGGTCATTGGGAGCCAGTCCCATCCAGGCGACGACGCTGACGAGCCGGACACCGGCTTCGATCAGTCTGCGTGCGAGCAGCAGATTTTGTCCGAACGGGTGTCTGCCGTATCGATCGCGGACCTGGTCGGGTTCGGCATCCACGTGGAAGGCGCTGGCGGCGGCGTTGCTTTGCAGCAGAGTGAAGGCGCGATTCTGCAGTTGCTGCAGTCGAGCGCCGGCGGGATCGGGTGCTGTGCTGCTGGCGTCGGAGGTGGTGTTTTGCAGCAGCAGCCTGCGGGCCTCGAGGCGACTTGTGGTGAGATCGGGGTCTGAGGCGAAGGGAGTGGGGCGGAAGCCGGGTGTGGCGGGGTTATCGGAGTGTCGTTCGCCGATCAGCAGCGGGCTGCAGCTGGTGCCGAGAAAGCCGCCGCTGAGCCATGCGGATTCTGCGGGGGCGGCGCCGCCGCCGAATTTCTGCAGCCAGACGTATGACGGCATCGTTTCGTGTGCGGGCTGCAGGCGAGTGATGATGGAGCCGAGCGAGGGTGAATCTTTGCGGGGTGTGGAGGAACCGGCGAGCAGCATTTCGTTGGCGACGTTATGCACTGGCACTCGGTGGCTCATGGAGCGGATGACGCAGTACTTGTTCGAGATGGCGGCAAGATTCGGCATGAGTTCGCCGACCTGGAAACCGGGAGTGGCTGTGGCGATGGGTTTGAAGGGACCGCGCAGATCAGACGGGGCGTTGGGTTTGGGGTCCCAGGAATCCAACTGGCTGAGACCGCCGTACTGAAAAACGAAGATGCAGGATTTGGGCGATTTTCCGGTCTGCTGGTCGGCGGCCAGCAACTGCGGCAGGTTGAGCAGTCCGGGGATTTGAGTGCCAGCCATGCCGATCGCGCCGGTGTGCAGCAGGCGCCGTCGTGAGGGAATCTGTTGTGGCGAATTGGCTGGCAAGGGAGTTGTCGTTTGGCGGGACTGGGCCTGGGATTTGGGAGCGCAGGCCGTCAGCGTGACCGGGCCTGCAAAAGGCATGCTGACGTTTTTGTGATGCGGAATCAAGCAGAATCCGGAATGTG
>Ga0209972_10003602_pt1 | contig 12085 bp, 8 predicted proteins | sample NOAtaG_7_FD_187302 | JGI IMG/M metagenome (GOLD analysis project Ga0209972, IMG submission 187302) | Freshwater lake microbial communities from Lake Erie, under a cyanobacterial bloom - NOAA_Erie_Diel1S_2200h metaG (SPAdes) (version 2) | ecosystem: Environmental > Aquatic > Freshwater > Lake ...
GAAATATAACAGGTATGCCAAACCATAAGTCAGCCGAGAAGCGTGATCGCCAGAACCAGAAGCGCAATGAGATCAACAGTTCCAACCGGACCCGCCTCCGTTCACAGATTCGGAAGCTGCGTGAACTGATCGAGAAGGGCACGCCCCAGGATGCGCTGCAGGCCCTGCCGGGCACGATCTCGGTCATTGACAAGTCGGTCCAGAAGGGTGTCCTGCACCGCAATGCCGCGGCCAGACACAAAGCCCGCCTGACCGCGCACGTCAACGAGCGGCAGGCCAAGTAGGCTCACCGCACGGCCGATCTGCCGACGTACCAGTTGTGCGAAAGCTAAAGCTCTATCCGCCAGTGCGGGTAGGGCTTTTTCATGCTTTTGTGCAGACCTAACTTTGTGTCTCGATTTCGACCCCGCGCCGGTTGACCTGGCGATCTCAGCTATGTACTATGCTGACAACACTGAGAAAGGAGGTGGTCGTTTGTATATGAGATCAATTTACAGTGAGGTGGCTGCGATCTAGCAGCGTCCTGTCATCACTAAAGCTGACCGGATGTTGCAAGGTCAAACTCCACAGCTTACCGAAGACCCTGTCGTGTCGCGAACACGGCAGGGTCTTTTCATCTCTCCAGTCCATTGCACAATTGGTGAAAATAGCGAAAAATCGAGTGACCCGGAGCGACTTTCAATCCTACGGGGATGGCCAATAGGGCCTACGGGCATGGCCAATAGGGAAGGTACGGATGGTAAAGGTGAGGAGGCAAGGATGAGACTGGTAATCGGATATGATGGCTCGCCCTGTGCGGATGCGGCGCTCGACGACCTGCAGCGAGCCGGGCTGCCCCGCGAGGGGCATCTTCTGCTGACCATGGTCACCGAGGTCTGGTTATCGCCGCTCTCCGGGATCGCGACAGAGGAGACCCCTGACGCGGCGGAGCGGATCGCAAAGAACCGCCAGATTCTGGCCCGGGCGACTGAACGACTGGCGTCGATCCTGCCAAACTGGGAGATCGAAACCCTGATTGAGGCCGGCTCTCCCGCCGCGACCATTCTGCACCGGGCAGCCGACTGGGGAGCAGACATGATCGTTGTCGGCTCCCATGGATTCACCAGGGTGGAGCGTTTCTTTATCGGCAGCGTCTCGCAGCGGGTGGCCGGCGACGCCCATTGCTCAGTGCGGATTGCGCGTGGTCGGCTCGAAGAGTTTGAGAACCTTCCGTCACGGCTGGTCATTGGGATCGACGGATCGATCGATTCTGATATGGCCACCTACGTGGTAGCCAATCGCCACTGGTCGAACGGCGCGGAAGTCCGGCTGGTCACGTCGGTCGGGCCGCTGCACGCCGGATATCCGGTCACGACCTTCGACGAGGAGAAGGCGCTGATCGAGAAGATGCACGCCCACGCCGCCCGGAATCTTCGCGATGGCGCGGCACAGCAAGGCGTGAGCCTGACGGTCAGCTCGGTGATCTCGTTCGAGGATCCAAAGCAGGCCATTGTTCACGAAGCGGAGTCGTGGGGCGCCGATGCGATCTTTGTCGGCAGTCGCGGTCATGGTCGACTGGGGCGTTTCGTGCTTGGCAGCGTCTCCGCCGCCGTGGCGACCCGGGCCCATTGCTCAGTCGAGATCGTTCGCCGCACACCGACCGCCAACTGGGAAGAGAGTCTCGAATTGTCGAGCTCGCCCAACGATCCACCTGCTTCATCCGGGGGCACTATCTGATGAATCTGGACGAGAGCCGCCCACCATTCTCGATCGAATTTCGGAATGTCGGGATCGACTTCGATGGTCAACCCGCGCTCGATTCGATCACCTTCCAGCTTCAGCCCGGGGAGATGCTCTGCATCACCGGCAGCTCCCAGTCTGGCAAGACGGTCCTCCTGCGACTGGCGATCGGCTTCCTCCAACCTGACCGTGGGGAGGTGCTGGTCGAGGGACGACATCTCAATGACCTGACCGAGGATGAGCTGCTCTCGCTGCGGAGCGAGCTGATGGGGATCGTCTTCCAGGAGAATGCCCTCTTCACCGGACAATCGGTCTACGACAACGCCGCCTATCGCCTCGTCGAGCATGACTGGACAGAAGAGGAGATCGAGCGGGCCGTCCGTGAAGTCCTCACCTTCGTTGGGCTCCAGGACGATCTGGAGAAACAGGCCGAGGAGCTCTCGGGGGGCATGAAACGCCGGCTCGAGTTCGCACGTGCCCTCATCGGCTGGCCGCCGATCATGCTCTTTGACGAGCCGACCGCCGGACTCGATCCGATCAATGCCCGGCAGGTGCTCGACCTGATCGTCCGGGCCCGTGATCTCCACCACATCAGTTCGCTCTTTGTCAGCAAATCGATGCACGAGATCCCCTACCTTGCCACCCACCGGGCGACTCTCGACGATGCGGGGGGTGTCCGTCAGGAGGTGGTCGAGGAGATTCCAGGGATGAAGGTGCTGGTCCTCGAGAACGGACAAAGCGCCTTCTTCGGAAGTCCGCGGGAGTTTCAGCAGAGCAATCTGCCGGCCGTGCGCAATCTGCTCCACCCGGTCCCCCAGCAGATCGTCGATCACTTCGAATGCAACGACCCGTGGAAGCAAAACCAGGAGACACGAGAGAGTGAGCAGCGTGGAGAGGAGCCTCTTCCCACCCCGCCATGGACATTGTGAAAGTATGAAGATCAAGGCAGGCCGGGAGAGACTCGACAAGCTAATGGTCACGCGTGGACTGGCGGAGACCCGCACCAAGGCCCAGGCCCTTATCCTGGCCGGGCAGGTCTACTCTGGTGAAAAGCGGCTCGAAAAGGCGGGACTCGAGGTTCCTCTCGAGACCGAACTGACCGTCCGTGAGACGATGCCCTACGTCAGCCGCGGTGGACTCAAGCTGGCGGCGGCCCTCGACCATTTTGGCGTCGATCCAACTGACCAGCTCTGCCTCGATATTGGCGCCTCGACGGGCGGATTCACCGACTGTCTGCTCCAGCGTGGAGCAGCGAGCGTCGTTGCCCTCGATGTTGGCCATGGCCAGATCGACTGGAAACTGCGCCAGGACCCGCGGGTCGAGGTCCGCGAAAATGTCAACGCCCGCTATCTGACTCCGGATGACTTCACGACCCGGTTCAACCTCGTCGTCGCCGATGTCTCATTCATCTCTCTCACCAGAATTCTGCCCGTTGTCCCCGCGCTTCTGCAGCCCGGAGCAACCGTGGTCACCCTCATCAAACCCCAGTTCGAGGTCGGGCGCGAAGAGGTTGGACGGGGCGGTATCGTTCGTTCCGAGACCGCACAACTCCGGGTGGTGCAAGAAATTGAGCAGTTTGTCCTCACTCTCGGCTGGCAAATTGCCGGCGTAATCGACTCTCCGATCCACGGCGCAGACGGAAATCGGGAATTTCTCGGCTGCTTTATGGGTGGGTTTAAAGGACCAGGCTAGCCGCGCCCATCCGGCTACTTGCCCTTCTGCCGCGTCACCTGGACCGGATGGCTCACCTTGTCGAGCCGCTGACCATCCTCACCGGTCACCTCGAGCCGCACTTTGATCGACGATTTTTCCCGGGCCGGCAGTTCGACGCCCAGAAAATAGGTCGACTTCATGCGGGTAAGGAGCGTCTCGACCCCCGGCACAATCTCATCAACCGTCCGGCAGAGGAGCGCTTGCCCGCCGCTGGCGGAGGCGATGCGCTCCAGTCCGCTCTGGTAGGCCAGATTGAGCGTATCCGGTCGATAATCGAGATGGATAATCGATATTGGAATAGTGTAGCGGGCCAGTGACTGGGCGATCCGCGAAACCTGCTCCTGCACGGCCCGGTCGGAGAAGCGGCGGCTCAGGTCGCCGGCGTCACTGGCGTTGATCACCGGGTTGAGGTAGTCGGCGCGGTAGTTGGCGATGCCAGAGTCGGTAATATAGAGCACACAGACCCGGACACCGGTCTTGCTCAGAATTCCGGTCGCCAGCTCGGAGATGGGCTGGAGGGTGTCGAGCAGCCCCGCCTTTCCGTTGACCTGGATCGAGCCAATCTCTGTCACCAGCTTCTCCCGATCTCCAGTCGGCTCCTGAATGACCCGCAAGCCATCCTGCGAACGAAGGATGCCAACCCAGTAGGTCGATGGCAACTCGCGCAACCGCTCAGCAAGCACGGTCCGGGCCTGATCCACCCGGGCCAACTCAACCACCGTGTCAAAGACGACCAGAAAGACCGTCGAACTCTCTGGGCCATTGAAACTGCGCAACGCCACCTCGCGGTCGTCGAGATAGACCTTGAAACTCTGCCTTCCCCCGCCCTCCCAGAATCGTCCGTCAACCTCCACGACCGCCGGGATCTTCAACACTCCCCGGCCAGGTTTCGGCCCAGGCTTCTCCTGAACTTTCGTCTCCTGCACCTTCGGGCGCCCATCATCCGGACGTGCCTCTGCCTTTCGCTCCTGTGCGGAGATGTTGGCGGCCATACCTATCAGGAGGAGAAGAGCCAGCAACCATTGTCTATTGCGATTATTCAAGCTAGACTGCACCGATATTAAATCCATATTAAATTAACTTTAGATCCTGACTTAGCTTCAGAGCCTGATTTAACCTATTTCGAGAAAGAAGTCGACACGTGATGATCCGCGTAATAGTGAGCTGGTGCCTGGTGGGGATGATGTCGGGGATGGCGTGGGGCCAGGGGACCATCGTTCCGCCCCGTGCGGACAACCAGTTCTGGAACGAGACGCAGCTGATCAAGCGACTGAATGAAAAACAGGATCTGGTCCTGATTGGCGGGCTGCGCATCGGTCGGGGATGGAGTCGCCCGGTCGACGAGCGGTTCGGAGCCGGTGTCGCCTTCCGACTGAACAAGCATCTGACGATTCAGCCCACCTACCTCTTTGTCGCTTACCAGCCCTTTCCGGGGCGTGAGTTCACCGAGCACCGGTTGATCTTCAACGCGACGGGAAGGTTCAGGCTGCGGGACTTCTCGTTTACCGATCGAAATCTGATCGAACGCCGAATTCGCCCAACCGGGCCGGACTTTACGACCTACCGCAATCGGCTGATGATCGATCATCCGGTGCGCGTGGGAGGACTGAAGTTCAACCCTTTCATCGCCAATGAAGCCTGGTATACCACCCAGCCGACTGCTAATGGCCGTTTTGGATGGTCACGCAATCGCCTCAGTGTCGGCGTGCTGAAGCAGTTCAGCCCCAGGTTCTATATGGAGATCCACTATCTTCGCCAGAATGATGGGATCTCGCGGCCGGGAAATATTCATACTATCTTCACCTTCTTCCGCTACACCCTCTGATGGTGGCGCGGGGGAGACTCCCGCTCCCCCGCCTCGGCTGCCAATCGTCAAAAAAGGATTCGCAGCCCGACCTGCATGACTCGTCCGCCGGTCGAACCAATGATCCGCCCGGCATTGAGGTTGGGATTCTCATCCGAACCGATGCGGGTGTCCGGGTCGTTAAGGTTGGCCTGATTGGGAAAGTTGAAGGCTTCGGTGACAAACTCGAGCGAGGTGTCCGAAGTCAGCTCGATCCGTTTGGTGAGCGAGAGATGGTGAAACTGTTCCCCGGGCGTCCGCAGTTGCGGGTGGGTGCGGGGACCATTCCCAAGGGTGAAATCGTCGGGTTGCGCGAAGGCTTCCGGATTGAACCAGCGCTCGGCCGTCGGATTCTCAACCCGTGGATTGACTCCGGGAACGAGATTGACCCGCAGATTGCTGACCACGCCTCCGGTCCGGTTGAAGAGCGGACGAAAAATGAGGGGCGAACCACCACGAATCGTCGTCAGTCCGCTCAGACTCCATCCTCCGAGCAAACGGGCCACCATCTCATCATCGGCAAAGAACCACTTTCCTTTGCCGAAGGGTAGTTCATAGGTGTAGCTAACCTGAAGGCTATGCCGGATGTCCGACGTCGAGAGCGACCACTCCTCGGCGAGATTGCCCGGATCCTGCGGCACCCCACTGGAGTAGTTATCGAGCACCTTGGCAAAACGGTATGTCGCCCGCCCAAAGAGCCCCCCCGTCAGCCGCTGATCCATGGTCACGGTGAGGGAGTGGCCCTCGAGATCACCCGCGGGGTAGAGTCCTCCCAGATCGAGATTGCGATACTGCGGGTAGGGGCGGAGCGAGTTGCGAAAAGTGTCGTCGTAGAGCTGTTCGCCAAACCTGAGGTTCTCGAGCGGCACGGCGTTGAGACGAATCATCCCATCGACAAAGATATCCTGGCTTCGCCAGCCATTGTAGCGCGCCTCGATCGCCATCGCGTTGGGAAGCTCCCGCTGAATGCTGACGTTCCACTGGTGGTTGGCGGGAAGGTGGCCGGAGCGATCAATGTAATCGGCGTCGGTTCCATTGGCCGCCGTTGGATCGAGGAACGGTGGGCGGGGGAAGTTCTGCGGCAGTCCATTGCGCAGGTAGAGCGCCGGCTGCAACTGTTCATTGGGGGAGATGAAGACCGGCGCGGCATTGAACCCCTGCGTGCCGAAATGGCGACCGTAGAGCGGATAGTTGTCGAAGGTCAGATTATAGTTGATGCGCACCACGGTCCGCCGGTCGTTCCACGGATTGATGGCCAGCCCCGCGCCCGGCTCAGCGCGAACCGTCGACGGCTGCAACGCTCGTCCAACCCCGTTCAGATTGGCAAAGATCAACGCTCCCGGACGGTTGTTGACCGGATTGATCCGGTCGAGCGCCACCGTCGACTGGCGATCGTACTTCTCGATCCGCGGCATCGCCGTCTCGACACTGAGTGAGAAGGAGGCCGTCCAGCCGGGGCGAATCCGGTACTGCTCGCCGAGGTTGACCTCGAAGAAGTTGTTGCGGTAGTACGATGGCTGCTCAATCACCGCCTGCTCGGCCCGGTAGGCCATGCCGAGCAGAAACGAGGCAAAACTGTTGCCCGTGTTGCGCACCCCGGGGAGTCCGGTCAGCGCATTGCCGAAATAGAAGAGGCCCGCCGGGTATGACGGGATATAGGTGTTGACGAAACGCCGCTGGCCAAAGACCGTCAGGGTGAAATTGTGCTCCTTCCGGTTGATCGCGACCGAGGTCGAGCCAGTGTAGACATAGTTTCGATCATTGAAGACGGCCGTCTGGGGGCCGATGGACAAGTACTGGTTCAGATAGAAGCGCGGAAAGAACTTCGAGAAGGTTCCCGGAAGCCCGAGACTGGCCGGATAGTCTGTCTCATCGGCGCCGGCGGCATTGGCGAGCGTCGCCGCTCCGCTGTAGGAGGCCGACCCGCGAAAGGTCCAGACAATCTGCGGGGAGGCGGTATAGTTGTGCTGGTAGGCAATACTGCCATTGTCGAACGAATAGTTGGGCGCTCCGGAGTTGGCCGGCCCCGGAAAATACTCGGGGGATTTACGCAGACCACGCGAGTAGTTGAGTGAGAGACTCATCTGCTGCTTCTGGTTGAGCGTGTGGTCGAGCTTGGAAATGATCCCGTCGGCCCGGTTCTCAAAGGGCGAGTTGATCCAATAATTATTCGACAGAAAGGGGCCAATCGAGGAGTTCGCCCGCGGATAGAGGTTGACCAGCGCCCGGGACACCGGATCGAGACGTGAGAGCGGAATGCGGTTGGCCGGAAAAGGATCGCGCAGATACTGCAGATTATCCGCCGCGATCGGTCGGCGTGGATCGTACTGCGGGTTGGGACGGGTTGTCGCCGGATCGTAGATGGTCAACGGAGCGCCGGCGTTGTCGACCAGATCGGAGAAGTCTCCCAGCCGCTGCCGGTCGGTCGGGAGCGTCAGCAGGGTGCTCTGGGAGATCCGTTCGCGCGTCCCCTCAAACGAGAAGGAGAAGAAGGTGCGGCCGCGTCCATCATAGACCCAGGGCAGGCGCACCGGCCCGCTCACCGTTGCCCCATACTGATTCCGCCGGAGAAGGTTCTTGTTCCCCCCAAACTGGCGGACCTGGTGGGGAATGGCGTCCATGATATCGTTGCGGAGATACTCGTAGAGCCGTCCGGTCAGGCTGTTCTGTCTTCCGCCGACGAGCGTACTTCCCTTCTTCCCATCACTCAATTTGCCAATCTGGAGGCGAAACTCCTCGAGGGCGCGCTGCAGCTCGGCGGGACGCCGGGCGCTCCCCGCGGACTGGGTCTCAGCATTGGCGGGGGTCAGACTCGCCTCACCGGAGGAGGCCGGGGCCGGAGCCGATTCAGTCTCCGCGCTGGCCGGTCGCGCCGGCCGCCGGTTCGTGGTCGCCCCTTCACCTCCCGTTCCCGTCAGTGACGGAGATCCGTTCTGGACCGGGCTGCCCTGGCCAAATGTCGAGACACAAAGTGAGATCAAAAGAAAAAGATTGCCAAGAATGGTCGGTATGACTTTGATTTCTCTTCTATCCATCACAAACTCCCCAATTTTGAAGACTTCCCAAATTGGCGGATCCACCATCAACAGGGCAAACTCCGGATTTAAATCGATCTGGCGCTTACGGTCATGATGACTGGCCGATACTATATTCGTCATGGTCTGACCAATTATAGTTAATTCTCTCTCAAATGGTACTGAATTTTGTACGCCGATGTTCCAGAAAGGGGAGGATTATGGTACCTTCGCGGCATAATTCTGCTTTTATTATCAACAATTAAAGGAGTGGCGATGAGACACGCAAAGTTGTTGAGGGCGATTGCCCTCTATCTGATCACAATCTCAATGGCTCTGACGCCGTTGGCGCAGGGGGCGCAGAGTCGTCCGGCAAGTCAGGGACCGGCCCGGCGGGGCGCTGTTGGCGCAAGTCAGACGGAAGCGCCGATCCGCCTGGTGGTCGGGATCGTGATCGACCAGTTCCGGTATGACTATCTGATGCGCTTTGAGGATCAGTTCGTCGAGGGAGGTTTCAAGCGCTTTCTGCAGAGTGGAGCCAACTTTACGGATAACAACTATCTGCACACCCCAACCTACACGGCCCCGGGCCATGCGACCTTCATGAGCGGGACGACCCCGGCTTTGAATGGAATCATCGGGAACGAGTGGTACGACCGTGAGAGTGGCCGCGAGGTGACCAGCGTCTCTGATGGAAAGGTGAAGCAGCTCGGGGGCCGGGACGGCGCGACGGGCGCCTCGCCGCACCGGCTGCTCGGCTCGACGCTGGGTGACCAGTTGAAGCTGACGACACAGGGACGAGCGAGGGTGGTCGGGATCTCCCTCAAGGATCGTTCCGCCATTCTGCCGGTCGGCAAGCGTCCGGATGGGGCGTACTGGTTCGATGGCAATACCGGCAACTTCGTCTCGAGCACGTGGTACTTCCCGGAGCTCCCAGCGTGGGTAAAGAACTTCAACCGCGACCAGCACAGCGACCGATATTTCGAGCGGGTCTGGGAGAGACTGCTGCCCGCAGCCGCCTACGCCCGTTCAGCCGGGGACGACAACGACTATGAGGGCAAGGATCACCTCTTCCCGCACAGCCTGCGCGGGAAGGACGAGAAGCCCGGCCCAGCGTTCTATGGCCGTTTCCAGTCATCCCCCTTCGCCAATGATCACCTTGCCAATCTTGCCCGCGCGGCGATTGAGAACGAGAAGCTCGGGAGCGACGACATTCCCGATCTGCTGACGATCAGCTTCTCCTCGAACGACCTGGTTGGTCACGCCTATGGTCCCCACAGTGAGGAGGTCCAGGATATCACCCTGCGGACCGACCGGACGATCGCGGAGCTGATGAAGTGGATTGACAAGCAGATCGGTCTCAAACACGTGGTCTTTGCCCTGACCGCTGACCATGGCGTGGCTCCGGTGCCGGAACAGGTCAAGGCGCTCGGATATGGCGGACGGGTCAGCGCCACCGCCGTCAGCGGGGCGATCGAAAAAGCGCTCGATGGAGCCTACGGCGATGAGAAGTGGATCCTCTCGACCGGCAATGGAAATGTCTATTTCAACCTCGCGCTCCTCAAGCAGAAGAATATCAGTGTCGCAGAAGCAGAAGCGCTTGCGGCGGCGGCGGTGATCAAAGTCCCGGGTATTGCGGCCTGTTTCACCCGGTCACAGATCGTCAGTGGACAGACTCCGGCAACGAGACTGGCCGAGAGCGTCGTCCATGGATTTCATCCGGAGCGAAATGGCAATCTGGTGATCGTGACAGAACCGTTCTATCTGGTTGGCGGAAGCTCGGGGACCTCACACGGCACCCCCTACAGTTACGACACCCACGTGCCGCTGCTCCTGCTGGGGCCGGGGATTCGACCGGGATGGTACGGGCAGGCGAGCAGTCCGGCCGACATCGCCCCGACGCTCGCGACGCTGCTGCGGCTCAATCCGCCGAGCAATCGCACCGGGCGGGTCCTCGTCGAAGCGCTTCGCGGCCGGTAAGCTTCGCCAGGTCCAACTTACCCGTTGGAAGGGGGGGAGTCGTCGTCCGGCAGGGCGCTCGACTCCTCCCCTTCTTCTTGTCCGGTCTCTTCCCTTCCGGGCCGGCGGATGCCGAATTTGTCGAGGCGGTACTGCATGGTCCGAAAAGAGAGGCCGAGCAACCTGGCCGCCCGGGTGATGTTCCATCCGGTCTGCTCCATGGCCTGGATGATCAGCGAGCGTTCGAGATCTTCGAACGAGATCCCCTCGGGGGGCAGACGAAAACCGGCTGTCCCCTCGGCCTGGACAGCCTGGCGGATCTCGACCGGCAGATCTTCGACGGTGATCTCATCCCCCTCGGCAAGGAGAAGGGCGCGTTCGATCGCCGACTCGAGCTGCCGCACATTGCCGGGCCAGGCATAGTCCATCATGACGCGTCGCGCCTCTGCCGCAACCTTCATCGGGCGGGCGGCATTGCCGGCGTGCTTGCGCAGAAAGTGTTCCATGAGCTGGGCCAGATCATCGCGGCGGGAGCGGAGTGGCGGAATGAGGAGCGGAATGACATTGAGCCGGTAGTAGAGGTCTTCACGAAACCGCCCGTCCTTGATCATGGCTTCGAGATCGCGGTTGGTGGCGGCGAGAACGCGGACATCGACCTTGATCGGACGGGTTCCGCCAACGTGGAGAATCTCCTTCTCCTGGAGCGCCCGGAGCAGTTTGGCCTGCATGCCGACATTGATCTCGCCGATCTCATCGAGGAAGAGCGTCCCCCGGTCGGCGATCTCGAAGAGCCCCTTCTTTTCGGTGACCGCGCCGGTAAAGGATCCCTTTTCATGACCAAAGAGCTCCGATTCGAGCAGATTCTCGTTGATAGCCGCGCAGTTGACGGCCTGGAACCGCTCGGCGGCGCGGGGACTCGCCTTATGGATGGCCCGGGCGATGCGCTCCTTGCCCGTTCCCGATTCACCCCGAATGAGGACCGTCGAGACTGAACCGGCGATCTTGACGATCATCTTCTTGATTCGCTCCATCGCCTCGGAGCTACCAACGATCTCCTCATCGACTGCCTGGAGCCGACTGACGGCGCTTCCGACCACTTCAAGAAGCTGGTCGCGGTCGAGCGGCTTCTCGAGGTAGTCGAAGGCCCCGCCCCGCAGCGCCTCCTTGACCGAATCGATCGAGCCGTGGGCGGTCATGAGGATGACCGGCAGCGCACTGTCGAGCAGGGCCAGCTCGTTGAGGAGCTGGATCCCGTCCATGCCGGCCATCTTCAGATCGGTCAGAACGAGGTCGAACCGCTCCTGGCGAAAGAGCCGCAGCGCGTCCTGAGCCGAGCCGGCGGTGCGAATATCATAGAGTGGAGCGCCCTGCCCATCGCGCTCACCACTGAGAATCAGTTGGAGGATCTCACGCTGATTACGCTCGTCATCGACGATCAGAACTCTTCTAGACGCCATCACGGTTCTCCTGGGGGGAGATCATTGGTCAACAAATTTCGTCACGACGCCCCCAACGCGGGGGCGCGAGTCTTCAGAACGGTCTGTCATTCAAGCGGGTTGAGGCTCCGGGCGCTCCCGGTAAGAGCAACCTTTTCAGAAGATCGCTCCGGCCCGCCTCTGGCGACGTGGCGAAGAAACTCTGTTCAACTGACCGTGCCGTTAGGATATCGGTAAACCTGTTTCGACTGCAACAGTCGGCCTGGTTTCAGGCACGGGAAGGGTTGGTCGCCGGGTCGCCGGAGGGCAGAGTGAGACGAAAGGTCGTCCCCTTGCCGGGCTGACTCTCGATCTGGATCTCGCCGCCGTGCTCCGCGACGATCTTGCGCGTCAGGGCGAGG
>Ga0209972_10003603_pt1 | contig 12083 bp, 10 predicted proteins | sample NOAtaG_7_FD_187302 | JGI IMG/M metagenome (GOLD analysis project Ga0209972, IMG submission 187302) | Freshwater lake microbial communities from Lake Erie, under a cyanobacterial bloom - NOAA_Erie_Diel1S_2200h metaG (SPAdes) (version 2) | ecosystem: Environmental > Aquatic > Freshwater > Lake ...
GCCATGCGTCGACGATACGACGGTGGAGCTTCTCCATCAGCAGGGCGTCGTCGAGCCGACCGCGAGCACGCTCGAGGTGAGCCAGTGGATCGCGAAGAATCACCGGCTCGAGGAACTCGGCAAGGTGAATGCCGCGATGGCCGCGCTCAACGCCGAGGGTTGGACCGCCGCGGTGAAGAATCCGGTCAAGATCCGCGGGGCGTATCTCGCGCGCCATGCGCAGTTCCGCGCAGCCGAGCATGCCGAACGCCAGAAGGTGGAGGACGAGAAGCGCGAGAAGGCGCTCGCGATCGAGCGCGCCGCAGAGCAGAAGCGCCTCGCCGAGATCGCCCGCGAGGAAGAGCGCATCCGTCAGAAGCGAGAGGCCGAGGAGGCGAAGATCCGGGCGCGCGCCGAGCGCGAGGCTGCACGCATCGCCGCGGTCGCCGCTCGGGAGAAGGCACGGACCGAGCGGGAGGCCGAGCGGTTGCGCCGCGAGGCCGAGCGCGCGCGCCAGGACGAAATCAAGCGCCGGGCCGCCGAGCGTGAGGCCGAACGACGCGCGAAGGATGAAGCGCGTCGCAAGGCGCGTGCGATCATCGTGGCGCGCAAGGCGGCGGAGAAGGCCCGCCTGCTTCAGGCGCGGAAGCTCGCGCTGGCGAAGAAGCAGGCGATGCAGCGAAAGCTCGCGCTTGCGAAGAAGGCTGCTGCGGCGAAGCGTGAGGAGCTGAAGAAGAAGATCATGCTCGCGAAGCGGGCTGCGATCGCCCGTCGGAAGGAACTCGCCCGCAAGGTGGCGGCCAAGAAGAAGCTGTCGCTTGCGAAGAAGCCCAAGGCGCGGCAGGCCTCGTCGCCGAAGAAGGCGACGCTCGCGAAGAAGTCGCGCGTCCAGAAGTCGCGTGCAGCGGGGCGCAAGCCCGCTGCGCGGACCAAGCCGAGCAAGCGCCGACGGTAGTTTTTCGATTCGATCGGGCTCGTGCGCGACCGGATGGCTGTCGATTCGGAGTGCTTGCAGGCAAGGATCTCGAACATGCATCGATTGGCGCAGCGGATGGCGCGACGCACGGCAAGGTCGATCTCGAGCGGTGCCGTGTGGATGGCGCCCGTTGTGCTCGGATTCGCACTGGGCTGCAGCAGCGCACCGAGCGGTCGACCCGCGACGGGCGCAAGGTCGGGCGTGCCGGCGGCACCGTCCTCCACTTCGGCTTCGGCGTCCGCCGCCGAGACTCCCGCGCCCGTCGCCTTCCCATCGCTGATGCTCGGGACCTTCGGCTCGTTCCCGGATCTCGCCTCCATCGACCGTCCGTCCGGCGGCGACGGTCAGGCGGCGATCGAGGACCTCCGTCGGCCACTGCCGGTCGTCCAAGCGCTTCCTCCGCTCACCGACGATGTCTCGCGCCTGCTCGGCCGCGCGGCGGAGGCGCTTGCGCGCAACGACCTCGAGTCTGCCGAAGTCGCGGCGAGCGATGCGGCGGAGATCGCCCCCGAGCGGCCAGAGCCTGTGGAGGTGCAGTTCCTCGTCGCGCTTGGAAGCGGTCGCCCGTCGGAAGTGCGGAAGGCGATCGCGCGGCTCGCGGAACTTGATCCTCGGAATGCGATCCCGGTCGCGTTCGCGGGCCTCGAGAGTGTCCAGAACGGGGACGACAAGGGTGCGCTCGCATCGCTTGCCTGGTTCGTCGGTCGTGATTCGCTCCCGCGTCGGGGTGTCGCCGTGCCATTGCCGACGGCGGCGGCGGAACTCGAGGAGCAGTGCGCGTTGGCGGCGCTCCGGCTCGGCCACGCCCGTGCGGCGCTGGTAGCGCTGGACGCTGCCGCCGCGTCGGTGCCGTTCGACCGGGCGGCGGAGTGTCGCCTTCTGTTGCTCCGGGCGGACGCCCTGCGTGCGGCGGGGGAAGCAGACGCTGCGGTCGACGCGCTCGAGCGCATCGTTGCGCTCGCTGAGGCGGAGCGATCGGAGCGCGCCGATGGGGAAGGTTCGGTGCTCGTGAGGGCTGCGGCGATGCTCGCGGCGATTCGTCTCGACGCGCTGCGATGCGTCGCCGGTCAGCCGGACGACGCGCTCGACGCTGCGGTCGCTGCATTCGTTCGCAACCCTTCCGATGCCGTCGCGCTGCTCCGCATGGAGCGCTTGTCTCCGCTCGCGACGAAGGAAGTTCGGCAGCGGTTGGCGCGACGGGTGTCCGCGTCGGGCGGCGGCGAGGGCGTCCTTCCATTGCGGATGGAAGTGGTGCAGGCCATGCTCGCCGATGGCGGCGACACGGGCGCGCTCGTGAAGGCGGTGGTCGCGGACGCGACCGATCGGGCGGCGTTGCGGATCGCGTTCCGACTGCTTGCTGGCCGCGGTCTCGAGCGGACCATCGGCTGCGTGATCGAGGCGTCCATCGCGCAGCCCAACGAGATCGATTCGCTGACCCGCGCGCTCCTCGGGTGCGGGGCCGAGGTCGAGGCGCTCCTGGCAACCTTGGGCGATGCCCGGCATGGCGCGGCGGGCGACGCGATCCGGAGCAGGATCTACGGGCAGTACGGGTTCCCCGAAGACGCGTTCGCGATTGCCGACGCCGCGCGCGCGCGCGACCGGGCCTCCATGGTGGCGTTGGCAGCGTGCGCGTTCGCGTCGGCCGAGCTTGAGGACGAGACCCTGCTTGCGGAGGTCGATGACGACGCCTTGGCGGCGGGAAACGCGATCGCTCGGACGCTTGCCGCTGCGGCGCTCCGCGTCGGCGACTTCGCAAGAGCTGGTGAGCGAGCGGCGCGGGCGCTCTTGGTGAATCCAGGCGATGCGCGGGCGCGGTTGATCGCGGCCATCGCGCTCGTCGAGGCAGGGGGAGCGCGCGAGCAGGCGGTGAGTCAGCTCCAGGAGCTCGCGGTCGGCTCCGATTCGGTCGCGGCCGACGCGTTCGCGTTGCTCGCTGACCTCGACCGCGCCGGGAACCCGGTGTCGGGCGGAGCTTCAGGTTCGGCAGATGGCGATGGCGGACCCGCGGACGATGGGGATCGGGCGAGGAGCAGCGGGCTGGCGGTACCGCGCGACGCGGCTCAGGTGCTTGCGGCCGCGGCGGGCGATCTCGATCGCATCCGTCACCCGCTCGCACTCGAGTGCCTGGCGCTCGCCGAGGAGCTCGATCCGGCGATGGATGCCGGACGCAGGATCGTCGTACGCGCAAGCCGTCCCGATGCGTCGCGCGCGTTGGCGAGCTGGGCGCGATCGACGCTTGAGGAAGCGCCTGCGCTCCCGTCGCGCCGACGGATCGCCGCCGCGCTCGAGGAGCCACGCGCTTCCGACGCGATTCCTGCCGCGCCCCTTCATGCGCGGTTCGATGCACTCCAGCTGGCAAGCGAAGGCGTGCAGGCGCGGAATCGCGTGGAGCGCAGCGTGCTCCGTCCGCGCACGCCTTCGGCAGTCGCGGCGCAAGCCGACGCATTGCTCAAGGCCGGGCAGATCGGGGAGGCCGTGCGCCTCCTCGAAGCACTCGGCGCTTCGACCTCGGGACCCATGCCTGCGGGTGCCGCTCGTCGGATTCTGGGCGTTGCATCCGAGTTGTCCTCAGTGGATCCCGAGTTCGCGCCGATCATGCAGCGAGTGGCGATGCAGGTGGTGGCAAGGCTTGCTGCGGTCGGTCCGGAGGAGATGACGGGGGCGATGAAGCTCGCGGTTGTCGCGCGGGTCGCCCCGCGGGACATCGACACGCTTGCGACCGCGCTGGCTCGCGCCTGTCGGTCCAATCTGATCGATGCGCGCGCGCGGTTCTCGCGCATGTTCGAGAACCTGCTCTCGACCGACGACGACCCGTACCCGGTTGCTCGGCTCGCAGATGCGCTCGCACGGGAGGAGCGGCTGGAGCCCGCGTTGCGTGGCTTCCTTTGCAACGCCGCAGTCGCGCTGCAGGCGGCGTCAGGTGGACCCGCCTCGCAGTCCATCGAACTGGTCACGCTGCTGTCGGAGCAGGGGGCTGCGCCCTTCTCCCGATCGGGCGAAGAAGCGACGACGCTCGGAGCGTCGCTGCTGCGGGCGGCGAGCGCGTACTCGCTCGTCGGCGATGCGCAGGGGAGCGATGAGATCCTGCGTGCGGCGATCGCGATCGATCCGGAACTCGCGTCCGCACTCAACAATCTCGCGTTCTCGCGGATCGAGTCAGGCCGCATTGACCAGGATACGGCTGCGATGGCGGAGCGGGCTGCACGATTGGCACCCGACGATCCCGCGGTGCTCGATACCCTCGGCGTCTTGCGCTATCACCAGGGGCGATTCCGCGACGATGCATCGGGACCCGGCGCGATCACGCTGTTCAGGCAGGCGCTTCGGGTGGACCCGGACGATCCCTCGCTCGCGACGCTCGACCATCTTGGCGATGCGTTGTGGAGGGACGGCGACCAAGCGGGCGCGATCAGATGCTGGCAGCAAGTGGCCCAGGTCGCGAAGCTGCGATACCCCCCCGATGCGATGGCGCGGAGTCTGCGCGAGTTCCAGCGGCGCGAGTTCGGCATCGAGTTGGTCTCGCCGGTCGAGTTCGTCCAGAAGCAGTACGGGCGGATCGTCGACCGCGCCGAACAGAAGCTGCAGGAGGTCGCCCGAGGGGTGACGCCTTCCGTTCCGGAGTGCCTCGGCGTTCCGTGATCGGCCGGGCGTCGGAACACGCGTTCGCGGTCAGCGCGACACGCTTGGCGAGAGTAGGATTTTCCCCATAGGACGGTGCAATGGCAGGTCATAGCGCTTGGAAGAACATCAAGCATCGGAAGGCTGCGGTCGACAAGAAGCGCGGCAAGGTGTGGAGCAAGTGCTCCCGCGCGATCATGGTCGCCGCCCAGAAGGGCGGAGGCGACCCGCAGTTCAACCCGTCGCTACGGATCGCAGTCGATGCGGCGAGGGCGGCGAACATGCCCCGCGACACCATCGAGAAGGCGATCAAGAAGGGAACGGGCGAGGGATCCGACGAGCGATACGACGCCGTTCGGTACGAGGGCTACGGTCCGGGCGGGGTTGCCATGATCGTCGAGTGCCTCATCGCCAACGCGAACAAGGCGGCTGCGGATATCCGCGTGCTGTTCGACAAGAATGGTGGAAAGCTCGGGGTTCCGGGGTCGGTCGCGTTCGGGTTCTCCCAGAAGGCCCAGGTCATCGTGACCGATGGCGCAACCGAGGAACGCCTGATGGAGCATGCGCTCGACGCGGGCGCAGAGGATATCCAGGGCGAGGACGGGACCTATCAGGTCCTCGGTGCTCCCACCGACCTCATCGCGATTCGAAGCGCAGTCGAGGCCGCAGGGATGACCGTTGAAAGCGCGGAGATCGTATGGATGCCAATGCAGACGATCTCGGTGAGCACGGACACGCTGGCTTCGGTCGAGCGACTTGTGGACGCGCTGGAGGACCATGACGATGTCCAGAAGGTCTACACGAATCTCGCGTAGGCGCGGGGGCTGAGTGCACGATGCCGCTTCGAGCCGCCTTGCGCGGCCGATGTCTCTACCGTTCCAATATCCTTGGTCAACGCAGCGACGGATAGCCCGAGGATCTGAGCCAATGCCGCCAAGCGACGGAATGACGGGCGAACCCGTCAGCGCTCAGGCAACTGCTCGGGCGGTTCAGCGGGCTGCTGACCTGCCGGAGCGGGTCGCTCGTCGGCGGGCTGCTCTTCGGGCAGCGGAGGCGGGGTCGGGACGCTTGCGCCCGCATCGGTAGGCGCCGGCGTGCTGGACGGAGGGCTTGCAGCCGGCCCAAGCAGCGTGCGCACCTGCGCGAAGTAGCGATCGGCCTCCCGCCAGACATGCGCGGGTACGGAGACCTGTCGGGCGGTGAAATCAACCGCCGGGGCATCAAGGCTTCGATCGTGCGTCAAGACGATCTGAAGTCGCCACTCTTCCTCTTCCTTGCGAGGGTCGGAGTAGGGTGTCACGTAGAGTCGCTTGAGGATCCGGTAGACCTCCAGGCGGCGTCCGGACTCATCGATGTAGACCTCGTTGTCCCGAACCTTCCAGTCGTCGTACTCGGGAGACCGTGCTGCCGCCACCATCGCACTCCAGACCTGGTCCTCGCCGTAGCCCTCGAAAGTGGCGGAACGGGAAGTGCAACCCGATGCCGCGACGAAGAACGCTACGGCGGAAGTGGCGATGAGTTGGGCGTGGATTCGCATGGAGGGCTCGGACATGAGATCAGGTGACGCGTTCCATCGGCAAGATCGAGCCGCTGAATCCACAAGCCGCACCCCCTCGCCGGCGTGCGGGAGGGTGCGAAGGATTGTGGCGGGCGCAATCGCTGCGATTCTCGGTACCTTTCCCGCATGCCCGATCCACACCGTTCTGAAGACGGCGATAAGCCTGTGCGTTCGCCCGAGGAAGAGAAGTCGTCCCCGGGCTCCATGGCCAAGGACGCCGTGACGGCGCAGAAGCCGCCGGATTCAAGGCTTGTCGCGAGTGGGGTCCTCGGGATTCTGTGGATCAGCCTTCCGCCGCTGGCCGGCCTCTACATCCTGTACGACCTCCAGGACATCGCAGCATTCCTTCAGAAGGATCTCTCGCACGGGTTCTGGGCTTATGTCGCGGTATTCGCGATCTCGGCAGGTCTCGGGTTTCTGCCGACCTACTCGCAGGCGTTCCTCGGGGGGTGGGTGTTCGGCATGCAGTGGGGGTTGCTTGGAGCAATCATGGGATTCACCGGCGGGGCCGCCATCGGCTACCTGTTCGCACGGATGGTGACCGGCGACAGTGTCAACCAATGGATCGATCGTCATCCGCGCGGGCGGGTGATTCGAGACGCACTCGCGCGCGGCTCAACGCTGCGCACCTTCCTCGTCGTCACGCTGCTTCGGCTTCCTCCGAACTCCCCGTTCGCGATGACGAACTATGCGCTCAGCGCAACCCGTGTGCCGTTCTGGCTCGCCATGGCCGCGACCCCGCTTGGCATGCTTCCGCGGACGGCGATCGTCTGCTTCCTGGCGTCAGCTGCGGTGGCGGCAGGCTCGGAGAACATCGCCGATGCATTGAAGAGCACGCCGTGGTGGGTGCTCGTGTTCAGCATAGGCTCCGCGTTCGCGGCGATCGCCATCATGGGCCGACTCGCGAACAAGGCGCTTGCGCGGCTGACCGAGGGCGCCGGTGCGACGCAAGGCCCGTCGGATGCGGGATCGGGCGGGTAAAGGTCGCCCATTGCCCAGAGGAAGTTCACGGACAAAATGCGACGGACCCGCCGCCGAAAGGCCGCGGGTCCGTCTTGTTTGCTGGATTGATCGGCGACGCTCGTTCCGCTCAGGCGCGGCTTCGATACGAGCCATCTGAAGTGCTGATGATGATCTTCTCGCCGGTCGTGATGAACGGCGGAACGCGAGTCTTCAGTCCGGTCTCGCAGGTCGCTTCCTTCAACTGGTTCGTCGCCGTTGCGCCCTTGATGCCCGGTGGCGTGTCGGTGATCGTCAAGGTCACGACGAGCGGCAGTTCGACCGAAATCGGCTTTCCGTCACACCAGAGCACGATGATCTGGGTGTTGGGGAGCACGTAGAGGGTCAGGTCGCCGACAACTTCCTTCGAGAGCTCCACTTGCTCGTAGCTCTCGAGATCCATGAACACGGCCATGTTCCCCTGCTGATAGAGGTACTCCATCTGGCGGCGGTCCAGGTCGACCTGCTCCACATCCTCGCCAGAGCGGAGACGCTTGTCGATGAGGGAGCCTGACTTCAGATCGCGGAGCTTCACCTGCACGAACGCGCGCAGGTTGCCCGGGGTCCGATGCTCGACCTCGGTAATCAGGAACAACTTGCCATCCATCTTGATGGCCATGCCAGGGCTCAGATCAGTGCTATTCACGATGTCCTCTCTGCAATTGGGAGAAGTGAGGGTAGCACATACTTGTTGCAGAAGCAGCGTTGATCAGGAACGGAAGCCCGTTACCCAGCGAGCTTCGGCGGTGTGGGGTCACTCCGGCCGGAAGTCGGGCCGCCGACGGCGGGACTCGGGCAAACATGGGCAAAAAGAAAGACCCCCGACCGAGGTCGGGGGCGGAGGGAGGGAAAAGGGCTCTTTAAGAGGAGTCTTGCGACTCAACTCACCACCAATATGCATCGGGATCCTCCCGTTACAAATCCTACAGACGGTTTTTTTGGAACATTTGGATTTCCACCCCCTCAGCGGGCCCAATGGCGCCCGCGTGGCCAATAACGATTCCAGCGTCGACTTCAGTTGCAGGTGTGCTCGGCTCATGAATGGTGCTGCACGGTGCGCTGCGGCTGCAACCGCCAACTTGATCCCGAGGTAGCAGGGCCCCTTACAGACAATGAGTTTTGCATCCGTTGCGCTAGACTCCCAACGTCGAAGTAGATCTGATTCAGGCCTCTCATTAGGAACTTCTCATGCCCTCCGACCGTCCACCCTCGCGTACTGCAGCACTTCCCTCACGTCTTCTCTCCGTCGTGACGGTCGTGGTCGGCGTGGCGGTGTTGGGAGGATGGGCTCGGGCGCCTATCTCGGGTCTGCTCCCTGCAACGAGCATGGCTTCTTCGGCTGCGGCTGGTCAGGGTTCGACCGAACGCCCGGCAGGCGCGCAGCCGCAGGCGCAGCCCGCGCCCAGGCCGGCAGCACCACCGACCGTCACTCCGCCCGCGCCGGCGGCCGCACCAGGCAGTACGGATGAGGCGGCTGACGACGAACCGAAGGATGAGGCCCCTCCAATCACCTTGGACCCGCCGGTCCTGGACTTCGGCATCGTGCCGCCGTCTGAGACGAAGGTTGGCGTGGTGAAGCTCATCAACACCGGCACGCGCGAACTCGAGATCCTGACGGTCCAGCCGAGCTGCAAGTGCACCACGCTCGAGGACCTGTCGGGCAAGAAGATCCCAGTCGGTGGCTTTGTCGAGCTCAAGGCGGAGATGAAGGCGCAGTCCTCTCCGGGCGGCAAGAAGGCGGATGTGAAGGTTCTCATCGACGGCTACACACAGGTCGTCAATATCGTCCTTCGCAACGAGGTCTCGCTTCCCGTTCGCGTGAGCCCGGCGTACCTGAATGTGGTCCAGGGTCAGCCGCAGACGGGCCGCCTTGTCGTTGAGTCGATCGACAAGAAGCCATTCAAGATCTGCTCGGTTGGTGGCAAGCCCCCGAACCTCGTCGGCTTTGATCCCTCGAAGGACGAGCCGCGCAATCAGTATCTGGTCGACTGGGACTTCAAGCGTGACTTCCCGAGTGGCGTCGCACCGCGCTATTGGCTCATCGAGACTGATCGCGCAGACTGCCCGCTCATCGATGTGTTCGTTCGTCACGAGTCGACCTTCCCCAAGGTCGCTTTCCGGTTCACCGACTACCGCCACACCTTCGGCCGGATCGAGCAGGGCGCGAGTCATGAGTTCGTGGTTGAGGCGACGGACCTCGCGTCGGGCGAGCGAGTCGTCACCGCAGCGACGGCGTCGAGCAGCGCGAAGGTCGAGTTCCTTGGCACCGAGACCGAAGGCAACACCACGAAGATCAAGCTTCGCGTGACCCCCAATGCCGGAGTGCAGGGCGTGCTGTACGTGCCGTTCACGATCTACTCGAACCAGAAGCAGCAAGAGCTCACGGTCTGGGGGCAGGTCGTTCCGAAGGGTACGACCGGCTGCTTCGGCAGTTGATCGGCGCTGGTAGGCAAGACTCGCCTGTATCCACTCTCGGGCTTGGACCGTGATCGGTGTCCGAGCGCAGTCAGCGACTGGGCTCGCGGCCCCGAGACCTCAGTTGCCGAGTCCGGAGATGATCATCCTTACCCCAGCGAAGCCCAGCAGCATCGCGAGTACGCAGCGTGTCAGGGCAAGCGGGAGCCGGTAGACGAGCAGTGCACCAAGGTTGCCGCCGAGCATTGCGGCGGGGGACAGCAGCGCTGCGAGGATGAGGGACGCCTCTGTCGAAAGCAGCTCGCCAGCCGGGTCGCGGAGCGTATGGACCGTGAGGTTCTTTGCGAACGCACCGATCACGCATGCACCGATCATCGTCGCCGCCGAGCACGCGACGGCCTGTCGCACCGGAAGCCGTGCCACCTTGCGGAACAGCGGCACCATGATCGCACCGCCGCCGATCCCGAGCAGGCCTGCCGCAACCCCCCCGATTCCGCCGATCGAGGCTGCAAGCCACCGCGGGGTGCGTTGATCGGGACTCTCCTCGTGATCCGGCAATCGACGGGAGATTGCAATCAGCTCTGCGACCGTGCAATAGCAGAGAAAGGCTCCGAAAAAAGCCATGAGCGGCTTTGCGGGAATCAGGTTGCTGATGAGAACCCCGACAATCGCCATGATCGATCCAGCAGTCACAGCGATCGGCACCACATCCCTTCGGATCGTGCCGCGGCCTCTGTGCCGAAGTGTCGCGGCGACCGCGACAAACACGTTCGTGATCAGCGCTGCAGCGTGATAGAGGTGCTGGTTTGCACCAAAGCAGATCGTCAGCGCAGGAATGATGAAGACCGACCCCCCAAGGCCCAGCAGGCCTCCGAGGGTTCCGCCGAGCAATCCGATCGCGCCGATCAGGATCATGTCGGAGGTCGTCCAGGTCATCAAGACCACCCTATCAGCAAGCGCTGTCGATGGGGTATGTGCTCGGAGCCGGTCTGGTCCGTCGGCGGCGGGCAGGTCTTACCGCGTCGGCTTCGGCGACTCCGGGGGCGCGCGCTGGCTCGTCGACCCCGCCGCGTTCGGATGAACTTGCGCACTCTCCACACCTCGAATCTCAGACGACTCGCTTCGCCGCTCGAGGGGGGTGTCGGAGTGCCGTGTCCGCATGCTTGGGTGCCCCCGGACGGGCAAGGCGACCGGCTGAGGTTGTCCAAGGACCGAGCGCTTCCATCTCGGCAGCCGCGTCCCGAGGCTGCTGCGACGGCCAAGTTCGGTGGAGAGAGCCCCTTGGTTGCCGGGGCGGGGCCGCTTCGGTCGGATGTCGTCGGGAGTCGGTCCGCAGGAACTGCCTGAGCATGGGGGTGCGCCGAACCAGATCGTGACCAAGATCGTGAAAGCAGTTCCGTCGGCCCTTGATTTCCGAGACGCGGGGATACGATTGCCGCCACCGTTGACGCGCGATCCATGTTTTGGCGCGCTCAATTGACCACGATCGTTGGGACGAAATGCACGATGCGCAAGGCATCCGACAATCTCGACGCCCATGATGGCCTCATGGCCCCCGAGGGTGCAGGCGGCCGTCGCTCGCTTTTGGCGACCGCGCTTGCGGTTGGTTTGGCCGTGGGGCTCATGTCGCTTGGAATCTCGACCGGTCGGACCGCGCTCAGTTCCGCAGTCGCTGCGTCCGAAGGGATTGGAAGGGTCGACTCCCCGAGCGGTGCGCTGTCTCGCGCGCCTTCCCTGTCTCCGCGCTGGCTGGCTCAGAGAGGTGCGCGCTCCTCCTTCATCGACCGCGACCGCGTTCGCGCGGACTTGCTCGGTACGCGGTCCTACAACGGCCGTCCCATCCGTGCCGCGTACACGCTTCGCATGCGGGTGACCGCTTACAGCCCTGACGAGCGGAGTTGCGGTGACAGCGCCGATGGCATCACCGCGAGCGGCTATTCCGTCTTCACCAATGGAGGTTCCCTCGTGGCGGCCGACCCCAAGGTCCTGCCGTTGGGCTCGCTTCTCAGCGTGCCCGGATACGACGCGGGATCCGTGGTGCCGGTTCTCGATGTCGGTGGAGCGATCAAGGGCAATCGACTCGATGTCCTGTTCCCGACGCATGATGTGGCGATGGCATGGGGCGTCCAGGACCTCGAGGTGACGGTCTGGGAGTACGCGGATGGCTTGCCCAACGGATTCAAGCGTCTGCGCCGGCCAGCCAAGTAGCCGGTCGGCCAGGATCGAAGTCAGGAGTCGAAGACTCTGCGCCGCAAGCCGCAAGATCATGGCCGAGGCATGCAGGAGGCTGCCGGCAAGCTCCCGCGAGGTGATCGCGAGTTGGCGGCCGTGGCGTGCGAGTTCGGTCGGACCGGGACCGTCGCCTTGGGTGCTCGGCAGATTCACGCGGCGTCTCCGATCTTCATCCGATCCAGGATTCGATAGTGGATGGCTTCCGCGATGTGGGGCTCCGCAACCGGGCCGCTGCCGTCGAAGTCGGCGATCGTGCGTGCGACCCGTCGGATGCGGTCGTAGGCGCGCGCGGAAAGCCCCAGGTCT
>Ga0209972_10003607_pt1 | contig 12078 bp, 12 predicted proteins | sample NOAtaG_7_FD_187302 | JGI IMG/M metagenome (GOLD analysis project Ga0209972, IMG submission 187302) | Freshwater lake microbial communities from Lake Erie, under a cyanobacterial bloom - NOAA_Erie_Diel1S_2200h metaG (SPAdes) (version 2) | ecosystem: Environmental > Aquatic > Freshwater > Lake ...
AGGCAGCCCGAAGATTTGCGATGTCATAGCCATCGGCCACGCGCGTATTGAGGTCATTGGCATAGAGTTTTCCTGAAGAGACCATCTCTGCTGAGATCGTGAGCCCCTTTGGCCGATTGCGCGATCGCGGCTGATCTGCGAATCCGATGCTGTTCCATGCGAGTTCCGCGAAAACAAAGTGCTGGGGAATACCTGGAATTTTTCGGCCGTCATTAATGGTGTCGGCGCCGCTTTGAAATGCATCAGAGTAGGCGGCGCTGATGTAATTGCCCGCGGCTTGTAGGCGTACACGTTGGCTCAGGAGTGTTGCGTAATAAATCTCAAGGCCTTCGCGTCTTGTTTTTGCTGAGTTAATGTAGGAGGTATTGCCATTCACACTCACCAAGGTCACGATCTCGTTATCGGTGTCGATTCGATACAGCGCCATATCGAAAATGCTGGCTTTCGTTGGCCGATACTTCAAACCCAGTTCGTAGTGCCGGCTTGTCGCCGCCCGCAGTGCGGCGTTGAACGTGGCGGCAGGGACCAAGCCGGAGTAGCTTGTTTCTGCAATTGAGGGGGATTCAAATCCTCTGCCGGTATTGGCATAAACATTGAGCCGATCTGACAGGGAATGCGCAATCCCGAGTACCGGGTTGGTGGCTGAGTATTTTGTCTTCCCCGAGCTCCCCGCATTAATCCGATCCGTAACATCGAGCGTGACGTTGCTTCTTCTTGCTCCGCCAATGAGTGTTGTCGCGTCGGTCAGAAAGAGTTCAGCCTGCGCAAAAAAGTCGCCGTTGTAATACAAGTAGTCCTGCTGGCGCCGGGTAAAGTCCACGATTTCCCCCAGTGCCGCATTTCCACCCGATCGGTATTCATCCGCAACGTCGTAATCAGCGCCATAACTTACTTTGACGGGGGTAGATCTAAGATTGAACTGCTGCGAGAACTGCAGTCCGAGTCCCCAGTAATCACGGTCCACCCCGATCCATCGACTCTGGCCTAAGATGGACTGGGATTGAAATACCTCCCGTTGCCCGCCATAGACACGCGCCAGTGTTGAAAACCCTCCGTCGGAGCGATGCTGCAGCACCGCGCCAAGCTGATTCTGTTGTACCGTTTTTCGAACGCGATCTCGAATGAAGTTTGTCGCTGCCGCCGTCGGATCCGTTGACCAAGTAGCGCCAAGGCCGCCGGGATCCTGCGCAAGCGGCATATCAAAAATATTCGCGACAACGTGAAACTTGGTGCGCCCACTCTCCCAGTCCAGCTTACCGTTGAAGTGTCGCCTTACCGTCTGGCTATTCTGCCGGTAGCCGTCGGTTTGAAATTCCCCGTAATCCGCAACCAGCCCGTATTGGCCGACTCTGCCTGCGCTTTGGAAAACACTGCGCGTCGTGTCATTGGATCCCGTATAGCCGTGAATCGAAACCTCAGGGGTGTCGGGGGCCGCCCGGGTGAAGGCCTGAATGACGCCGCCCGAGGCGTTGCCATAAAGCTGCGCAAGAGGGCCCCGCAGGACTTCAATGCGCTCTGTGGAGGTCAAACTAATCGTGGAAGCCTGGCCTTGGCCGTCGGGCATGCTCGCAGGGATTCCGTCCACAATCAGCCGGACGCCTCGGATTCCGAAAGCAGTGCGGGCGCCAAACCCCCGGATCGACAGCTGCAGATCCTGTGCGTAATTCTGGCGGTTTAGGATCGTTACGCCGGGCACTCGGATCAGGGCCTCCGATAAGTTCACCTGCGGGCCTGATACCTCAATCGTCTCGCGATCAATGGACTGGATCGCTGCCGGCGCGTCAAAACTTCTCTGCTCGGTTCGGCTGGCAGAGACCACGACATCTTCGAGGGTCTGCGCGGCTGTGAAAGCGGGATAGACGATGCAAAGCGCGGCAGCTGCTTGGAGGCCGAATCGCTGTGTTGCGGCTCTGGGGGAGGACGTCATTGCGGGTTATTTGGAGTTCGGGCGGTGCTTTTGGCGATCACATCGTGAGTTTCCTCGTTTTCGGCCCTCAGATAAACTCCCCACCTCGTGCAGTGCGGGCCTTGCCCGTCTGTGGCAGGCTTCTTAGACCTCCATCGAATAATGAAATATCTAAAAATTTTCCTGCCAGCTGCCGCCCTTGTGGCAGCAGCGCTTTACTGGTGGTGGCTGCCGGATGAGGTGAAACCCAAGTGGGTGATGGCCAAGGTCGACCAGGGTGCCATCGTGCAGCGTGTGGCAGCCAATGGCACCTTGAATCCGGTGGAGCTCGTCAATGTGGGTACCCAGATCTCGGGCACTGTGCTCAAGCTGCATGTGGACTTTAATCAGCCGGTGAAGGCGGGTCAGCTGCTGGCCGAACTGGATCCCGCCATTTTGGAGGCGCAGATCCGCCAGTCCGAGGCTAATCTTGCGTCCGCGCGTGCCGTCTTGAATAACGCAGAGCTGGCGTTAAAGCGCAACGAAAACCTGAAGTCCAGGGGCTTTGTTTCAGATGGTGCTTTGGATGGCCTGAGAAAAGATGTGGAGACCGCGCGGGCCCAGGTCGCACAAATCGAGGCCCAGATCTCTCGCGATCGGACCAATCTCGGCTACAGCAAAGTCCGCTCGCCGATTGATGGCATTGTGGTGAATCGCGGGATCGATGTCGGTCAGACGGTAGCTGCAAGCTTTCAGACACCAACACTTTTTCAAATCGCCCGTGATCTGAGGCGTATGCAGATTGATACCTCGGTCTCTGAGGCGGATGTGGGGCCGATTCAGCCCGGCCAGCCCGTGCGCTTTACGGTGGATGCCTTTCGTGAACAGGAGTTCACCGCAAAGGTGCGGATGGTGCGCTTAAATCCTACGACCCAGCAAAACGTTGTGACATATAACGTGGTAATTGATGTCGACAATAAAGATGGCATTTTGCTGCCGGGCATGACGGCCCAGGTGTCGATTGTGACCAATCGAAAAGAGCGCGTGCTGCGCATTCCGGCAGCCGCCTTGCGTTTTCGGCCTCCGGAGGCAGATGCCGCCGCAGCCGCCGCTGCACCCCCAGAGAAAGGACGCCGGGCTTCTGCCCAGGCGCCCCGTGTCCACGTGATCGGTGAGTCCGGCGCACTGATGCCAAAAGAAATCAAAATAGGCATCACCGATGGTCGTTTCACAGAGGTGCTCGAGGGCCTTGCGGAAGGCGATGAGGTCGTGGTCCGCGCGGTAGCAGCACCTACCAATAATCAAACCAGCGGATTTCGATTCCGGATGTTTTAGTGATGCCGCAATCCCTGATTCGGCTTATCGACATTCATAAGCAGTATGAAACTGCCGGCGCTCCGCCGGTGCCTGTGCTCCATGGTGTATCGCTAGAAATTGCATCGGGCGAGTTTGTCTGCCTGATGGGCCAGTCGGGTTCAGGGAAATCCACACTCATGAACATTTTGGGCTGCCTGGACTCGCCAACCCGCGGTGAGTACGTATTGGCGGGCCAGCAGGTCAGCGGCCTGGCACCCGATGCGTTAGCCGCCATTCGCAATCGACAGCTTGGATTTGTGTTTCAGGGCTTTAATTTGCTGAAGCGCATGTCAGCGATTGATAACGTTGCACTGCCGATGATCTATGCAGGAGAAGGCCGCGCGCAGGCTCTGCAGCGGGCCCAAGAAAAGCTGCGGCTGACCGGCCTGGCCGATCTGGCGCAGCGGCTGCCCAATCAGCTCTCAGGCGGCCAGCAGCAGCGGGTGGCCATTGCCCGGGCCTTGGTGATGAATCCCTCGGTCTTACTTGCGGATGAGCCCACCGGAAATTTAGATACCGCCACCTCTGAAGAAATCATGGGCCTGATTCAGCGTCTAAATCGTGAGCAGTCCATCACTGTGGTTTTAGTAACCCATGAGCCCGATATTGCACGATTTGGTCAACGGCTCATTCGACTGAAAGATGGCCGCGTGATCTTCGATGGCCCGATTGCGCAGGGACTCGGAGAGCGGGTGGTTGCGGTATGAACGCCCCTCAGGTTCTCCAAGAGGCCCTGCGGGCGCTCTCGACCAATCGGCTGCGAACCTCGCTCACGATGCTGGGGGTGATTATTGGTGTGTCGGCTGTCGTGATCATGATGGGCGTTGGCCGGGGCGCACAGGCGCTCGTCAATCAAAGCATCAGCAGTATGGGCAGTAACCTGCTGGTGGTCTTTCCGGGCTCACAGACCTCGGGGGGTGTGCGTTTTGGTGCCGGCGCAGCACAGACCTTGACCTTATCGGATGCGGCTGCCGCCCGGTCGGTATCGGGCGTGATCCGAGTGGCACCGATTGTGATGCGCTCGTTTCAGCTGGGCTATGGCAATACCAATTGGAGCGCGATGGTCACGGGTGTGACCGCAGAATATTTTCCGACACGCTCCTGGGAGCCCGAGGAGGGCGATCTGTTTTCTGAGGCGGACTTACGCTCGAATGCGCGCATCGCCGTGATTGGCCAGACCACTGCCAGGCAGCTCTTTGGTGATGAAGATCCCATTGGCAAAACGATGCGCATTCGCAATTTGCCGTTTACCGTGATCGGTATCTTGGCCCGCAAGGGCCAGAGTCTGGATGGCCGTGATCAGGACGATGCGGTCTTTATTCCGCTAACGACTGCGCGGCAGCAGCTGATTCGCAGCACGTTTCCAGGCAGCATAAACTTATTATTCGTGCAGGTGGCGGCTGCCGAACAGATGGCAGCCGCAGAGGCAGAGCTGACCGATTTATTGCGGGCACGCCATCGGATTGCACCGGGACAGGAGAACGACTTCACGGTCCGTAACCTGACGGCGATCGCGCAGACTGCTGCGGTTGCGGCAGGTGCCATGGCCATCTTATTGGGCTCCATCGCTGGGGTGTCGTTACTGGTTGGGGGCATTGGCATCATGAATATCATGCTAGTAAGTGTGACCGAGCGGACCCGTGAAATCGGTATTCGTATGGCCATCGGTGCCCGGCAGCGCGATATTCTTCGGCAGTTTTTGATCGAGGCCATCACGATTTGTCTGGCGGGCGGTGCGGTCGGTGTCGCTCTGGGCATCTCCGGCGCCTGGCTTATTGCATCGCTCAGTGGCCTGCTGGTGGAGATCTCAGTGTCTTCGATTGCGCTTGCCTTTGGCTTTTCTGCGGCAATTGGTATTTTCTTTGGCTGGTATCCGGCCGCGAAGGCGTCACGGCTGCGCCCCGTTGAGGCCCTCCGAATCGAATAACAGTTCTCCAACCGCGAGGTGGTGTCGCAGGCGGACTTACTGTCAGCATGCGATGTATGAAAACACCACTACATCTGCGGTTTCGCGGCTTTGAGCCCTCGGAAAGTCTGACGCAAATTGCGGTCGAGCAGGTACGACGGCTGGAGGCCTTTGCAGGAGAGTTCATGGCCTGCCGTGTGAGCATCGAGCAGCTGCAAAAACATCAGCATCAGGGACGGCCGTATGGTGTTTCGATCGACATTACGCTGCCAGGCTACGAGCTTGCTGTTAATCGGCAGCAGCACGAGGATGTGTATATCGCGATACGCGATGCATTTGCGGCAATGCATCGCCAGCTGGAGACCGTCATGGATAAGCGCCGTGGACAAATCAAGTTTCATCAGCAGGCTAGTCCCCTCACAGAATCCAATCCTCAGTCGCGGTGATTTCCACGCCTGCCGTGTCGCGTTGTTTGGGAGATAGCGCACGCTTAGGACTCATTGATCCTTATTTTTTTGGAGCCCAACCTATGACGAGCCTTGCCCGGATTCGCAATGATTTAATGAAACAATTTTTTGATGACTGGATGTCGCCCAGTTTTGTAGTGCGGCCTCTGCATGGCCGATCCTTGCCCGAGGACTTCGCGGTGGACATTCGGGAAAATGATCAGCATTTCACAATTCAGGCAGAGATGCCGGGCCTGCGCAAAGAAGATATTCAGGTCGATATCGATGGCGCGCGAATCACGATTGGCGCTGAGGTAAAGCAGATGGACCAGAAGGTGGAAAACGAACGGGCGGTGTGCAGCGAGCGTTTCTACGGTGCGGTCTCCCGCAGTTTTCAGCTGCCGTCAGAGGTCGATAGTACGGGCTGCAATGCCAGTTATCAGGATGGCATTCTGAAGCTCACACTGCCAAAGCGTTCGATTAGCGCCGGCAAACGGATCGCGATTCACTGAGGGCCCGCCATGTTTAAGCACTATCTCATTCCAGTGGACGACTACACCGTCGAGCACGCCGACTTCCCGCGGCTTTCCGCGATGGCGCAGCGTGATTCCGCAAAGATCACGCTGGCCCATGTCTCGGACCCGCTGCCCGCGGTGTTTTACTTGCAGAATGGTTTTGGCGGGGATTACATCACGGTACCCGATCATCGTCGCGCCTGCGAGAGCTACGCCGCCAAGATGTTTCGCTCGGTCGCCGAAAAGCTTGCGCCTTCGGTCAAGGTGGAGCATGTCCATGTCTTTAATAGCGATATCACAGCGGGCATTCTCGAGGCTGCAGAGAAGTCTGGTGCTGATGTCATCCTGATGAACTCGCACAAGCGGTCGGGATTTAAGGCTTTATTAATGGGCAGCGAGACCCGAGAAGTCATGGCCGACTCGCGGCTGCCTGTGCTGGTGCTCTAGTATCCTTCGCTTACACTAGCGGGCCTGCCGACTCTGGCAGCGCTTCGTGACCTACAGCAAAAGGATTTGAGATGAGAACCCTGATTTCGTCCGGCTCGCCGTTTGAAAAAGCGATGGGCTATTCGCGGGCCGTGGTGCAAGGCCCGTTTTGTTTTGTCTCCGGCACTACCGGATATGACTACAGCAAGATGCAGATGCCGGAAGATGTCGCCACGCAGACTGCAAACGCGCTTCGCACAATTGAGGGCGCGCTTTCGCAGGCGGGTTTTGCAATGGGCGATGTGGTCCGGGTGACCTACTATCTCGCAGACGTGGCCGATGCCGATGCAGTTATCCCAGTGTTGGGCCAGACCTTCGGCGAGATTCGTCCTGCTGCTTCTCTAGTGGTTGCCCAGCTGATGAAGCCTGAGATGAAAATCGAGATCGAGGTTACCGCCTGCAAGTGGCCTGCCTAGGGGTCTGGCGAGGGGCCCACCTACAAGACTGTCAGGGCGCGAGGTCAAATAGCAGGACCTCTGCCTGATCTCCGCCCCCAAACGCAACTTCCCTTTCGGACTCGATCATCAGGCCATCGCCACCGGCGAGCGCTACACCATTGACATTTAGTCGGCCACGAATCAGGTGAACATAGGCCTTACGTTCCGGGTCTATGACCAAGTTGGCGGTCTGGGCGCCATCAAATTGCCCGATGAAGAGTCGGGCATCCGCATTGATCAACAGCCCGCCCTGGTCGCGATCAGATGAGGCAATGAGTTTTAATTGGCCGATTTTATCCTCAGGATTTAACGTAATCTGCTCGTAACTGGGCGCGATACCGCGCTGGTTTGGCTCGATCCAGATCTGTAGGAAATGGGTCTCTGCGTTTTTTGAGTGATTAAATTCGCTGTGCGTTACGCCGGTGCCTGCCGACATGCGTTGAACATCGCCGGCGGGTATGGTCTCCACATTGCCCATACTGTCTTGATGTGCCAATTTTCCACAGAGCACCACACTGATGATCTCCATATCGCGGTGGCCATGTGTACCAAACCCCATGCCTGGGGCGACCCGATCTTCGTTAATAACACGCAGGTTGCCCCAGCCCATAAAACGGGGATCGTAGTAATTTGCAAACGAAAAAGAGTGGTAACTCTTAAGCCAGCCGTGATCGGCAAAGCCCCGTTCCTGGGATCGACGAATCTGCATACCGCCGAAATAGTAGGCAGGCCCCTTATTGGGGTCAAGCCGGGCGGGGGCCGACCCTAGGCAGCCGAGGGCTTGGCCTGGCCGTAATACAGGGCCAATAACTGGGCAAGGTTTTTGGCGCCCGCTTTGCGCATGATATTGCCCCGGTGCATCTTCACCGTTCGCAGGCTGATGCCCAGCCCGTCGGCGATCTGCTGGCTCTGAAAGCCTTTAACCATAAGCGCTAAAACCTCGCTTTCGCGCGGCGTGAGGGGCCCCATGACATTTGAGTCCATGGGGCGATAGACTAGAAACAATCAAGCGTCAATCGTATCCAAAAAGCGAAAATTTCTCCGTGCGCTCTGACCTAAAAAATCTCGTGGCCGCATACGGCGGTGCACAGCGGGACAGCGTTTGGAACGTCTACGATCTCTTTGACCACCTGAAGGTTGGCTTTCCTGGCTTGCTGGACCTTGAGCGGGGCAAAGCCCATCAGCCGCTGAAGTACGCAATGCACGGCTGGCAGATCGGGTCGTTGGGGCTTGTTGCCGGTGAACATTCGGCGTTGCAGGCGAAGGGCGGCTTTGATCACTCTGGTCTATCAGTCAATTTGATTTTTGAGGGCCGGCATACCATTCACCAGACTGAATTAATTGATGCGCGGCCGCTGGAGGGTGCCGTGCTTCTTAACGGCGAGCCCGCCTGGGTCAGGGCCGATCACACCAACTCGCTGGGCATATATTTTTCGCCCGAAAGGCTACTTCGCGTTGCGCAAATCATGCTGTCCGAAGAAGTGCCGAAAATAAATTTACGCCCTCGGTATGTTGCTTTTTCGGGCAACACGCGGCGTACGGTCGAGCAACTACCGAATTTACTGGCGGCCCTTAAGCTCTACCCGAATGATGCCGAGGATACGATCTATCGGTTTCTGGTGCGTTTACTGACGGACATCTCGCCGGCGAGAAAAAGTGTCTCACGCCGTGTGGCCAATCGTGAGTCGGTCGACCGGGCATGTGCATTTATGCGTCAGCAGATTGGGGAAGATCTTACGATGACCGAGATTGAGCAGATTGCAGGGCTCTCCGAGCGCAATCTACAGCTCGCCTTTAAGGCGCGGTTTGGGTGCAGCCCAAAAGCCTGGCTTCTTCAGCTACGGCTTGAACTCGCGTTTGAAGCGCTGAGTTGCAGCGACGCTGCAGGCGCAATACATGAAATTGCCAATCGCTTTGGGTTCAGACACATGGGCCGCTTTTCGCACCTGTTTCGGATCCGCTTCGGAGTGAATCCATCCGTCTTGAAAGTTCACTAAAGAATTGACGCAGGTGAGGCGGTGCCCAGTCGGGACATGCGCTGACACCTGGCAGTGCTGAGTGTAAAAAAAGGGATCAGATTGCTCTGATCCCCTTGGTGTTGTGGCGCGGCTGGCAGGATTCGAACCCACGACCCCTTGGTTCGTAGCCAAGTACTCTATCCAACTGAGCTACAGCCGCAAGACCGCGAAGTTTAGCAGTTTTCTGGGGGTCCGGCCGCTGTCTGCGGCGGCATCCCCGAGCCATCGGTGCCGGCGTTTATTCCTGGCGGGCGGCCAGCGCGGTTTTCATCAGATCGGCCATGGTGCGGGCCTCGATCTTGTCCATGATGTTGGCCCGGTGGGCCTCTACCGTTTTGATGCTGATATCAAGATCATCGGCAATCTGCTTATTTAAGCGGCCTGCCACGATGCGGTCTAGCACCTGTTCCTCGCGTGGTGTCAGCCTGGCCAACAGCTCGCGGGCTCGCTTGGCCAGCACGCCGCGGGAGCCTTCATCGCGTGCCCGCTGGAAGGCGCTCGCCACCAGCATGCAGAGCTGCTCGTCATTAAATGGCTTTTCCAGAAAATCGACTGCACCCTTTTTCATGCTGCTGACCGCCATGGGCACCGTGCCGTGGCCGGTAATAAAAATTAATGGCAGCGCGATTCCTCGGCGCAGGAGTTCATCGTGCAGCTCCGTGCCCGACATGCCGGGCATACGCACATCCGCAATCAAACAGCCGCCCATCTGGCCGGTAAAACCGGTTGGCACTGAGGCGAGGAACCGCTCTGCGCTATCAAATGCAGTCACCCGAAATCCCTGGCCCTCTAAGAGCCACCTGAGTGAATCACGGACCGCCTCGTCGTCATCGACAACGTAGACCATCTCCGCATTCGCGGTGCGATAGGCTTGGGGATTCGCGCTCATGACTTCAAGGCCTCCGACTCTGGGGTGGTGTTTTTGGGCGGCGGCTCCGCCTGAACCGGTAATGTAAACCGAAATGTGCAGCCGCCATCCGGGTTGTCCTCAAACCACAGCCGGCCCTGATGCGATTCGATAATGGAGCGGCAAATATTTAGGCCCATGCCCATGCCATCGTTTTTGGTGGTGTAAAACGAATCGAAGAGCCGGTCGCGGATAGCCCTTGGAACACCATGGCCGCGGTCGATGACAGAAAATGCCATCTGATCGGCGATCAGGCTCACCTCAATGACCAGGCTGCGCCGCTGTGCGCCGCGCATGGCATCGATTCCATTTTTCACGAGATTGACCAGCACCTGCTCAATGAGCACCGGATCCACATTCAGCATTGGCAGGCCATCGGGAATTTTCTGAATCAGCTCAATGCCTTGCTCGCGGGCATCGATTTCTGCAAGGCCAAGAGAGTCCGCAAGAATCGTGCGCGGATCAGTGAGCCGGCGAATAGGATCACTGCGCTTAACGAAGCCCCGGATTCGGCGGATCACCTGGCCAGCCCGCTCTGCCTGCCGGGCAGTCTTGGTCAGCAGATCAATCAAATCCTCGTTCTGGATTTCCTCGCCGCGCGACTCAGCCAGCCGAATGCGGGATGCTGCCCCCGAGGTGTAATTGGCGATCGCCGTGAGGGGCTGGTTAAGCTCATGGGCAAGCGACGAGGCCATCTCCCCCATGGTGACCAGGCGGGCGGTCTGCTGCAGTTTTTCGTGCTGCTCGCGCTGGGCCTGCTGGTTGGCCCGCTCTTGCGTGATGTCGGTCGCCACCATCAGTTCGACCGCGCGGCCATCCACCCATTGAATGCTTCTGATGCGGACCTCAAACCAGCGCTCCACGATCTCGCTATAGACCTCACGAACATCGGCCCAGGGTCCGCGTGCTGCGGCAGAGAGATAGCGATGGCCATCGGTAATTGAATTGCCAAACCACTTTTTGTAGGCCTGGTTTGCAAAGAGCAGCTCGCCTGTTGGCGTGGGGGCGGCGACTGAGACCGCCGTATCGAGAGCCTGCAATACGGTGATGAATCGTTCCTGGGATTGGGCAAGCTCCTGACGAATTCGGGTCTGCTCGGTGATATCCGTGACCGATGTCATCCAGCCGGTCTGCTGGCCGCTTTGATCAATGAGCGGCGAGGTATACATCCGCACGGTGATTCGGCTGCCATCTTTACGCACGATGTTGATGGGCAGGCCTGAGGGTGGGCTCTCACCGGCCATCATCCGATCGAGGTTTCTTCCCAATTGATCTTGGGAATCCCCTGGCCAGTAGGGGTAGGGGGGGCTTGCGCCTGTAAGTTCTTGGGCGGTGAAGCCCACCATGCGACAAAAAGCTGGGTTCACATATTGGATACGGCCTTCTAGATCGATCACCCGCATTCCCGTAGAAAGCGAATTTTCCATCGCCCGGCGAAAGGCGGTCTCCTCGGCCAACTCTTGTTCAGCGCCAAGTCGGCGGCGTGTGTTTCGCCAGACAACGATCTGGCTAATCACCGCAAATAAAATCAGCCCGACCACCAGTGTGGTGATGACATCGTTATACACAGTGCTTACCGGCCGCTGAATAAAGCCGCGCAGGCGAATCTGTTTGGACATGGGCTCAAGCGGCACCTCATAGGCCGGCCCGCCGGACGCAGTGTCCTCGCTTCGGGTCTGGCCAAGTCGTTCGCCTTCAGCGCCCACAAGACTAAAGGCAACCCGGCCACCGATCTCGCTCGGAATGGTGGTCAGTAACATCGACGGCAGCGAGTAGGTGGCAACCAAGACGCCATCGGCAGCGCCGTTACGAATGATCGGCACATGCAGATCGACCTCAATGTCGTTCGAGGTTCGAATGGGGCCAGAGTAATGCGGCTTCTTAGCGCTCATCGCGTATTCAAATGCCGTGGTGCTGGGCTTTCTTGCCAGGGGGCTGCCCAGCCGATCGAAACCCTGGGTCGGCAAACCCTGCGAGGTGCTGACAAATCGAACAATCGAGCTGCGATCGAGCCAGGCAATAAAGACAACCTCCGGATGTTTGACAAAAAAGTTCTCAGCAAAGCGCTGTAAATCTCGGCCCGCCGGCTTCACGGGAAGCTGACTGGCAAATCCGCTCACCT